>Ga0302046_10005790_pt1 | contig 10849 bp, 13 predicted proteins | sample RVTome_11_FD_200261 | JGI IMG/M metagenome (GOLD analysis project Ga0302046, IMG submission 200261) | Soil microbial communities from uranium-contaminated site in the Upper Colorado River Basin, Wyoming, United States - RVT147D111 (version 2) ... | reverse complement strand
GGTCAAACTTGACCAGACCAATCGGCGCCGTTTTGATGGTTCGTTCCTAAACCCAACCCCCCAAATGGTGCCTCTGGCTCAAGCCCCGGCCCATTTTGGTCTGTCCCCGTCCCAACTGACCGCAGCCTTGCGCAACCAAACTCTGTTCGCCTGCCGCGTCGCTCTCGCTTTTCATTGGTTTATTTCTACTAATCCAGCTCGATCAGCCTCGGCTGCTGATCTTTTACCGTTATGAGGTGTATCATGTGTATATGTCTTTGGGTTATTGCTTACATATATATACCGATTAAACCCACCCGAACTCCCCGGCTCCGGCACAATCGTATCTGGACTAATAAACCGCCCCAACCTCGGATTATAATACCGCGCATTGTAATCCATCAAGCCAAAGCCGGCCTCGTTGCGCTGACCGGTGAAGGTGAAATCGGTCGGGGTGGCGCCGCTGGTCCAGCGCTCTTCGCCGTAGGGCAGGTAACGCACTTCCGAGACAATATCGCCGTTCTCATCCGTTGTTAAAGACGTGGACCCCAAATGATCCCCACTCAAATAGTATACCACATCCCCCTGGCGCAGGGCGACTTTACTGCCCCCGAAAGCGTAGTATTTCTTCACACTATACACCCCGACCTCATCCGATTCCACCCAACCGCTAACGTTATCCACATTATCGGTGGCCCTCACCTGGAAGGTATAGGTCATGCCAATGGTCCCGATGAAGGTCCCCTGGGTGGCCGTGGTCTCGGTCAGCCATTGGGTCCAGGCACCGCCCCCTTCCTTGACCTCCACCTCGTAGCTGCGGATGCCGGATAGATCGTCCTGGCCCGTCCAGGTTACCGGGATGCCCAGGCCGGAGGTGGCAGGGACGCTCACCGTCGCCGTCGGAGCGGCCGGCCCGGTCGTTCCTGCCATATTGGAGAAAATGATTTAGACCTTTGGCCCAAAGGTGATATAATCCGCGCTTTCAAGAAATCAGCGGAATCCACCACCCCATGAAATTGGCCAAAGATGTTAGTCTTATTTTGTTGCTGGCTGCGGTCTGGTTTGGAACGGCATACTATGCCGGTGAAGCGTTAATTCCTACTTGGGGCGTTCAATGTGGGTTGGTCAGTTTGATTACGGGCCTTATCGGTCTGGTCATTGTCAACCGCAGCAAAGAAGGACGGCGGCTCTTTTATGAAGGTTCCAACGAGGATGATCAGCTTGGTTGTCTCAAACTCCTGGTCATCAGCCTGATCGGTCTGCCGTTTATCCTGTTTCTGTTAGGAACGATTTGGTGGCTGATGCGGCTGTTGGGGTTTTTTGAGTTTCAGTAGCCGTCTAAGCTCATCGATGATGATGCCCATCGGTACGACCCCGATGAGACCCACCAGTAAAGGAATGAGCGGCGCACTGGCATGGTAATAGTAAAAAGCCATCGCCGACAGCAGAAGTGATCCGCCCAGGACCAGTCCACTGATGACTAAACGAGGGGTTACACTCCCTCGGCCGGTTTGTTTCATCACTTTCATCAGGTCTTTGCCTCAAATAACGGCTACCTTACATTATCTCTCTAGCAGCAGTGTAACACAATCTACCCAAATTGTCGAACGAGTCAGGATCAGAGGCGATATTCTGACCGGCCCGGAGGCCCAAGAAATAATGATCAAACACGCCGATTTACTTTGACTTGGGGTCATGACATTACCGATTATTACTCGACTTTTTCAAGTTCTTGCTTCAGCCAGGACTGCAATTGAGGGCTTATCCGAATGCCGCGCCGAATCATTCCTTCCAGATCATCGAGCAATTCCTCTTTTGAACGCAAACCGGACAGCCCCACCGTCAACAACACCCCCACCGTTCCTTTGACCGGTAACCCCATCGCTCGGGCGGCACGTCGAGCCTGCCGCTCATCGATGATGACCCAATCCGGGTCCTGCTCCTGAGCCAACACCAACACATCTAACTCGCCCCGGTCAAGCCCTAACAGCAAGGGTTCAACCGTCGAAACGGTGGTGGGGGCCATCACTTGAAGCCATTGGGCCTGAGCAATGGCTTGAGCCCCCGGCCGTTCCAGACCTTGACCGATAACTTCATCGTATACCGTGGTCGGTACGATAATCTCGCCAAATATCCGGGGCAAAAGGTCAAGCCGATCGACCAAAGCCAGGGCTATCAACGGCGTGGCATTGACAATAGCTCTCATTGGGGTTTGATTTGCTTGGCTAATTGGCGACTGGTCTCAGCTTCGTTGGCTAATTCATCGGCTGGATAATCGATGACATTGAAGCCATTGTTGGAAAGCAACTGATAAAACTCCCAGCGGTCACAGCCGAGCACGTTGGCTCCCAACCCCGAAGAGATTTTACCTTGTTCATAGAGATGTCCCAGGGTGTAGATCATCGCCTGGCGAACAAATTGCTCGCGATCCTCTTTAGAGGCCACCAGGATCGCTTCAGGAAAAACAACATTAACGCTCATTGACAACTCCCTTCTCATTGATTCATAATCCAATAACTGCGATTGTATCGGCTGCGGCGAGTTGTGTCAAGCATGGTGTTGGCCGTCGGCGCGATGGCGTCGTTGGACTTTATCGGAGATAATGAAGGTTTAACCAACCAAGAAAAAAATGAACAGGATTAACAGGATTGACAGGATAAAAACAGAAAATAATCTTGTTAATCCTGCAAATCCTGTCCAAAATTCTTACCATCAAGCCAAAGCCGGCCTCGTTGAGCTGGCCGGTGAAGGTGAAGTTGGTCGGGGTGGCGCCACTGGTCCAGCGTTCCCTTCGACAGGCCCTTCGTCAGGCTCAGCATGCACTCAGGACAGGCCTCGCCGTAGGGCAGGTAGCGCACTTCGGCGACAGCACCACCATAATTGCCACCCTGCCTCATTCCCACTATACTCTGCGCCTAACCTCTACAAATCTGGTTTTTCCATGAATGTCGAACGAGTTCTTAAAGCCACACTGTTTATCCTGATCCAGGCTCTGATTGCTATACTGAAATCAGTTTGAAACCAGAACTTTTTGATGAAGCTGGGGATGAACCAATTCAGAACTAAAGCTCACAGGTATAACGCAAAGTGAGTTTTGTGATGAAATCTAAGAGTTGTCGAAAGTTTCGTTCTCATTCTGATTTCAGTATAGCTTGTTATCTTCAGTTATTTCACCCGCCTGGATCGCCATGTGTGGGGTTCTTGGTACAGCCTTAGCCACCCTCTTACTCATCCTGTTGGCCGGCGATGAAAAGAGCGCTCAACTGTTCTTTGCGGAAAACTGGCGAGAATTAGAAGAAACCGGCACACCCGTCGTGGGCCTCATGGTGACGGTCATCGGTTTGATTTGGCTCATTCCTGTTTTGTGCTTGGTATTGACGTTGATGCTTATTGTTCTAAGCCGGCTTGATCTGTTTTAGGGACTTTTTTCAACAACCTGTAGATCCGCCAGGTATCGAACATGACCCGATAGACATAGGGGCCGAGGGGGATAGCCATCAGAACAGCGAGGGGAATAATTAACCAGGGTCTTTCACCACTGTAGAATAGTAAAATATATCCGGCTAAAATTAGCTCAAGGCCCAAGACCATGTAAAAAACCAACACCGGCAAAAGCAGGCTTATGATCTGTGACCACCGGTCTCCCGGCTCCTTTGGCCTGATAGCTGTTTCAGGCCGATCATGCTCACCGGGACGGCCCATCAAACGATTGCCCAGGACCTGCAAAGCCTGGTACGGCGCGTAGAGCCGGGTATGGAGTTGGTCGAGTTTAGTGTTCGTTCTGTGCCACATAGTCACCATCATGGGTCAGTTTCGTAACATTTATTCTAAACCCGATCCGCCGTTTCGACAAGCTTGGGCCGGTATCTTGCCATTTTTGGATTTGGGATTGGGACCAGACGGTTAGCCACATCGACAGGATCCCCCACCGGTCAGAGTTTAGGATCGATTAAAAACCATCGTTTGGAAGCGATTGGAAAGACGATCCCAAAATTCTAGTTTCCATATTAAGGTAAAATTTCAAAAGAATCCAACATATGATTGAAGATTGTTTCAACTTTTTCGTTATAGACTATTACCAACTGGACTCTGGCGTTTTTTGGGAATAGGACACGGATTTGACGGATAAACACGGATTCTTTTGAAAAAATTTATAAAATCCGTGTCCATTCGTGTGAATCCGTGTCCTATTTAAAATTCGCCAGACTCCAGTACCAACATAATCAAGAACAGCACAAATAAGATCACAAAAATAATGTTCAAATACATTCTAATACCTCTTGAAACGAACCAAATTCGATCAGTCAGAATGAAAATTGGAAATTGGACCAAGGAATCTAATCCCATTAGTAGTTGAGTATTGAAACACGGCTCTATCAAACGTATGATTTGTACCGCCACTTAACGAAGCCGGCATAAAGAATGGGACCCAGCACGGTTTCAATGATGACCTGGTCGGGGCAGACCCGCTTGAACTTGGCCCGCCGTCGGGCCATCAGCGAGTCGAGCCGGTCCGTCGTTGGCATAAATGGCTTGAGCCAGCCGGTCGCGCGGGCACGTCTCATTGGGCAGCCGGCCCAATAGGTCCAGCACTTTGCGCTCCCGCCGGCTCAGGCGCAGCGGCGTCCCCTCCAACCAGATCAAGTTACGCTGCCGATCCAGGGGCAAAGGACAGGCATCACCTGGCTCAGACTTAACCGGCCTCGTCCGGCCAGCCAGATGCGCCAGCTGGTGGGTCGTTTGCAGGGCTAATAAATCGATCAACGGCTCTTCCCACGCTTTGAACGGAACCGCTTTTTCCACAAACAGGACGCCATACGTCCGGTCGGCGCCAGCCAGCGGAGGAGCGTGGGCGGCATCGGTCACCCAGCCAAAGGAGCCGTCGTGCGGGGGCAAACCAAAACAGATCGGGTTCCAGGCCGCGGCCGGGCACGGGAGCCATTGCTCAGGGTTGGCCGGAGGCGGGAGCGGGGTCAAATTAGAGGGTTTTGAAATCTCGATAGATAGGGGACCTGATGAAACTTGATTCAGTCCAGATAATAGGTCATGCGCTGCAAATGAACGACGGGGTCGATGTGCTGAACGCGCACCGTATTGGGGACGCTGAGGGTGATTGGGGCATAACTCAGAATGGCCTCGATGCCGGCCTCAACCAGTTGATCGGCCACCACTTGGGCCGCTGTCGCCGGGACAGCGATAATGGCCATCTTGATTTTATTATCAGCCACTACCTGGGCCAGGTTGGCGGTATCCTGGACGGTCTTACCATTGACCGCCTGGCCAATCTTGTCGGGGTCATTATCAAAAATGGCATCGACATGAAAACCCTTGCTGGCAAAGCCCCCATAGTGAGCGATGGCCTGGCCTAGCCCGCCAAAGCCAACCAAAATGATCGGCCACTCTCGGTCGACCTTCAAGATTTTAGATATCTGGGTGCGCAGGAAGTTTATCTCGTAGCCGGTACCTTGTTTACCAAATTCACCAAAATGAGACAGGTCTTTGCGAATCTGGGCAGAACCAATGCCCAATTTTTGCCCTAACTCGAGTGAGGACGTAAATTCCTGGCCTGCTTCACTTAACAATGTCAGGGCGCGCAGATAAATGGGTAATCGCCCTATCACAATATCGGGAACTTCAACTTCCGCCATAAAACGTTCTCCCGACCCGTCCGGCAGTTGGCCGATCGCTTTGAAATACGTGGGCTGGATTGTCAATGAAAATTATGGAGACCTGCGTGTGTCTTCACGATAGTGTGAAATGTATAACTATCTTACCATAAATAAACAGTACAGGCAATTATAGTGAGATATTGTGATTTTTTTGACATATCAAATCAAGCTCGACCCATTTGGCAGATCACTTACCATTAGACCGGGCCAAACCGTATTTAAGAATCACATAGATAGCTCGAAGCCCGTCCTTGAAGCCAATCTTCTTGCCATCTTCATAGGTCCGCCCGTAATAAGAGATCCCGACCTCATAAATGGCACAATTGAGGCGGGCGACCTTGGCCGTGAATTCCGGCTCGAACCCAAACCGATCCTCCCTTAACTCGATTTTGTCGAGGATAGTGCGCTTGAACACCTTATAGCAAACTTCCATATCGGTTAAATTCAGATCCGTGAACATATTTGAAAGAAGCGTGACAAATCGATTGGCCACCGAATGCCAGAAATAGAGCACGCGATGCGAGTCGCCCCCGATAAATCGAGAGCCATAGACAACATCGGCTTTCCCGGCCAGAATGGGGGCCAGCAGTTTGCCGTATTCGCCAGGATCGTACTCCAAATCGGCATCTTGGATGATGATGATATCACCGGAGGCATGGGCAAAACCGGTCCGCAGCGCTGCGCCTTTGCCCCGGTTGACATCGTGGAAAATAACCTTGATCTCTGCGCACGTCTCAAGTGTTTTCAAATAATCTCGGGTCTGGTCGGTCGAACAATCATCGACAATGACCAATTCGCGGCTAAGGGGAACCTTAGCCGCCATGACTTGCTGAACGATGCTTTCAATGGTGTTGATTTCGTTGTAGCACGGCATCACAACCGAGAGTTTTGGCATGCTTTACCTCTGGCACATAATGAGCCTATTATAATCCAAGGTCAACGTGTCGCAAATGCATGAAAAGCAGCCCAACGGGCCCTGGCAATCCGCCTTTGACCGGTCTTACCGCCAGCCAACAATTGACCGCATATCTACACCCGGTTAAAATGAAACGGCACCATCAACTAGAGCGAGTTAACAGACCAGCCTGGGATAACCTAATCGCCTAAGATGTCAACCGTAATCATAATTGTTTTGACTGTTTCCCTCTTGGTTTTGGCCAACGGCCTGTATGTGGCTGCGGAGTTTGCCTCGGTCAGTGCCCGCAAAACCCGTATCGCCCAGATGGCGACTTCGGGCAATCGGCTGGCCCGGCTCATGCTGCCAATCGTTGAAGACACCGTAAAACTGGATAGCTATATCGCCACCAGCCAGGTTGGAATTACCATTTCATCCCTGGTGTTGGGGGCTTACGGTCAAAGTGTCGTGGCCATGGCTTTGGCGCCACTCCTGGTCAGATTCGGTAACCTGGCCGATGGCATCGCTTATTCCATTTCAGCCACGGGTGTATTGATCGTCTTGACGATTTTCCAGGTGGTGCTGGGCGAGTTGTTCCCTAAATCTGTGGCCATTCTTTATCCCGAACGAGTCGCCATAGCCACTGTTTTGCCGATGCAGTGGTCGTATGCCATCTTTCGCCCCTTTATTTGGCTTCTCAATGGTAGTGGTAATCTTATTCTCAAACTGCTTGGCGCTGACTATAGTGAAGGGCATCGCTATATCCATTCGCCCGAGGAAATCGAATTGTTGGTGAGCCAGAGTCATGAAGGCGGCTTGCTAGATGATGAAGCCCAACAGATGCTGCGCAACACCCTACGCCTACGCGAATTGACCGCCCGCCAGGTCATGGTACCCCGCAACCGGTTGGTCGCCGCGCCGGTGGAGAGCACCGTAGCCGAAATAATCGATAAGGCTTGCTCGGCCGGATATACCCGCATTCCGGTCTACCGGACCACGGTTGACGATATCATTGGATTTGCCCACATCAAGGATCTGTTCAAACGCAACCTGGCCGGCGAGCAAAATCCAACGGCCATCCTGCGAGAGGTCATCCACGTGCCCGAGTCACTGCCAATTGCCGACGTCTGGGCCACGTTGAACAGCAAACGGCAGTACATTGCCATCGTTTTCGACGAATATGGCGGCACGGCCGGCTTGATCACCTTTGAAGACTTGATCGAAGAAATTTTTGGCGAGCTTCAAGATGAATTCGACGACGAACTGCCGCTTGTCTCGGCTGACAAGGAGGGACGCATCTATTTGCGAGGCGATTTGCTGGTGACCGATTGCAATGAATACCTCGACCTCAACCTGCCCGAGAGTGAGGCCGATACCCTGGGCGGTCTGGTCTTCAGCCAGTTGGGCCGGATTCCGCAAATTGGCGATGAGGTGGTTATTGGGTCGCCGGGTATCGAGATTCGAGTGGAAGCCATGGAGTCGCTCAGCGTGGCCGAAGTGTCGCTCCAACTCCCATCCGCTGTTACAGAGAATCTTAGAGAGTGGGAGGTGGCCGAACATGACTAAACTCTTGCTGCTCGGCTTGAGTCTATCGGGGCTTGGCTTGTTGATCGCAGCGGCTGCAACCACCGACGATCTGCCCGGCCTCAGTGCGCTTATTCTACCGGGGCTCATCATCCTGGTTTTGATCGGCTTGAATGGTCTCTTCGTCCTCGCGGAATTTGCCATCATCGGGGTACGGGACACCCAGCTCGAGGAAAAGGCCAACGAAGGCAGCCGGGTGGCCCGCAGTGTGTTGTCGATTTTGCGCTCCTCGGCTAAACAGAATCGTTACATTGCCACCGCCCAGTTGGGCATCACTATCGCTTCGCTCGGCCTGGGGATGTACGGTGAGCCGCAGCTCGGCCATTTCATCGAACCGTATCTGGCCTGGCTGACGGGCCAGCGTCTGAGCGAAACCGTGATCCTCAGCCTGGGTTCGCTCATCGCCGTGAGCCTGTTAACCTATCTCCACATCGTGTTAGGCGAGATGGTACCCAAATCGGTGGCTCTGGCGGCCCCGGTCAAAGCGGTGTTTGCCATATCGCAGCCCATGCGAGTAGCCCAGACTATTTTTACCATCCCGGTTCTGATCCTCAACGGGATAGGGGATGGGTTACTGCGGCTGTTCCATATCCACCCGGATGCAGGACCGGGCCGGCTGCACTCGCCAGAGGAGCTCGAGTTGATTGTGGCCGAAAGCGCCGAGGAAGGCATCCTCAATAAATCCGAAGAAGAGATGATCCGCAAAATTTTTGACTTTACAGAGCGGCAGGTCAATCAAATTATGACCCCTCGGCCCAAAGTCGAGGCCATCACCCAGGATATGCCGCTGCCAGAGCTGCTCAAACAGGTCACCGAGAGCAATCACAGCCGTTTCCCGGTCTATGATGAGGACCTGGACCACATCATTGGGGTGCTGCATATCAAAGACCTGGTGCGGCAGCAGACACGGCTAAAAGGCAATTTTGATATCCGCCTGCTGCTGCGGCCGGCCCCGGTCGTGCCCGAACATTATCCGGTCAAGAAGCTGCTGGCCGCGCTCAAACGCCAGCGCACCCATATGGCTATCGTGCTCGATGAGTTTGGCGGGACAGCCGGCATCGTAACCCTCGAAGATTTGGTCGAGGAAGTCGTGGGCGAGGTCCGGGACGAGTTCGACCTGGAACACGAGCCGTTCGTGCAGGTGGCTCCCGGCGTGATCGAAGTGGCCGGTAATTACCTGATCGATGATTTGGTCGAAGATATTCAACTACACGAGACAGAATCCTTGCCCGATGTCGAAACCGTGGGCGGTTTGATCATGACCAAACTCGGCCGCCTGCCTCAAGCTGGCGATAAGATAACTATCAACAATCGAGTTCAATTTACCGTTCTGGCCGTTGAGGGTCTGGCCGTAGCCCGGGTCAGGGTTGAGTATACCTCTCCGCCCTCCTGACGGATCCACTTTCCTAATTTTATGTATGAAGGATAACGATAATCGCCCGTATAATACTACACGGGTATGCTTTGAGCATGATACCAGTTGTCTGAAAACAGCTATTTGCTATTCCGGCAGAAGGGAGCTTGACAAATGAGGACAAAACACGGGTCTAGCCGCCCGGCGAGTTGGGTGATGGTGATCGCGTGCTCGCTCTTAGTGCTGATCGCCGGGCCGGCCGGGCCGATCAAAGCCCAGGCTGCTGAGGGTGAAGCTTATCACATTCAACGTAATGACACGCTTTGGAAATTGGCCGAAAAATATCTGGGAGACGGCAACCACTTCCCCCTCATTGTCGAGGCGACCACGGCCAAAGCCGCCGGTGATCCCACCTTTCAGCCCATCACCACGCCCGATCTGCTGTATCCGGGTCAAACGGTCTGGATTCCACCTGCGCCAACCACGCTGGCAGATCGACCGGCGCTGCCAACCCCAAGCGAAGCCGCTGCGTTACCGGTTAGCTCGGTTTCCAGCCCATCACCAACGGCGGGTGGGCTGGCCGGGCATATCGCCTTTAGCTTCTGGAACAATGCGCCGAACCGGTGTACCTATGAGATCAACATCATCGATGTCGAGGCCTGCTTGCAGGGAGCTGAAGCATGCCAGACCAACCGCCGTATTTACACCCTGAACAATATCAGCGAACCGGCCTTATCACCCGATGGCCAGCGGCTGGCCTTCCGGGGTTGGGGTCCCATTCCTGAAGAGTTGGCAGAAGGCCAACCCCATCCCTACCGGGGCTGCGCCGAGCCACAAGCCGAACATTGGCTCCAGACGGGGACGGTTGATGCAACCGATATCCGCGACATCACCGAGTTTTTCGAGGACTCCCACCCGGATTGGTCGCCCGATGGCACGCGCATCCTGTTTGATAGCGGGCGCAATGGCGATGACATTACGCGCATCTTGTTCGTCTATGCCGATCGTTCGATTGATCGTGAACACCGGGATGATCTGCCCACCGGCGAAGAAGAGCTGCGCATTGCCGGCCAGCAGCCTTCGTGGGCCCCGGACAACGAGCGTTTCGTCTTTCGTGGCTGCGACCCCACCGGCAACCGCTGCGGCTTGTGGCTGGCCCGGGCGATCCCGGTCCAATCATGGGACGCCGGCAAAAACCTCATCGGCCCCCTGCTCGAAGAGCCTGAAGCCTCCCAGCCCGACTGGTCACCACTGGCCGATGAGATCGTCTACCAGAGCCCGACCAGCGGCAGTTGGGATCTCTACATTATCAACAGCGATGGTACGGGGAAACGGTCGTTGACGACCGGCCCCGGGTTGGAAGGGCTG
>Ga0302046_10005789_pt1 | contig 10850 bp, 8 predicted proteins | sample RVTome_11_FD_200261 | JGI IMG/M metagenome (GOLD analysis project Ga0302046, IMG submission 200261) | Soil microbial communities from uranium-contaminated site in the Upper Colorado River Basin, Wyoming, United States - RVT147D111 (version 2) ... | reverse complement strand
CCGGTTGTCGCTTCCTGGTCGTCGAAGCGCTCTGCTTCGGCTGCATGCGGGGTGGTGAGGGCAGCATCCAGGGTTCGGCGCGAGGCGAAAGCCGACACCGAAACGCCCGAACGCGCCGCGATCGTCGCGGCGACACCTCTGAAAAAATGGTTCTCCTCGACGGATCCGTAGGGGACGATGCCTCGTCCGGTGCGGATGAGGGACTGCAACGAGGCGCCTCCTTTGCCGAAGGCACTGCTGCTCCAGAGCACCACTCCCTGGCCGAAGTGTGCGATAAAGTCACCGACGACGAGGGTTTTCAAAGGGCCCGACGCGTGAAGGGCCAGGTGTGCGCTGACGTGATCGAAGCCATATGTGCCGCTGGCCGGATCCCAGGAAAAGCGTTCTCCCGGGTCTTTCTCCATCGTCGTGTTGAGGCTCAGGTGACGAGAGCGGACGCGGAGACGTGTGTAAAGCCGGTCGGGAGATCCTGCGTAGCGGGTGCCGGCGGTGTCGGCGGCGTAGCCGCGCCCGAGGTCGAAGCGCCGCCCGGCACGCTGCAGCCACTCGACGCGGGTGTCTCGAAAGAATCGCTGCAGGAAGGAGGCGGCGGCTCCGTCCGGTTTGTGGAGGGTGAGGTACGGGCGGGCGGCCTCCAGCGCAGCTACCGTCATTCCGTCAACCAGGCCGACCTCGTCCAGCGTGTCGAACGGCCCGTTGGTTTCGCGGAAAAGGACCAGGTTGCGTGCTGTGACCGGACCGATCGAGGGCACTTCGGCCAGCGCCTCGGCCGGCGCCGTATTGACGTCGAGCGGGTCTGTCAGGAGTTCGTCGAGGCGTTCCACGAGTTGGACGGGATCGCCCAGCGTGTCGTCAAGGTCTTCGAGGAGGGCCTCAACGACGAAGTCCGTAGCCATCGTATCGGCCACCTGTCGCGCCGCGGCAGGGGCGGCGATGAGGCAGAGGATCCACAGGGCACACAGACCGGAGTTGGCCCTGGGCCGGGGCGGCGGGTGGGTGGGCGGCCGGTGGATGGGCATGGGTGTTCTCTGTTACCAGCGGATGCCGAGAGAGACAGCCGGCGACCATCCGAGGGCTTCGTGGCGTTCGCCGGCGACGTCGGCCGTCAGGTGGCCCAGGCGAAGGCCGATCCCGGTTGTGAGGCGTGCCGGTGCGGTCGTAGCTCCTGCGCGAAGAAACAGCGCGGATACGGGATGAGCCTCGATGCCGGCACGCACGGAGAGGGGGAAGCGCACGTCTTTGTAGACGTCTACCACGACCAACACGGGGTCGGCAGGGGTATAGGCCAGGCCCAGCGCAAGCGAGCGCACCCGATCCTCCCCGCCTCCCAACACATTGGCCGCGTGAAAGCCCACGAGCAGGCCGGGATGGACGGCCACGAGCCCGCCAAGATTCGCCGTAAACGTGCCCTCTTGTCCGTAGGCTGGTATGGCAAGGTGGCGGTACTGCACGCCGACGCCGAGGTGGAACCGCCGCGTCGTGCCCAGCCTGAAGCCGCGCGCGCTACCGACGTGCAGGTGCGTTTCGCGATAGGCTTCAAAGCCGAACGTCCGGGCGCCGGCGGCGAAGGCACCGAGGCGGGTCGGTTCGACGTACGCAACGGCCCCCAGCCGCAGCGCAGGGAGGCCGAAAGCCTGACTGGCAAAGAAAGCGACGCCGCGCCCGGTGACGGTAGCCCACGTAGCCGGGTTGGCGTAGCCGGATAGCTCCTGCGCCAGCGCCGTCGCTGCGCCCCCGAGTGCGGCGGCCCGGGCACCTCCTTCCATGAAGGTCTGCGCCTGGCCGCGGCCGGGCCAGCCGGCAAGCAAGGCAAGGATGACAAGAGGGATGAAAACAGGACGGAGCACAGGCTGTAGCGCAGGCATGGGCGAAAACGTGTCAAGAACGAAGGTGCCTGCAAAGTACCGTCGCGAGTGTACACCGGGCTGCTTTTCTTCAGGGAGTTGAGGCTTTTAATAGGAGAGAAAACGGTCGCGCATGTGGATATCCTGCTCTCCTGCCGGCTGCATAATCCGGAGGCGTCGCGTGTAGAAGCGTAGGACTACGGCGCCGGAAACTGCGAGGTCCGCCCCGGGTACTAACCGCGACAGGATGGCCCGGATCGATCAACCTTTTCCAGTATGAAGCGGCTTCAAGCTCTTTTCTTGCGATGTGTGGTGACGGTGTTTGCCCTACTCGCCACCATAGCCGTGAGCCCGGACGCGCGGGCGCAGGAATTTTTCTGCGAAGTCACGGTCAACTATCGACAGCTCAGCGGGGCCGGCTTCAACTTCCTCGATGATTTTGCGGAACTGGTCGAAGAGTACTTCAATGAACACATATGGACCGAGGATCGCTTCCTGCCGGAAGAGCGCATCGATTGTTCGATCCAGATCGTGTTTCAAGAAGCCCTTACGCAGACGAGCTTCCGGACCCAACTCATCGTGGCAACCCGTCGCCCCATCTACGGCACGACGCAGAGCACCAACGTCGTGCAGATCAGCGATGACGCGTGGCAGTTCGAGTATTCGCAGGGTACCCCCTTGATCTTCGAAACCGAGCGGTTTAACGCACTGACGTCGGTGCTCGACTTCTACGCCTACATCATGCTCGGGTACGACTACGACACCTTCAGCGAACTCGGCGGCGATCCTCACTTTCAGAAAGCACGCCGTATTCAGGAACTCGCCCAGGCACAGAATGCCCTCGGATGGGATGCGATGGGAGGCGGACGACGGGCCAATATCGTCAGGCAACTCCTCGATCCGCGTTTCAAACCCCTGCGTGAAGCCTATTTCAAATATCACTTCGACGGCCTCGACCATTTCCTCCAGGATCCGCCCAGTGCTCGCCAGCGGGTCCTCGAAGTGATCGGATCGATGCAGGCACTCTACGACGAGCTTTCGAGGCAGTATACGTTGGATCTCTTCTTCACGTCCAAGTATCAGGAGCTGACGGCGATCTTCAAGGATTCCCCGCTCGGTACGCAGGCCTATGCTCTACTTCGAGAGGTCGATGCTTCCCACTCGGCTACCTACGACACGCTCGTGCAATAGGGGGAGGGCTGGCCCTTCAGTCAGGGCTTGTACCGGGTATCCGGCAGGATAGAAGCGCGGACGACGGGATCGTCTTCGTAGAGAGCATCAACGACGTCGAGGCCTTCGAGCACGTAGCCGAAGGCCGTGTATCGACCGTCGAGGTGGGGTTGGATGCTGTGGGTGATGAAGTATTGCGACCCTTCGGTATCTTTACCGGCACTGGCCATGCCGAGGGTGCCGCGCTCGTATGGGATGCGGGTGAACTCACTCCGAATGCTGAAGGGCGGGCTGCCGAAGCCGTCCCGGCGGGTGAAGTCGCCGCCCTGCACCACGAAGTTCGGCACGACGCGATGGAAGGGTACGTCGTCGTAATCGCCGGCCCGGGCAAACTGGGCGATGGTCTGGACGGTCAGCGGCGCTTGTTCGGCATCGAGCATGAGGGTGATGGTGCCCTTCTGCGTTTCCAGGACCAGGTGCGGGTGCGGGCCGAGTTCTTGCAGGGCCGCCCAGTCGACGGTGCGGGTGGGCGGTTCGTATCCGGAGGGCAACACGAGTAATTCACCGGTCAGCCGCTCCAGGGCTCTGCCGGCAGCGACGATGAGGGCGCGATGGTGATGGGTTGCCTCTCGCTGGAGAAACGCTTCGGCTGCCGGATTGCCCGACGCCCCCAGCGCGGCGAGGATCGTCGTCATCGCGTCCAGGTCCGAGGCCGAGATCGGGTTGAGTTGTTCATAGACCTCCTTGAGCACGGCGGTGGCACCCAGGGGGCGGAAGAGCGAATCGCCCAGCACCCGCGCCGTGGCGGACACCGTGGCCTGATCGCCTCGGCGGAGGCCGTACGCGAAAATCTCGAAGTAGGCTGCGTGTTTTTTGGGATCCTTGCGGTCTTGCTGCCAGCGCGTGGCGAGGGTTGTGAGCGCGGCATACGCGATGCGGAGGTTGGGATGGTGGGCGGCGTTGACCAGCAAGTCGTAGGCTGTCGGGAAAGGGAGATCCGCCAGGGCCGGGATGCCGAGCGCGTAGGCAAGCGGGTTGCGGCTGTTACGGCGCAGTTCGAGTTCGTTCAGCACAAACGTCGTTTCGCCCTGCCGGGCGAGTCCTTGCAGGAGCGGGGCGGTGATCCGCCAGGCATAGCCGTTATACTGGGTCCATTGCTTGATGATGTTGACGTCATTGCCGGACCATGCTTTGCCGTCGTTGAGGGCATGGCCCGCCGCGACGGCCACGTGGACGGACGGGTCGACGAGGCGGTCGTAGAGGGCGCCGCGGATGCCGCTTTCGTCGGTCCGGGCAGAGAGGGCGCGCACGGCGTTGACCCGTGTACGCCAATCCTCCGCGGTTTTTCCCCAGTGGAGGAGGCGCGGCGTGTCGACGGGCGCACCCAGCCTACCCAGGCCCTGGACGAGGTGCATCGCCGCGGGGTCGTCCAGGCTCAGGCTGTCGAGCACGAGGCGGACGGTATCCGCCAGGGGGGCCCAGGCCGCCGTGTCCGAGATGCGTCCGAAGTAGTACGCAGCATGGAGCCGGTGCAGCGGGTCTTCCGAGCGCAGGTTTTTCATCAGGTAGTCGATCGCCTCGGGGGCGTAGATGCCGCGCATGCCGTAGCGGCTGAGGGCCAGGGTCACCGCGGCGTTGTGGGTCGTATCCGCCCAGGCCCACGAGACGAGCGGTACCAGCGAGGCCCTGTCGCCTTTCTTGCCCAGCGCTTCGACGAGGCCTTGTTGCACCCCGGCATCCTCATCGGTGGCCAGGGCATTGAGCAGGAGGGCGGACGGGACGCGCCCGGACGCCTGGCCGAGCGCAAAGGCGGCGTCGGCCCGGCCGGCCGGGTGCTCATCGTCGAGCAGAGCGAGGAGTGCCGGCACTGCCGTGGAATCCTGTACGGAGGCGAGGGCAAAGGCGGCGCGGGCGCGCACGGCCGGGTCAGGATCCCCGAGGCGTTCCATCAGCGCCCGGGCATTGCGTTCGACCTGAAGGTTGACGACGGCCTGGAGGTCGGCCCGCGTGAGCAGGTTATCCGGGAGGCGGCCGGCGGGGTGCTGGGCCCAGGCGGCGGCGTTCATCGTCATGGCGAGCAGCAACCAGGCGGCTACTCGACTAAGGTGGGTAGACATGAGAACCGGGGGGTTAACCGCAGAGGGCAGAATAATCATGCGGAGCGTACGCACCTTCTACGCACGCAGGTTTGTGCCTTGTTTCAAGGGTACCGTGCAGGGCCGCGGGCAGCCGTTAGCGGCTGTAGCAAAGTGACTGCGCCTCTCAGGAGGGCGTATGGCGGGAAAGTCTCTCTGCTTTCGTAGTATCAGCCGGAATCGTTACTTTCTTGAATGCCCGGCCCGCTGTTCCGGTGCTGAGACGCTATCGAATGGCGGTGTCTTTACCCCGTCGATCCTGGTGACGGCGTTGACGCTGATCTCGGCACGGGTGGCGATTCGCTCGCAGTATTTCGTGTCGTCTTGCCTTTCAAAGCGTCACCCGCACATGCACCGAGGCGGCGTTCGCACCCAGCAGGGGGGTGATAGAGACGCGGCCGGCGGCGCCCTGGTGCCGCCGGGTGAGGTAGTAGGCCGTGACGAAGCCGAGGGTGCCGCCGGCCAGCACATCCGTCGCCCAGTGCTTTTCGCGGACGATCCGAGCTACCGCCGTGCCGGTGCTCAGGGCAAACAGGCCGTAGGTAACCGGGTGGGGATAGTACAGCACCCAGGGTGTCAGCACGGCAAAGGCGGTGGTGGTGTGGCCGGAAGGGAAAGAGTTGTGCCCGGAGAACGGGGCGAAGTGGTGGGCCCCATCGCTTTCGTAAGGGCGAGCACGGCCCAGGGTGTATTTGATGCCGTAGCTGAGGACCCCGGCGTACACCATGGATTGAAGCGACGTAAACGCGGCGTCTTGGAACTTGCTGTTGTTCGTCAATAGCGATACGGCAAAAATTCCCGCGACGGGCAGGTTTATCTCTGGGCCGCCCAGGGTATTGGTCCATTCGAGATAGCTGCCGAAGGCGCCGCCGTACGTGCCCATCCGATAGTCGATGCTCTGGTCGAGGGTGGACAGCGAGGTGAGGGCTGCCGTCGCGCCCAGGACGAAGAGCGGCGTACGCGGGTTGTCGAGGTCGCTTGCCAGAGCGGCGGCGTCCTGGTACGTCCAGTGTAAGAAGCGGGAGCGGCTCGGTACAGGTTGTGCGTGGAGCAAAGAGGGGAACAGCACACAGGCCGCTACGACGAACAGGGTCGGGGTTTTGAGCGAAGCGGGCACAGCCGTAGGGGTTGAGCGGGAGGATCAGACGAACGAACCGCCGTCGCCTCGAAGGTAGACGGCCGGTGGTCTATGGATCGTCTTGGGGCGTTTCGTAGCGGTAGCTGCAGGTAGGAGATAGGCAATCGGTTTATCGTAAACGCTACGATGGGCAACACCCTCTGAAAACGGCGGTGCGCCGGTCATAGGTCATGGCACCCTGACCCGGTAAGCGCACCGAATATAAACACTTCGGCGCATACAATTCAACATCGGCCTTCTTTAAAGGATCGGCAAAATTCGAGGCATGCTTTAGGGAGCCCGCGCAATAAACGCCGTGAAACGATAGATTATTGCAGGGTCCGTAGGGTATTGCTACGAGGAGCCGAGAAGTGCTATGGTATCCACGAAGGAAATCCGTCATCCGCATCTGAAAACCCTGTTGGCCGACGTTGCCGAGGTAACCGCCGGCGTCGAAACGCTGCGTGCCGATCTCACCGACGAGCAGCTCGTGTGGAAGCCCGAGCCCGGCGTCTGGAACGTGCTGGAATGCATCGAGCACCTGATCGTCGTCGACGGTCTGTATTTCCCCCGGATCGAAGCCGCCCTGGCGGCGGCACAGGGCGGCGGCAAGGATGCTCCCTTTCGGCCTTCGTTCTTCGGCAAAACGTTCCTGCGCTACGTCTCGCCGGATTCGAAGCGTAAGATCAAGACGTTTCGCCTGTTCGAGCCGCCGCCGGCCCTGACGGACGTGTCGGTGCCGGCCCGGTTCATCGCGCAGCAGGCCGTGCTGACGGCACTTATCCAACGGGCGGACGGCGCCGACCTCAACGACAACACGTTCTCGTCGCCCGTGTCGCGCTTGATCCGGTTCTCGCTGGGGGAAGGGTTAACCCTGCTTGTGCTGCACCAGCAACGGCATCTTCAACAGGCCCGCCGCCTCACACAGCACCCCGGCTTTCCGGGCTCGGCGGGCCGGTGAAAAAGAAAACGGAACGCGAACCTGCCCGGCCATAGCGAGTAACGAAGGCTTCGTTTTGATTTCCAACCCATCCAGGCTCCCCCGGCTTATGCTGCGTTGTCGCTCCCTCCTGACCGCCCTTCTCATCGTCCTGATCGCCCGCACCGGGTGGGCACAGGACCCGGCGCCGATCTCGCTCGTCGAGGTCTATCGCAACGACGCCGACCAGATCATCGACACCGCGCTCTCCGACAGCACGGGCTTCGACCGGTTGGCATACATGTGCGATACGTTCGGACATCGCTTCAGCGGGTCGGAGAACCTGGAGCGGGCCATCGACTGGATCCTGGAGACGATGAACGCCGACGGGCTTGATAACGTGCGTGGCGAGGAGGTCATGGTGCCGCACTGGGTACGCGGCCGTGAGGTGTTGACGTTGCTTACGCCCCACGAACGGGATCTCCTGATCCTCGGCCTCGGCGGCAGTATCGGCACACCCGCTGAGGGGATTACGGCGGACGTGCTCGTCGTGCATTCGTTCGATGAATTGCAGCGACGCCGCGCAGAGGCAGGGGGGAAAATCGTCCTCTACAACGCAGCCTTCACCAGCTACGGGCAAACCGTGGAATACCGCACGACCGGCGCGATCCGGGCTGCTGAAGTGGGGGCTGTGGCGAGCCTCGTGCGTTCCGTCGGGCCGACGTCGCTCTACACGCCGCATACCGGCATGATGCGCTATGCCGACGACGTGCCCCAGATCCCTCATGCCGCCGTGACGGTCGAAGATGCCATCATGATGCAGCGCATGCAGGACCGGGGGCAACGTATCCAGGTACGGCTCTCGATGGAGGCGCGCACGCTGCCCGACGCCGTCTCGCGCAACGTCGTCGCGGAGATCCGGGGGTGGGAGAAGCCTGAAGAGGTCGTCGTCCTCGGCGGGCACATCGACTCGTGGGACGTCGGGCAGGGCGCGATGGACGACGGAGGGGGATGTGTGGCGGCCTGGGAAGCCGTGCGGCTGATCAAGCAACTCGGCCTGCGCCCGCGCCGGACCATCCGCGTGGTGCTATGGACCAATGAGGAAAACGGCATCCGGGGCGGGGCAGCCTACCGCGACGCCCACCTCGCCGACCTCGGCGACCACATCCTGGCGATAGAGACGGATTCCGGGGTCTTCAAGCCGCATGGGTTCGGGTTTCAGGGGACGCCGGCAGCCTATGCCCTCATCCAGGAGGTTGGCCGGCTCCTCGAACGCATCGAGTCGGGCACCATCACCCAGGGCGGCGGCGGGGCCGACATCGGGCCCATCATGCGGGAAGGGGTGCCCGGCATGGGCCTGTCGGTCGACGGGGAGAAATATTTCTGGTACCACCATACACCGGCCGACACCATCGACAAACTAGACCCGCACGCGTTCAACCTGTGCGTGGCTACGCTGGCCGTGATGGCCTACGTCGTGGCCGACATGCCGGTGCGTCTGCCCCGCGCCGGGGAGCCGAGTACGAATTGACCTGATCCCGGATCCGACCTCATAGGCATTACTTTAGTCGATCCAGCCGCTGGCGTCTTCATCGTAGCGGCTCAACTCACCGAAGCCGTCGCCCGTCGTCGTTGAGGCGGTTGCACTTCTTAAATGCAAGGCGAGGGCGGATCCGGAGAAGGGCTCACGAAGTACATCCGCCATGTCCATTCAGCGCGCCCTGCACTTCATCCACGCTGTTCGCAACGACGCCACCCTGCGCAGTAAGGTGGAAGCCCTCGACCCTGACGCCCGGCCCGAGCATCTGGTGGCGATAGGCCGGGACGCCGGCTTTGACTTCGCGCCTGAAGACCTGCAGGCGGCTTTCAAGCACGACTGGGCGATGCGTCGGGTGCACATCACGGAGCGCGGTCCTTCCTGACGCTTTTCACCGGCCACGTTGTCCTGCATCGCGACGTCCGGCCGGCTGCTGCGAGCGCCTCGCCGTGACCGCTACGCTGCGTCTTCGTCTGCGCGGGCTGGCACGCCTTGCGCCCCGGAAGTATTCAGTCGGGCAGCGAGTTGCTGTGAGAGGAGGTAGTAACTCCGGCCTTCTCCGTAAAACGTGCGGAAGAAAAACTCGGGGGCTTTGACGAAGATGGGGAGGATGAGGCGGTACAGCATGTCGAGGTCGCGCCCGATGCCCTGCCGGATCAATGCCTGGTACGCCCGGCAGTCCGGTTCTTCCACGGCATGCGCCGAGATATCTGCGTCGTGGCCGGTGTCGGCCCCGAGCAAGGCGGCGATCACGTCGGCAGCCAGAGCGCCGCTCTTCAGCGCCATGCGGATGCCTTCGCCCATCACCGGGTCCACGAGGCCGGCGGCGTCGCCGACGAGGCACACGCGCCGCGTGGCAATGGGCTGATGCCCGGTAAAGAGGGGGATGGGATGCCCGGCGCGTTGCACGGAACGGATGCTGCCCGGCGGAAAACTGCGATCCAGGAAGTCTCGCATTCCCTGCTGGAGGCGGGCCTTTCGGCGCCATGAGCCCACGCCGCACGCCAGGTATCCGTCTTTGGGAAAGATCCAGCCGTACCCGCCGGGCACGCAGTTGAAGTTGAACGTGGCATAGGGCGCCTCGGCTTCGTAGACGTCGGGTGCTACTTCGACCTCGACGTCGATAGCGGCCCCCATCATGGTTCTTCGCTTCAGGCCGAGGCGTTGTGCTGTTGTGCTGAAAGCGCCGTCTGCCGCGATCAAGTAATCCGCCCGGACGTGTTCTCCGTCGGTATGGCGGATCGAAACGCCGTCGGCATCTTCTTCGACGACCTCGACGGTGAAGGCTTCGCGCAGGTGAACCGAGCCGGTACCCAGCGACACGGCGCGCTCGACGAGGTGGTGGTCGAACCGGCTGCGGTTGACCATAAGGATCGGCGTTGCGGATTGCAGTTCCTTCGGCGCGGCGTGGTTGTAGAGGCTCCGCACCAGGCGGGGCTGGGCGTCGATGACGGCGGAGAAGTCCCAGTCCAGGAGTTGCCGGACGTCCGCCGGCATGGCGCCGCCGCACGGTTTCGCGCGGGGCAGCGTCTCTTTCTCCAGGAGGAGAACGCGCAAGCCGGTCCGGGCAAGGCGGCAGGCCGCCATGCCGCCGCCGGGTCCTGTGCCGATGACGGCGACGTCAACGTGGGTCATCTTCGTTTCTCGGATAGAGCTGCGGTTCGAGCCAGGCGTGGCAACAGAGGAGGTAGGCTTTGGCGGGGAGTGCCTCCTGCGGCCGATAGCTCACCTTGACGTGGTTGAGACGGCGCGCCAGGACGCCGAGGCGGTGGGGTGGTTGCGTGAGGGCGCGGGCGAGCAGGGCGGTAGGCCAGGGCAGCGTGGTTTCGAGCGGGCTGGTATAGCCCGGCCAGGCGAGCAATGCATCGCGTTTGGCGGGCGCACAGGCGTGGTGCGCCACCAGGGCATCGAGCAACGAAGCCCATCGGTGCAACACATCAGGGCCTTCTTCGAGGAAGCATTCCAGCCCGAGGGTCGGGTAGATGCGTGATCCGACGTCGAGGCAGATCCGTACTTCGTCGGCCAGGGCAAACCAGGGTGCCAGGATTGGTTCGACGGCACCCATTTTGACGGCATCGATGGCGCCCGGCCATGCAACGGCTTCGAGGTAGGCACACGCCTGCGGCAA
>Ga0302046_10005788_pt1 | contig 10851 bp, 8 predicted proteins | sample RVTome_11_FD_200261 | JGI IMG/M metagenome (GOLD analysis project Ga0302046, IMG submission 200261) | Soil microbial communities from uranium-contaminated site in the Upper Colorado River Basin, Wyoming, United States - RVT147D111 (version 2) ... | reverse complement strand
GTTCCGCGCGTCACGCACGGCTCCGGCGACGACCACGCTGTCCTCAGGCCGCGCCTCCCCCCGGCACAGCTCGAACAGCGCGTCGCCCACGGAGGCCATGCGGTACTCCACCTGGGCCATCTCACCGCCGAAGACTTCCTGAACGATGGGCTCCGTCTCGTAGCCGAAGTCCTCCAAGGAAGAGTGCGCGAATCGAACCCGGTAGGTCCCCTCAGTGAGCCCGGGAATGGTGAAGCGACCGTCGGCGTCGGTGAAGACCTGCTGGTTCGAGCCGACCACTCCGACGCTGGCCTGCGGGACGGGACGAACACCGAGGCTGTCGAGCACCAGGCCCTCGATGCCACCGGTTTGCTTGCCCGCGAGCGTCCGGCCCCCCGCCCGCACGTCGAGCACGAGCCCTCCGACTTCCCGGAAGCCGTCCAGCACCGATCGCTGCGCGCCCTGGAAGTCCCGCCCACGCACGAGGCGCGGCATACGGATCCACCACTCCGGCACGATCCACGTGCCCTCCGGCATCCGCTGGAACTCGACGTACCCTCCCAGGTCGCTGGAGCGGACGTCGGGATCGAGGTGCTCGTAGACGAACTCCAGCCATCGTAGCTCGGACGTCTCGGGATCGATCCACAGTGTACCCGCAATGTCGGCCACGCCTCTTCGGTCCCCGGTCGGCTCGAAGCCGAGACCGACGAGGCCCGCCGCGTCGCCCCTCCCCGCGACCAGCCGGAAACAGTGGCTGTCGAGGAAGACGTCCGAGAGGAGGACGTCCGCGTCCGGCGCGAAGTAATAGATGCCCTCAGGCGTATCCTGCACGTAGCCGTTCTCGGCGAGATCTTCGGCTGGCCGGCTCTCGAACGGCGTGCGCATGTAGCCGCCACGACGCGATCGATCCTCGCGCAAGATGGTCTTCGACTCCATCTCGAGCTCCCGCTGGTAACGCATCGTCTCGTAGCGATACAGCTCCTGCCGGTCGGTGAACGCCGCCGCGCTGAGCGCCTTACGCGCCTCGTCCCAGACGCGAGCGACCAGGAGGCCCTCCTCAGGGCGCACCCTGCAGCGCTCGTCGGCCTCGACGTCGATGCCCTCGACCACGATCGCGCTCGACTCCATGGGAAGGTCGATCGGGACGGACGTGCCCGTGACGACCTCGAACGGCCCGGTTTCGGCCGTAGCCATCCCGATCATCTCGGCCCGAACCCGGTAGCGTCCGGGCGGGACGCCGACGAACAGCGCGCGCCCGACGTCGTCGCTCAAGCGGCTCTGGATGGTGGGCCCCCGGACGTCGTCCAGGTACACGAGCGCCCCCTGGAGCGGAGCCACGGGCTGCCCGCCGGTGACCCTCACGAGAATCGACTGCGCGGAGGCCGGCTGTGCGGGCGGCAGCGCCGTCACCGCCATGACGAGCGGGAGCAGGAAGCTGGATCTGCGCATGGCACTGGCCCGCCTGGGTTTACGACCGGTATACGCGTGAGGACCGCATCACTTACGGTACGCCACGTACGTCGTAACGGTACTCCGTCGCGCGCCTCGGGGCCAACGTGCTCGTCCTGCCGGGCCCGACGTCGGCCGGCGGTCCAGAGCCTAAAAGAGGCCTATGTCGTGGGCACTCAGGAGCGTGAAGAGCACCAGCGCGAAGACCAGCACGGCGTTCGTGAGCATCGAGTTCCGGGGTACGCCTCCGTCGGCTCGAAGCAGCGCGTTGTTCATGTACAGCAGCGTAGCGGCCAAGAACGGGATGAACAGGCTGCCCACGATCGTAAACCCCACGATGATGAAGAGCGAACGATCCACGAACGCAAAGGGGATCGCGACGAGCGTGATGAAGAACAGTGAGACCCGGTAGGCGTTGCTGGTCACGCGAGTGAGTTGATCGCGTACCGACGGCGGACGCTTCCGAAGCAGGCCGTAGTAATCGGCGAAGAGGTAGGGTAGGCCTTGCCAGACGCCGAGCACCGAGGTGAACACCGTAGCCCAGAATCCGATCGAGAACGCGTAGTATCCGAACGGGCCGATCGAGGCGCCCAACATCTCGGCCATGCGCGGCACGGCCTGCTCGTCCGTGATGGCGACGCCCGCCACGAAGAACGCTTGGTGCGCCAGGACGATCACCGAGATCCCGAAGATACCGGTGAAGAGGTAGGCGATCGTGATGTCGATGCGCACGTACCCCAGCCACTGCGGGCCGGAGATCCTCTGTTCCCTCAGCCAGTAGTTGTACGCCAGCATGACGATCGACCCGCCGATTCCGCCGAGCAGCGAGAGGATGGCGGGTCCCGCGCCGGACGGGATCGTGGGAACGAAGAGGCCCTCGAGCACGGCGACGGGGTCCCGCAACGTGAGCGCGGCACACGTGACGATCGAGAAGAACATCACGCCGATCAGTACCTTCATGACCTTCTCGAAGCCCTTGAAGCCGCCGATCAGGACCAGGACGCATCCGGCCACGGCATGAAGCACCGCGCCCCACGAGGCCGGGATGGCGCCGTCGGTGAGGTGCGCGAGCCCCAATCCTCCCGCGTTGGTGAGGGCCGCGCTGACCGCGACGGTCCACAGGGTCAGATAGAGGCCGAAGTAAACGTGCACCCACCAGGGCAGGTGCGTGCACCATCCCTCGATGACCGTCGTGCCCGTACCGAGCTGCCAGCGCGCGATGCCTTCGATGAGAAAGGCCTTGAGGATGACCGCGACGGCGACCGCCCAGAGAACGCTCAGGCCGTGCCCGGCACCCGCGGACGTCGCCGATACGATGTCGCCCGCACCCAGGCCGGCCGCCGCGACCAGGAGGCCGGGGCCGATCAGCTTGGCGAAGCTGAAGCGGATAGGAGTGCTCAGTAGACCGGCCGCACGATCTCCGCGCTGTCGATGGCCCCCGTCCACGAAGCGAATGGGGCGATCGTACTCCGCCTGTCAAGGGGTATTGTGGAGAGGCCGTCGTCGGCGGCCGTTCTCATGGGAGTCGGACGCATCAACGTCCGCAGCCGATACGGTCCGGAGGACGAGCGCGTCCTCCGGAGAGCCACGAATCGGCGTCGGCGCGATGTGGCTCGGGGCTACCTCGAGCGGTCAAACCCGTGGCCGGTGCGGAGCTTCCGCTCGCTGGCCGTACCAGGCGCTAGCGGGGCCTTACGGTCCCGATGATGTCAACCCGCACGGGGTACCCGTCGAGCTCCGCCGGGATGCTTTCCTGGGTCGCCGGTCGTGCGCGGTCGAGCCCGACCACGATGACCTCCCCGCCGGCGGGGTCCAGGCCGATTCCGACCGAGACAACGCCGGGCAAGGCAAAAAGACGGGCCTCGTTCTCGGCCTTTACGTTCTGAATGTTCTGGTGCATAGCTCCTTCGTCGGTCGCGGACCAGCACAGGGTCAGCAGCGCGAGCACGCCGGCGACCGACCGCTTCATCGCGTCAGATCCAGCTCCGCAACGACGTGCTCGATGCGATTGATGATCGTGCTACTGTCGCTCCCGGCAAACAACAGTCCGACGAGACGGTTCTCGGCGTCCACCACCGCGGAGCCGCTGTCTCCTCCCTGGCTCATGGGACCGGCCATCAACTGATCGGTGAAGCGCGCTGTGCGTCCCGCGCCGTACTGCACGTTCACGGTCACGTCCACCTGCGTGACTTCTCCCGCGGTCAGGCCGGTCGTCCGCCCGCTCTTCCTGATGGCCATGCCCAAGCTGCCGCTCCCCAACCCGGTGAGAGCGCCGAGCTCGAGGATCTCGTCCTCCACGAAGGCTCCATCGACGGGCCTCGCGATCGCGGCGTCCACGAGGTTGTCGGTGACCTGAAGACTCAATGTCCGATATCGGGTCTTGCTTCCGATCAGCACGCATCCGGCGTTCAGGATCGATATCACGCTGCTCGCGAAACGGCACTCACTCGGCGGCTCGAGAAAGACGATCGGCACGAAGTCCGCCAGATCCGCGATGTGGTCGCCGGGAAACCGGCCGCCGTCGTGCGCGCCCGGTTGAAGGATGGCGTCTCCTCGGGCAGCCTCATTGCTGTTGGCGAGCACGTGGTTGTTGGACAGGATGACCACCTGCCCACCCCGTCGCATCAGGCATCCGAGGGTGCCGGCGGTCACGTTCCGGTGTCCGATGCTGACCCCGCCGGGTGCCGGCCGGGGCCGCTCCGTCCGCGACTGGAACGCTCGAAACTCCCCGGTCGGCAGGACGTCGGTGGGGATGCCGTCCACGGCCGCGGGCACCAGGTCGCGCGCTGCAAGGCGTTCCGGCGGGACCTTCTCGGTGACGGAAGCGACTATCGCCAGATCGTCGGTGCGCACTCCTCGCGTCACCTTGTAGCCCACGCCCGCCGCCACCACGTTGGCCCGCTCCAGGATGCCATCCCGAGCGCGGTCCAGGGTCGCCCTCACCATCTCTAGATCCTGCGGCATGGTTTCCTCCCGGGAGCGGGGTGATGATCACGCGCCTGTTTCCCCACCCGCGTGGATGCGCGGGCCGCGCGATCGTGGGTCCCCGTTCCAAGATCCGTGCCAGCCCAGGCGCCGAGCGCCTAAGCCCCGTCGCAACCTTTTGCTCTCCTAGATCATCTACAAGAGAAGCGTGGACCTGTAGACCGTCGGGGAGGGAGCATGGTAGCGAGCGCACGAACCGACCTGCTGCAGGGCACCCTCGAGCTCCTGATCCTGAAAACGCTCCAAGTTGGAGAGCCGATGCACGGCTGGGGGATCTCCGTGCGCATCCAGCAGCTCTCCGAGGACGTGCTGCGACTCAACCAGGGATCGCTCTACCCCGCGCTCCACCGGCTCGAGCACAAGGGATGGATCCGATCCGAGTGGGGCACGTCCGAGAACAATCGGCGGGCAAAGTTCTACCGCCTCACCGCGCTCGGCCGGGGGCAGCTCGCCGAGGAACGCGAGCAGTGGGATCTGTTCGCCGCCGCGGTCGGGCGCATCCTGGCGGCTACCTGAGCAGGCGTGGAGCCGCTGATCGACTGGCTGCGGGCGCTGCGCCTGCGGCTCGAGACGCTCCTCCGGCCGGGCAGGGCCTGGAGGCGGCTGGACGACGAGGTGCGCTTCCACCTGGAGATGGAGGCGGAGCGGCTGCGCCGCCAGGGCGTGCCCACGAGGGAGGCCCGGCGGCAGGCGATGATCCGGTTCGGCGGCGTGCACCGGTTCCAGGACCGGACCAGGGAGGCACGCGGGACGAAACTCGTGGAGGACACCATGCAAGACCTCAAGTACGGCGTGCGCATGATCCTGAAGAACCCGGTGTTCAGCGCCGTGGCGGTGCTCACGCTGGCGCTCGGAATCGGCGCGAACACGGCGATCTACACCGTCGTCGAGGCGGTCCTGCTCGAGCCGCTCCCGTTCGAGGAGCCCGAGGAGTTGACGCTCCTCTGGACCGAGAACGAGGAGCTGAACCAGAGCAAGTACATGGTCTCGCCCATGGACTTCGACGACTGGCGAAACCAGAACGCCACGTTCGAGGCGATGGCCGCGTACTGGCCCACCACCGGGACGATCACGGAGGTCGGCAGCGAGCCCACCCGCGTGCGGCTCGTCTACACGACCGAGGACTTCTTCGACCTGCTCGGAGCCTCCACCATGCTCGGCCGGACGTTCACGCCGGACGAGGGGCCGGGCAGCAGCTTCGTCGCCATCCTGAGCCACGGGTTCTGGCAGCGGCGGTTCGGAGGCGATCCCTCGGTGATCGGCCGCGCCGTCACGCTCGACGGCAACCCCGTCGAGGTCGTGGGCGTGGTCCGGCCGGAACAGACGTTTCCGGCCGACGCCGACATGTGGGTCAACATCACGTGGCCGATGCAGATCCAGAGCCGATACGCGCGATGGATGAGCGCCATCGGGAGGCTCGAGGAAGGCATCGAGCTGGACGCCGCGCGCGCCGACATGGTCGGGCTCGCGGCGCGCATCGCCGCGGAGAATCCGGACACGAACCGCGGCTGGAGCGTCAGCCTGAACCGCCTGCACGACGAGCTGGTCGGCGATACGCGGAGCGCGCTCGTGGTGCTGCTCGCCGCCACCGGGCTGATCCTGCTGATCGCGTGCGCGAACGTGGCCAACCTGCTCCTCTCGCGCTCGGAGGTCCGTGCGCGGGAGATCGCCGTGCGGGTGGCGTTCGGCGCCGGCCGCGCGCGGCTCGTGCGACAGCTCATCACGGAGAGCCTGTTGCTGGCCGGCGCGGGCGCGCTCCTCGGCCTGGTGCTCGCCCAGCTCGGCCTGCGCGGGCTGCTCGGGATCTCGCCCGTCACGCTCCCGCGCCCGGAGGCCGTCGCGCTCGACGGCACGGTCCTCGGCGTGGTGCTCGGCGTGAGCGTCCTGACCGGCCTGCTGTTCGGGCTCGCCCCCATCGCGCGGCTCGTGCGCTCGGACGTCCACACCACGATCCGTGACGGCGCGCGCTCCACCGGCGGCCGCGCCGCGCACAGGCTGCAGAACGGCTTCGTGGTCGCGCAGCTCGCCATGGCGCTCGTGCTCGTGGTGGGCGCGGGCCTCCTGGTGAGGAGCTTCGACAACCTCCGCTCCGTGGACACCGGCTTCAGCGCGGACGACGTGCTGACGGCCGAGCTCGACCTGTCCACGTCCGTCGCGCCCACCGACGACGACGTCATCCTCTTCTACGAGCAGTTCCGGGCCCGGATCGCGCAGCTTCCCGGCGTGGTCGCGGTCGGCGATGCGTCCACGCTCCCGCTCGGCGAGGCCCTCGACTACAACCAGCCCATCCAGCTCGTCGACCGGCAGGTGCCGGCGGACCTCGAGGTGCGCGCCTACATGCGATCCGTCAGTCCCGGGTTCTTCGAGGCGATGCGCACGCCGGTGACCGCGGGGCGCGGCTTCGAGCCGGGCGACCGGCGGGAGGCTCGCGGCGTGGTCGTGGTGAACGACGCGTTCGTGGAGAGCTACTACGACGGTGAGGATCCGCTCGACGACCGGATCGGCGGGATCGGCTTCCGCTTCGGCCCGCTCGGCGCGATCCATTTCTCGGAGGGCGAGATCGTCGGCATCGTGAGCGACATGAAGTACGAGGGCCTGCGGAGCCAGACCGCGCCGGCCGTTTACGTGAGCGGGCTCCAGTCGTCGCTCAGAAGGCGCACGCTCACGATCCGCTCGACGGGCGCGGCGGGCGCGCTGCTGCCCGCGGTGCGCAGCGAGCTCTCTGCGCTCAACCCGAGCGTCGCGCTCACGAACGTGCAGACCATGGAGACCGTGCTGGCAGGCGCACAGTCGAGGGACCGCTTCAGCACACTGCTCCTCACGATGTTCGGGGCCCTGGCTCTCGCGCTCGCCTCCGTGGGCGTCTACGGCGTGCTTGCCTACGCGGTCGCGCAGCGGCGCAACGAGGTGGGGATCCGAATGGCGCTCGGGGCCGACCGGGCGGTCGTGCGGGGCATGGTGCTGGGGGATGGGCTCAAGCTGGTCGGGCTGGGGCTGGGGATCGGCCTCGCTGGCGCGCTGGGGCTGTCCAGCTTGCTGGCCAGTCAGCTCTTCGGGGTGAGCCCGCGCGACCCGACCGTCTACGCGGGGGTGGCGGTCATTTTGCTCGTCGTGGGGCTGCTGGCGAGCTTCGTGCCGGCCTGGAGGGCTACGAGGGTCAGTCCGGTGATTGCGATGAGGGGGGATTGAAGGGGCCACCGCGGCCGATGCCGCGCATTTCGGGGAGGACGCTCGGGCCCGTGTAACGAGGACTTGGCGCCTCCGCACGGCCGCGCTTCGTGCCGGGATCGACACACGCGGTGTAACGCGGTGTAGATTGCTGAGGATCAGCTAGAGAGGAGGCGATGTGTCGAAGGACGTGCTGTACGAGCTCGAAGCAGCCGTGATGTCTCTTCCGAAAGGAGAGAGAGCCAGGTTGGCGGAGCGGTTGATCGCGAGTCTGGACGAAGAGCCCGAGGTGGAGGAGGCGTGGGCAGTTGAGATCAAGCGCCGCTTGGACGGAATCGATCGAGGCGAAATCGAAAAAATTCCGGCGGAAGAGGTGTTGGCGGAGGCACGTCGCCGAATCAGCGGCTGATGCGGGTGATCTTCGCCACTCCTGCTCAACAGGAGCTGGTTCGGATGATCGAATTCTACAACACTCAGGCTGCGGGGCTCGCTCAGGATTTCATCGACGAGGTGGATTCAACCGTTCAGCGCATTGCAGACTTTCCACGTGCAGGGGCTGCCTACCACCATGGTACGCGTCGCCTTCTGCTTCGACGCTTCCCTTTCGCCGTGGTTTACAGGACAAAGGCTGACGTCGCGGAAGTCGTCGCCATTGCGCATCAGCGTCGCCGGCCCGACTACTGGGCCTGAAGGCATTCGCTCGAACTAGGCCGGCAGCTCGCCGGGCCCTTCGCATGCCCGTATCTCTCGGGCACGCTCGAATCCTCCACTCATGAATCACAGCCAGATCGTCAGCTTCATCTGGGGCGTCGCGGACCTCATCCGCGACACCTTCAAACGCGGCAAGTACCAGGACGTAATCCTCCCGCTCACGGTGCTGCGCCGCCTCGATTGCGTGCTGGCGCCCACCAAGGCGAAGGTCTTGGAGGTCCAGGCCAGGTACAAGGGCAAGGTCGAGAACCTCGACGGGCAGCTCAGCCGCGCTTCGGGGTTCGCCTTCTACAACACGTCGCGCTACGACTTCGAGAAGCTCCTGGCGGACGCGCCGCACATCGCGCAGAACCTCCGCAACTACATCGCGGGCTTCAGCGGGAACATGCGTGAGGTGCTGGAGAAGTTCGACTTCGACAACACGATCTCGAAGCTCGACGAGGCGGGGCTGCTCTTCCAGGTCGTGCAGCGCTTCGGCGATCCCAAGGTGAACCTGCACCCGGACGCCATCGACAACTTCACGATGGGCACGATCTTCGAGGAGCTCATCCGGAAGTTCAACGAGGCGATGAACGAGAATCCCGGTGAGCACTTCACGCCACGCGACGTGATCCACCTGATGGTGGACCTGCTCCTGGCGGGCGACGAAGCCCGGCTGAGCAAGCCCGGGGTGGTGCTCAGCGTCTACGATCCCTGCTGCGGATCCGGCGGGATGCTCACCATCGCCAAGGATCACGTCGCGATCGGCGAGCGCCGCGACGACGAGCTCGTGAAGCCTCCCATCAACCGCGGGGGGGACGTCCACCTGTTCGGCCAGGAGGTCAATCCGGAAACGTGGGCGGTCAGCAAGTCCGACCTCTACATGAAGTCCAAAGACGGACGCGACGCCAAGCACATCGCGTTCGGGAGCGCCCTCTCGAACGACCGGCACTCGGGAACCGAGTTCGACTACCTGATCGCGAATCCCCCTTACGGCAAGGACTGGAAGCGCGACCAGGACGCGGTACGGGCCGAGCACGAGCGCGGCGCCGCCGGTCGGTTCGCGCCGGGCCTGCCCCGCATCAGCGACGGCCAGCTCCTCTTCCTGCTCCACATGCTCGCGCACATGAAGGAGCCGGAGAAGGGCGGCTCCCGGATGGCGATCATCATGAACGGATCGCCGCTGTTCACGGGCGACGCCGGAAGCGGCGAGAGCGAGATCCGGCGCTTCATCCTCGAGAACGACCTGCTCGAGGCGCTGATCGCCCTGCCCGAGCAGCTCTTCTACAACACGGGCATCGCCACCTACGTCTGGGTGCTCACCAACCGCAAGCGGTCCGAGCGAGGCGGCAAGGTTCAGCTCATCGACGCAACGTCGTTCTGGACGCAACTGCGTAAGAGCCTCGGCGCGAAGCGCCGAGAGGTTCCCTACGAGAAGAAGGAGGACATCCTGCGGCTCCTCGGGGATTTCTGCGACGGGACGACGCGGCCGGTGCGCGATGACGGTGAGGAGCGGTTGCGCGTGGTGAGCCGGATCTATCCGACGACGCACTTCGGGTTTCGGAAGATCACCGTCGAGCGGCCGCTGCGTCTGGACTTCCAGGCGAGCCCCGAGCGGATCGCGCGCCTCGATGACGAGCGGGCCTTCCAGAACCTGGCCATCTCGCGGAAGCGAGGCGTCGCAAAGGCCAAGGACGAGGAGGCAGGGCGGGCCTTGCAGGCGGAGATTCGATCGCTGCTCCAGGACCTGCCGGACGAGCTCTACCTGGATCGCTCAGCATTCGAGGAGGAGCTGAGCCGGGCGGCTCGCGACGCCCGGCTCAAGCTCCCGACGCCCATCAGGAAGGCCATCCTTTCGGCGCTCTCCGAACGCAACCAGGAGGCCGAGATCTGCCGCGATAAGGACGGCCAGCCAGAGCCCGATCCTGAGTTGCGTGATACCGAGAGCGTGCCGCTGTCCCAGAGCGTGGAGGCTTACTTCGAGCGGGAGGTGCGGCCCCATGTTCCCGACGCGTGGATCGACACGACCCGGCGGGATCCGCACGACGGCGAAGTGGGAATCGTGGGATACGAGATCAACTTCAATCGCTACTTCTACGAGTATCGCCCACCCCGCCCGCTGGAGGAGATCGAAGCCGACATCCAGCAGATCGAAAAGGAGATCGTCGCGATGCTCAGGGAGGTGGCGGGGTAGCGGGAACGACGCTCGATAGCGGTCGGTGTCCGAAAATCCCGGCACCCCCCTGTGCTTTGCCGGGTTTTCCGGGTTGACAGACCGACGGGCCGTGACCGATAATCCCGGCACTCCACCCGCAGATGCCGAGGTTTTCTGAAATGGCTGAAACACGTGTACTCGACCTGGGACGCCTCCAGCGTGCCGGAATCGGGGCGTTCTTTCGGCCTAGCCAGGTCGAGCCTCTGGGAATCACCTATGACGAGCTCCGGCGACTCGTGAAGCGGGGGGAGGTCGAGCACGTAGCACGTGGGCTGTACCGCCTGGCTGATGTCGAGCCGACCGAGCACTACACGCTGGCCGCGGTTTGCGCCCGCGTGCCGGATTCCATCGTCTGCCTGCTGTCC
>Ga0302046_10005787_pt1 | contig 10852 bp, 8 predicted proteins | sample RVTome_11_FD_200261 | JGI IMG/M metagenome (GOLD analysis project Ga0302046, IMG submission 200261) | Soil microbial communities from uranium-contaminated site in the Upper Colorado River Basin, Wyoming, United States - RVT147D111 (version 2) ... | reverse complement strand
TTCTGCTCGCCGGGCAACAACTGATCACGCCGACGTCTGACAGTGCGGGGGCTCCCGGTCTCGGGGGTCCCCGCACCTTCACGGTCCCCACGCACGAGCTACCGGCGAGGTCGCCTCCTGCAGGCGACAACACCGCGAGGAGTGTGGCGAAGGCAAGGCGGCTATCGGGATTCGCTTCGATGCATCCCGGGGGTACCTCCCACCGGCCGAGATATCCGGCGGACGCTCTCAGCGACTGACCGGGCTCAGCGCCGCCGAAGCCACCCAACTGACGAGCGAAACGATCAAAGCGCCGAAGAAGGTCGACCAGAAACCCGTAGAGGTGAGACCGAGATCGAGTCGGTCGGGACCCGCCAGCCAGATCACCAGGGCGAACAGCGCCCAATTGATGATCAGCAGGAACAGGCCGAGGGTGATGACGATCACCGGAATGCTCAGGATCTTGAGCACCGGCTTGATGGAGGCGTTGATGACACCGAGGATCAGGCCGATCAGAGCCAGGTTCCAGAAGGAACCGTCGAACTCGAGGCCATCGATGACCCCGACGGCGATCCACACCGCAAAGGTGGAGACGGCGATCCTGATGATGAATGCCATGGCCCGAAGGCTACCTGGATGGCGCCGCAGTCGGTGGCCGAATCGGCCTCCGGCGTGCGGTGTGTCTAGTCGTCGCGCTTGGCCCGCCGCTGCAGCTCCTCCCGCAGCGCCTCGTCGGAGTAGCCGAGCAGAGCCTCGTCCCAGGGGCGGTCCGGGGTGAACGGCCGATCGCGCTCGAGCAGGTCGATCACCGGATCCCGCAGCGTGCGGGCCCACGCCCGACCCGAGGCGGTGGCATGCAGGCTGAGGGTGGCGTCGGAGTTGACCAGGTAGACATGCGCCTCGGCCCGAGGGTTGTCGCGCGAGCCCTTCTCGCCGTAGACGAGGAGCACCGAGGGCGCAACGACGTCCTGGATACCCCCGGCGGCGATGAACTCGCCGTCGTAGGCCCACCCGTCGCTCCCGTTGGGGTCGACAGCGGTCACCACCTTGGCCCAATTCTTCAGCCGGGCATCGCCGACGAGAGGCACGTCGACTGGCACCACCACATCCATGGACCGCCAGCCTATAGGGCTTGAACAAGCCGCCGAAGGGTCGGTCCGCGGCGTATCGTTCCCCAATGGCAGACATCAACGAGATTCACCGGTTCGTCATCAACGGCGTCGAGTACTCGTCCCTGGACGAGGTGCCCGAGGAGCACCGCCAGGTGATCCGCGACGCCATGAAGACCGCCGAGGTCGCCGGCGCCGGCGTCCATCACAATGTCTCGATCTCGGTGAACGGCCAGGACTTCTCCAACCTGGTCGACCTTTCCGAGTCACAGCGGGCGATCATCGCCCAAGTGCTGGCCGACCGCGACGGTGACGGGGTCCCCGACATCATCGCGTCGATAGCTCCGATGCAGCAGGCCATCGTCCGCGATGTGATGGCCGACCGTGACGGCGACGGCATCCCCGACATCATGCAAGGAGGGCCGACCGAAGCGCCACGGAGCCCCCAGCCGGCTTCACCGCCTGAGCCGCAGCAGGCCGCCGACGACACCTACGCGCTCGGAGCGGTGGTCGGGGACGATCCCCACCTCGGCCGCGGTGCCTGGATCGCTCTCGCCGTTGTGGTCGCCGTCACCGTCGCGATAGTCATCGACCAGATGCTCTGACTCAGCCGCCGATCGCGGAGAGTGCCTCCTCGACATTCATGCCGACCTGGACCCGCGGAAGGTAGAGCAGCTCGATCACCAGCTCGTCCAACTCGGAGTACGCCTGGGTGGTCGTCCACGCCTGTTGGAACATGCTGTCGGGGTAGGTGTCGGAGTCGCTCATCAGCCCCATCTGCTGGGTGATCTCCTCCCGGATGATGTGGTTGCGCTCCTCCTGGCTGAGACCCGTTGTCGACACCAGCACCCGTGTGTTGGTGATGTCGCCCTGACCGTCCCACCAGACCCAGAAGAACCCCATGTTCACGGGGACGTAGTTGGGCTCGATGTCCGCGAACTGCTCCTCGGGGGCGAAGTAGAGGTCGACGTTGCCGTCCCCGGGGACGATGCTCACCTCGATCGTTCCGATGATCGCGTTGAGATCGGCGATCACGTCGTCCAAGGTCGCCAGGTCCTCGTCGTTGGGATTCCCGTGGACGACTATCCGGACGTCCTGGTTCCACTTTCGAATCTCCCGCGGCCCCCCACCGAACTCCGGGCCGAATGCGACTTCCACGAAGTAGTCGAGGGCCGCCTGGGGATAGGCGACGGCGAGGGTCGTGGTCGAATCGGCCACCGTCGTGGTCGGAGCCGATGTCGTCGTGGTGGGGATCCGGGACGTCGTCGTCGTGGTGGCGCCGGTCGTGGCCCTGGGGACGGTGGTGGTCGTCACGAGGATCCCGCCGCCGTCGCCACAGGCGAGGGCGAGCACGACCAGAAGGGCGAAGGGGAGTCGCAGGGACCTCATCTGCTGATCCTATGCATGGTCGGCCCGAACCCGACTACGGGACCGCCATCCCGGCGGCAGCGAGGAGGTTCCCCTCGACGAAGATCTCCACGCGGACCTCGGAGCCCCGCAGCCCGGCGTCGTAGGTGATCTCGAAATAGCCGTCGCCGTCGGGAACCGGCAATGGCCAGGGCTCTGCCACCCGTGACAGGCCCGGCCACTCCACCCCGTCTACATAGGTGCGATACAGCCACCGGTCGCTCGACGACATGCCGGTGTAGGTGAATTCGGCCAAGACCCCGGTCCCGTCGTCATTGGCGGTCAGTACCAGCGAGGGGAACGCGGCATCAATTGGTGCCGGCGTCGGCGAGCCGAAGAACCTCCGCCCCACTGAGATCTCGTGGCTGATCTCGAGTATCGCCTCGCGGTACCTGGCCGCCGCCGGAGCGATCGTCGGGCGATGCTGCACGGCCAGGTCGAGCACGACCATGTAGTTGGCGACGGTGGATTCGCGGAGCCAGGCGGGGAGCTCGGTGAACCGCTCGCGGATGGCGGCGAGCTGTTCCGGATACCCGGGGTCCTGAGCCGCGGCCAGCCCGAAGCCCAGGTTGAGCGCCAGGATGGGATCTTCGGGGACGGCGTCGAGGGCCCGGCGGGTGGCGGCGATCGAACCGTCGAGGTCTCCCATCCAAAAGCGGACCGCGCCGATGTTGCCCCAGGCGATGCCGTTGTCCGGATCGAACTCGAGGACCTTCAGGAAGTCGGCCTCCGCCGGAGCCGACCCCTGGGGCCCGTCCGGGCCGAGCAGGTCGAGGCGGAAGCGGGCGAACCCCCGGCCGAAGTAGGCGTCGCTGTAGTCGGGGCGCTGTGCGATCGCCTCGGTGAAGCTCCTCTCCGCCACCTCGAAGTCCGATGCCTCCGACGCCCAAAGGTTGATCGTGAGCCCATCGACATACGACTGGATCGCCCGATCGGACACCTCGGGCACATCCCTGGCGAAGACCGAGAGACCCCAGAGCGAGGCGATGAGGGCGAGGCCGGTGCCGGAGAAGGCGAGCGTGCGCCGTGCATCCGAGGCGATGTTCGAGGTGAGGCCGAGCAGGAAGAGGGAGGCGGCGAGAACCGTGATCACCGCCACGTATGCCGATGCCTTGCTCCCCCAGGCGGAGGCAACCGCTTCGTGTGCCTTCTCGGTCTCGCTCGCCCGATACACCGCCCTGCGGGACTCCTCGACGAACCGGGTCCACTCGATGAACCCGTCGGATCGCTGGTATTCCCCTCCGATGACCGAACTGAAGGACGACGACCACCCGTAGGCGTCCGTGTAGGCGGTCGCCAGCCGTTGTGCATAGTCGAGCCCCATGGAGGCCGTCTGGCCCAGCGAGTTGCTCACCCAGGCGAGGTCGTTGGCGTAGCCGAACAGCGCCACCTCCTGGGCGATCTCGCGTTCCGTCAGGGTCAGCTGATTGAGCACCTCGACCGCCTGGCCTTCGGCCCGGCGGGTGGCCCGGGCGGCGTTGTTGTCGGCCTGGGTCTGCAGGTAGGCGAATCCCGCGGCGGCGAGGCTGACCGACATGATCAGCACGGCCACGATGGACGCCCCTGGATCGCGCTGCCGCTTGGTCACGCCAACTCCAGGATCAGGAGGGCCCCCGAGGCCGTCAACAGGACCCCGACCCCGCCGGCGAAATAGAGGTTCCGGGCCCGCGACGAAGTCGCCACCCGGGCCAGCGTCAGGAACAGAGCTGCCGCCACGAACAGGGCAGTGACCCCGACGATGCGCTCCTGGCGGTCGCGGTGGCCCTCGGCCGTGGCGAACTCGGGACTCGGGTCGAGGTCCACCTGGCTGCGCACCAACTCCCAATCGATGTCGAACTTGGCTTCCAGGTCGAGCACGCCCTCGGGGGTGAGCGCGTCGGGGTCGATGAAGATGGCATTGGCCGCCGTGTCGTGGGCATCGGCCTCGGCGATCAGCCGGGCGCCGTCGTCCGGCGACGTCGACGCCGAGAGCGCCTCCTGCCGGAGGCGGGAGGCCAGGGCGCGATGGGTTGTCTGCCGCACGTAGTCGAACTCGATGGCGGTGAGGGTCGACCGCAGAACCGCCTGCCGCTGTGCAGCAGCCCGCTCGTCGGCCAGTGCTTTGTCCTCAGCCACGGCCGCCGCCCCCCCGGCCTCGGTCGCCCGCCACGCCCCGATGGCCCCGAGGAACGTGGTGACCGCGATGAGTCCGGCGATAAGGGCGCGTCGCGACGAATCCGGGCGGCCCGGCTCGTCGGGTGGTGGTGGCGGGATATCCATCATGGCAACCCGGCACGGTACCGGGGCGATCCAGAGGCCGCATCGCCCGACTTGTCGACCTCGACGGGCGCCGCGAAGTATCGGCCAGTGGGGGCGAGTCGAGCACAAACGGCTCCGAACAGAGAGCACCCGCGTCAGGACTGTGACACCATCGATGGGGGGTAGGCTGGCCGTCGTGTCCATACCCTCCCCGGCGGCGGTCGCCGCTCGTACCAACCGCCGTCGCCGCCTGGTACTCGGACTAATCGCTCTGACTCTCGTAGTCATCGCCTTTGCGGCCCTTTTCCCGGCCATCGCCGACTACCGGGATGTCTGGGCCGAGATCGTGTCGATCCCCGTGGCGGGGCTGCTCGCGCTGACGGCAGCGGCGCTGGCCCATCAACTGATCAACCCGCTGATGACGATGGCCGTGCTCCCCGAGCTGACCTATCGCCACGCCCTGGTTGCCCGACTCGCCTCCACCGCGGCGGCAAACACCATCCCCGGCGGGGGAGCCGTGGGCGTGGGTATCACCTATGTGATGCTGGGACGCTGGGGCCACCCGGGAGCGCAGATCGGCGCCGCCGTCGCCCTCACCGGCGTGTGGAACCAACTCGTTCGGCTGCTACTCCCCGCAGTCGCGCTGGCCGGGGCGATCGTCGCCGGCCTGGCTCTGCCGGACCTTGTCGACGCGACCCTCATTGGTGCGGTCGCAATGCTTGCCGTGCTCGTCGCCGGGGTTGCGATCGCCCGGACCGCCCTACGTCACCGACTCATCGAGCCCGCCGACCGGTTCGTCACCTGGTTGAGGCGGCGTTTCGGCCGACGGGACTCCCGGGACGGGACGTCGATGGTGGGCAACTTCCTGTCCGCGGTGGGGACGGCCCTGGGAACGCGGTGGCGTCACATGCTGCTCGCCACCCTTGCCGCTCACCTGTCCCTCTTCTTCGTCCTCCTCGCGTGCATGCGGGTCATTGGTGGAGCGTCGGATCGGGTGGCCTGGCCCGAAGCCCTGGCTGCCTTCGCCATCATCCGACTTGTGTCGGCGATTCCCATCACTCCCGGCGCCCTGGGGGTGGCGGAACTCGGACTCACCGGAATCATCGCTGCGGGCATGGCCGAGTCCAGCGTCGAGGACGTCGCCGCCGCCGTCCTTGTCTTCCGCTTCTTCACCTACCTCGTCCCCACAGTCATTGGCGGCTTCGTGGCATACGGCTGGCACCGCACCGAGAACCGCACCGTTGGTTCTGCCCGATGGGGTCTCGACCAGGTTCCACCAGAGCACCTGGAAGACGCCATTTGCTTCCGTTGCGGCCTTCCCGGCGAGAAGCGGTGGGACCTCGACCCCTTCGCCCTCGTTGACTGCCCGCGGTGTGGACAGGCGTTCATGAGCCCCCGGCTCAACGAGCGCGGTCGGCTCGCCCTATACGGGAACGCCAAGTACTTCGACGACGGGGTCTATCGAAACAACGGTGCCCAGGCAATGCAGCGCCGATGGTCGGCCGGACGCCTCGACCTCATCGAGCACCATCTCGGGGACCTCCACGAACGGCGGATTTTCGAGGTGGGTTGCGCCTACGGGATGTTCCTCGAGGCGGCGCGAGACCGTGGATTCGGTCTCGGTGGCCTGGAGTACTCGCCCGTTGCCGCCGACAAGGCGAGCGAGCGGCTCGGCGTGGACATCCACGTCGGCGAGGTGACCTCCCTCCCTGCTACCGAGGACTACGACGCCGTCGCCTTCTGGGACGTGATCGAGCACGTGCCTCACCCGGGCACCTTCCTCCAGGCCGCCGTCGGCCTCACCAAGCCCGGCGGGGTGATCTCCTTCTCCTGCCCCAACTTCGACTCGCTGCCGGCCAGGCTGCTGCGCACCCGGTGGTGGACCCTGAAGCCTCACAAACACATCTGGCACTTCCGCAAGAAGGACCTGCGGCGGATGCTCGCTGAGGCCGGGCTGGAACTTGTCGCGATCGTGGCCAACCCCCTGCGCCGGGCCAATTGGGTCCGCCTGGACAGCCTGGTGGTGGTGGCGCGGAAGCCTTAGGCCAGTCGCCAGTCGCCAGTCGCTCTGTGCGTCCTCCTCCGTGCCAGCGGCACGGGGGAGGTGGCTCGGCCGAAGGCTGAGCCGGAGGGGGCGGCTGAACCTGCGAGCGCTCAGGCGCTCTTGCTGAGAGCTGAGCGCTGACAGAGAACAGATGACTTCGGGAACATTTCCGGGCCGGGCGTGGTCATAAGCAATGTGCACGAACCTGCGAACCAGCCGTCCACTGAGCCCGCCCGGCGGCCGCTTCGGCGCGCCGGGGTGGCCGTCGCCGGCGGTGCCACCGTGCTGCTCGGTGTCGCCCTGATCCCCCTGCCCGGGCCCGGCACGCTCGCAAGGAGTTCCCCGCGGCGGGGAAGGCCGCCGACGGGATCAAGACCGTGGCCCGCAAGACGGTCGAGCGAGTGCGCAGGAAGTCCGACCAGGCGACCTGACTCAGGCGGGCCCATCGAGGGCCACGACCGGGCTGGGCCGTCCCCTCCTGTACGCCTCCACCCCTCCGACCACCGTCGCCGAGGTCACCAGACCAGCACCGGCAAAGACCGCCAGACCCCCGAACTCCCCGGTGCCCACCAGGACGGAGGCGACGCTCGGACCCGCGGCCCGGCCCAGAGCCATGATCGACTGGGCGTCACCCACCCGCTCCTCGGGGACGAGCGACCAGTCGGCGATCCGGCCGAGGACCGTGGGAACCGCCATCCAGAAGGCGAAGCCCCATCCGAACATGCCGGCGTAGTAGGCGACGGGGCCCGGGAAGGCCACGATCAACGTGGCCGACGCCGCCACGAGCAGTAACCAGGGCCAGGCGTGGGCCGCCCGCCATCGCAGACGGGCCCCGATCAGGCCGGCGAGAGCGTTGACGCTGAAGCCGAGCGAGAGCGCCACCGCGGTGAGACCTACCTCCTGCTTGCCAAAGGCACCGAGGAACACGAACAGAGCCGACCCGGCCATCGTCAGGATTCCCAACCCGACGAGTAGGACGACGTTCGACCGCGACGGGCTCATGGAACGGCGGTCTCGCATCGGCTCCGAGACGAACTTCACGGGCACCAGGGCGGGCAGGACCATGGAACCGGCGAGGAGCAGGTATACGGCTCGATCTCCCCCCACCGAGGCCACCCACCCGAGAAGCGGGGCGCCGAGAAGCACCGTGAGCGGGCCAACGGCGGCGATGTCCCGCATCGACTTCGACGACCTCATGGCATCCGTCCAGGCGAGCCAGGTGAGCAGGCCGGCGGCAGAGCCGGCCACGAAGCGAAGGGCAAGGAGGGCCGGGAAGGAAGAGACCAGGGCGCTGGCGATGTCGGTGGCTACACCGACCAGGGCCGCCGCCACCAGGCCCCCTCTCGACGGTGACAGCCGACGGCCGGCGACGAAGACCAGGCCGGCGAAGCCCAGGACCTGCGCCGAGGAGATCAAACCCGTCGTCCCCAGGCTCACCTCGAAGCGGTCGGATACCTCGGGGATGAGAAACGGGGTGGCCGCGAACAGGAACGAAACCGCGGCCGCACCGACGACGAGCGCCACCGGAGCCCCACGGCGAAGAGAGATCAGGGCACGAATCGGGGCGAACACGCGAGTTCATGGTATCGGGACCGTCACCCGTCACCCGTCACCCGGTACCCGTCGGCGGTGGTCGGCCCCAGAATCCAGACACCCGAGACCGAAGCTCCCCTCCGGCCCATCGGGCCACCTCCCCGGTGTCCTATTGCACAATCTGCCTCCCCGGTGTCCTATTGCACGAGCTGGGACGGGATGCTGTTGTGGGTCTCCCCCCGAAGGGTGTCCTGTCGCGCGATGCTGCGACGGGATGCTGTTGAGGTGATCGCGTAGGAGTGTCCGCTGGGGGTCTCCCCCCGGAGGGGGGAGTCCCCGGGAGGGGGAGGGGGGCGCTCCGGTCCTGTGGCTCTTGGGAGCCTGGGCCCCTCCCGTGGTGCCGGTTGTTCCACGCTCCAAGGAACGCGATCCGGCGTGAGCGCCCCCTCCGGCCCTCCGGGCCACCTCCCCCTCCGGGGGAGGACCCCGCGACGCCGAGTACCCCGGAGACGCTCGGCACGACAGAAGCGCTACTGGCGACTGTGGGTGCCTAGAAGTCGACCTTGTGCTGCACGTCGAGTCCGTCGATGGCGTTGGCCTGCAAGCCCTGCCACGACAGGGTCCACAGCGAGTCGCCGATCACCAGGGATCGCAGGATCTGGGGGTCGCCCTCGAAGTTGGGCCAGCACACCTCGACCCGCTCGATCCCTTCGAGTTCGGATTCGTCGATGTCGAAGCCCCAGTCCCGTCCAAGGGCGTCGAGTTCGTCGACGGGGATCGGCTCGCAGGCGAACCCGCCGTATCCACCGATGTCGTCCTCCTCGCAGAGTTGTACGACGACGCCCTCCACGGCGCCCTCGACCTCTTCGCAGTCCGACCCGGTCTGGCCCTCTTCACGAGCGTGGGTGATGCGCCCGTACTCGCGCAAGCCGTCGTCCGTCTTGAGCACCACGGCTCCGAAGAACCGGGTCTCCCACGACTGCACCGGGAGTACGACCAGATCGGCCGGGTCCCAGTAGAGGAACGCCAGGTGCTCCCACTCGACGTCGGTGTAGGTGTCGGCGAGCCTCCACGATGAGATCTCCGTCGGGTTCGACGGGTCGGACACGTCGAACAGACTCGCCTTGGCGCCGAGCGTCCGGCCGTCGTCGTCAGCGTCCTGCCCGACCCCGAGGATCATCCCGTCGCCGAGAGGGTGGAGGTACGCCGAGTAGCCGGGGATCTTCAGCTCGCCGCTCACCGACGGCGACTCGGGGTCGCTCAGGTCGACCACATAGAGCGGGTCCACCTGGCGGAAGGTCACGACGTAGGCGGCCTCACCGATGAAGCGGACGGAGTAGATCCGCTCGCCCTGACCCATGTCCCCGACGGAACCGATTTCGACGAGAACCCCGTCACGCTCGGCGAGGACCACGATCTTCGACTCGGACTCCTCGTCGAACCACCAGGGAGCGCCCTCGGTCACGGCGACGCGCAGGTTGCTCGCGTACTCGTCCATGGAGAACTGGTTGAGCAGATGGCCGTCCACCGACCCGCTCGCCCGGTACTCGGCGGGCCCGGTGCCGGAGATGTCGAACTTGTGCACCTGGGTCTCGTAGCGCTCGGAGAACTCCCGGATGTCCGGATCGTTGGCGGCGTCCTCAGGGATCCACACGTTGGTGGCCACATACAGGCTGCTCGCCGAGGCATACACCGTCTCGCCCTTGGCGATCACGCCGGTGCCGTTGCCGGCACCAAGCGATCCGTCGAGATCGAGGGTGGTCACCGAAAGGGTGTCGAACCCGGCGAACTCGGCGGGACGGTGCATCCGGTCACATGCCACCACATAGCCCGAGTCCACCTCGTTGCCGTCGGCTCCGTACAAGGTGTAGGACGGGAGCCAGACATCGAGCGTCGACTCTTCGATGATCCGACGGTTGGCCTCGAGGGCGATGTCCTCGGCGGCCTCGTTGGACGGGTACACGAAGGGGAGCTGCGACGGATACGAAGAGACCACCATGCGCACGGTGCCGTCGATGGCCCGGGCGCTCAGGTAGGTGCCGTCGAGGCGGAGGGTGCGCACGATCTCCATGTCGCCGGGATCGGAGAGGTCGATCTCCTGGACGACGCTGACGACGGCGCCGTAGGGGGGCGCGATCCGGGCGTCTTCGGCGAACATCGGGATGGCATAGATGTCGCCCTGGGAGAACACGAAGGCGCGGTCACCGGAGACGAAGAAGCGGTGGTTCCAACCGCTCTCCAGCCGCAGCTCGCCGAGAACGACGGGCTCTTCGCCGGAGACGTCGACGTAGCGCAGGACACCGTCGACTATCGAGAGGATCCGGCTGCCGTCTGTCTTGACGATGTCAGGCTCGTCGACGCCCTGGACCTGGACGTTGGTGCCCGAGAACGAGCCGTCGTCGCCGGCAGTGGGAAGACCCGACGCCGCCGTCGTGCCCGGAGTCGCCGCCTCCTCACGCGCCACGACATCGCCCTCGCCGAAGAAGGGCCAGTAGGGGCCGCCGCCCTCGAGGCCGTAGGGACCGACGCGCTCCAGGGCCTC
>Ga0302046_10005785_pt1 | contig 10858 bp, 16 predicted proteins | sample RVTome_11_FD_200261 | JGI IMG/M metagenome (GOLD analysis project Ga0302046, IMG submission 200261) | Soil microbial communities from uranium-contaminated site in the Upper Colorado River Basin, Wyoming, United States - RVT147D111 (version 2) ... | reverse complement strand
AATTGGAAAAACTCAGTTTTCCTCAAAACCTTGGCAGGTATTAAAAAGCTCAAAAATTCAAAAGGTTCTGACATTCAGGTTCACGGCAGTGGTAAGCTCATTCAACTGCTACTTAAGAATGATTTGGTCGACGAACTCTGGCTCAAAATTCACCCATTGACTCTTGGTAAAGGAAAAAAATTGTTTGACAATGGCACTATTCCCTCAGCATTTACTTTGACAGAGAGTCTGGTTACACCAACCGGAGTGATTATTGCCGATTACAAGCGAGCTGGAAAAGTCAAGACAGGTACTATTGGGGCTTAAGGAGAAATGAAATGAGAAAAACAACTGTTTCATCAGAGTGGATGGAGACCGAACCACGATTGCACCACTTCGTCTGGTACGAAGAAGAAATGTCGAATGACCGTCCGACCGAATGCAAAGCTCATTTGTCGTTCAGGCGGGTCGAATGTCGAATTTTGAAAGGCCAACCATGAAATATATCTGTCTCGGTTATTTGGAAGAAGGACTTTGGGACAAGATGTCGGATAGCGAGCAAAAGAACTTCGTGGACACTTGTTTTGTCTACGACGCGGAACTTCGCCGGAACGGTCACATGGTCGGCGGCGAGGCCCTCCAGAGCTCAAAGACTGCAACGGTGCTGCGGTACCGGAACGGAAAGGTTTCCGTGACAGACGGGCCGTTTGCCGAAACAAAGGAGCAATTGGGAGGAATCCTGATTCTCGAAGCAAAGAATCTCGATCAGGCCATTGAATTGATGTCGAAACACCCGTCTGTCAAGATGGGTGGAAGCTGGGAGGTTCGGCCTGCGGACGAACAGATCAACGCACTTTCTGAATCTCGTTCCCACGCCCAGAGAACGTCTCTCCAATATTCTTCGCACAACAAAATCTGAGGACTGATATGATGCGATTGGCACTTTCCATTATTACGGGAATTCTCGTCGGCGGCGGCCTGGCAACTGCCGTGGATCACATTTTTCACATGGCGAATGTTTATCCGCCTTACGGTGAACCAATGCTGAACACGAGTTTGCTGCTTCTGGCCTTTTCCTACCGTGCCGTCTTTACGGTCTTTGCCGGATATCTGACGGCCATGCTCGCAAGAGACAAAGCCGGTAAAGCGGTACTTATTCTGGGAATCATCAATTCCGTCGCCTGGCTCGCAGGGACCATAGCATTATGGGAATTTGCCGAGCCATGGTATAACATCGCCGGCATCGTGACCGCGCTTCCCCTTTGCCTCTTGGGCGGAAAACTGTATCGCGGAAAGAGCCCAGTGGCTCCAACCAGCATCGCATGAAGGTAAAGAGGAGAGGGTCAAGAATACGAAAGGCACGATGATGAAGAAGAACAGTCCACGGAGAATTCCGGCCACCATTGACGAGTATCTTGCCACTGTTCCCAAAGAGGCCCGGTCCGCCCTTCAGAAACTCCGCAAGGCCATCCGGGCAGGGGCGCCAAAAGCAACGGAAACCATCAGCTACCATATCCCTGTCTTCAAGCAGAATGGAATGCTCATCGCTTTCGCCGCCTTCATCAACCATTGCAGTATTTTTCCGGCAACACGGACCATCAGAACAAAGTTTAAGAAAGAACTCAAGAAGTTTGACGTTTCGGGATCAACCATCCGGTTCACACCGGACAAACCTCTCCCGGACACGCTTGTCAAAAAGCTGGTAAGGTCAAGGCTGGCGGAAAACGAGTCGCGAATGAAGAAGGGCACACGGTGAGACCATTAGGAGATACGTGATGTTAAAAGCGGAATTCCTGGAATGAAATACGTTTGCCTCGCCTACGAAGAAGAGCGCATTCTGAATGCGTTGTCCAAAGAGGAGTGGAGCGCCCTCCGGAAGGAAACTCTGGATTACGTAGAGGAGCTTCGCAAGAAAGGCCACCTCATTTCCGCTGAGCCCCTCCAGAGCGCCACCACGGCCAGCACCGTACGGGTACGAGGCGGCAGAATCTCCGTCACCGACGGTCCGTTTGCAGAGACCAAAGAGACGTTAGGCGGATTTTTTCTGATCAACGCGAGAGATCTGAACGAAGCCATCAAGATCGCCTCGAAATGGCCTTCTGCGCGCTTTGGGAGTATCGAGGTGAGGCCGATCGAAGCAGAGTTGAGGGTAGAACGACGATACGAGCAGGTCCAATGAACATCTCGAGCCGGGAAATCCGAATCGTGCGCCGCTTCAAGGCATCTCCACCTGAAGTCTTTGAGGCTTTGATCAGTTCCGATGCTGTGGGCGAACTCCCACTCCCGGCAGGGATCTACCAATCATCGCGAGCCGAGGCCCGAAAAGGATCGTCGTTCATCTTCACGGATCATCAGAACGAGGTTGTCAACACGGGCTGGTTCCTTGAACTCGACTACCCCCGGCTCATTGTCTACAGCCTCTCGTCCGAGGGTAGAGTCATTATCGAAATCGCGCCTGCCAAAAACATGAGCGAGGTTGCACTCACACATGTGCAAGTACGATCGGATCGTGCCTCGAGAATTGAGCAAGGATGGCTGGAAACGATACGGAGGTTGGAACAGGAACTTGCCCGCTCAGATTATGACATTGAAGAATCAAAACGGACTTGAGGAATACCTGACATGAGAAAGCTCACCGTATTCAATTTCATCAGCCTGAACGGGTGCTATAAAGGGCCACTTGATGATATCGGCTGGCACAGACACGGGGCCGAAGAAGGTGAATACTCCGCAGAGGGCCTCCAGGCGGATAATATTCTGCTCTTCGGGCGCGTAACGTACGAATTGATGGCAAGTTATTGGCCAACGCCGGATGCAATGAAGAACGCTCCGATCGTTGCCCAGGGAATGAACAAGGCGGAAAAAATTGTTTTCTCAAGGACCCTGGACAAAGCCGGATGGCAAAACACAAAAATCATCAAAGAAAACATCGTGGAAGAAGTCAGAAAGATAAAGCAAACGCCGGGTAAGGATATGACGATCCTTGGCAGCGGAAGCGTTGTGACCCAATTTGCCGAGCAAGGCCTCATTGATGATTATCAGATCATGGTGGATCCTGTTGCCATCGGCGACGGCACGACAATCTTCAAAGGCATCAGGCAGAAGCTTGACCTGAGACTGGTCATGACAAGGACCTTTAAGAGCGGGGTTGTTCTGCTTGGTTATAAACCTGTGTGATGAAACAGAGGATGCCTATGAAATACATGTTGCTGGTGTATCTTGACGAGAACATCCTGAGCGAGGAAGAACGCAATGCCTGTTATCGGGATTCCGCGAAACTCGCGCAGGACCTTGCTTCAACCGGAAACCACATCGATGCTTCACCGCTCCATCTTACATCGGCGGCCACAAGCATCAGGGTGAGAAACGGAAAGCGCATGGTGACCGACGGTCCGTTCGCAGAAACCAGGGAGCAGCTCGGCGGGTTTTACCTGATTGAGACGAAAAATCTTGATGAAGCGATCGGTATCGCTGAGCGAGTCCCCGTTTCGAATGTGGGCACAATCGAAATCCGCCCTGTCCTGGAGATCACGGGACTGCCGGACAAGTGATTTCGCGGCGACAGGATGCCACCCGCTCTTCGGGTCTCCAATCCGCCGAACCAGGAAACAACACAAGGAGCCATCAATGGGAAGGAAGAAAGCAGCAAAGATTACGCCCAAAGTGAGTGTCGGGCAGCGGATAACGCCGTTTCTCTGGTTCGACAATCAGGCTGAAGAGGCTGCGAAATTCTACACATCCGTGTTTGCATCGATTTGGGGATCGGAAAAAACAAAGATCGGCAGCATTGCTCGCTATGGGGAAGCTGGACCCGGTCAGCAGGGAACTGTTATGGTCGCAACATTCCATCTCGACGGTCAGGAATTTGTGGCCTTGAACGGCGGATCTCGCTTCAAATTCACGGAAGCCATTTCATTCGTCATTAACTGCAAGACAGAGAAAGAGGTGGATCATTTCTGGGGTAAACTCTGCGAGGGCGGAGAAGAAAGCATGTGCGGCTGGCTGAAAGATAAGTATGGTTTGTCATGGCAGGTCGTTCCGGTTGTCCTCAACCAGATGTTAACGGACAAAGATCCCGTGAAAGCGAAGCGGGTCATGGAAGCGATGCTTAACATGCGGAAGATCGACATCCCGCTGTTGAAGAAAGCGTATGCGGATAATCGCTGAAGTCCGTATGAAGAGCCCAAAAAAAGAAACGCCGCTGACGGCCGGGGCGTTCGTCCGGAAACTGAAATCCTATCATCAGAAAGGGCGATGTCAAAGACGCTTTCAGGATTGCGGAACTGTTGGTTCACGACAAAGAGGACCTGATCCATAAAGCAACCGGCTGGATGCTCCGATTTGCGGGGGACAAGGATAGTGGCAGACTGCTGATGTTCCTTAACAAACCTGCTGCTACCATGCCGCGCACTCTTCTGCGGTATGCAATAGAGCATCTCACAAAGAATCAACGAACCCTTTATTTGACCATGAAGGACGAGGGTCGCAAACAGTAACCGAACGACGACTCCGGAAGCTGGAATGGAAAAGCACAAGGAGACCACATCATGATTATCATTCGCGAAGTCTTTACCGCCAAACCCGGCCAGGCATCAAAACTGGCCAAGCTCTTTAAGAAAAGTTTCGGCATCGATCAAAACATCCGCGTTATGACGGACTTGGCGGGAAATTACAACACCGTCGTGGTTGAGATGCCAATGAAAAACCTCGCGGAATTCGAAAAAGGAATGGAAGAGTACAAATCGGGGAAACCTGATTCGAGGATGAGCCCTGAAATTGCAGAGGAAATGTCGAAATATACGGATATGTATCTGACAGGGCGGAGGGAGATTTTCCAGGTAGTAGAGTAGAAGTGAGGGTCCGAATTCCTGACTTCAGGAACTGCAAAGGAGTTTTGTAGTGCAGAGAGACAGAGATATCTCACTGACCGCCGGGAGCACGCAACTCCCGCCATCATCCATATGGCGGAACCTGCAGGATGCTATTCGCGGCACGGAAGCAGATTATACACAAATCGGGATCGGAAAAGCTGTGTTTCTGCTTGCAGTGCCCATGATCCTCGAATTGATTATGGAATCCACGTTTGCTGTCGTGGATATCTACTTTGTCGGAACTCTTGGGTCTTCGGCTGTTGCCACGGTCGGACTTACAGAAACCTATTTGTTCCTTTTGTATTCAGTTGCCATGGGTCTTTCCATGGCGGTTACGGCTATCGTCGCGCGTCGAGTCGGGGAGAAAGATCCAGGCCAGGCCGGCATCGCGGCCGTTCAGGCGATCTTCATTGCCGTGATGGTCTCTCTGCCGTTCTCCGCGGCAGGCATCTTTTTTGCCAAGGATTTACTCCACATCATGGGGGCCGACGCGTGGACCCTTGAACACGGGTATCCCTACATGCAATGGATGCTCGGCGGGAATGCGGTGGTCCTGCTTCTCTTCATCATCAACGCAATCTTCCGGGGGGCAGGTGACGCCGCTATCGCAATGCGGGTACTCTGGCTCGCGAACGGATTAAATATGATTCTTGATCCGGTTCTTATTTACGGATTGGGCCCGTTTCCCGAGATGGGAATTCAGGGCGCTGCGATTGCAACGAACATCGGAAGAGGCATCGGAGTGTTGGCACAACTCTGGGTGCTGTTCAAAGGTGGAAAACACCTGCGGTCGATTCGGACGCAGGTGCGGGCGGATTGGAGCGTCATTGGGCGAATCCTTCGCACATCGTTGGGCGGAATCGGGCAAATGATCGTCGCCATGACCTCATGGATTTTCGTCATGCGCATCATTGCGGAATTCGGCAGCACCGCGGTTGCCGGTGCAACCATTGCTCTCCGCATCATGATGTTCACGTTGATGCCGGCGTGGGGAATGTCGAACGCCGTTGCAACCCTTGTCGGTCAGAACCTCGGTGCGGGCAAACCCGACCGGGCCGAGCGCTCCGTTTGGGTGACAGGTTTCTGGAACATGCTGTTCCTGATATGCGTGGCGATAGTTTACTTCAACTTCAGCGACTCGCTCGTGGGCGTTTTCACTGATGATGCGCAGGTCATTGCCGTCGGCGGAAAATGGCTGACGATCGTTTCCTATTCGTATTTTGTTTACGCCTGGTGGATGGTTGCGGTGCAGGCATTCAACGGTGCAGGCGATACTTCAACGCCGACAAAGATCAATCTTGTTTTCTTCTGGCTAATCCAGATACCCCTTTCCTATTTCATGGCGAAATCACTTGGGATGGAGTACACAGGAGTTTTTTGGGCCATCTTTATTTCCGAGACGTCCGTCGGACTGTTCACGCTGTGGTTGTTCAAGAGGGGGGGATGGAAGAAAGTCCGGATATGACCGAATGGACGTTGGTCCATCCTTGTGACGACCAGGAATTGAGCGAAAATGCCTGCGGGTACTGCGCGATGAGATCCTGCTGATCTGCAACAGTGAGTTTGAGGGTCGCCATGTTTTTGCCGGGCCACAAAGTGGCAAAAATACCTTTTCCGATTCTGAATGATGGGTGCCCGCGGTGATCGCGATCTTCATTACCGGCTAATCCCAGCGCAATTTTCCGCATTTGCCCGATCGTCATCGCTTCTCCCGGGGATGAAATGTCCGATGGACTTCCTTCAAGTACTCCCGATCCACATGCGTGTAGATCTGCGTCGTGGAGATATCGGCATGGCCCAGCATTTCCTGAACTGCCCTTAAATCTGCGCCGCCTTCAAGTAAATGTGTTGCAAAAGAGTGGCGAAATGTATGAGGATGAACTGGTTTTTTGATCCCCGCCTCTCTCGAATAGCGGCTGATGATGTTCCAGATTGCCATGCGCGACATGGATCCGCCGCGTGCATTGAGAAAAAGCGTATCCAGGGATTTCCCCTTTGATGCCTGCTTTGCCCGCGGACCGCTTTGGTACCTCTTGATCCACTTGACAGCCGACCGCCCGATCGGAACAAGTCTCTCCTTCGACCCCTTCCCAAACACCCGAATAAGTTCTTCGTCGAACATAAGCTGTGACTGCCGGAGTCCGATCAATTCCGATACGCGTACTCCCGTTGCATAAAGCGTTTCAAGGATTGCCTTATCCCGAAGTCCGAGCGGTAAGGAGACATCGGGTTTCTGCAGCATTGCATCGATCTCCGCGACGCTGAGTACCCCTGGAAGCGTCTTTGCCTTTTTGGGAGGCTCGATTGTCTGGGTGGGATCATCCTCGGCATGTTCTTCGCCAACAAGGTATCGGTGAAATCCCCGGATCGCCGAAAGCGCCCTTGCAATGCTGCGCGGGGACAATGATTCTGCATGCAGAATTCTGAGAAACTTCCCGACAGTACCATCCCGCACTCCTGCCGCATCCGAAATCTTTTCCTTTTCCAGAAAGCCTGCATACTTTTCGAGATCGCGGCAATATGAAAGATAGGAATTCGTCGCGACCCCCTTTTCCATGAGAAGAAAATCGCAATACTGTTTCATCTGTCGGGAAAGCGCAGTACGGGGATGTTCCGGGGGGAAAGTTTGTTTGATCTTTGCTCGTTTCATGGTTCCGGCGCGGATGGACGCGGGCCGAACCGGCTCAGCGCCCCGCCTACAAGTAGTGTGGCCATAACTCCAACCATCGTAAACCAGGTCCAGGCAACAAGCTCAAGTAGAATCACGACGATCATGATTCCAATACCGGCCGCGAATCCGGCAATGGCGTCTCGTTGAGTCGGACGCTCAAACAGGACACCAAGGAGGAACGTCCCAAGCAGTCCCCCATAGGTGAACGATGCAATACTGAGAGCCAGTTCAACCACTGTTTGACTTGTATTCATGAAGAACACGGCGGCTCCCACAAGCAATATCGCGGTAACCCCTGTGAAGATCCTTGACAGCTTCAATTCCCGCGCCTCATCCAATACGGTGCCGGCCATGGGCTTGTAAAGGTCGAGAATGATGGATGAAGACATGGAACTCATCGAACCCGCCAGGGTCGAAAGTGCAGCCGCAAGCAGCCCGGCAATGATCAATCCCGAAACTCCCGGCGGCAATCCCTCAATAATAAACTTGGGGAAAATTTCGTCGCTTCTCCCGAGGCCGAGATCCGTCAGTGATGCTCCGGCATAGTGACCATAGAGGAGCAATCCGACCGTGAGGAACACCGCGAACTGCGCAATAATAATGACACCGCTCCCGATCAGCGCTTTCCGGCTTGCCTCGAAGGATTTGGTTGTGAGGATCCGCTGAACGATCAACTGGTCTGTTCCGTGCGAAGCCATTGATAAAAAGGCTCCGCCAAGGATACCTGCCGGCAAGGTGTAGGGTTTTTGAAAAAAGTCGGATCCGAATTCAAGATTGAATACTTGAAATTTCCCTGCTGCAACGGCCAGGGCCGTAGCCCCGCTCCAACCGCCGTCATGTCCTGTCGTGAGAAGTATCGCAGCGACAACAGCCCCGCCCAGATAAATGAACATTTGCAGGGCATCAACCCAGATTACTCCCCGCACGCCTCCCGCAAACGTGTAGAAGAAGGCGACAAATGCGAGCACTGCAATGGCAGCCGGGTAGCTGATATCCGCGATCAATTGAAGCGGGATCGCCGTCGCGAACAGGCGGACGCCGTCTGCAGCCAGCCGGGTAAACAGGAACACCACCGACGCAAACCGCCGGGTCCCGAGCCCGAACCGCCGTTCGAGAAAGGCATACGCCGTGGACAACTCCCCCCTGTAGTAGGCCGGTAAAAACACTAAACTGATCACAATTCTCCCCAGGAGATACCCTATTGTCACCTGGAGGAAATTCAGATTTGTGAGGTAGGCAAGCCCGGGAATACTGATGAAAGTGAGGGTGCTGGTTTCAGCGGCAACGATTGAAAAACAGACAATCCACCAGGGGATAGACTCTTTGCCCAAGAAATAGTCCCGGGCGGATTGTTGCTTCCCCCCGCGCGCGTAGCCGAACGCAGCAACGGCGGCGAGATACAGCGCTACGATGATGTAGTCAAGCGTGGTAAAGCCCATACCAGGAGGGTTGGCAAATGATGGCCGGACCTGCGGGTGGAAACGTTACGCTTTGACGGCTTTTGCAACCGTATCGTAAATCGAGAACGCGCGGTCGAGGTGGGAGATTTTGATAAGGGACAGAACTTTTTTCTGAAGTCCCGCGAGTTTTACGACTCCTCCCTGTTCGCGCATCTTCCGTTCTGCGATCAGAAGGGCGCTCAATCCGCTGCTGTCGCAAAACTCGACATCAGACATGTCAAGAATGAGGTTCGATGTTTTGCCGTCGCATAACAGGAGGAATTCCCCCTTCAGGTCGGGCGAAATATTCGCGTCGAGTCTTCGCTCCTTCAGCTTGAATACCGTCGCAGTGCCGTTTTTCTTTATATCAAATTGCATGGATGGCCGTTAAAACATTTCCAGGCAGCGCATGAAATTGCGATAGGCGACTGCCAGGCTGTTCGTTGATCGTGTATTAACCTGAAAATTGAAAAACTCGTCGGCAAACGACTTCGCGAAGCTCACACGCAGGGGCGCCTTGGATTCGCGGCACAGAAACGCGCTCATCAGCGTGAAGCCGACGTTGAGGTCAAACGCTACATCGAATGTACTTCTTTTCATTTTTCCAAGCAACTCCCGCCGCGGTATGAACCATGCATTGATGTCGTCCTGCGAGTACGGCAGAACCTGAACGTTGCCGGTCTCGATCTTGAGCCATGAGGCCTGGTCGTTTCGGGCCATCACAGTTATCGTCCCGCCGGCAAAGCGTTCCGCAAGATTCCGCACAACCCACTGAAGGGAGGTAATGTCTTTCGTTGCCTCCGGGAGCACGACCAACGCCCGTTTTGCCTGTGTGACCGACTCTGTAAACCGGATCACCGGTTCACCGACTTTCCGGAAATGAATCCGGGAATATATCAATCCCACGCGGAGCCGTGTGCCGTTGAACATGAGACTTATTTGTATCTTTCTTCAAGCGCCTTCAGCATGCGTGTGATGAAGTCCTGATCAAAGAAGTAGTATTTGATGCCGATGGAGATCCGTTGAAACGAATCCTTCTTTGTCCCCAATTGACGGCCGTCGAAACTGTCGCTCACCGGCAATCCCATCTCACCGGCAACTGTAAATGAAAGAAACTCGCTCGCAAAGAGATCGAATCCGACTCCGCCTACCACTGTCCCTTTGATCGGCTTCGAACCCGCACTCGTGAGGGATGTGCCGTCACCGGTTCGGGCATCGATGTACATTCCGCTTCCGCCGACGAACACAAAAGGATTGAACGTGCCGTTGGGCGAGAAATCCGCCGTGAGGTAGAGATTGCCGAAGATCAGGCCGGAATTCAGCGTCGGGCCCCCGGCGGCGTCTTCTGCCTGGAGGAATCCGAACCCGAGCGATGAACGGATGCTCATGTATTCGATGACCGAGTAACTGAGATCCACACCTCCACCGAACGAAGGTAAGGCGGAGTCAAAATCCGACTGCAGCAGAAAATACGATCCGCTGGCGCCTACTCCGAATTTGTTCGAGCGCATTTGCCCGTGAGCCGGAACAACAAGCGCTGCGACGGTGAGAATAATGAGAAAGCGTGAGAAGGTGTTCATGCTGATCCCCTTGGCTGTGAGTTATTCGTTGTTTAAAAGAGTAAGAAATTCTTCCTCTGTGAGTGTCCTGACTCCAAGTTGTTTCGCCTGACTTAATTTGGAACCCGCGTCACTGCCAACCACAACGAAATCGGTTTTTTTGCTGACGCTTGACGCCACGCGCCCCCCCTTTGCTTCAATCCGTTTACGTGCTTCGTCCCGCGTCAATCGTTCCAGGGTTCCCGTAAGCACCAGAGTCTTTCCGGCGAGCGCCGACGCGCTCTCCATTTTCCCCCGGTCCCCTTTAAACCGGAGCCCCGCTTTTCGGAGGCGCTCAAT
>Ga0302046_10005784_pt1 | contig 10858 bp, 8 predicted proteins | sample RVTome_11_FD_200261 | JGI IMG/M metagenome (GOLD analysis project Ga0302046, IMG submission 200261) | Soil microbial communities from uranium-contaminated site in the Upper Colorado River Basin, Wyoming, United States - RVT147D111 (version 2) ... | reverse complement strand
CTCAAGGTCGCTTTCGAAACAGACCTGGATAACCTCCTTGCTGAACGTACGCGGAGGGTTATTGGGGAGGAAGTGACCAGAATTCGTAATGACCTGAAAGCAAAGCTCGATGAAAAAATTCGGGCGAAACGGACCCAGGTGGAGGTATTGTTAAATGGAAAACGGGGAGAGGTTCTCTCGCGCCTTCAAACCTACGAAAACCAGATCAAAGAGAAGCTCGCTGTGGTGGAAAATAAAAAAGCAGAACTGGAAAACGAGAAGAAGAAACAGGAGGATGCGTTAAAGAAGAAAGCAGGCGACGTTCTGAAGGGAATTTTCAAAAAAAACTAGGTCTCCGTCTGACTGCCCCCTTTACCCCCTATCTCTTTTTCTTCTTTTTCTTCTTTTCAACAATTTTCGATTTTGCCTTCTTCGAAGATTCCTTTTGGGCCGGCGACCCATTTCCGTCTTTCATCCCGTCTGTGTTGCCCTTGTTGCTTGCTTTGTCCGCTTCTTCAAGCTTCTTATCTTCAGCTTCTTCTGCAACCACAGCTGCAACGTCTGCAACAGTGTCGCCGTCGTCAAGCCGAATGAGCCGCACGCCCTGTGTGTTTCTGCCGACTACGCGTATATCAGACGCGTGTTGACGAATAACAACACCCTTCATGGTAATAACCACGATATCGTCGGTGTCCGTAACTTCTTTAATGGCAACCATTTTGCCCGTTTTGTCGGATGTCTTGACCGTGAAGATCCCCTTTCCTCCACGGTGACTAATCCGATACTCTTCCGCCTCACTGCGTTTTCCGTACCCTTTTTCCGTCGCAATCAGAATCGTTGTGTCGTTCCGATGAAGCGTTACTGCTCCGACAACTCGGTCTCCTTTTCCCAACCGAACTCCCCGCACGCCGGCAGCACTGCGCCCCATTGATCTTGCTTCCTCTTCGTGAAACCGAATCGCCATGCCATTACGTGTGCCGATGACCACATCCTGTTTCCCGTTGGTCAGTTTTACGTCGTTTAGCTTGTCGTCTTTTTTAAGCCCCATCGCGGTGATGCCGCTCCTCCGCGGATTGCTGAACTCCGACACAACAACCTTCTTAACGAGTCCCCGCTCTGTTACCATCAGGATGTAATGTTTGTCATCGAACCCCTTGATTGCGGCGAAGCCCGCAATCCCCTCGTTTGCCCCCATCGTGATCAGGCTGTTGATTGGTTTTCCTTTTGCCGTTCGCCCGCCCTCCGGTATCTCGTGAACTTTCACCCAGTAGCACCGGCCGCGATCCGAAAAGAACAATACGTAATCGTGTGTGCTGGCAACAAACACATGGGCGACAAAGTCATCCTCGCGTGTCGCCGCTCCCGTAACACCCCGGCCGCCACGCGCTTGCCGTCGATACCCGGAAACAGGGAATCGTTTGATATAACCGTTGTGGCTGATGGTTATTGCGACATTCTCCTCTGCGATCATATCTTCTACGCTAAACTCTTCGGCCTTGTACACAATCTCTGTTCTTCGATCGTCCCCATACTTCTTTTTGATCTCCAACAACTCTTCCTCGATAATTTTCAGCTGAAGTTGCTTGTTTTTGATGATTCCCTTCAGTTTTTCGATCAGCTTGATGGTCTCGCGGTACTCGTCTTCCACTCTTTTACGCTCGAGACCTGTCAGCTTCTGAAGCCGCATTTCCAGGATGGCTTTTGCCTGGATTTCAGAAAGCTTGAATTTCTTCATGAGGCCTGTTTTTGCCGATTCGACGTCTTTCGACTGCTTGATCAGCTTGATGATCGCATCGATATTGTCAAGGGCAATGATATAGCCCTCGAGGATGTGGGCCCTTTTCTCCGCCTCATCAAGCTCGAATTTCGATCTCCGTACAACAACGACATTCCGATGCTCAATAAAATGGCGAATCATTTCTTTGAGCGTCAACACCTGCGGCCGGCCTTCCACCAGCGCCAGCATGATAACGCCGTAGGTCACCTGCATCTGTGTGTGCTTGAACAGATTGTTCAGCACCACCTCAGCCGTCGCATCCCGCTTAAGTTCGATGACCACGCGCAACCCGTCGCGGTCGGACTCATCCCTGACGTCAGAAATATCCTCCAACTTCTTATCGTTCACCAAATCCGCAATTTTTCCGATCAGCCCGGCTTTGTTCACCAGGTAGGGCAGTTCGGAAATTACGATTCGTTGGCGGTCTCCTTTGCCTGTTTCAATGCCGGCTTTTGACCGAACCAGCAACTTACCGCGCCCCGTTGTGTAGGCCTCCTTCACCCCTTCGTATCCGTATATGATTCCGCCCGTGGGAAAGTCAGGCGCCACGATATGCTTCATCAGCTTTTCATTGCCGATGCCGGGATCTTTGATATATGCAATGCATCCGTCGATTACTTCGTTCAGATTGTGCGGCGGAATATTGGTCGCCATACCGACGGCTATACCGCTCGTACCATTGCAAAGGAGGTTGGGAATCAGCGCTGGAAGGACAACGGGTTCTTTAAGGGTATCATCAAAATTTGGGGCAAAATCGACGGTGTGTTTCTCAAGATCCTTGAGCATTTCCTCCGCGATGCGGGAAAGACGTGCCTCTGTGTATCGCATGGCCGCTGGCGAATCGCCGTCAACGGAGCCGAAGTTTCCCTGTCCGTCCACGAGTTGATAACGCATCGAAAAGTCCTGCGCCATGCGCACCATCGTGTCGTACACCGCACTGTCACCATGCGGATGGTATTTGCCCAAAACCTCTCCGACAATTCGAGCACTTTTCTTGTATGGCCGGTTTGCAGCGAGCCCCAAATCCTGCATGCCAAAGAGTACCCGGCGATGCACGGGCTTTAAGCCGTCCCTCACGTCCGGAAGCGCGCGGGCAACGATAACGGACATCGAATAATCGATGTACGATCCCTTCATCTCGTCTTCGATATCAACCGGAATAATCTTTTCGTTCAATTGCGCCATAGTTCAGTATTCACCGGTTCACGGTTAATCCCACCCTTTGCTCTTTGCCCGCTGCTACTCTACACATCCAAATTCCTGACATACTTCGCGTTCTTTTCAATAAACTCGCGCCGCGGTTCAACCTCGTCTCCCATGAGAATCGAGAACGTCCTGTCGGCGTCAGCCGCGTTGTCGATGGTTACCTGGAGAATCGTCCTGGTTTCCGGATTCATCGTTGTTGACCAAAGCTGTTCAGGATTCATCTCGCCAAGCCCTTTGAACCGGGAAATCGTAATGCCGTCGGTTTTCACAATCGTGCCTTCTTCGCTGATGGCGGGCTGTTCTTCCGTTTCCTCAACAACTTGTTTGCCGGTCTTCTTTTCACTCTTGATCCGCTTGACCACTTCATCCCGCTCGTCATCATCGAACGCGTAGTGTTCCTGTTTACCGCGTTTGACCTTGTACAGGGGTGGTTGGGCTATATAAACGTGACCCAATTCAATCAACGGCTTCATGTGTCGAAAAAAGAGCGTGAGTAATAGCGTCCTGATATGTGAACCATCGACGTCCGCGTCGCACATAAGGATGATTTTGAAATAGCGGATTTTTTCCGGTGCAAAATCCTGTCCTACCCCGGCTCCAATGGCCGTGAATATTGCACGGATTTCCTCATTCTCCAAAATTTTGTGCATCCGCGCTTTTTCAACGTTCAGGATTTTTCCTTTAATCGGAAGAATTGCCTGGAATCTGCGATCTCGTCCCTGTTTTGCACTCCCGCCTGCGGAGTCGCCCTCAACAATGTAGAGCTCGCAGTGTTCGGGGTCATCAATTGAGCAGTCGGCCAGTTTTCCCGGGAGTCCGCCGGAGTCCAGGGCATTCTTCCGCCTTGTGAGGTCTCTTGCTTTCCGTGCCGCCTCTCGGGCTTCGGCTGCTCTCAAGCTCTTTTCGATAATACGCCGTCCATCCGGACTGTTTTGTTCAAGCCAGTCCGTCAACTGCGATCCAATGATCGACTCGACAATGCTTTTGATCTCGCTGTTCCCGAGTTTTGTCTTTGTCTGGCCCTCAAACTGCGGCTCCGGAACCTTGACGCTCACAACCGCCGTTAACCCTTCCCGGAAATCGTCTCCAACCAATTGTACCCCGTTTTCTTTTACTAGTCCCGTTTTCGAGGCAAACGTGTTGAGGGTTCTCGTCAGCGCTGTTCTGAATCCCACGAGATGCGTTCCGCCTTCATGAGTATTGATGTTGTTCACATAACTGAAGACGTTTTCGCTGTATTGGTCGTTGTATTGAAACGCTGCTTCGACTTCCACCGTGCGGCTATTCTCGTCTTTGTCTTCGCCTTTCGCATAAAACACCTTTTTCATGGTCGAAGGGCGTGTCGCATCGATGTAGTTTACAAATTCGCGCAGCCCTCCTTTGAACCGGAAAACCTCTTCCTCTTTTGTCTCGGTGCGTTCGTCACGAATAATGAGCGTCACGTCCGGATTGAGGAACGCGAGTTCACGTAGTCTCTCGGCCAGCGTTTCGAATTTAAACGTCCGGTTCTTAAAGATGGTCCCGTCAGGCAAAAACGTCACCCGTGTTCCCGACTTACCGTTCTCGGCCTTGCCGGAGAGTTTCACCGGGGCAACGGGGTCTCCCTTTTTGTACTTCTGAAAGAAGGTCTTTCGGTCTCGGCGGACTTCCACCTCCAGCCATTCGCTTAGCGCATTCACGACGGACACGCCGACACCGTGAAGACCGCCCGATACCTTGTAGGTGTTCTTGTCGAATTTTCCGCCTGCATGAAGAACCGTCATAACAACTTCGAGCGCCGATCGCTTTTCTTCGGCGTGAATGTCTGTTGGAATACCGCGCCCGTCATCTTCCACGGTTACGGATCCGTTGGCGTTCAGCGTCACCAGGATGTTCCTGCAGTACCCCGCAAGCGCTTCATCAATGGAATTGTCAACGACCTCATAAACGAGGTGATGAAGTCCCCTTGCGCTTACATCGCCGATGTACATCGCAGGTCTTCGCCGAACGGCCTCCAGCCCCTTAAGAACGGTAATGTCCTCGGCAGTGTACTCGCGTTGTCCGTTTTTCCCCGATTGCGGTTTTGATTTCACGGGTTTCTTTTCTTCTGCACTTCTTCTTTTTGCCATTGGTTCCTTTTGTTGATTCGCTGGGCACAGGAGGCACTCAGAGAAATCGTATGTCTTTTACAAGCTCTTCCCCCAGGCTTTCATTCAGCTTTCTAATGATTTCCAGCTTCAACATCTGCAGTTCGTTTCGCCATGGCCCATTGCTCACCCGCACTAGTAGAATACCGTTTTTTATCGAGTGCGCCTCTGTCACTTTTGCCACTTGCTCACCCACAACCCCGGGCCAGTAGGCCACCGCATCATACTCTCTAATCTTCCCGCTGATCCCCAGTTTTCCAAGAAGATCTTCAATTGCCGGCCCCAACCGTTGCATGGTGGCTTTTCCTCTTCATTGTTCCCGCGATACCACCAGCGGAAACGGTGAATGTTTGATTTTTCTTGCTCCAGGGAAATTGCTCTGGAAACACTCGCAGGTCTGTTGCTGTGACAAACACCTGACCAAGCCCCTGGAGCTGTTCCACAAGCCGCTCCGACCGGTGCTCGTCGAGCTCGCTAAATACATCATCAAGCAGGAGAATCGGCGTTTCGACGCACCGCTCCTTCAAGTACGCAACCTCTGCAAGCTTCAGCGCGATCAACATTGTTTTGTGCTGGCCCTGCGATGCAAACTTGCGCACGTTTATTCCGTTGATCGAAAGCCCAACCTCGTCGCGATGGGGACCGACGGCGGTCACCCCGAGCCGACGTTCCTCCTCTTCTTTCGATTGAAGTTCCTCTGTAAATGCTCTCTTGGTTGCTTCGATCGATTCGGTCCTTCCCATAGGCACCGATGGCACATAATTGATTCCCGGCAGCTCGCCTTTTCCGGCAAGAATTTCATACGATCGAACAATGTCCGGGGAAAACTCACGGATGAACAGCAGTCGTCTCTGTGTGAGACGTGAGCCCGTTTCCACCAGCGCCTCGTTCCAGGGTTCCAAACTTTCGGAACAATCTCTCCGCGCAAGTTTTGCATCCAGCAGAATTTTATTGCGCTGGCGGAGAATTTTTCGGTATTCCAGTAATTCCTGGAGATACAGTCTGCTTGATTGAGCAATAACAAGATCTAAGAACTTCCGGCGCTCGGTTGGCGCTCCGTTTGTAATGCCCACTTGTTCCGGCGAGAGGATGACAACCGGAAATTCTCCAATGACGGCGGACATTGTTTCAACCGGGATGCCGTTGGTGAAGATCGACTTCCGTCCCGGTCCTTTCTCGTACAGCACTTCTACTCTCCTCAGAAGACCGCCATCGCTTTCGAATGACCCGCGGATCGAGAATTGTTCCTCACCGATTTTAAGTGTTACGGCATCACCAGAAGCATAGAAGCTTTTTGTCAGGCACAAATACGAAATTGCCTCAACGATGTTCGTCTTCCCCTGTCCGTTGTCCCCTATGATGGCGTTGACTCCTTCCGCGCACACAAATGTTGTTGTTGCGTGGTTGCGGAAGTTCTCTATGTCGATCATTACTGCTTTCATCGGAAGCGCACCTTACAATGCGATAGCCCCGGAGTCGGGGCTATCAACGAGTCTGGTTTCACACTCCGTTTCGCCTGTGTTAAACGTTCAACCGCACCGGCATCACGAGCATAAGAAGGTCTTCGTTTTCCTTTTGTGCGCTTGGTGTGATGATTGCTGCTCGTACGGGTGTGCTGAGCTTAAAAATCACTTCATCAGCGTCGATGTGTGATAGAATGTCTATTACGTACGTCGAGTTAAACCCTATCTCAATTTCTGCGTTGGAATACTTGCAAGCCATTTTTTCGCGCGCTTCACCGCCGAAATCAATGTCTTCCGCCGCTATTTTCATCTCGTTGTTTTTAATCGAAAATCGCACCTGGTGTGTTGTAGAACTCGAATACAGCGATACGCGGCGCACTGACGCAAGCAGTGTGTCGCGGTTGACTAAAAGGCTCTTTTCGTTCTCAAGGGGTATTACGGATTCGTAGTTCGGATAGTGTTCCTCAATCAAACGTGACGTTAACACGGTGTTTCCGAAGAGAAATTGAACGTGCGTCGCGTCGACGTGAAGTGTCGTTTCCGTTTCTTCCGAAGTCTTTACCACGAGATTCAAGGCCTTTGCCGGTACGATGATGTCTTTTTTCAGTTGAGCCTGTTTTATTCCAGAAAAACTGTACCGCACAAGTCTGTGCCCGTCGGTAGCAACAGCACGCAATCCTTTTGCGCTCACCTGAAATAATACACCCGTCATTGCGGGTCGTAATTCATCTGAGCTTACGGAGAAGTTCGTCCGTGCAATAATTCGCCGTAGCACGCTGCCATCCAGAACTATGCGGTCTTCGCCTTTGAATTGCGGAATCGTTGGAAATTCTTCACTTGACTCGCCTAGTAGTGTATATTCGCCGGTTTCTGTAATAAGTTTGATTTTGTTCGAAGAAAGATCCGCCGAGAAAATGATACCCACGTCGCTGAGCGAACGGATAGTTTCCATGAGCCGCTTTGCTGGAACAGTGATAGATCCATCTTCGTTTCCCTTCACATCGATCGTTGCTGACATAGAAACTTCCAGGTCGGTAGCAGAAATTTTCAGTGTATTCTTCTTCAGATCGAAAAGAATGTTCTCAAGAATAGGCAGCGTCGATTTAGCGGGAACAACACCTATTATTTTGGAGAGAATTTTTTGAAGTTCATTGCTCGGTGCAGTGAATTTCATGGACGAACTCCTTCGTAAAGGTCAATACCGCGTGGAAAGTCTCATAAATTTAGCTAAAACTTCCTCGATAAACAAGAATAGAGCTTAGGTATGATGTTTCTAATTTGTTGTTGTACCATTACTTAGTAAGGAAAAGAAAAAGAAAGATAATAATTATAATAAGACTGTTGATAATGTGGATAAATCATTAAAAAACAAAAAGACAGATTGGAAAAGAACTCTTTCTTTAAGATTTTCTTTGTTGATACGGAGTGGATAAAATGGAAACATAAGAACAATCTGCTGGTAAGAAAAAAGGGGAAGAGAAAACGAGCAGATAATTAACACTGCGTAAACATCTATCCACAAAGTTTTTATCCACAAAAAAAGCCCCAACGACGGGGCTTCTTCGAAAAAGACGGTTGAACCTATGAATGGTTGAGCTGAAGGTGACGACGGAGCTGCTCGACGTTTTGTTTAAACACCGTGTCGGTGTTCATGCGGTCTTCAACAGACTGATAAGCATGAATAACCGTGCTGTGATCACGGCCTCCAAAATGCAGCCCTATCGTTTTCAAGGATGAGTTTGTAAGTTCTTTGGAAAGAAACATGGCAACCTGACGCGCAGTGACAACCTCCTGTTTTCGCGTCTTAGCCCTTAAGAGATCCTCCGGAAGACCGTAAAAATCGCAAACGCTTCGTTGGATTTGTTCAATAGATACAGGGCTTTTCAGCTCATTAACAACGACACGCAGAACGTCTTTTGCGAGATCAACATTGATCTCGCGGTTCTCAAGAGATGCGCGTGCAAAAAGACTGATGAGACAACCCTCAAGTTCACGGATGTTGCTGGTGACGTTGGCCGCAACGAACTCGATGACATCAGGGGGAAGATCGAGACTATTCTCTTCGCTTTTTTTGCGAAGAATAGCAATCCTCGTTTCAAGATCGGGTGGTTGAACGTCAGCCGTCAAGCCGCACTGAAACCGTGAAATAAGCCGGTCGTCCAGGCCCTTGAGTTCCTTGGGGGGCACATCGGACGAGAGCACAATTTGCTTACCGAGCTGATAAAGGGTGTTGAACGTGTGGAAGAAGTTGTCCTGGGTTTTTTCTTTGCCGGAAAAAAACTGTATGTCGTCGACGATCAGCATGTCGACCGAACGGTAAAAAAGCGAGAATTCGTTGACCCTGTCTGCCTGGATCGCTTCCACAAAATCGATTGTGAATTTTTCACTGGAGACGTAAACAACACGACGCGCTTTGCCGGTTGTGAGAGCATAATTGCCAAGAGCATGCATGAGGTGCGTTTTGCCCAGCCCGGTTCCACCATAAATTACCAGCGGGTTAAACGATGTGCCCCCAGGGTTATTGGCAACAGCCATGCCGGCCGCGCGGGCAAGTTGATTGCTATCCCCTTTGATAAAATTATCAAAGAGGTAACGCGGATTGAGATTGCTTTGGACCGTTGAAATGCGTTCGCTGATGCGGGCTGAAAACAGTGGGGTCGAAGGCGGGCTTTCTTGCACGGGAGCGGGAATCCCGTGCGGAAGCTGGGCCGCCTCCACAAGCAAATCCTGTGCCTCCTCTGAAGCAATCGAATAGAAAAGCTTGGCATCCTCGCCAAGAGTAGCAAGGAGTGAGAATCGAATCAAAGCACTGTAATGACCCTCAAGCCAATCGTAAAAAAACTGGCTTGGGACCTTTATTGTCAACTCTGAACCCTCAAGTTTAACGGGTACAATAGGTTGAAACCAAGTTTTAAAACTCAGGCTGCTAACTTCTAGCTGAATCTGAGAGAGGCAACGCTCCCAAACGCCGTCAGGTGTATAAAGCGGGATTGTTTCGCGAGAAAAGGCAATGGGTTCCTGGAAGTTCATGGGGTTTTCCCAAAAAATTTTACGAAATCAGGGTGGGAACAGGCAAATTATCAACAATCATATCCACACAGTGGAAAAACAATAATTGGTAACTTACAACCAACAAACAATTGTCAACATGAAGCAGTCCAGCGAAGGCATTGAAAACCTTACACGAAGAACACACTTCTCACCACGTTATCAACAAATTGCGAAAGCGGCAAAAGTGTAAGAAATCCGGTCGTGAGACACGTTGCGCCAGCCCACAAAACATATCAACAGGTTATCAACCAACAATCTCTCCCTAAAGCGGGGGTGTTATTATAACATGGAGTAGAGCAGAACGCAAGGGGAAAAATTACAAACTGTAGTAGCTTAATAGAATTGTCATGGTGGAAGAAGTGGTGATTTTCGTTTGGAAGCAAGGAATGTTAATCGTTGTGAGCGGTGAAAGCGTCCTTTTCCAATTGTTCCTTGTCTCCAAGTGTGGCTATCTGGTGCGGGATGGGGAGACAGGGGACGTTTAGGTCGTGATCTCAAAGGAGTAAAGTCTAGTTCTTGTTCATGGTAGAAGATGTGCAGGGAGCCATTGAGCCAGCGGCGGACGGTCACCGAAGTATGTGGCCCTGGGAGAGGAGTTTTCTCGGAGCGTTCGAGCTGGATGAACTGTGCGTTGAGAGTAATGGTGTAGTCATTGTAGACAATGCGTTCAGTCTCAAAGCAGAAGATGTTTCACAGATCGATACCATTGCTTGGACGATGGATGTCATGGAGATGATCAGCTTGGGCAAATCGACGGTTTTGATCCCGGAGGTAATGGGTCTTCAGAAAGCGGTTGGCATCGTCGATGGTGCTGATGTTGTGCCTTCGTAAGGCTTTGATGAGCCGATCCTGGTGAGTTCGATTGGAACGTTCCGCCCTTCCCTTAGCCTGTGGAGAGTTGGCATGGATGAGCCGAACACCAAGCTTTGAGAGAGACCGTGCAACATCTGTCTGAGACTGATGCTTGGTGTAATAGACCGGTCCACGATCGCTGTAAAACTCCTTTGGAATGCCGTATTGCTTGACATAATCCAGGAGCCTGCCCAGAACATCGGCAGTGTTCTCCGAAGGGGCAAAACGCATAAACAGCCGTCCCGAAGCATCGTCAATCGCAACTAAGAGACAACAGGCCGGTCCACGCTCATCTGCAGGACCTCCGGCATATCGGGTTCCTCCTAACTGGTGAAGGATCCCAAGATGCCATATCCTGACATTTCTATCGAGCACAAACCATGACATTATTAATAAGCTATTAC
>Ga0302046_10005783_pt1 | contig 10859 bp, 14 predicted proteins | sample RVTome_11_FD_200261 | JGI IMG/M metagenome (GOLD analysis project Ga0302046, IMG submission 200261) | Soil microbial communities from uranium-contaminated site in the Upper Colorado River Basin, Wyoming, United States - RVT147D111 (version 2) ... | reverse complement strand
CAGCGAAGCCCGCGGCGAGAGCCCGCGCCACGCCATCCTCGACGGCGTGGAGCGCGCGAGCCAGCGCGTCCAGGAGCTGGGCGTGGGCGCCGCCACCACGCTCGTGGTCGTGGAGATCGAGGCCGGCCGCCTGCGCACGTACCACGCGGGCGACTCCATGATCCTCGTCGTGGGCCAGCGCGGGCGGCGCAAGCTCCAGACCGTCTCGCACTCGCCCGTGGGCTACGCGGTGGAGGCGGGCGTGCTCGACGAGAGCGAGGCGCTCCACCACGACGAGCTGCACCTCATCTCCAACATGGTGGGCGTGCCGGACATGCGCATCGAGGTGGGCTCGCCGCGGGCGCTCGCGCCACGCGACACGCTGCTGCTGGCGAGCGACGGCCTGCTCGACAACGTCCATCTCGAGGAGATCGTCGAGCTCGTCCGCCGCGGCCCCCTGGCGCAGGCCGCGCGCCGCCTCGTGGAGAAGTCGCGCGCCCGCATGGCCGGCCAGGACGAAGGCCCCTCGAAGCCCGACGACACGACCTTCATCCTGTTCAGGCCGTAGGCAGCTACCTGGGATCGAGACGGATGGCGACCGAGCGGGAGCGGTCGATGAACAGGCCGATGTACGCCTCGGCCCAGCCGTACTTCTGGAACATCAGCATGTTCACGTGGTCCACGCTGGGACCGCTCTCGACCGGGAACGCCTGGTACTCGTAGAGATCCGTGCCCCGCTCGATCTGGATCTCTGGGTTGGCCCGCAGACGCTGGTACCAGCCCGCGTCGGGGCTCCCCGAGCGCAGCCAGGAGACGCCCCGGTCGTCCACGATCCACAGCCGGGTCTGGCGGGCGTCGTCGCCCGCGAAGGTGCGCAGCACGACCACCTCGCCGCTCTCCGAGGCGACGATCTGGAGGCCGAAGGCCAGCACCACCAGCACGGCGACGAAGCCCAGGAGCCGCTTCACGGAAGCCAGCATGCCGTTGCCCTCCATCGGCAGGGACGGGAAGGTTCTCGCACCGGGGGCTCACCACGCCGACGCCAGAACGTAACGGCTGCCACGGGGTTTCTCATGGGCTGCCGGACGGGGTCCTGTCCTGGTCCGCCAGCACCCGGGACGGCCGCACAGCCCGTCCCGGGCGGTCCCCGCCCGGGTTGACGCCGGCCGGCCCGAGCGAGTACGGTCCGGGCGTTTCGGAGGTTTCGCCCATGCATCGGATGCCGGCACGAGTCGCGGCCCAGGGACCGTCCGCCGTACCCGTCGTACGGCGGCGGGCCGACCGCGCGCAGCGGATCCATGCGTGCGGCCGGGCCTTCGGCGCGAGCGCGACGGGCAGCCACCGCCCGTGGAGCACCCCGTCGATCGCCCTCGGCAAGAGAGGGGATCCGGCACCCTAGGCGACGAATCCAGCTTCAGGCTTCCGATTCGGCCTCCCGGTGCCAAGCCACCGGGGGGCCGGATCGTTTTCGGGCCACGGCGTTCATTGGGGGTTTTGGGGCGAGAGTCATGTTCCCGATCCACACCGACCTGTCCTGGGAAGGCCGCATCCGGGCCAACGAGGAGAACCTCTTCGGCCTGTTCGAGGCGCTCGTGGGCTTCCCGCGCGTCCAGGTGACGCGCGACGCCATGGCCCTGCGCACCATCTCGGACGTGCCGTTCGCGCTGTTCAACTCGGTGCTCGGCGCGCGCCTGTCCGAGCGCAACGTGGACGCCACCGTGGTGGGGATCCTGGCGCCCTACGTGGACCGCGGCCTGCCCATGACCTGGTGGACCGGCCCGTCCACGCGCCCGCCGGAGCTGCCCAAGGTGCTCGAGCGCAACGGCCTGGTGCCCGCGGCGACGCAGCCCTGCCTCTCGCTCGCGCTGGGCGACTGGCAGGCCGCCGTGCGCCCGGTCGCCGGCTTCCGCATCGAGCGGGTCTGGAACACGAGCCTCGCGCGGGATTGGAGCCGCGCCGTGCGCGTGAGCTTCGGCTTCCCGCGCTTCGCCATCGACGCCTACACCGAGGCGATGATCGCCTTCGGCTTCGGACCCGACGCGCCCTTCGAGCACTGGGTGGGCTACCTGGACGGCACGCCGGTGGCGTCGGCCTCGCTGTTCCGCTGCGCGGGCGTCGCGGGCGTCTACAACGTGGCGACGCTGCCCGCGGCCCGCGGGCGGGGGATCAGCAGCGCGATCGCCCAGGCGCCGCTGCGCGAGGCGCGCAGCGAGGGCCTCCGGCTGGCCGTGGTGCAGGCCGCGCCGGAGACCTTCCCGCTCTACGTGCGCCTGGGCTTCCAGCAGGACGGCGTGGTGGCCCAGCACGTGCTGCCGCCGGCCGCGCCCGGCCCCGACGCCCCCTGAGGCACTCCGCGCCGGGACGGATTACGCTCGGCGCCCTTCTCCGGCGGCGAGGCGGATCCGGTGACGGCGAGCGACACGAGGGGCGACGCGGGCGGCGACCCGGCGGACCGCGCGGGCGGAGGCCCGGCGCCGGTGCTGCGCGGCTTCCAGAAGCGGGCGCTGCGCGCGCAGGCCCACGGGCTCTCGGCCGTGGCCCAGGTGGGCGGCTCCGGCCTCTCGCCGGCCGTGCTGGCCGCCGTGGACGAGGCCCTGCGCGACCACGAGCTGGTGAAGGTCCGCATGCGCGAGCCCGAGGACAAGCGCGGCCAGGCGCGCGCCCTGGCCGAGGCGACCGGCGCGGCGCTGTGCGGCCTCGTGGGCCACACGGTGATCCTCTACCGCCCGCACCCCGAGTCGCCGCGCATCCGGCTGCCCGAGCGGCCCGACCCTCCGGAACGGGCGGGACGGGCGGGCTGACGGCCATGGCCCGGCGCTACTGGCTGCTCAAGAGCGAGCCCTCGACCTTCTCCTTCGACGACCTGCGCGCGAGCCCCCGGCGCACCACGCGCTGGGAAGGCGTGCGCAACTACCAGGCGCGCAACCTGCTGCGCGAGATGAAGCGCGGCGACGAGGCGCTCTTCTACCACTCGAACGCAGACCCGCCCGCGGCCGTCGGCACCGTGACCCTCGTGCGCGAGGCCTACCCCGACGCCGACCAGTTCGACCCGAGCTCGCCCTACCACGACGCGAAGTCGGACCCGGCCGACCCGCGCTGGGTGATGGTGGACGTGCGCTACGGAAAGGCGTTCGCGCGCCCGGTGACGCTGCCGGAGCTGCGCGCGCGCAAGTCGCTCGCCGGGATGGTGCTGCTGCGCAAGGGCAGCCGGCTCTCGGTCCAGCCGGTGAGCGCCGCCGAGTGGCGCACGATCCTCAAGCTGGGGGGGCTGTAGAGGCGCCGCCGGTGGCTTCCTCCAGGCGGCGCATGAAGGCGACCAGCGCCGGCCGGTCCGCCAGCAGATCCTGGGCCCCGCCGAAGGTGCCCGCGCGCACGTTGCGCAGCATGGCGTAGACGGCCAGGTCGGCCATGCTCGGCTCGTCGGCGTAGAAGTACGGGCGCGCGCCCAGCCAGCCCACCAGGTCCTCCATGCGCCGGGCCAGCTCGTCCAGCAGGAAGCGCTCGCGCGCAGGGTCGGGGCGCGGCCCGGCGCCCTGGCCCCAGAGCGACTCGAACCACGTGCTCGGCCGCACCCACGAGAAGCGGTAGCTGGCCAGGCGCGCCGCGTGCTCGGTGCGCTCGTCCATCATGCGCCGCCACTGGCTCCAGTACCAGAAGAACGACTCGTCGGCCCAGTCCTCGAGCCGGCGCTGCATGGCGGCGGTCTTGGGCTCGCGTGCCAGGAGCGGCGGGTCCGGGAAACGCTCGTCGAGGGCCAGCAGGATCCGGGTGGAGTCGTCCACGCGCTCGCCCTCGATCTCGATCACCGGGAGCAGCCCCGTCTCCGGGCTCCAGCGCCTGTAGTCCTCGTCGCTCGTGGGCTCCATGAGCGCGAAGGGCAGCTTCTTCAGGCCGAGCGCGCGCACCACCTTCTCGGTGTAGGGCGCGAAGGAGGGGCCATACAGGACGATCCGGCTCATCAGCGCCGGATGCTAGCCGCCCTGCCCGCGCCCGCGCTCGATCACGCCCGCGCGCCGCTCGGCGATGGTCTCGGGGCGCACCGAGGCGGCGTGCTCGTTCGCCAGGCGCCGCTCGAGCCGCAACCCCTCGCCGAAGCCCGTGGCGAAGCCTTCGTCGATCACGCGCTTGTAACGGCGCAGCACGTCGGGCACGCAGCCGAGCATGTCGCGGGCCAGGGCCCGGCAGGTCTCGAGCAGCGCCTGGGGCGCCACCACGCGGTTCACGAGCCCCCAGGCCGCGGCCTGCTCCGCACCGACGAAGTTGCCGGTGAACGAGATCTCCTTGGCCCGATAGATCCCGAGCGCGCGCGAGAGCTTCTGGGAGAGGCCCCAGCCCGGCAGGATGCCCACGCGCGCGTGGGTGTCGGCGAAGCGCGCCTCGCTCGAGGCCACCAGCACGTCGCAGGCCAGCGCCAGCTCGAAGCCGCCGGTGATGGCGAAGCCGTTGATGGCGCCGATCACCGGGCCGGGGAAGCCCTCCACCGCGCGCACCACGTCGGCGCCGGTGCCGAGGCCCTTGCCCACCGCGCCCGGGTCGCCGAGCTCCTTCAGGTCGAGGCCGGCGCAGAAGGCGCGGCCCGCGCCGGTCAGGATCACCACGCGCGTGCGCCCGTCGGCGGCCAGCTCGGTGAAGGCGGCCGCCAGCGCGTCGCGCAGCTCGCGCGAGAGCGCGTTCATGGCCTCGGGTCGGTTCAGGGTGAGCACGGCCAGCTCGTCTTCGCGCGAAACCCGCAGGACCTCGGACATCTCGCTCTCCTGCCGCGCCATCAGGCGCCTGGCGCGCGCGGCGCCAGGGCGGCGTCCACCATCGCCTTGAACGACTCGTAGGGCCGCGCGCCCGACGCGAAGCGGCCGTTGACGAAGAAGCCCGGCGTCCCGGTGACGCCCAGGCGGCGCGCCTCGTTCATGTCCCGCGCCACCTCGGCGGCGACCTCGGGCGAGCGGTAGTCCTGCTCGAAGCGCGCCTCGTCGAGGCCCAGGCCGCGGGCGAGCTCCACGAACTTGGCCTCGCCGAGCGCGCTCTGGTTCTGGAACAGCAGGTCGTGCATCTCCCAGAACTTCCCCTGGCGGCCGGCGGCCATCGAGGCCTTGGCGGCAGGCAGCGCCTGGGCGTGCATCGAGAGCGGCAGGTGCTTGTAGACGATCCGCACGTCCTCCGGGTACTCCGCGAGCAGGCGCTCGAGGGTCGGACCCACGCGGCCGCAGTAGGGGCACTGGAAGTCCGAGAACTCGACGATCGTGACGCGGGCTTCGCCCGCGCCCTTCACGGGCGAGTCGCCCACCTCGAGCTGGTGGATCTTGTCGGGGTCGGGGCCGCTCGGGCGGGGCCGCGGCGCGGCGGCGGGCCGCGCGGCCTTCAGCTCCTCGATGGCGCCCTGGATCGCGGCGAGCCGCGCCTCCAGATCCGCCGAGGGCTCGGCGCTCTGGCGGCCGATGGCGAAGCCCGCGAGCAGGCCCACCAGGGCGGCGGCGACGATGGCGAGTCCGATCTTCATGGCGTTCCTCCCCGGAGCGGTCGGGCGCACGGTAGCATCGCGCGCGGGCATGGGAGCAGGAGGACGCGGGTGGCCATGGACGCGAGCGACGTGGCTTCGGCCGGTGAGGACGTGCTCCTGCTCGAGGGCATCCGCACCACGCGCGCCATGCGGCGCCTGCGCCCGGACCCGGTGCCGCCCGAGCTGATCCGCAAGGTGTGCGAGGCGGGCACCTTCGCGCCGAGCGGCGGCAACCGACAGCCGTGGATCTTCGTGGCGGTCGGCGACGCGGCCCGGCGCGCGCGCGTGGCGGAGCTCTATCGCGACGCGTTCCACGCCTACATCGCCCCGGCGCTCGAGGCCGCGCGCGCTCCCGACTTTCCCGAGGCGCGCCGGCGCAACGTGCGCGCGGCCCTGCACCTGGCGGACCATCTCCACGAGGCGCCCGTACACCTGTTCGTGGCAGGTTGGACGCGGCGCGGCACCGAGCAGGCCCAGGCGATCTTCCCGTGCATCCAGAACGTGCTGCTCGCCTGCCGCGCGGTCGGGCTCGGGGCCTCGCTCACCACGGTGCACCGCGCCCACCGCGAGGAGATCGACCGCATGCTGGGCCTGCCCGAGGGCTGCCCGACGAGCGCGTTGCTCCCCATCGGCTGGCCCCGCGGCCGCTTCGGTCGTCCGGCGCGGCGGCCGGTGGACGAGTGCCTGCACTGGGACCGCTACGAACCCCGGGACCGCCACGAACCGCGGCGCGAGCCGGACTGAGGGAGGAGACCATGGCCGAAACCGCTTCGAGCATGCTGGCGCTGGGCACCCGGGCGCCGGACTTCGATCTGCCCGACCCGAAGAGCGGTCGCAGCGTGAGCCTCGCCGACGTGCGCACGCCGGCCGGGCTGCTGGTGGCCTTCCTCTCCAACCACTGCCCCTACGTGAAGCACGTGAAGGCCGAGCTCGTCCGCTTCGGGCGCGACTACGCGGCGCGCGGCCTCGGCATCGTGGCCATCATGAGCAACGACGTCGAGAGCTACCCCGACGACGCCCCCGCGAAGATGGCCCGCGAGGGCTACCTGTTCCCGTACCTGTACGACGAGAGCCAGGACGTGGCGCGCGCCTACCACGCCGCCTGCACGCCCGACTTCTTCCTGTTCGACGGGGCGGGTCGGCTCGTCTACCGCGGCCAGCTCGACGGCAGCCGGCCGGGCAACCGCACCCCGGTGACGGGCGCCGACCTGCGCGCGGCCGCCGACGCGCTGCTCGCCGGTCGCCCCGTCCCCGAGCCCCAGCTCCCGAGCCTCGGCTGCAACATCAAGTGGAAGCCCTAGCAGGCTGCTGAAAGACCCCAGACCGAGCCCGAGGTGGAAATGCTAGGGGGTGATGATGACCTTGCCGTGGGTCTTCCGGGAGGCGAGGGCCTCGAGGGCGGCGGGGGTCTGCTCGAGGGCATACGTGCGGTAGATCACCGGCCGGATCGCGCCCCGCCGGTAGAGGTCGAACAGCGCCTCGAAGGTCGCGGGAATCTTCTCGGGCTCGTGGCTCGCGTGGGCGCCCCAGTGCAGGCCGGTGATGGCGATGTTCTTGAGCAGGATGCGGTTCGCCTTCACCTCGGGGATGCGGCCGCTGGCGAAGCCGATCACCAGCAGGCGTCCGTTCCAGGCGATGCACTTGAGCGAGCGGTCGAAGACGTCGCCGCCCACCGGGTCGTAGATCACGTCGGCGCCCTTGCCGCCCGTCTCGGCCAGCACGCGCGCCACGAAGTCCTCGTCGCGGTAGTCGATCAGCACGTCGGCCCCGGCCGCGCGCGCCACCTCGAGCTTGTCCGCTCCGCCGGCCGTGGCCAGCACGCGCGCGCCCAGCGCCTTGCCGATCTGCACCGCGGCGATGCCCACGCCGCCCGCCGCCGCGTGCACCAGCAGGTCCTCCCCGGGCGCGAGCGCCGCCCGGTAGACGAGCCCCGCGTACGAGGTGGGGTAGACGATCGGGAAGGCCGCGCCCTCGGCGAAGCTCATGCCCTCGGGCAGCGGCCAGGCGCCCCGCGCGGACACCACGGCGCGCTCGGCGAAGGCGCCGAGCCCCGCCGAAGCCAGCACGCGGTCGCCCACGGCGAAGCCGCCCACGCCTTCGCCCAGGCCGGTCACGACGCCGGCCAGCTCGGCGCCCGGCACGAACGGGAACGGCGGCTTCACCTGGTACTGGCCTTGCGCCATCAGGATGTCGAAGAAGTTGCAGCCGGCGGCTTTCACGTCGACCGCGAGGGTGCCGGGCAGGAGCCGCGGCTCGGGGGCTTCGACCACCTTCAGCTCGGCGGGCTGCATCCAGCGGTCGACGACGATGGCGCGCATGGCTCCTCCGGTGGCTCGGGCGGGCGCGAGGCGCGCCATGGTATCGCGGCGCCCGGCGCGGGCCTCAGCGGGCCGGGGCCGCCGACTCGAGGCCCCGGAACAGCACGCCCACGCCTGCCTCGATGGCCTCGCGGCAGGCGTCGGCGCCTTGCAGGCCGTTGGCCCAGGCGATGCGCGAGCCCTGGGTCAGGTGGAAGAGCGTCCGCGCGGCGGCCAGCAGGTCGACGTCGCGCGCGAGCTCGCCCGACATGCGGCCGCGCTGGAGGATCTCGGCCAGCAGCCCGATGGTGCGGTCCTGGAGCGCCAGCACGCGGCGCGAGACGCGCGCCTCGGGGTGGGTGGTGGCGCGCAGGGCGATGATGGTGAGGTCGGGGCTCGCGGCCAGCAGCTCGTGCTGGAGGGCGAGGAAGCGCCGGAGCCGGTCGCGCGTGGGGGCGCTGCGGTCGTCGGCGCCGCGGAAGCGCGTCCAGGCCTCCTCCTGGAGGTCCGCGAGCTCGGCCACGAGCAGCTCCTCCTTGGAGCGCACGTGGCGGTAGATCGAGCTCACGCCCATGCCGGCGCGCTCGGCGATGGCGCGCAGCGTGGCGCCGTCGAAGCCGCGCTCGTGGAACAGGGCGCGGGCCGCGTCGCGGATGCGCGCCCGGCTGGCGCGGCCGCGCACGAGGCGGCCGTCGTCGGGGCGCAGCGCAGCGCGCGCTCCCGTCCCGGAGGGACGGGCAGAAGCGGGGGGCGAGCTGCCCGCGGTCGTCGGCATGAACGCGAACAAGGTCGCAAATCCATCGCCGATCGCGGAAGTGTGGCTAGAAGGACCCACAACCAAGCGAGAGGCCTAGTCGCCTCGTCAGCGGTCGCCGAGGGCGCGGCGGAGGGCGGCTTCCGTGGCGCCCTGGAGGACGAGGAGGCGGCGCCGCAGGCGGAGCACCACCTGGACGCCGGCGGCGTTCACGCCGAGGTCCTCCATCAAGACGGCGGCCACGCGCAGCTCCTCGGCCTGCTCGGGCGGGAGCTCGTCGGCCTCGAACAGGCCCTCGGCCCGCAGCGACTCGAGCACGCCGGCGCCGTCCACGCCGAGGAAGCTCAGCACCTCGTGGACCCGGACCCGCCGGCTCACGAGCGCAGCTCCTCGCGCGGGTCTTCGGGCCCGAGCGCCCGCACCGCCTCCACGCGCGCGCGTCCCTCGGCGTCGAGGTCGCGGGGCACGCGGATGCGGAGCGTCACGTACAGGTCGCCGTCGGCATGGCGGCCGGCGCCGGGGATGCCCTTGCCCCGCAGGCGCAGGCGCTTGCCGCCGTCGGTGCCGGGCGGGAGCGTGAGCGTGGCGCGCCCCTCGAGCGTCGGCACCTCGATCTCGGCGCCGAGCGTTGCCTCGGCGAAGGTCACGGGCAGCTCCAAGTGCAGGTCGCGCCCCTCGGCGCGGAAGATCGGGTGCGGCCGCACGCGGATCGTGGCGTGCAGGTCGCCGGGCGGGCCGCCCTCCTGGCCTTCGGCGCCCTTGCCGGGGATGCGGATGCGCGCGCCATCCACCATGCCGCGCGGCACCTTCACGGTGACCACCTCGCTGCGCGGCGGGCCTGCGCCGGGGCGCGCGAGCGTCAGGCGCTGCTCGCAGCCGAGCGCCGCGTCGCGCAGGTCGAGCTCGATCTCGGCCTCGAGGTCCGCGCCGCGGCGCGGACCGGCCGGCCCGCGCCGCCCGCGGCCCATCATGCGCTCGAGCAGCTCGTCGAGATCGCCGCCGAAGTGCATCTCCTCGCCGCCCGGGCCCTCCTGGAAGAAGGCCTCGAAGCCTCCGGCGCCCCGACCGCCGGGGCCGCCGCCCGTCCCGAAGCGCGCGCCGAAGGACTCGCGCGTGCGCCGGGCGGCCTCGGCGTCGAAGCCGCCCGAGAGCGCCACGTCGCCGAACTCGTCGTAGTTGCGCTTCTTCTCGGGGTCCGAGAGCACCGCGTAGGCCTCGGAGACCTCCTTGAAGCGCTCCTCGGCGCCCGCGTCGCCCGGGTTCACGTCGGGGTGGTACTGGCGGGCCAGCTTGCGGTAGGCCTTCTTGAGCGTGGCCTCGTCGGCGTCGCGGGCCACGCCGAGCACCTCGTAGAGATCGCGGCGCGCCACTAGAGCGCCTCGGGCTTCGCCAGCAGCTCCCGCACCCGTTCGAGGCTGCGGGCGCAGTAGAGCCCGTCCTCGACGCGCTCGTCGTAGGTCCACTTGAGCGTGACGCGCCGACTGCCCTCGTCGCCCCGGATGCGCCCCATCACGCAGAAGACCGGGATGTTCCCGAACTCCCAGAGGTGGTGATAGCCGGCGTCGAGCCCGACGGAGCCCAGGTTCGCCAGGAACGCCGACGCGTGCATGGGATCGGGGTCGAGCATGGCCCGCGGCAGCAGTCCGGCGCCGTCGAGCGCCATCACCATGCGCATGATCCCGCGCGCCAGGAGGGGCGGCAGCCGCAGCATCAGGCCCATCTCGTGGTCCGCGGCGGTCTTCTTGCCACCGCGCCCCTGGGCGAGGCTCTCGTGCAGGCGCTCCACCATGGTGAACAGGTCGTCGGCCGGGTCGAAGCGGCGCTTCACCGTGATCAGCGGCGCGTCGTCGTCGAACTTGACCTTGGCGCTGAAGGACAGCCAGATCCCGTCGCGCTGCCAGATGCGCCCGCCGGCCACGAAGCGGTTCAGCCTCGGTCGCTCGTGCAGCACCACGGTGATGGCGCGCAGCAACAGGTGGAAGAGCGTGACGGGACGCTCGGCGGGCCGGCCCTCGTTGGCGCGCTCGACGAAGGCGAGCGCGGCCTCCACGTCGATGTCCTGGGAGAAGTAGACGAGCGAGTCGTTCCGCCGCGGGGAGATGAACGGCATGAAGCGGCGGATGGGCGGGATGCCCTGGGCCAGGGTCGCGTCGGGGCGTCGTCCGAACATGGGACGCGGATCATACCGCCCCGTGGCAGGCCCATCATGCCGCTCCGGACGGCGGCCGGGCCATGAGCCAGACCGGGACGCCGAGCACGCGCAGCTCCTCGCGGACGGCGAACCCGAAGCGCTCGTAGAGCCGCACGTTCTCGGCGCGCGAGGTCTCGAGACACG
>Ga0302046_10005782_pt1 | contig 10859 bp, 10 predicted proteins | sample RVTome_11_FD_200261 | JGI IMG/M metagenome (GOLD analysis project Ga0302046, IMG submission 200261) | Soil microbial communities from uranium-contaminated site in the Upper Colorado River Basin, Wyoming, United States - RVT147D111 (version 2) ... | reverse complement strand
CGTGGCCGTCTCGGGCGAATCCGACCGAGTCACGATCTGAGCGAAGAGGACCGCACGATCAGGAGCCACGAAAACCTGACCGGTCCCTATCACGCTGACCACGGCCGTGTCGAAGCCGGTCGGCGCTTCGGGCACGAAGAACTGGGCGCTCGTGTCGGCCGCGCCGAGCACGGCCATGGTCCCGAGCGCACCGAAGCTCACCCCCCGTACACGACTCATTGGTGGCGCATCCTCCTTCGCGTCTGTGCGCCGACGTTCGAACGTGGCGCTGGTGAGGGTCACTCGCTCGTAAGGCGGAATCGGTAGATGCGAAAACATGCTCCACGCCGTAGCTCGTCGAGCCCGAACGCCGCCGCGGTGGACAATCTGGTCGATGAGCGCCCTCGTCGAAATGTGGCGCTCACCCGCCGGAGCGGTCGAGTGCTCCGGCGGGGAGAGCCGTTGCGGGTCGTCAGCGGATCTGGCCGCGGATCTCGCCGGGCGGATTGGCCACCGTGTGGACGTTCACGTACGCGCCCCCGGTACGGAGGGCGTCCAGCAGCGCCTCGAGATCCATGTCGGCCAGGCCGCCGACAAGGTCCTCCTCCGTGATCTCCCCCTCGGCGAGCACGCCCTGGGAGCGCCCGGGAATGAGCTGCGCGGGTGGCGCCGACGGATAGAGCCAGACGACGATGCCGCCAGTGACGCCGGCCGGCGCCAGATGGATGTGGGACTGGGTCACGTCGACGATGTTGGCGACGATCACCTTGTAGCTGATCTCGTCCCCGTCTTCGGAGAGCCGGAAGATGGCCTGGCCCTGCGCCCGGGTGTCGACGGGGGGCACCTCCTCCCCGCCGTGCGCATGAGCCCGGAAGCTCCCGGAGTCGCCCTCACCGACGCCGCTGAACAGCGGCACCGTGACGAGGTCCACCTCGGCGGGACTTCCGGCGCGGTCGGTGCACGATGCCGCGACGGCGAGAGTGACTGCGATGCAGACGGCTTGGATTCGCATGAATGGCCTCCACGTTTCGGGTCGGTGCGGGCGGCTCCGGCTCGGTCGTCGAATCGACAGTGCGAGCGCCGAGCCGCCACCGTTTCGTCTCCGGACAGTGTACGATGATGACGATTCGCCGGCCAATGCGAGCCCCGCTCCTTCGAAGACGGTGACAAGGTACCGGTCGGAATGCCGAGCACCGCGCGCAGTTGCGCGCCCCGAGCGATGTCTATAAGCTAGACACTATCGCTTCTGTAGACCGTGCCTGATAGACGGTCCACCAAGGAGCTGCCATCCACCGCGAGGCGCTCCGGACCACGAGGAGGGCTTCCCTTGTCCGACGCGCTCGGTGAGTTCGAACAGCTCGTGCTGCTGGCCATCCTCCAGCTCGACGCGGGGGCGCACGCGGCGCGCGTGCGTGAGCGGATCGAGGAGGTGGCGAGTCGCAGGGTGACGCGGGGGGCGCTCTACGCGACGCTGGACCGGCTCACCTCGAAGGGCTTCACGGAGTGGGAGGTGGAGGAGAGCACGCCGGAGCGTGGCGGCATACCACGGCGCCGCTTCCGCGTCACCAAGGCGGGACTCACCGCCTTGCGGCGCTCGTACGGCGCGCTGCGCACGCTTGCGCACGGGCTCGAGGACGTCCTGGGTGAGGCCTGAGATCGACGTGACGCCGAAGCTCGCGCCGCCGCCATACCTGGAGCGACTCGTCGCCCGCCTGATGGGCGACGACGCCTCCACGCCGTACGTGATCGGGGACCTGCGAGAGGAGTTCGGCTCCGTGCGGGCACGCCGGTCCGGTCCGATCGCGGTGCTCTGGTACGTCACGCAGGGTGTCCGGGTGGCCATGCGGGTCCGATGGGAGCGACACGGGCGGACGGGCGGGTCCGACCCCGCGCGGGCGGGCGCCCACGGATCACACGCCGGAGGCGGATCCCACTCCGGAGACGCCGTGAAGACCGACCTGCGCCAGGCGCTCCGCTTCCTGCGCCGCCGCCCCGCCCTGTCCGGCTCGATCGTTCTCACGGTGGCGCTGGCGGTCGCGGCCACCACGGTGGCGTTCGCTATCGTCGAGGCGGTCCTGCTCGAGCCGCTCCCGTACGAGTCGCCCGACCGGCTCGTCGCCGTGTGGGAGTCGAACCCGCGCGGCGAGGATCGCAACGTCGTCTCCCCGGCCAACTTCCTGACCTGGCGGGACGAGCTGGAGTCCTTCGACGCGGTCGCCTCTGTCCTCGAGACGAGCACCACGCTGCTGGAGGACGGGGCTCCGGAGCGCGTCGGCCTCGTGCAGGCGTCGGCCGCGTACTTCGAGATGGTCGGTGCGGAGACCATCGCGGGGCGCCTCTATGGTGAGGCCGAGGACGCGGAGGGCGCGGCCGCGGTGCTCGTGCTCTCGGAGAGCTTCTGGCGACGGCGGTTCGGCGCCGATCCCTCTCTGGTGGGACGCACGGTTCAGCTGGGCCTGCGGCCGGGCGGAGCGCCGTTCACGATCGTGGGCGTGCTAGCCGACCGCTTCGACTTCGACGTGGAGCAGTCGTTCGGCGGCGTCGGCCGCCACGACGTGTGGCTGCCTCCTCGGTTTCCTGCGGAGGCCCGGCAGGCGGACGGACGCTACCTCCAAGTGGTGGCGCGGCTCGCTCCGGGCGCGACCGTCGAGGTCGCGCAGCAGGAGGCCTCCGCCCTCGCGGCCCAGCTCGCCCAGATCTTCCCGGACCGTCAGCGCGGCTGGGACGTGAACGTCGTGCCGCTGCACCGGGACATGGTCGGTGACGCCCGACCCACGATCCTCGTGGTCTTCGGAGCGGTGTGCTTCGTCCTGCTGATCGCGTGCGCGAACGTGGCCAACCTCCTGATGACACGCGCGAGCGAGCGCCAACAGGAGATGGCGGTGCGCGCGGCCATGGGAGCGGGTCGCGGCCGCCTCGTCGGGCAGCTTCTGGCCGAGAGCGCGCTGCTCTCGGTGACGGGCGGCATGCTCGGGGCCCTGCTCGCCCACCAGACCATGACCGCCCTGATCAGGGCCGCGCCCGACATCCCGCGCATCGATGAGATGGGCATGGACGGCACCGTCCTCGCGTTCACGCTCGTGGCCACCGCGGGGACCGCACTCCTGTTCGGTCTGGCGCCCGCGCTCTCGCTTGCCCGCCCGAACCTGGCGTCGTGGCTTGGCGCCCGCGGAACGGCCGGGAGGCGAGAGGGTCGGCGCCTGCGGGGCTCGCTCGTTGTGGTGCAGGTCGCACTCTCGCTCGTGCTGCTCGTCGGGGCGGGGCTGCTCGTCCGCAGCCTCCTCAACCGCCTGGACGTGGGCGTGGGCTTCGAGCTGGAGCACCTGCTCACGACCGAAGTCCAGCTGGGGGGCGCGACCTACGATGGGGAGCGCCAGGCACTCTTCTTCGAGGAGCTCGTCGAGCGCGTGCGGGCGGTTCCCGGCGTCCGCGAGGCCAGCGCCATCACCTGGCCTCCATTGGCCGGCGGCGGCTCACGCACGTCGTTCTGGCCTCTGGACCGGCCAGTGCCCGCGCCCGGGGAGCTGCCGGGCGCCGACGTGCGCTGGGTGCATCGCGACTATCACGGCGTCATGGGCATTCCGCTGCTCGCGGGCCGCGGCTTCGACGACACGGACCGCGCGGGCGCGCCGCTGGTCGTCCTGGTCAACGAGACCGGGGCGGACCGGATCTGGCCTGGTGAGAGTCCCATCGGCAAGCGCATCGCCATGCCCTGGGGCGATACACTCGTCGCCGAGGTAGTCGGCGTCGTCGGCGACATCCGCCACGAGGGGCCGGACACCGATCCGTATCCGATGTTCTACTGGGAGCACCGTCAGTTCCACGCGTTCAACCTGATGTCGATCGTCGCTCGGACGGAGGGCCCGGAGAGCGCGGCGGTGGTGGAGGGCATCCGCACGGAGCTCGCGGAGCTCGATCCCGGCGTGCCGCTCTACAACGTGCATCCCATGGAGGAGCTGTTCGCCGACGCCGTCAGGAGGGCGCGCTTCGCCACTATGTGCCTGGGCCTCTTCGCGCTGCTCGCGCTGGTGCTCGCCGCCATCGGCATCTACGGCGTAATGGCGCACAGCACCGAGCAGCGATCGCAGGAGATCGGCATCCGTATGGCGCTCGGCGCGGCCCGCCCGGCGATCCTGGGCATGGTCGTCCGTCAGGGCATGGCCCACGTGGCCGTCGCGATCGCGATCGGCGCCGCGGGCGCGCTCGCGCTCTCGCGGCTGCTCGGGAGCCTCGTGTTCGACGTCAGCACGGCGGATCCGCTGACGTTCGGCGCCATGGCGCTCCTCCTGGCCGCCACGGGCCTGCTCGCGTGCTGGCTGCCGGCGCGGCGAGCGAGCGGGATCGATCCCGTGGAGACGATCCGGAGCGAGTAGGCGTCCGCGAAGCGCCCAAACCCGCCGCGATGCGGCCGGGCGCCGTTGACTTGGCGCGCGCCAAGAGCGAGGAGGTCCACGCTCGCGAAGCGCCCCTCGAACGCGCTCAGACTCCCCGAAGCATCTCGGCGAGCGGAAGCTGGAAGGCAGCGTCACCCACCCGCCAAGTGACGAAGTCCCGGACGAGCTCGGGCTCGCCGGCCCCCGCCCGCCACACCTCCACGGATCGCGCCTGGATGTCGACCAGCCAGATCTCTTGCAGACCCGCGTCCACGTAGTGCTTCCGCTTCGAGCTCCGGTCGTAGGAGCGAGTGCTCGGCGACACGACCTCGATGGCGAGGTCGGGAACGCCGTGAACGTCGCCCTCGGGGTCGACGATCTCCATCCGGTCGGAGCGAACGAAGACCAGGTCGGGCTCGAAGACCATCTCGTCGTGGGCATGCACGGTCACGGGACCGACCACCTCGCCCAGGGCGTGCTAGCGCGCCAGCGTACGCATCATGGCGCCCAGGTCGAGTACCACGTGCTGGTGGTTCATGCGTGGGGCTGCCGTCACGTAGAGCTTCCCGTCGAGAATCTCGTGACGATGGGTCGGGCTCTCGGGCAAGGAGAGGAGGTCCTGATAGGTAATAGCGGACGGCGGACGATCGCTCCACCTGGTCCCTCCGTTTGATTGCGGGCGCTCCAGCATCGTAATCGATCCGGCTCACGGGAGTAAGCGTGAAAGGAGGTCGCCCTCGCCCATCGGCCACCCCCTACCGCCTTCCATGCCGGGTGGGTATGATTCGCCGCAAGTCTGATAGTCGGAATATCGGATCATGGGGAACATTATGGTCGCAGAGTCGACTCGCGTGGGAAAGAGAGGCACCCTGGTGATCCCAGCCAGGCTCCGGCGACGCTTCGGCCTCGAGGAGGGATCGGAGGTCATCGCCGAGGAAACGCCCGAGGGCATCCTGATCCGGCCGGCCATCACCGTGCCGATCGAGCTCTACAGCGATGAACGCAAGGCGGAGCTTCTGCTTTCCAATGCGGTCGATGCGGACGACTACGCCCAGGCGGTGCAAGCGGTGAGGGCGATGGGATTGGATCCGGACCGGATCGCCCATCACAGGCCGGCCGACACCTAGGCACCGGCGACCAGGAGTGGATCGGCTCTTCCTCGATGCCAACGTTCTGTTCTCTGCGGCCTACCGCGCCGATGCCGGTGTTTCCCGGCTTTGGCATCTGGACGGCTGCGTCCTGCTCGCTTCGGACTACGCGATCGAGGAAGCGCGCCGCAACCTCAGCCGGTCCGATCAGCTCGAGCGACTCGAGGAGTTGCTCCGGTCGATCCAACGCGTTCCGGCCGTGAGCCTAGCGCCCGAGATGCGCGGAAGCGTCGAGTTGCGTGAGAAGGACTGGCCCATCCTCGGCGGAGCCATCGCGGCGGGAGCAACGCACCTCATCACGGGAGACCGCAGAGATTTCGGCCCCTACTTCGGAACCGAGATCTTCGGCGTGATGATTCTTGCGCCAGGCGACTACCTCGCCCAGGGAGAAGGCCGCTCCACCTAACCCGACCCATCCGCTTCCTGAGTCGACGTAATGCCGCAAGCGCGGACCCCGCGGCCTCCGACCCGACGCTAGCCCCTACCGCCTTCCGTAGCGCCTGCGCCTCGGGCGCCCGCTCGCGGCGCTCTCGGCCTCCGCCTTGCGGGCCGCCTTCGCGGCCGCTCGCCCCCGGTCCTCCGCCTTCTTTGCGCGGATCGCGGCGATGCGCTCGCCGATGGGAACCTCCAGCGGCGCATCCGGCGTGGCCCCGTACGCGAACCCGTCCAGACGCACGCGCGGCAGCTTCGCTCCGACCGCACGCTCGATGCGCTTCAGGTCGTCCTCGTCCTCGGGCGCGACCAGCGTGAACGCCTCTCCGGTCTCGGCGGCGCGGGCGGTGCGCCCGACGCGGTGGATGTAGTCGTCCGGGACGGCGGGCACGTCGAAGTTCACCACGTGGCCGAGCGATTCCACGTCGATGCCGCGCGCGGCGATGTCGGTGGCCACCAGCACGCGGAACTCGCCGGCCTTGAACGCCGCGAGCGCCTTGGTGCGCTGCGGCTGCGACCGGTTCCCGTGGATGCGCTCCGCCGAGATGCCGTGACGGTTGAGCAGCTTGCAGAGCCGGTCCGCGCGGTGCTTGGTGCGCGTGAACACGAGCGCTTCGTTCACGTGCCCCCGGCGCAGGAGCTCCACGAGAAGCGGTCCCTTCAGGGTCGTGGGCACGGGATAGACCGCGTGCGTGACGCCCTGCGCCGGAGCCGGCCGACGCTGGAGGGCGAGCCTTGCGGGGTCCCTCAGGATCTCGCGGGTGAGCGCCTCGATGGGCGCCGGCATGGTGGCGCTGAACAGGAACGTCTGCCGCGGCCGGGGCACGTGGCGGAGCACGCGGCGGATGTCGGGCAGGAAGCCCATGTCCAGCATGCGATCGGCCTCGTCGAGCACCAGGTACTCGAGCCCCGCGAGCGCGGCGTAGCCGTGCTGGAAGTGGTCGAGCAGCCGCCCCGGGGTGGCGACGATCACGTCGACGCCCTGCCGGAGCGCGGTTTGCTGAGGGCCCATCGCGACGCCGCCGTGCACGGCCGCCGCCTTCAGGCTCGTGTGACGGGCCAGGCCCCTCAGGTCGTCCAGGATCTGCAGGGCCAGCTCGCGGGTCGGCGCCAGCACCAGCGCCCGCGTCGTCCCGCGCGCCCGGCCGATCAGGTTGTGGAGGATGGGCAGAAGGAACGCAGCCGTCTTGCCGCTTCCCGTAACCGCGGAGGCAAGGAGGTCCCGGCCGGCCAAAGCCTGTGGGATGGCTTGGGACTGAATGGGCGTGGGCGTTGTGAAGCCCAGATCGCCGACGCCTCGCAGGAGGGCCGGGTGCAGCTCGAGTGTCGAAAATGCCAAAAGAGGTTGTCCAATCGGGGGCGCGCCAGGCCGGCCGGAACGTCCGGCTCGAAGGGGCGGCGCAGAAGTCGAAGCGGGCCACGGCGCCCGGAGCCGGGCGCGCGAGGTGGGATCCCGCAGGGCGGAAGCTAGCGGCAAACGGGACGCGGCGTCAGTGCCGCGCCCGAAGCCACCCGGCGCCGAAGCCCCGCTCAGCTCGCGTAATCTATGCGCACCGCTGGCGGAAAAGCCGCCAAGCCCACCCGTGTCACGCGCGGTGCGCCCGTGACGGTGAACCGGCGCAGGCGCGGCAGCTTGGCCAGCGCGCTGAGCCCGGCGTCGGTGACGCCCGCGGTTCCCCAGAGCTCGACCAGCTCGAGGGATCCCATCCGGCCGAGGATCTCGCAGCTCCTGTCCGTGATCCCGGTCTTGCCGGCGTAGTACGTCTTCAGCGTCAGCCCGGCGATGTGCTCTGTGGCCTCGTCGCCCGTCTCGCGTCAGTACATGCACCACAGGTCCACCAGGCCCTCGCAGGCACCCACGTGGCGGAACCCGTCGTCGGTGACGTCCATCGGCATGAGCTGCCGCAGCGACGGGAAGTCGGCCAGCGCCGCGAGCGAGGCATCGTCCACGAGCTTGCAGCTCACCCCCAGCCCACGAAGCGGGCATGCTCGCCAACGCCCGGAACCCGCGTCCCTGGAGGTTTGGGCACTCACGACCCCACAGGTACTCCAGGCTCCGGCAGCGGCTCAGTGCCACGAAGCCGTCGTCGCTCGCAATCGTCCCTTGAGCCAGCAGCATGCGCAGCTTTGGGAGCGTGGCGATGCTGCGCATCGCAGCGTCGTCGCAGCCTTCACCCGGACACGCCAGGAAGCGGAGATTGGGGAGCACCGAGAGGGCGGCGAGACCCGCTCCCGTGAACGCGTGCGCGTGCCAGAAGAGTCCCAGGCCGAACAGACCATCGAGGCCGGCAAGGCCGGCCAGCCCACGGTCCGTGATGGGGCCGTCGAGCAGGAGGTTGTTGGCCTCGGGCGCGAACGTCATCAGGTCGTAACCGATCTCCCGCTCCCGCCACGTCTTGAACCCGCGGTCCGTGACCCTTCCGGCGAGGCTCAGCTCCTCGAGCTGCGGCATCCCGGCCAGGTGCAACAGACCGTCGTCGCTCAGGGCCGGACCGCCGATATCGAGGCGGGTCACGAAGTCGAGACGGGAGAGCCGCGAAATTGCGCCGTCACCGATCGCCGCCGCCTTGATGCCGGTGAGGCCGCGCTCCTTCATGATCGCGAAGATCCTTTCCCAATCGCCGTCGGTGAGCGGCGGTCGTGCCTCGAGCGTGTTCCGGTCGGGGTCGATCCGGTAGAACGGCGGCGACGCGCTGCGCCCGAGGCGAGGGTCGGGGGTCCGCTCCGGCGGCTGGCCGAGAGCCTCGTCGAGTGCGGCCCAGCTCTCGAAGCCATACTCGTACGCGACCACGTGCCGGACGTCCGCGAGGGACGGGTCGCCGGCCGCGCGGCCGCGCAGCTCGTCCACGCGGCTCCGCAAGCGGGCGCCGAAGCGGTCGGTGTCGTAGCCCACGCCGCAGTGGGCGATCAGGCGCCGGAGCGCCTCGGTGTCGCCACCGTACCCCGCGAGGAGGTCGGCCGCGAGGCGATCGAACTGTTCGATTCGGGCCGATGCCAGGACGGACCGGACATGATGCACCAGCTTCGGCCAGCTCTCGAATCCGTAGTCGCGGGCCAGCGCGTACTGCTCATCGGCCAGAGTGGCAGCCGGCTCGTCCGCGCGGACGATGCGGAGCCGTTCCTTGGCTCGCTTGCGAAGCTGCTCGAGCGAGGGACGCGCGGGTAGCCGCGCCGGGGGGTTGGACATGGATCTCCTTTCCTTACGCCCGCGTCCGCACGACGGGCTGAAAGAAGATCGAAGCTGTGCTCGCGGTTGCCGACAGGGGGGCTCGGCCCTTCCCGCGGACGGGGTGCGCCCTGCCACGCGCGCGTACCGTAGCACGGGCGATGTAGGGCTGACAAGCTCCCCCACACGGACGAGCCGTCGCCTGCTTGCCAAGTGCCCATCTCGTATGTCTGATAGAGTGTCTACGGACGGTGGCTCCGAGTTGCTTGTGGCGGTGGTACCGTGTCGGTGGGCGCATTCGCGGACCTGGTCGCCTTCGATCCCGACTCCGTGGCCGACCGGGCAACATTCGACGACCCGCACCAGTACCCGCAGGGCATCCCGATCGTGCTCGTGAACGGGGTCGTCACCCTGCGGGACGGCGAGCATAGGGGCGACCTGGGCGGACGGGGTGTGCGCGGGCAGCCCGCGGCGTGAGTGGCACGGTAGAGCGCCGCCGATGGACACCGGGTGCGGGGGTCTTACCTTCCTCAGCAAGGGGCACCGTCGACGACGGGCCCGTATGGTCGCGGACAGAGAGCGGCCGCTTCCAGGAGCCGAAGGAAGGCAAGCAGTCATCCGAGACCGAGTCGCGCCAGGCAAGCACCTGGGCCATTCGGACCGTCCGTCGGACTAGTGCAAATCGAGTCTCCGCTCACGATCCCCAGAGAGAACCTGTTCGAGTCGTGGCCTCCTTCCCATATCTTCGGAGCCTGTCCGCTCGCTCCCTCGCTGCCTTCGTCTTCGGGCTCTCGGCCTCGGTGGTGGTGCTTGTGATCCTCCTGATCACGGGCTCCCAGATGGTTCGTGTGGAAGGACTCGACGTTTCCGGGCTACCCCGATTTCATGCCATCCTGAACGCGACGGCCACGGTCCTCCTCGCCACCGGGTATGTTCTGATCCGGAACGGGAAGGTCCAGGCGCACCGGGCGACTATGGTGGGTGCCTTCCTCCTCTCGGTCGTCTTTCTCCTCTCCTACGTGGTCTATCACGCTCAGGCCCCGGTGACGAGGTATGGAGGCCAGGGGTTGGTCCGGAGCGTCTACTACTTCGTGCTCATCACCCATGTGGTTCTGGCGCCTGTGATCCTGCCCCTCGCCCTCTACACGGTGGCCCGGGCCCTCCGGGGAGAGATCCCCCGGCACCGAAGGATCGCCCGCTGGACGCTCCCTCTCTGGCTCTACGTGACGGTGACCGGTGTGGCGGTCTACCTCATGATGGCGCCGTACTACGATTTCCCCTGAGCGAGGCCCAGTTGGCTCGGGACGAACTTGGCGAGGCGCCCTGAGGAGCTCGTGGAAGCGGACTTTGCCGTCGCCGGCCTCGGAGATCACACCCTCGAGGACGACGACGTGCTAGTGGGAGTGGGCGTTGAATGCGCGTTCATGAGGAAGATGCCCATCGCGAGACCCGTCAAGCCGTTGGCGATGGCGATCCACCAGAAGCCGATGACCGCTACGACGCCTTGCATGAAGAGTGCGTCGGCCAGCACGAAACCACCCTGGAGGACCAGGAAGATGATCAACGAGACGAGACCCGGATGCAAGGCGAGGTCGTGCATGCGCTGAACCATCGCGGAGACGAGCAAGCCCAGGACGAGGAACACGACCAGGTGAAGGGCGGTGAAGAATGCCACCATATCCATGCGAACGCCGCTCACCGTTTCCGGATCGAGCCCGAGGACAAGGGCGCTGCCGAGCAGCGAAGGCGTGAAGAGAGGCT
>Ga0302046_10005781_pt1 | contig 10860 bp, 10 predicted proteins | sample RVTome_11_FD_200261 | JGI IMG/M metagenome (GOLD analysis project Ga0302046, IMG submission 200261) | Soil microbial communities from uranium-contaminated site in the Upper Colorado River Basin, Wyoming, United States - RVT147D111 (version 2) ... | reverse complement strand
AGCGCCGGCACGCGGCAGCCGGAACGCGGGGACTCCGCCCCGCCGCCGTTCCGCTACCCCGCCGCCGCACCAGCCACCACCCTCGGCACCTCACCGTGGCGCCGCCTCACGTCCGCCAGCGTCGTGCTGGCGAACAGGTCCATCACGCGACTCTGCGCCTCCTGCCACACCGAGAGCATCGCGCAGCGCGGCAGAAGCGTGCACGGGCTCTGCTGCTCGCCGCTCTCGCCGACGCACACGTTCAGGGACACCGGGCCCTCGATCGCCTCGATGATGTCCTTGAAGGTGACCGTGGCGGGATCCTTCGCGAGCGCGTAACCGCCCTGCGCCCCGCGCGTCGAGCGCACCAGCCCGCGGTGGATCAGGTCCTGGATGATCTTCTCGAGAAACTTCTTGGGGATGCCCTCGTCGCCGGCGATCTGGCCGACCGCGCACGGGTGCCCATCGGGCTGGAAGCTCAGGTAGATCATCGCGCGCAGCGCGTAGTCCACCTTCCGGCTGACTTGCATGACCGGCATGGCCGCTACTCCTCACTCCTGGCGATCACGGTGCTCCTCGAGCCAGGCCATCTGGATGGCCTCCAGCTTGGCCTCGTTGGACGCCTTCGGGTCGTCGTCGAACCCCGGCAGCTCCGTGACGTAGCGGTGCAGGTCGGTGAAGCGCACGGTGAGCGGATCGAGGTTCGCGTGGGCGTCCGCCAGCTCGATCGCCACGTCCTCGATATCGTTCCACTTCAGTCCCACCCTACGCTCCTCTGCGGGGCCCTATACCACATCGCTCGCCGATTTTCGCTCCAGCGCGCTCCGGATCGAGGCCGACATGATGCGCTGGGCGAAGGGCGTCGAGATCTCGTTCAGGCGCTCGATCTCGTCGCGGATCCGGTTGTAGTCGGTCCCGGCGACGAGCTCCCGGAGGCCGCCGATCGCCGCCCGGATACGCTCGGCCTCGCCGGGCTCGAGGAGCGCGCCGGACTGGGCGAGGGTGCGCTCGGTGTGGCGGATCATGCCCTCGGCCTCGGTGCGGGCCTCGGCGAGGAGGCGGGCGGCGACGTCCTCCTCGGCGTAGTCGATCGACTCCTCGAGCATGCGCTCGACCTCCTCGTCGGTGAGGCCGTACGAGGGCTTGACGTCGACGGAGCGCTCGCGCCCCGTCCGGAGGTCCCGGGCGGTGACGCTCAGGATGCCGTTGGCGTCGATCATGAAGGTCACCTCGATGCGCGGGAAGCCGGCGGTCGCGGGCTCGATCGGGATCGAGAAGCGCGCCAGGCTCCGGCAGTCGGAGGCGAGCTCGCGCTCCCCCTGCAGCACGTGGACGTCCACCGCGGTCTGGTTGTCGACGGCGGTCGTGAAGGTGTCCGTGACACCGGTCGGGATCGTGGTGTTGCGCTCGATGAGCTTGGTCGTGACCCCGCCCATGGTCTCGATGCCGAGCGCGAGCGGCACGACGTCGAGCAGCAGCATGTCCTTGCGGCGTCCGCCGAGGATGCCGGCCTGCACCCCGGCGCCGAGGGCGACCACCTGCTCGGGGTCGAGCTCGGCGTGCGGCGTCCGCCCGAAGAGCGCGGCGACGTGCACGCGGACGAGCGGGATGCGGGTGCTGCCGCCCACCAGCACCACCTCGTCGACGTCCTCCGGACGGAGTCCGGCGTCCCGGAGCGCCGCCCGGCAGGGCTCCATCGTGCGCTCAACGATGGGCGCGATCAGCTCCTCGAGCTCGCTCCGCCGGAGCGTGCGGGCGAGGCGCGTCCCGTCCGGCAGCGCGACCGTCATCGCGGCCTCGTCGGCCGACGAGAGCCGGCACTTGGCGTCCTCGGCCGCCCGCCGGACGCGCGCCCGGACCGTGCGGCCGGCGGCCGCATCGGGCGGCAGGCCGGCACCGGCGAGGAGCCACTCGACGAGACGCTCGTCGATGTCGTCGCCGCCGAGACGGGTGTCGCCGGCGGTCGCCTTGACCTCGAAGATGCCGCGCTCGAGCTTCAGGATCGAGATGTCGAAGGTGCCGCCACCGAAGTCGTAGACGGCGACCGTGCCCTCGGTCATGCGGTCGAGGCCGTAGGCGAGGGCGGCGGCGGTCGGCTCGTTCACCAGCCGCAGCACCTGGAGGCCCGCCAGCCGGCCGGCGTCCTTGGTGGCCTGCCGCTGGCTGTCGTTGAAGTAGGCCGGCACGGTGATGACGGCGCGCCGCACCTCCTCGCCGAGCGCGGCCTCGGCGCGCCGCTTGAGCTCGCGCAGGACGAGGGCCGAGATCTCCGGCGGCGTGACGGTCCGCTCGCCGATCCGGAAGCGCACGATCCCGCCCGTGCCGGGCTCGAAGGTGTAGCGCCGGCGATCGGCGGCACTCACGTGCTCCTCGCCGAGGCCCATGAAGCGCTTGACCGACTGCACCGTCGTCGCCGGCTCGACACCGGCGAGCGCCCGCGCCTCGTCGCCGACGATCGTCGTGCCGTCGGGACGGAACGCGACCACCGACGGCACGCTGGTCCGCCCGGTGGCCGGATCGGCGATGACCCGCGGCGTCTCGTCGTCGAGGTAGGCGACGAGGCTGTTGGTCGTCCCGAGATCGATGCCGACGATGCGATCCACGCCTACGCCAGCTCCTTGTCCACGTCCCGGACGAGCGTCCGGAGGTAGTGCAGCTCCGACAGGACGGCCTTGGTCTCCGCGAGCAGCGCGGTCTCGTCGCCGCTTGCATCGACGCGGGTGAAGTTGTCGCGCAGGCGCGCGTGCACCGCGTCGAGCCGCGCTCCGAGGTCGGCGCGGATCGCCACCATCTCGGCCCTGAAGCCGACGCCGTCGCCCCCCGCGTGCGCGGCGCGCAGCTCCTCGAGCTTCTCCTGCACCTCGAACACCGTCGCCGCGAGCTCGGGCGGGACGCGCTGGTTGTCGCGACCGAGGGACTCGCCGTGGAGCGCCAGCCAGTAGAGCGCGCGCTGCACCGGGTCGCGGAGCGTCCGGTAGGCACGCGTCACGAGCGCCGTCGCGCGCAACCCGGCGGCCTGCTCGGCGGGCGAGCGATCGTGCAGGAGATCGGGGTGCAGGCGGCGCGAGAGCGCGTAGTAGCGCTGCTCGAGATCGCTCAGGTCGATCTCCAGCCGGCGCGGCAGCCCGAAGACCGCGAAGAAGTCAGCCTCGCGGGGCAGCTCCTGGACGATGCCACAGCCGTCGCAGACGAGCTGGGCGGCGGCGGCCTTGCCGCAGCTTCTGCACACCGTCGCGTCGGTCGACATCATTCCGATTCCCGTGCCTCCACATGCGCCGGGCTCACACGGTGAAGGACGCCCCGCACCCGCAGGCTCGCTTGATGTTCGGGTTGCGGAGCTTGAAGCCCGACTCCATGAGCCCCTCCTCCCAGTGCACCTCGGTGCCGTTCAGGTAGAGGAAGCTCTTGCGATCGACGATCACCTTGGCGCCGTCGTTCTCGAAGATCTTGTCGCCGTCGCGCGTGGTGTCGAGGTCGATCTTGTACTGCAGCCCCGAGCAGCCCCCGCCGACGACCTTGAGGCGCAGGCCGTGCTCGGGCTTGTGCTGGGACTCGACCAGGCCGTGAATGCGCTTCGCGGCCTCGTCGCTGACGCTGATTGCCGCCATGGACGCGTGCTCCCCGCCGGCTCAGCCGACGTTCGAGTCCTTCTCGGCCTCGAGGCCCTTGCGCCTGCGCCAGTCGGAGACCGCCGCCTTGATGGCGTCCTCCGCGAGCACCGAGCAGTGGATCTTCACCGGCGGGAGACTGAGCTCCTCGACGATGTGCGTGTTCTTGATCGCGTAGGCGTAGTCGATCGTCTTGCCCTTCACCAGCTCGGTGACGTAGCTCGAGCTCGCGATCGCGCTGCCGCAGCCGAAGGTCTTGAAGCGCGCGTCCTCGATCACGCCCTCGTCGCTGATCTTGAGCTGCAGCTTCATCACGTCGCCGCACTCCGGCGCGCCGACGATGCCGGTGCCGACGTCGGGCGCGTTCTTGTCGAAGCTCCCGACGTTGCGCGGGTTCTCGTAGTGATCCAATACCTTGTCGCTGTACGCCATTTTCTTACGCCTCCTCTGTGCCGGAGCCCCGCGAGCGCGCGCTCAATCCCGTGCCCAGTTGAACGACTTGAGGTCGATGCCTTCTTTCGCCATCTCGTAGAGCGGCGACATCTCGCGCAGGCGCCGGACCTCGGCGACGACGCGCGCGGCCACGCGCTCGACGTCGTCGTCGGTGTTGAAGCGGCCGAGCCCGAAGCGGATCGAGGTGTGCGCCAGCTCGTCGCCGACCCCGAGGGCCTTCAGGACGTAGGACGGCTCGAGCGTCGCCGAGGTGCAGGCCGAGCCCGAAGAGACCGCGATGTCCTTGAGGCCCATCAGCAGCGACTCGCCCTCGACGAAGGCGAAGCTCAGGTTGAGGTTGCCGGGCAGGCGCTGCAGCGGGTGGCCGTTCAGGTACACCTCGTCGAGCTCGCCCATCATGCCCTGGCGGAGCTTCTCGCGCAGGCGCAGCAGGCGCTCGTTCTCGCCCTCCATCTCCTCGTGGCAGATCTCGCAGGCGCGGCCGAGACCGACGACGCTCGGCACGTTCAGCGTGCCCGAGCGCATGCCGCGCTCCTGGCCGCCGCCGTCGATCATCGGGGAGAGGCGCACGCGCGGGTTGCGGGCGCGGACGTAGAGGCCGCCGATGCCCTTCGGGCCGTAGATCTTGTGGCCGGAGAACGACATCAGGTCGATCCCCATGGCCTCGACGTCGAGCGGCAGCTTGCCGACGCCCTGCGTGGCGTCGCTGTGGAAGAGGACGCCCCGCTCCTTGGCGATCTTGCCGATCTCGTGCATCGGCTGGATGGTGCCGATCTCGTTGTTGGCGTGCATGATCGAGATCAGGATGGTCTTGTCGGTGATCGCCTTGCGGAGGTCGTCGAGGTCGATGAGGCCGGTCGCGTCGACCGGCAGGTAGGTGACCTCGGCGAGACCCTTGCGCTCGAGCGCCTTGCAGGTGTCGAGGATCGCCTTGTGCTCGGTCGGGGCCGTGATGATGTGGTTGCCCTTCTCGCGGTAGAACTCGACCACGCCCTTGATGGCGAGGTTGTCCGACTCGGTGGCGCCGCTGGTGAAGATGATCTCCTTCGGCTTGGCGCCGACGAGCGCCGCCACCTGCTCGCGGGCGTGGTCGACCGCCGCCTCGGCCTCCCAGCCGAACGCGTGATTGCGGCTGCCGGCGTTGCCGAACTTCTCGCGGAAGTAGGGCAGCATGGCGTCCAGGACGCGCTCGTCCATGGGCGTGGTCGCGTGGTTGTCCATGTAGATACGATTCGTCATCGCAACCGGTCCCTCCGATGGGTCGACTGAATCCAGACTCACGACGTCTGATATAACGCCGCCGACCCGATGCGTCAACCGTCTTAGTCCTTGGAAATCATACAGTTCATCTAAACCAGCGAATCCAGACCGATTCAGTCTTACATCTCGGCGGCGCCGTCTGTCAAACGGCGGCCCCCGGACCGCGGGACGCCCCCGGCGCCGAGGATCCCGGCGAGGAAGCGACCGGTGTGCGAGCCGGCCGCGGCGGCGACCTCCTCGGGAGTGCCCGACGCCACCACGCGCCCGCCGGCGTCGCCGCCCTCGGGCCCGAGGTCGATCACCCGGTCGGCGGTCTTGATGACGTCGAGGTTGTGCTCGATGACCACGATGGTGTTGCCCTGGTCGGCGAGGCGCTCGAGGACGCCGATCAGGCGGCGCACGTCCTCGAAGTGCAGGCCGGTGGTGGGCTCGTCGAGCACGTAGAGGGTCTTGCCGGTGGCGCGGCGCGCCAGCTCGCGGGCGAGCTTCACGCGCTGGGCCTCGCCGCCGGCCAGCGTCGTCGCCGCCTGCCCGAGGCGCAGGTAGTCGAGCCCGACGTCGTGCAGGGTGGCGAGGCGCGAGCGAATGGCGGGGAAGGTCGCGAACAGCTCGAGGGCCTCGGCGACGGTCAGATCGAGGACGTCGGCGATGCTCTTGCCGCGATAGCGCACCTCGAGGGTCTCGCGGGCGTAGCGCGAGCCCCGGCAGACCTCGCAGGTGACGAAGACGTCGGGGAGGAAGTGCATCTCGATGCGGATCACGCCGTCGCCCCGGCAGGCCTCGCAGCGGCCACCCTTCACGTTGAAGGAGAAGCGGCCGGCGTCGTAGCCGCGCGCGCGCGCCTCCGGAAGCTGGGCGAAGACCTCGCGGATGGGGCCGAAGAGGCCGCTGTAGGTGGCCGGGTTGGAGCGCGGCGTGCGGCCGATCGGCGCCTGGTCGATGTCGACGAGCTTGTCGAGGAGCTGCCAGTTGGCGATCTCGTCGTGCGCGCCCGCCACCTCGCGGCCGCCGGCGAGCTGGCGGCGGAGCGCGCGGGTCAGGGTGTCGACCACCAGCGAGCTCTTGCCCGAGCCCGAGACGCCGGTGACGCAGGTGATCGTGCCGAGCGGGATCTCGACGGTCACGTTCTTCAGATTGTGGGTACGCGCCCCCCGCACCACGAGGCGGAAGCCCGAGCCGGCGCGGCGCCGCGCCGGCACCGGGATCTCGACGGCGCCGGCGAGGTAGCGCCCGGTGAGCGACGCCGGGCTCGCCATCACCTCGGCCGGCGTCCCCGCCGCAACCACGGTGCCCCCGTGGATGCCGGCGCCCGGGCCCATGTCGATCAGGTAGTCGGCGGCGAGCATGGTGTCGCGGTCGTGCTCGACGACGAGCACGGTGTTGCCGAGGTCGCGCAGGCGCTGGAGGGTGGCGAGGAGGCGCGCGTTGTCGCGCTGGTGGAGGCCGATCGAGGGCTCGTCGAGGATGTAGAGCACGCCGCTCAGGCGCGAGCCGATCTGCGTCGCCAGCCGGATGCGCTGGCTCTCGCCGCCCGAGAGCGTCGCGGCGGGACGGTCGAGCGTCAGGTAGCCGAGGCCGACCTCGACCAGGAAGCCGAGCCGGTCGCGGATCTCCTTCAGGATCGGGCGCGCGATCGCGGCCTCCTGCTCGCCGAGGGCGAGACCGTCGAAGAACGCCGCGGCGGCGGTGACGGCGAGGGCGCCGGTCTCGGCAATCGTCCGGTCGCCGACGCGGACGGCGAGGCTCTCGGGTCGCAGGCGCGCCCCCCGACAGTCGCCGCAGGGACGCGCGCTCATGTAGCGCTCGAGCTCCTCGCGGAGCCACGCCGACTCGGTCTCCCGGTAGCGGCGCTCGAAGAATCCGATCACCCCCTCCCAGGGGCGCTCGAAGCTCGCCATGCGGTCGCCGCGCGCAAAGACCACCTCGACCGCCTCGCCCCCGGTGCCCTCGAGGACGAGGGCGCGCGCCCGCGCCGACAGCGCGTCGAAGGGCGTGTCGAGCGCGAAGCCGTAGCGGCGGGCGAGGGCGGCGAACATGGTGCGGAGCTGCGCGGCCGTCTTGCGGTCGAGCGCCGCCACCGCGCCGGCCGCGAGGCTCTTGCGGCCGTCCGGCACCAGCAGGTCGGGATCGAAGTAGCGCTTGACGCCGAGGCCGTTGCAGCCCGGGCACGCGCCGTAGGGGCTGTTGAAGGAGAACAGGCGCGGGCTCAGCTCGGGTAGGGAGACGCCGCAATGCGCGCAGGCGAAGCGGCGGCTGTAGATCTCGGCGTCGACCACGCGGTCGCCCTCGCCCAGACGCTCGACGCCGACGACGTCGCCGCCGTGCAGGAACGCGACCTCGAGCGAGTCCGCGAGCCGCTTCTCGAGTCCCGGCCGCGTCGCGAGCCGGTCGACCAGCACCTCGACGGTATGCGCGGCGCCCTTGGCGAGGACGATGTCGTCGCCGAGGTCGCGCACGGCGCCGTCGATCCGGACGCGCACGAAGCCGGCGCGCCGGAGGGCGTCGAGCTCCTTCCGGTGCTCGCCCTTGCGGCCGCGCACGACCGGCGCGTACAGGTGCAGGCGCGTCTTCGGAGGCAGCGCCATCAGGCGGTCGACGATCTGCTGCACCGTCTGCGCGGCGATCGGCCGGCCGCAGCGCGGACAGTGCGCGCGCCCGGCGCGCGCGTACAGCAGGCGGAGGTAGTCGTGGATTTCCGTCACCGTCGCCACCGTCGAGCGCGGGTTCTTGCCGGCGGTCTTCTGTTCGATCGCGATCGCCGGCGAGAGACCGTCGATGGCGTCGACGTCGGGCTTCTCCATGCGCTCGAGGAACTGCCGGGCGTAGGCCGACAGCGACTCGACGTAGCGGCGCTGCCCCTCGGCGTAGAGCGTGTCGAAGGCGAGCGACGACTTGCCCGAACCGGAGATGCCGGTCACGACCACGAGCCGCTCGCGCGGAATCGCGACCGTGAGGTCCTTCAGGTTGTGCTCGCGCGCGCCGCGAACGACGATCCGGTCAGGCATGGCGCGGCCGGCGCGGCGAGGCTAGGCCTCGCGCTGGACGTCGGCGAGCGTGCGCTCGACGATGCCGCGGTACTCGGCGAGCTTGGCGGGGGTGCTGGCCTCGAAGCGCATGACCAGCACCGGCTGCGTGTTCGACGCCCGGATCAGGCCCCAGCCTTCCGGGAACTTCACGCGCACGCCGTCGACGTCGATGATGTCGTAGCCCTCGCGGCGGAAGCGCTCCTTGGCCTTCTCGGCGATCGCGAACTTGAGCTCGTCCGGGCAGTCGACGCGGATCTCGGGCGTGTTCACGGCCGGCGGCAGGTCGGCCAGCAGCTCGGCGAGCGGGCGATTCCCCTTGGCGACGATCTCGAGCATGCGGCAGGCGGCGTAGATCCCGTCGTCGTAGCCGAAGTAGCGGTCGGCGAAGAAGATGTGCCCGCTCATCTCGCCGCCGAGCGCGGCCTTGGTCTCGCGCATCTTGGCCTTGAGCAGCGAGTGCCCGGCCTTCCACATGATGGCCGTGCCGCCGCGCGCCTCGATGTCGTCGTAGAGGCGCTGCGAGCACTTCACCTCGGAGACGATCGTCGCGCCGGGGTGGTCCTTCAGGATGTCGCGCGCGAACAGGATCAGCATCTCGTCGCCCCAGAGGATGCGGCCGGTGTGGTCGACGAGCCCGACGCGGTCGGCGTCGCCGTCGAACGCCACCCCGACGTCGGCGCCGCCCTCGCGCACGGCGGCGATCAGGTCGCGCACGTTCTCCTCGACGGTCGGATCGGGGTGGTGGTTGGGGAAGCGCCCGTCGGGCTCGCAGAAGAGCGCGGTCACGTCGCAGCCGATGGCCTCGAGGATCATCGGGGCCACGGGCCCGGCGGCGCCGTTGCCCGCGTCGACGACCACCTTGAGGCGCCGCGGCAGCTTCCCGAACTGCTTGATCAGGTGCTGCTGGTAGGCGGGGATGATCGCGAAGCGCTCCTCCGCCCCCGGACGCTCGGCCGGACGCGGGCCGGCCTCGATCACCGTGCGGAGCTCCTGGATCTGCGCGCCGTGGATGGTGGTCTTGCCGACGCAGATCTTGAAGCCGTTGTGATCGGGCGGGTTGTGGCTGCCGGTCACCTGGATGCCGCCGTCGAGGTCGAGGTGGAAGAGGGAGAAGTAGGTCAGCGGCGTCGGGCACATGCCGATGTCGACGACGTCGAGCCCGCCGGCCCGGAGGCCGTCCTTGAGCGCCTCCGCGTACTTGTCCGAGGTGAGCCGGCAATCGCGGCCGACCGACACCCGCTTGGTGCCGCGCGGCCCGAAGTGCGCCGCGTAGGCGAGTCCGAGCTGGCGGGCGAAGCCCTCGTCGTAGTCGCGCTCGGCGACCCCGCGGATGTCGTACTCGCGAAAGATCCCTGGGTTCATCGTGCCTGTCTCCCTCGGGCCGCCGCCGGCTCCGCGCCGGCGTCCCGTCTCGCCATCCGCGCGGCGAGCGCGATGGCCTCGATCATGCTGGTCGGGCGCGCGATCCCGCGTCCGGCGATGTCGAACGCCGTGCCGTGGTCGGGCGACGTGCGCACGATCGGCAGCCCCATGGTGACGTTCACCGCGTCGTGGAAGTGCAGCAGCTTCAGTGGAATCAATCCCTGGTCGTGGTACATCGCGATCACCGCGTCGAACTCGCCGCCGGCGGCGCGGACGAAGACCGTGTCGGGGGAGAAGGGGCCGCTCACCGCGATGCCGGCGCACCGCGCGCGCGCGACCGCCGGCTCGATGACCGTCCGCTCCTCCTTGCCGAACAAGCCCCCTTCGCCCGCGTGCGGGTTGAGCCCGGCGACGGCGAGGCGCGGCGGATCGAGGCGATCATACCGGCGGAGGTGGGCGTCGGCAACGCGGATCGTGCGCTCGACCTCCGCGCCCCGGATCGCGCCCGGCACCGCCCGGAGGGCGATGTGCATGGTGACCAGCACGACCTTGAGCCGGCGTCCCGCCAGCATCATGCGCACGTCGCGGGCGCCGGTGAGCGCGCGCAGGAGCTCGGTGTGGCCGGTGATCGGGAACCCGGCGCGCGTCACCCACTCCTTGCTGATCGGCGCGGTGACGAGACCGCCGAGGACACCGGCCCGCGCCAGCCGCGCCGCGGTCTCGATCGCGCGGTAGGCGGCGCGCCCGCCCTCGCGCGTCGGATGCCCCGGGCGCCGCGCGCGCGCGGAGAGCGGCCGCGACGCCAGCACCGGCACGTCGCCCGGCGCCCGCGGGCCGCGCGCCGGCGCTGCCAGCGCCGCCTCGTCGATCGCGCGCGGGCGGAGCGCCAGGCCGAGCCGCGCGGCGGTCTCGCGCACGGTCGCGAGGTCGCCGATCACGACCGCCCGGACGCGCGCGAGCCGCGGGTGCGCGAGCGCCTTCACCAGCACCTCGGCGCCGACGCCGGCGGGATCGCCGAGGGTGATCCCTAGCCCGGAATATTCATGGGTTCGCTGCTGCGAGCGCCGATCGCGCGCCATCTCGGGCCGTGCTCGCTCCTCCCTCCTCGACATACTGTCTCAGTATGCCTGCGTCGGTCGTCGCTGCGCTCGGCCCGAGCTGGCGCACGCCCG
>Ga0302046_10005780_pt1 | contig 10861 bp, 12 predicted proteins | sample RVTome_11_FD_200261 | JGI IMG/M metagenome (GOLD analysis project Ga0302046, IMG submission 200261) | Soil microbial communities from uranium-contaminated site in the Upper Colorado River Basin, Wyoming, United States - RVT147D111 (version 2) ... | reverse complement strand
TGCTCGTGCTGCTCGTCGTGCTCGGCTCGCAGGCGTACGTGCCGACGAAGGTGCTCATTTTCGGCATGGGTCTCGTGATGCTCGGCATCGCGCTCAGCACTTATCTCGGCATGCTGATCACCGCGCCGATCGGCTGGCTCGATACGGCGCTCGCGGTCGCCGCGATGGTGCTGTTGATGATCGCCGCGAACTATGCGTCCAGGCCGGCGACGCCGGTGACGGTGGTCTACGTTTTCCAGGGCGCGCTCGCGGTGCTTGCGCTGGTCTCCCGGAGCATCGCACAGCGCCGCTGGGCGCAGCTCGATTGGATGCGCTGCCGTGCGGACGCCACCGTACGCGCGGCGGCGTGAGGCGAGTGCAATGAAAGTCACGATACATCCCGCCGTGTTCCTCTCCGCTTGCATGGTGTTTTGCGCGCTGTGGCTCTGGCTCAAACCCGTGGAGTCGGCACTCGCGCCGGTGAGAGCTCCTCGCATCGCCCGGCCAGTGCGCGCCTCGATCACGCTGGATCTCGCGATTCTCGAGCGCTACGTCGGTCGTTACGAAGGGCGAGCGGATTTCACGGTCGATCTCAGCATGAAGGACGGGCGGCTCTACGCGCAGAGCCCCGGGTACGTGCCATTCGAGATGCTCGCGACGTCCGAGCTCGAGTTCTTCCTGAAGGAGTCCCCGGACGTCGACGTGAAATTCCGCCTCGACGGCCGTGGCTCGGTGCTGGGCTTCGACGCGGCGACGCCGTATGGACCCATGTCCGTGGATCGTGTGCGCTGAGCCTATTCCAAGCCCGACGCGCGCGCCTGCTCGCGCGCGAGCACGGCCTGATCGCGGTCGCCGTCGCCGTGAGCGACGGCGCCGAGCAGCCGGTCGCGATAGACGTTGTGGCTAGGCATCGGCACGCGCGCGAGATCGGCGGCCGCTGCGATCAAGTTCGAATCCTTGAGCCCGACGTGGATCGGCGAGCCGACCTGGTCGTAGCTCTCGTCGACCATCTTCTGTCCGTACACCTTGTACGCCGTCGCCGCGAACAAGCCTTCGACCATGACGTCCTGAAACACCTGCGGCGCGACGTCGTACTTGCGCACGAGCGCGAAACCTTCGGCCATCGCCACCATGGCGCAGCCGAGCACGGCGTTGTTGGCGAGCTTGATGGCCGTGGCCGACTCGGGTTTCACGCCCGCTTCGAAGATGCGGCGGCCCATCGACTTCAGCAGCTCGGTGCAGCGCGCGACTGCGGGCTCGGGCCCCGCGACGACGATGCCGAGCTGCCCGCTCGCGGCGAGATCCGGCCGGCCGAGCACGGGCGCGGCGACGAGTGTCTGTCCGGCGGCGACATGGCCGGCCTCGAGCTGCCGCACGACGGCCACGCCGTGCGTGCCCATGACGAGATGGATCGCGCCCTTCGGCAGCGAGTCCTTGATGCCGCCCGCCCCGAGCGCGACCTGCGCGATCGTTGCGTCCTCGACGAGCATCGTGACGACGACGTCGCTGCGCGCGGCGAGCTCGGCCACCGACGCGGCGACGTGCGCGCCCGCGGCGCCGAGCGCCACGGCCTGGTGCGCGAACTGATCGAACACCGTGAGCGTGTGCCCCGCGTCGAGCAAACGGCGGGCCATGCCTTGTCCCATGCGGCCGAGGCCGACGAATCCGACTTTCATGCTCGTCCTTAACGGTAGTCCCGCGCGAAGGGCAGGACTTTGACGCGCACGCGCGCTGCTTGCAAGCCGGCAAGCGCTTGCGGCCGAAAAAGTTGCGGGTAGCAGCTCTAACGCGACTTGGCGGCTGGCTGGTGCTGGCTCTGATCCCAGCGGGCGATGATCTTCGGGATTTCCGCGGCCGGCACGGCCGGACTGATGTGATAGCCCTGCGCGAAGTCGCAGCCGAATCGGCCGAGGGCGTCGAGCGTCGCCTGATTCTCCACGCCTTCCGCGCACACCGTGAGGTTGAGCTTGTGCGCGAGCGCCACGAGCGCGTCGACCATGATCATGGCTTCCTTCGCTTCGATGATTCGACCAACCAAGGATCGATCGATCTTCATTTCGTTGAACGGCATGCGAAACAGCTGCGTCAGCGACGAGTAGCCGATGCCGAAGTCGTCGATAGCGAGGCCGATGTTCTTGATCCGAAGGCGCGTAAGAATGTCGAACGCATCGGGCGTCTGCTCGAGCATCGCCGTTTCCGTGATCTCCAACGCGAGCATTTCGGCATCGACGGACTGCTCGACGAGCATCGCTTCGAGACGATCCGGGAAGCCGATGTCGGAAATCAGCGTCGCGGAGACGTTGATCCGAAGCCCCATTCGCAGGCGGAGCGCCTCCCAGCCTTTGAGCTGCTCGATGCCGCGTTGGAGAACGAAATCAGTTATCGCGCGACTCAAGCCGCCGGCTTCACCCATCGACACGAACGAGTCGGGCGTCAGCAGCCCGCGGACCGGGTGGTTCCAGCGGAGTAGGGCTTCGACCGCGGACACGTCCCAGGTGTTGTCCGCGAACCGCCGGATGATCGGTTGGTAGTGGACCACGAGCTCGCCGTTGGCGATGGCCTGCTCGAGGTCCGCGGCCGTCAACGGGCGAATGGCCGCATGCGCGCGCTCCAGCTGCGTGAACAGTTCGCCGGGATCGAAGGGCTTCTGGAGCGTCCCGAGAATCGTGAGGCCGCGGCGCAGCCCATACTGCTCGGCGGAGGCGATCGTGCGCTCGTCCATGCCGGTCACGAGAAAAATCTTTGCGGTCGAATGCACGTCGGCGAGGTGCCGGAGTGCGCTGACGCCGTCGAGACCGGGCATCTGCAAGTCGAGCACGATGACGTCGGGGTTGTCCTGCTCGACGAGCTCGCGGAGCCGCGCCGGCGTCGTGGACGACACGGTACGGAAACCGGCCTTGGCGCCGATGGCACACACGGTTTCGGCGATCTCCTCCTCGTCGTCGAGCGCGAGGAGAACGGGATCCTTCTGCGGCATGGTCAGACTCCTTCGGCTGCCGTGTGAACGGCTTTGGCGAGCTCAGGCAGAGTGAATGGCTTCGGGACTCTCACGGGCACGATCGGCCAGTCCGTATGGCACTCCCCGATCACGACGACGCCAAGCACTCGGCCTCGACGGCACACGAGCGCGTTGATTCGCTTGGCCGCCTCCGTCCGAAGCGCTTGCGCGTCTACGACGAGCAGGGCGCGCACAGCGTCGTCGTCTCCCGATACGGTGCGGTATCCCAGCGCGCTCAAGATCTGTTCCACCGTCACGCGGAACTCGTCGTCGTTCGTGAGGACGATGACCGTCTCAGTGCCGCTCGGGAGCGACGACAGCGGCATCGTGAGACCGGACGTGTCCGCGGTCTCCGTGTGATGTGCGGGCAAGAGCACCGTGAGGGTGGTGCCTTCGCCGGGACGGCTCTTGAGCGATACGGCGCCGCCGGCCTTCTCGGCGAACCAGCGGACCATCGGTAACCCAAGGCCATTGCCCTTGGTCTTACCCTTGGTCGAGAAGAACGGCTCGAATACGCGCTCGCTGAGCTCCGGGGGAATCCCGGAACCGTCGTCTCCGACCACTATTTCGACGTACGAGCCGGCCTTCACTCCTGCCACGCCGTCCGCAGAGACCTCGCGCTTGCCGACGGCGATCGTGACGTTGCCCGTGCGGCCCTCTGGAATCGCGTCGCGCGCGTTGATCACGAGGTTGGTGACCACGCTCTCGAGCTGTACCCGACTGACGAGGACCGACGGAAGGTTGGAACCGATGGCAGTCTTCAGGTTGATGCGCGCGCCGAGCACGGCCTTGAGAAGCGGCGACAGCGACTCGACGACCTTCTCGGCGTTGACGACCGCGATACCGACATCGGCGTCGCTGCCACGAGCGACGTTGAGCAGTTGCCGCGCGAGCTCAGCACCCCGTTTCGCCGCATCCCGTGCCTTACGCACTTTTTCGTGCAACGCGGCGTCCGTGCGCACCTGCTCCGATACGAGATACAAGTTGCCCACGAGAATCGTCAGGAGGTTGTTGAAGTCGTGCGAGACTCCGGCCGCGAGTCGGAGCGCAGCCTCGACTCTTGCCGTCTCGAGCGAAAGCTCGCGAAGCCGATGCAGCGGTGTGTCGTCGACAAAAACGCCCCGCACAGTTGCGGCCGCGCCTTTATGCGGCATGACGCGTTCGAGCTTGCCGCGCAGGTAAACGCTGTGCCCGTCGGCCGCCACGAACTCGGTCTCGATGTCCTTGGCCTGGCCGTCGGTCGCTACCTGCGCCCAGCGTGCCCACTCGCTCGCTTGTCGGATGAGGTCATCCGGCACGTTTCTGTTCAGGAGTGCCTCGCGCGAGGGATAGCCGAGAAGCCGTTCGAGCTCTTTGTTTACGCCGAGCACGCGGCCTTGGGACGAAACCAGAATGGCTGCGAGCAGACTGCTGCCGTCGACAGACTTCGGCAGAACCTCCGCGCCTGCCGAAATGGCGGGTGCTGCTACCCTCATGGCGATGGGCTTTGCGGCGGTGCTCCGGCGGCGGCTGTGGAAACGCGCGGGTCCGCTACCGCGAGTGACTCGTAGACGACGAGCATTCAATGCTCCTAACCCGAGGAATCCGTCCTTGGGGGGTCCGCCCAGCATTACAGAATGGCGCGGGCCGAAACGCCGCCCGCGTCACAAAACTCGATATTTCAATGCGTAATGCACGTATCTACGTGCGCAGAACATGTTGTTTCTTCAGACCATTACCGCGCCGCCAGCGTCTCCGCGAGCGCTTCAGCGGACGATGCGATCGCTTCGAGGCGCGCCAGAATGGCGGCGGCTCGCTTGCGATCGAGCGTCGATGCCGCGAGCTTCGTGCCAGTGGTCTCGTCGAAGCCGAAGACGCTGCGCAACTCCGTTAGGACCGATTGCAGCTCGGCTTCGAGGGTGGCCGGTACCTCGTCGAAATAGGGCAGGTCACGGAGATCGCTCTTGTAGGCTCTGTAAAGACCTTCCTGGAGAGTGAGTGAAGAATGCGTCGTGACGACTGCTTGTCGGAGGCCCTTGGCCACGACATCGACCGATCGCGATTCCGAGCCACTCGTGACCGTAATTCCTCCGGGGCTCGACGAAATCATATCGGCCTCCGCGACGACGATTGCAGTACAAACGTAAATAGATACGTGCCGCAAGCATATAGCGCGAGTGAGACAGTGTCCAATCGCGACCGGGTCCCGGCGTCGGCCGCAACGGAAGCCCGCGCGAGCTTTCCAAAGGGAGCGCACGTGTGTAGACTCCGCGCCCGCTAGCCACAAAAAAAACAACGGAAGCGATGTGACTGCGGCTGATGGGGACTCCTCCCCGCCTGTAGGGGACGAACGGCAGGCTGTATTAGCGTTCTATCGGCTGTCCCGAGGCCTCAAGAACGCCGATTTGTTGCGCGACCTCTCGTGGGAACGGTTGAGCACGCTCAGCGTCGTCGCTCGACGCGAGCCTGTTTCCATCTCCGAGCTCTCCGTGGTCGAGGCCGTGACTGCCCCGACGATCTCCCGCACGGTGGCCGCGCTTCAGGACCAAGCTCTCGTCCGCTGTGTGGCCAGCCGTAGCGACGGTCGTTCCGTGCTCGTCACGAGCACCGCGAAAGGGCGTGCGACTCTCGAAAAAGGAATGGCGCGCACCCTGGAGCAAATCGCCGGGATGCTTGGACGCCTCGACAAGGCCGATCTCGAAGCGATGGCCGACCTGATTCGCCGCGCGCGCGATCTCAAGAGCTCGCTCTGACGGCAGACCGAGCAATAGCGCGCTACTCGTCGTCCGCGTAGATCCCGATCAGCGGCTCACCGCCGTCGGCGAGATACGCGCGGTACATGCCCGACGTGTTCATCGCCCACGCGTGACGGCCGCGCCGGTCGAGCACGATGACACCGCCGTCGCCGCCGAGGGTGCCGACGTCGGCGATCAAGGCCGTGGCCGCTTGCGCAGCGCTTTCGCTCGTGAGCTCCATACGCGCGCAGATCGCGCGCGCCACACCCGCGCGGATGAAGAGCTCGCCCGTGCCCGTGGCACTTACGCCGCAGGCGCCGTTTTGCGCGTAGGTGCCGGCGCCGATGATCGGCGAGTCGCCGACGCGGCCCCAGCGTTTGCCGGTCGTGCCGCCCGTGGAGGTCGCGGCCGCGAGGTTGCCGTCCTTGTCGAAGGCGACGGCGCCGACGGTGCCGAACGTGTGGTCGTCGGGCGCTCCGGCCGCACGCGCTTGCTCGGGGGTTGGCGCGCCGGTGGGTCGCGGCGGCACGGGCAGATTCTGTCGCCGCAGGAATTCCTCGAGCTGCTGCCAGCGACCTCCGGTGAAGAAATAGGCGGGGTCGACTTGCTCGAGCCCCTGCGAGCCTGCGAATGCGTCGGCGCCGCCGCCCACGAGCATGACGTGCCCGGACTTCTCCATGACGGCGCGCGCGGCGCGGATCGGATTGCGTGTGTGCGTAAGCCCGGCCACGGCGCCCGCCGCGCGCGTGCGTCCGTCCATGATCGAAGCGTCGAGCTCGTTTCGGCCTTCGGCCGTGAACACCGCGCCCCGGCCGGCATTGAAGATCTCGTTGTCTTCGAGATACGCCACGGTCGCGGTCACGGCGTCGAGCGCCGAGCCGCCGCTCGCGAGAATCGCGCCGCCGCGTTTGGCGGCTTCGCCGAGCGCGTCGCGATACCGAGCCTCGAGCTCGGGCGTGAGCTCCGCGCGTTCGATGGTGCCGGCGCCACCGTGCAAGACCAAGGACCAGTTCGGTTGCGTTGATGGCATCACGTCCGTGCACCCCCCGCCCACGAGGAGTGCGAATACTGCTACCGGGCCGGCTACGGGGCGACGGGTCACGCGCCAATCATCGCATGTGCGCCGCGGCGAAGGACATTGCGCTGAAGGTCTCGTCAAAGCATTTTTTCAGCACGCGAATTTCCGCGTCGATTGACGAGAAATCGCGGTGTTCGGCCACGCGCTTCAGGACTAGGCTCGCGTTTTTTCCAGCTGCGACGGACCTCCATGGACCACCTCTACTCGCTGTATGATGCGTTGGTCAGCATCAACGTCCCTAACGACAAGGCCAGGGCCGTGGTGGATGCGATGGAGCGCGACTTGGTCTCGACGATTGCCACCAAAGCCGATCTTCAGCTGCTGCGACAGGAGCTCGTAGGTAGCCTCGCGGGCCGCGAGGAAGTCGCGGGAATGAAGGCCGAGATCGCTTCACTGCGAAGCGAAATACGCAACGACTCCGCGTCGCTGCGCAACGAGATTGCGTTGGTGCGCAAGGACATGGAGTTGTTGTCGACCACGATGACCGTCCGCCTCGGTTCGATGCTGCTCGTCGGGCTCGGCCTGCTGTTCGCGGCTCTCGAGCTCACGTAACGTCCGCGTTCGAGGCCCATCGCACGCGAACCCTCTCCGTTCTGGCTCCGAGCGTTATGTCCGATCGTGACGGCCTTCGAAGCGCCGCGCGGCGTTTCGCGCGTATCGTGCTCAGCACTACAGCCATTGCGGTGACGCATGAGCAACCGACGCCAAGAAGTCGACGCCTGGGCCGAAACGCACGTCCTCGACGTGCAGCCGATGCTGCACGTGGTGAGCCCCGAGAGCGACAACAACGCGCTCTACGAAGAATACGCGCGCGAACTCGAGGACGCCGCGTCGCCCAGCGCCGCCGGCCCGAAAAACGCCGCGCGGCGACGCCAGCGCTGAGCCAGCCGCCGCGCGCTAGCGGACGACCGCCAACGGTGCGGCGCTCCCGACCCCGCGCAGCACGCTGGCGCTAGTTGCGATTTTGTTGGCGCTCGCGTTCCTCTCTCTCATCCTTTCTCTCCTGACGCTCGCGCTCGGCGGCCACGCCGACGGCAGCCCCCACGCCGCCCGCCACGAGGGTCTTGCACGCGTATTGGCTCGAGGCCAGGAGCAGTAGCAACAGTGCAACCAAGATTTTCATTGCGTTTCTCCTATTTGCCTTTGGCACCCCCTGTGTTGCAGCAACCGTGCCAGGTCGCGCCGGCAGTCCGCGTGGCACAGAACTTGCTCGATCGAGGGCTTCTAGGGCCGATTAGGAGTGAAAAGATGAAAGCGTTTACAAATTTCGCACTGGCTGCGCTGGCCGCTGTGACGCTCGCCGGAGTGAGCGCCCAAGACCGCCACGGCGACCCTGACGAGCTCGATGCGAACAGCCTCTCGCAGCGCCGACAAGAGATCCTCGACATGTCGAAGGGGACGATCGACAACCTGCGCAAGGACGAGGGTGCCCGCGAGCTCATCGGGAGCGCCTACGGTCATGCCGTTTTCGACACGACCAAGGGCGGCTTCATCGTGACGGGCGCCGGCGGTACCGGTGTCGCGATGCGCAAGAACGGCGCCAACCCCGTGTACATGCACATGGGCGCGGGCGGCGTAGGCTTGGGCGCCGGGCTCGAGAACTACAAGCTCATCGTGCTGTTCGCGAGCGAGGACACGTACACGCGCTTCATCGACGGCGCGTGGACGGCGGGGACGAGCGCGCAAGCGGCTGCGGGTAGAGATGGCGTCGCGGCGGTTGGCAAGTTCGTCAACGGCGTGGCCGTCTATCACGTCACCGACAGAGGCTTGATTGCGCAAGCCGACGTCACGGGCGTGAAGTTCTGGCCCAGCGACCGCCTGAACCCGGGCGTCTCGTAAGCTATCTGTAGTGCAAGCGACCTGCGCGCACGGCGTTTCGAACGTCGTGCGCGCCGGTTTATACGCGACTCGCTCGGGGCTGCGGGGGCTGCGCCCCTCAGTCGATGATGGCCTGCCGAACGGCGTTCTCGAACGACTGGCGCGCCGGGCCGCCCTGGCCGCCCTGAATGAAGTAGATCGACACGAGCTCTTCGGCGGGCTCGATCCAGTGCGCAACGCCGCTCCCGCCGGGCCAGCTGATGGCGCCTTTCGACACGGCGAGCTGTGCGGCGATCGGATCGAGCACGACTTGCATGCCGAGACCGAAACCCATGCCGCGAGCCGGCCGCCCGAATTGACCGTTGACCATGTCGCCCGTGTGATTGGCCGTCATGAGCTCCACGGTGCGCGGCCCCAACAGTCGGCGCCCGTTCTGCTCGCCGCCGTTCATGAGCATTTGCGCGAACTGCAGGTAGTCCTCGACGGATGCCGACAGCCCGCCGGCGCCCGAGAAATACACCACCTGCGACAGGTCGCGCGGCGTCGCCTCGAGCTTGCCGTCGCGCCGCGCGTGCACCGCTGCGAGGCGCTCCGCCTGCCGGCCCGTGTAATAGAACGCGGTGTCGGGCATGTCGAGCGGCTCGAAGATGCGCTCGCGCAGGAACTCGTCGAACGGCTGCTGCGACGCGACCTCGACGATGCGCGACAGCACGTCGAAGCCCGCGAGGCCGCTGTAGCGCCACAGCGTACCGGGCTGGAAATCGAGCGGCACGGCGCCGAGCTTCGGTATGTACGTTGCGAGCGTGTCTTGCGGCGTGCGTTGTGTCGTCGCGTTCGCGGAGCGTGCTCCCAAGCCGCCGCTCATGAGCCCCGAGCCGTGCTTCAGGAGATCGCCGACCGTGATCGGCCGCGTCGCGGGCACCAAGTCGTACGCGCCTTCGGCGCCGCCGGGTTTTGCGACGGCAACCTGCGCCGGTGCCGCGAACTCCGGAATGAATCTGGAAACGGGGTCCGAGAGCCGGATGTCGCCGCTCTCGACGAGCATCAGGATCGCGACCGCCGTGATCGGCTTCGACGACGACGCCAAGCCGAAGATATGGTCGGTGCGCATCGCGGTGCGTTTGGCAATGTCGGCGTAGCCGTACGCTTCGAAATGCACGATGCGGCCGCGGCGGGCGACGAGCGTGACGACGCCCGCGATCTCGCCGGCATCGATGTGCTTTTGCATCGCCGGGCCGATGCGTGCGAGCCGCTCGGACGACAGCCCGACTTCCTCGGGTTGCGCGGTAGGGAGAGAGCCGGCCAGCGTGGCGCCGGGCCAGGTGGTACCGACGATCGCGACGGCGCCGACGAACGCGCAGGTAAGCTTCGAAACGCTCGACATCTGAGGCCCCCATTAGGAAAGTTTCGGGTCATGGTAGCCTACGGATCCGGCGTCCACCTCACAGGGGAACCAAGAATATGAAGCGCCCGTTGCTCACGCTCTCGACCCTCGCGTCCGCCGTTTCGTTCTGCTTTGCCGCGCCGGCATACGCTGCGACGGCGTGCGCCGATCTCGCGAAGGTCGCGTTGCCGGACACGAAGATCACGGTGGCCGAGCGCGTCCCGGCCGGCGGCTTCAGCGCGCCCGGCGCGCAACAGCCGCTCCAGGTGCCGGCCCTATGCCGCGTCGCTGGCACGGTAGCGCCGGCGATCAATTTCGAGGTCTGGCTGCCCGAAGGCAGCACTTGGAACGGGCGCTTCCAAGCCGTCGGCGGCGGCGGTCTCGCCGGCATCATCAGCTATCCCGCAATGGCCGAAGCCGTGCGTGCGGGCTACGCCTCGTCGTCGACGGACACGGGCCATGTGGCTTCCGACACGACCTGGATGGCCGACCGTCAGCGCGTCATCGACTACGGCTACCGCGCGATCCACGAGATGACCGTGAAGGCGAAAGCCGTGATCGAGGCGCACTACGGGCGCGCGGCCGAGTTCTCCTACTTCAACGGCTGCTCGACGGGCGGGCGGCAAGGCCTCATGACCGCGCAACGCTATCCCGACGACTACGACGGCATCGCGTCCGGCGCGCCCGTCAACCGCTTCACACAGCTGCACATGGGGCAGCTCTGGATGGCGCACGCCACGCTCAAGAAGCCGGGCGCCGTGCTGACGCGCGAGGACCTGACGCGCGTGCACGAAACCGTGATGGCGCAATGCGACGCCAGCGACGGCGTCAAGGACGGGATCCTCACCGATCCGCGTACCTGCGATTTCGACCCGAGCAAGGTGCCGGAC
>Ga0302046_10005779_pt1 | contig 10861 bp, 9 predicted proteins | sample RVTome_11_FD_200261 | JGI IMG/M metagenome (GOLD analysis project Ga0302046, IMG submission 200261) | Soil microbial communities from uranium-contaminated site in the Upper Colorado River Basin, Wyoming, United States - RVT147D111 (version 2) ... | reverse complement strand
TTGATATCCGTCTCGATCCCGGACTGTTCGTAGCTCAGTTGCCATATATTGGCCTTGACGTTTCCCCTCAATTGAGAATCGACCCGTAGCTGCATCAGATTTTCGATCAATTCCTCCCGAGACGACAGTTGTATTGTCGTCGGGGACATTTGACTATTTTGCGAGCGTCTTATACTCACAACAATGTGCGTAAACACGCCACCTTTCTGTCCTTGGTGATCGGTCGAGTAAGGGGCAAGCTCAACCCAATGCCCGCGATAGTATCCGGATACACCTACTCCACCGAGCCAGTTGCCCGGTTCAAAACTTAAATTATTTCTCTGGGCCAGAGCTCGCCAGCGATCCATTTTGTTGCGGTTGTCCAAATGGGTCAAGAGGATACAAATCATCGTAAAGAAAATAAACATAAAACAACCCATAAATACGAGCCAATCCATCCTTCGCCTCCATTCCGTTGCTGAAAGCTGCGTAAATACCAGGTGCGTGTGAGCGCAGCCGGCCGGGGATAACCGCTCTTTTGGATTATCCGGCTGCCGGTCTATTCATATTGTAGGCAATTTGGAGATCAAATCGTGGTAGAGTGGCTACGAAAAATTGTAATCCAGGCCGTAACGACTCAAAACTTGAACTCGCCCCCGCTGGCTTCCACCGTGACGTTCCTGGATACACCCTCTGCCTCCAGTTCCGTCAGGACGTCGTCCAGCGCGGTGACGAAGCGCTCATTTTCTGCCGGTAATCCCACTGTAACTCGCATGTGGGTTGGCAGATAAAACTGAGTCATCGGGCGGACGATCAGGCCGCGCCGAAGGAGCCGCTCGGAGATGTCGGTTGGCGGGAAGGGCGGCTTGAACAGGACGAAATTGCCCTGGCTGGGCCAGACTTGCAGCTCGAGTTGGCTCAAGGCATCGACCAGGTAGTCCCGGCCGGCGATGATCTTCGCTACGCTGCCGGCCAGATGGGCCGTGTCTTTCAGGCCGGCCAGGGCGGCGACCACAGCGACGCTGCTCAGGTGGAACGACTCCCGCGCCCGCGACAGATAGCGCGCGATCTCCACCGGGGCAATCGCGTAACCCAGCCGCAGCCCGGCCAGGGCATACGCCTTCGAGAAGCTGTGAATGATGACGACATTCCGGCCTGCTTTGACGTAGGCCAGGGTATCCGGCAGGGCGGCAGCCGGGGCAAAATGATGGTAAACCTCATCGGCAACGATGAGCACGTGGGGCGGGACACTATCGACCAGCGTCTCCATTTGGGGCGGCGTGATCGTGCTGCCGGTCGGGTTATTCGGGCTGCAAATATAGATCAGCCGGGTCTGTTCGGTGACGGCGGCCAGAATGGCTTCGACATCGTACCTGAACTGCTCCGGGCCCAGATCGACATAGACGATCTGCGCCCCCACCCGCCGGGTGGTCAATTCGTAGACGGGAAAGGTGGGGCGGCAAATGATGACCTCGGCGCCGGGCTCGACAAAGCTGTTGGCGATCATGGCCAGGACGTCGCAGCCGCCGTTGCCGGTCACGATGTTGTCCGGCTCGAGGCCATGGCCGATGGTTTCGGCTACGGCGGCGCGCAAATCCTCGTCACCCATCGGGGGATACCGGTTGAGGCCGGTCGCGGCCTGCTGCACGGCGGCTATGGCCAGCGGCGAGGGTCCGTAGGGGCTCTCGTTCGAACCGATTTTGATCAACTCGGTCAGCCCAAATTGCTGCTGCGCCGTTTCGATGGCCGGGTCGCTGGTAAAGATAGGGGCCGCGGCCACGGTGGGTTTGAATCTCAATCCCGCAGGCTGGTCCATAGTTAGCTCACCAGCCGCCGGCTTGCTTCTTCGAGGGTTTCGATTTTCTTTGGAAAGGCGAAGCGCACGATCCCTTTGCCCAGCTCAGGATAGCCCCGGTAGAAGCTGGTGCCCGGTACGACCGCGACTTTCTTTTCGGTCGTCAGCCAATGGGCAAAAGTGACATCGTCCATATCCGGCTGAATGGCGGCATATTCGGCCATCACGTAATAAGCGCCCTCCGGCCAGCGCGCCTGAAAGCCGGCCTCTTCCAGCATAGCCATCATCTTATCACGCCGCACATGGTAATCCTGGACCTGTTTAGTGTAATACTCAGGCGGCAGTTTCAACCCGACCACGGCCGCTTCTTGCAACGGGGTCGGGGCACAAATGGTTAGAAAATCGTGGACCGTGCGCAAGGGATTGGACAGCGCCGCTGGGGCAATGGCCCAGGCCACTCGCCAGCCGGTCGTCGCATAGGTTTTGGTCAAGCCGCTGGTCGTGATCGTCCGCTCGGCCATGCCGGGCAGAGTCGCAATCGGAATGTGCTGCCGGCCATCGAACAGAATGTGCTCGTAAATCTCGTCCGTGAGGGCGACGGTGTCATATTCGAGGCACAAGTCGGCAATGAGCTGGAGTGTGTCCCGGTCGAACACTCGTCCGGTCGGGTTGTGGGGGGTGTTGAAAATGATGGCCTTTGGCTGCTGCGCGAACGCGGCCCGCAGTTCGGCTTCGTCCAGGTTGTAGTCAGGCGCTCGCAGGGATACCCAAATCGGTTCACCCCCGGCAAACGTCACTCCGGCGATATAGTTTTCATGCGACGGGTCCAGAATGATGACCCGGTCGCCGGGGTTGACCAGGCTCAGCAGGGCCGCGATGATGGCCTCGGTCACGCCGCAGGTGATCGTGACATCGGTGTCAGGATTGACCTCGAGACCGTACCAGCGCCCGTAATTTTCGGCCACCTGGGCCCGCAGCCGAGGCGAACCCCAGGTAATGCTGTATTGATTGTAACCTTCTTGCACGGCTGCGATGGCCGCATTCAATACCTCCGGGGGCGGATCAAAGTCGGGAAACCCCTGCGACAGGTTGATGGCATTATGCTTTTGTGATAAACGCGTCATCTCTCTGATGACCGATTCGGTTAACCCGCTTAAACGATGGGCTGGCTTCATTAAAGCATCTCCTTGAGTAATTTTGCTAACGGACACTTTTACAAGGTAGCAAGGTAGCAAAGGAGCAAGGTATAGCTTTTCAGAAAAAGATTTTGAGTCTGTAGTAACGACTTCAGTCGTCTCCGCACCCAAACGACTAAAGTCATCACTACGAGCCAAAAACATTATCTGAACATCTATAGCAAGAACCACATCCCCTGCTACCCTGCTACATGCTCCCCTGTTACCCTGCTCCCCTGCAATGCATTCACCCGCAGCCACTCGTACATCAATACCCCGCCGGCAATAGACACATTCAGGCTTTCCGCCTGACCCCGAAGCGGCAGGCTGACGAAATCGTGCAGGCATTGGCGCAAGGCCGGACTCAACCCGTGTGCTTCATTGCCCAGCACCAAAGCCACCGGCCCAACCAGGGCCTCACTCTGCCAGGCTAAACGACCTCGGGTGGCATCCGCCCCAACGAGGCGATAGTTGGCCCCGGTAAGTTGTGACAATGCTTCTTCTACGTTTTTGGTGCGGGCGAAGGGTACATTGAATAGTGAACCCATTGTACCTCGTACCGTTTTGGGGTCAAAAGGATCGACGCCGGGTTCCAGCAGGATGACGGCCTGGGCTCCAACCGCATCGGCCGTGCGGATCAGCGTGCCCAGGTTGCCGGGGTCCTGGAGTTGATCGAGAACAAGAATAAGTGACCCTGAGTCAGTCAACTTGGAGGTTGTTGATTCAGGTTTGCCCACTTCGATTTTGGCAGAACCGGCCAAATCAAGCTCATGAAGTGACCGCTCCAACTCCCGCAGGGCAAAGGTCGCGATCAAGCCCTGGGAGTGATCGCGTTCGGAGAGGGCATTCAAGACCTGGGGCGCAACTGCGCTGGCTTCCGCTCCGGCCTCGATCAGTTGGGCCAACAGGTGGGGAGCCATGTCACCGGCAAAAAGCGGTTCGCTGTAAAAGACCTGCCGGGGGATGATCCGGGCTTGCATCGCTGGTAAAACCCGGGCTTGCAAGGCCATGCCCAGCAGTTGCAGCCCTTCGACCAGAAAGCAGTTTTGGCGCAGGCGATGTTTGCGCTGGGTCAACTTACGCGCTTCCACGATGCGCGGGTTCTTCGTCGATGAAATCATGGGGTGACTACGGCTGGCCCATTCAGGCCATCAATGTTTCCAGGCGATCCAGGGCCTCTTTCAAACGTTCGGTCTTGGTCACCAGCGAGATACGAGCCCAACCTTCGCCGTTAGCGCCGTACATCCCGCCGGGCGTGATCGAGACATGGGCTTCTTCGAGCAGCCGGGTCTGGAAATCGAGCGAGGTATACCCGGCCGGAACGCGGAACCAGATGTAGAGGGCTCCTTTGGGGAGTTCGGCGTCGAGCCCCATTTTCTTCAGCGTCGCCAGGCACAGATCCCGTCGTTCCTGGTAAACGGCGTTCCGTTCCGACACCCAACCCTGGTCGCCCGTCAGGGCGGCGGCGGCCATATCCTGGATCGGCTTGGCAATGCCGGAATCGATTTGAGTCTTGACCGTGGCCAGGGCCTCGATAGCCACCCGATAGCCAACGGCCATGCCGACCCGCCAGCCGGCCATGTTATAGGTCTTCGACAGCGAGTTGAACTCGACCGCAATCTCTTTCGCGCCCGGAATCTGCAAAACGCTGGGCGCTCGATAGCCGTCGAAGGTGACATCCATATAGGGTGCATCGTGGCAGAGCAAAATGTCGAACTGGCGGCAAAAATCAACGGCCTCGGCGAAAAACTCCAGAGTGGCGATAGCCCCGGTGGGGTTATTGGGATAGTTCAACCAGAGCATGCGGGCGGCCCTGGCGCTGTCCGTCGGAATATCGGCCAGATTGGGCAGCCAGCCCCGCTCCGGCAAAAGGTCGAAGGCTTCGGTGCGACCCCCGGCCAGCATCGGCGCGAAATAGTAGCTCGCATAGGCAGGGTCGGGAATGAGGGACAGATCGCCCGGATCCAGCCAGGCCAGATGCAGATTGACCAGTCCCTCTTTTGACCCGATCAGGGGCAGCAGTTCGGCATCCTCCAACTCGACCCCAAAGCGCCGGCCATAGTAATCGGCCACGGCCTGGCGCAAATGCGGCAGACCGGCATAACCAGCGTAGTTATGCTTGCCCGGATCATCCGCACTCTGTTTGAGAGTGTCGATCAGGGTCGGGATCGGCGGCAGATCCGGACTGCCGGCATCCAGCTTGATGATGTCCGCACCCTCGGCAGTGAGTTGAGCAATGCGCCGGTTGAGCGTCGCGAAAAACAGGGGTGGGATATTCTGGGCGCGCTTGGCGGGTTTCATAAATTTTCTTCCTTTCAGTACGGGTTAAAAGAGGTTAAGGTGTCACTTTTTTCGATTTGGCGGGCTTCATTTTTAGGATACGCTCAAACGGAACGCCCGACCGAGGGGCGGCCTGAATGGGCAGCACGATGTGGAAGGTGCTGCCCGGTAGATTTTTCAAATCAAAGCCCTGGCTCTCGGCCCAAACGCGCCCCCCGTGAGCCTCGACCAGGCCCTTGACAATGGCCAATCCTAAACCCGGCCCGGCCCCCATGAATTTGGTCTGGCCGGTCGAATGCAGCGCCGAGTCGCCCACCCGATAGAATTTTTCAAAGATCTTGTCCTTATCTTCGGGTGCGATACCTACGCCCGTATCCCTGATCGTAATGCGCACCCTGCCGGCCGCATTCTTGCCGCTTTCTTCTATCTGGCCGGTGATGATGATGGTTCTATCATCGGGCGTGTATTTAATCGCATTGCTAACGACCTGCTTGAGAATCTGAAAAACCCGGGCCACATCGGCCTCGATGGGCGGTAGGGAGTCGAGGCCTTCGGTTTCGAGCGTGAGCTTGCGCTCGGCCAGGATACTCTCATACTGGGCCCCGATCAGCTCGATAATGGTTTTAAGATTGACCTCGTCCAGAATGAGATTGAGCTGGTCCATATCCATAGCCAGTAGATCGAGCATATCTTCGATGATGATCGTCATGCGTTTGGCGCCCCGGTTGATGCCTTCGACCAGGTTGATGGCGCGCTCGCCGATATCCAATTCCCGTAAAATATTGACGTAACCTTGAATCAGGGTCAGCGGGGTTTTTAGCTCGTGGGCAGCGATGCCAATAAAATCAGTTTTGGCCTGTTCCAGGTGGGCCAACTCGCGGTTGGCGCGGGCGACCTCGGCAGCGTATTGCATCACCTTTTGTTCCGAGTCCGTATACAGCCGCGAGATTTCAACGGCTTTGGCTGCGTGACTCAGTTTGGTGGCTTCCAGGTAGGCATCGATCATCACCCGAATGATGTGGACAAAGATGGTATCGACCGCCGACAGCATGACAAAGGCCGGCTCAGGGTCGACTTCTTCGCCGATGCGCTGCCAGATCCGTTCCCGCAACTGCTGAGGCACGCTCAACAAACTGGTCAGGCCGCGGTCGACCGCCACAGCATGCGCCGCCGCACTCTCCAGGATCGAGTCGACCATGCGCGTCTCGCCATTACGGGCGATGTCGATGATGGCCTCGTACAGCGTTTCATAAAAGGTTTTATCGGGGCTGCTATCAAGCGTGCCCAACATTTTGGCATGATCTTGCAGCCACTGGGCTAACAGTTTGTTGTGCATGGTAGCGTTACTCAATGCATGAATTCGTCGTTCAGACCACCGCCGCGACCGGCATTTCTCGCAAGCCCTCCGCCTCGATCACGGCGTCCAGGTCTCGTAAACTTCGTTCGGCGTAGGCTCGATAGCGGGCCTGCTTATGACGGATTTTCTGTTCGAGCGGCGGCATCAGGCCGAAATTGGCCTTCATCGGCTGGAAATCCTTGGGTTCGGCATGGGTCACGTAGTGACAGAGTGCGCCCAACATCGTCGTTGGGGGCAGCACGACGGGCGCCTGACCATGCAGCAGCCGGGCCGCGTTGAGGCCGGCCAGCAGGCCCGTGGCCGCGTTGCCGGCGTAACCCTCGACCCCGGTGATTTGTCCGGCAAAGAATAGATCGGCCCGGTTGTGCCACTGCATCGTTGGCTCCAGCAGCATCGGGGCGTTGATGTAGGTGTTGCGATGCATCATGCCGAAGCGCAAGAACTCGGCCTTTGCCAGGCCGGGGATCAGGCCAAAAACGCGCCGCTGCTCGCCCCAGCGCAAGTTGGTTTGGAAGCCGACCATGTTATAGAGCGTCCCGGCCAGGTTATCCTGGCGTAGTTGCACCACGGCATAGGGTCGCCGCCCCGTGCCCGGATCGGTCAGGCCAACGGGTCGCATCGGACCAAAAGCCAGCGCCTGATCACCGCGCCGGGCCAGGGCTTCGACCGGCAGGCACATTTCAAAGAAATGCTCGTCTTCCTGTTCGAACTGTTTGAGTTCGATTTGCTCGGCTTCGCGCAGCGCCGAGACAAAGTCCCGATATTCGGCTTCGGTCAGCGGGCAGTTGATGTAATCGCCTTCGGCCTGCTCGCCGCGCCCGTAGCGGCTGGCCCTAAAGGCGATCTCCATATCGATGGAGTCGGTCTCGACGATGGGCGAAACGGCATCGTAAAAATAGAGGTATTCTTTCCCCGCTAAGGCCGCAATCCCTTCGGCCAGGGCGTCGGATGTCAGTGGGCCGCTGGCGATAACCGTCGGGCTGTCCGGGATTGTGGTGACTTCTTCCCGGCGCAGTTCGATGAGGGGATGCGCTTCGATTCGTTGAGTCACACCGGCGGCAAACTTGTCGCGATCGACGGCCAGCGCACCCCCGGCGGGCACAGCAGCCTCAGCCGCTGCCTGCATGATCAACGAGTCCAGCCGGCGAATCTCATTTTTGAGCAGCCCCGGCGCCCGGTCGGCCAGGTTGCTGCCCAGCGAGTTGCTGCACACCAACTCGGCCAGCCGGTCGGTGACGTGCGCCGGCGTCTGGCGCACCGGGCGCATTTCGTATAGACAAACTGATATGCCGCGTTGGGCCGCCTGCCAGGCCGCTTCGGTTCCGGCCAGACCGCCGCCGATGACAATCAGGTCGTGGGGTTGGGTCATGATGGCACTCATCCTGTTGACTGTTATAATGCAAGAAGGGTATCTTGTCAATTCCATTAAAGTTGGCCCTTGTAACTTTTCCTTTAACAAGTTGCGAGTTTGTGTGGTATACTAATCAAGATAAGTTATAGCTATCAAGGTTAAAGGATGCTTAGTATGATGTCTTTTCAACGAATTACCACTAATCCTGAAATTTGTGGCGGCAAACCCTGCATTCGGGGTTTGCGTTTTCCTGTCTCACGTTTGCTCGGCTTGTTAGCTGCCGGTGAAACCTCAGAAATGATTTTAAAGTCATATCCTTATTTAGAAAAAGAAGACATCCAGGAGGCACTTGTTTATGCGGCTTTCTTGGCCGATGAGCAGATTATAGAGTTTGCTTGATGAAATTCCTCCTGGATATGCCGGTCTCAGCAATGCTTCTTGACGTGCTTAAATCCTACGGGCACGCAGGTGTTCACGCTCACCAAATTGGGAAAGATCGGGCGACGGATAGCGAATTATTGGATATAGCTCGTCAAGAAGAACGGGTGGTGATCACCGCCGATTTAGACTTTCCCCGGCTCTTGGCTCTCAGTTCGGCGGCAGGACCGGGGTTGATTTTGTTTCGAGGTGGTAATTACTCGGATGCAGAAATGGGTAATTTGTTAGAACGGGTGTTAAAGAATGTGCCCACTGAAACTCTGGAAGCTTCCATTTTGTGTTGTCGATAGAAAACGCATCCGTATCAGCCCACGTCCGGTGGACTCTATTTTTGTGAAATGAGAAAATGTGAACTGAATGAATGATGGCGCTCGAAAAGAATTCCTGATCGTCTTTCAACCCTCCGGCCGGCAGGCCCGTGTCCCTGCCGGAAAAACCTTGCTCGATGCGGCCCGCGAAATGGGGGTCGATATCGAAAGCATCTGTGGGGGACAGCAAACGTGCGGCAAATGCAAGATTGTGGCCGACTATGGCGATTTTCCCAAATACGCCATTATCTCCAAACCGGAGCATATTTCGCCGCCCGGTGGGGACGAGCGGGATTACTGGACCAAACGCCGCCGTGATCCAAAAGATTTTCGGCTCTCTTGTGCGGCCTGCGTCCTGGGGGACCTGGTGATCAACGTGCCGGAGGAGAGCCAGGCGCGCAAGCAGATCGTGCGCAAGAGTGCCACGGTGCGCCAGGTCGAGATTGCGCCGGCCATGCGCCAGTATTTCGTCAAAGTCAAGCCGGCCGAGTTGGGCGATAATCGCGGCGATTGGGAGCGAGTCCAGGCCAGCCTGTTGGAAACGCACGGGCTTAAACAGTTAGCCATCGACTATTTTGCCTTGCGTGATTTGCAGACGACGCTGCGTCAAGGCAATTGGGACGTGACCGTGACGGTTTGGGACGAGCGCGAGGTCATTCGGATCCAGCCGGGCTACCAGGAAGGCACCTATGGTCTGGCCGTCGACATCGGCACGACGACCGTGGCCGGTCACCTGGTCGATTTGCGCACCGGCGAAATCCTGGCCACCGAGGCCATGATGAACCCCCAGACGACCTATGGCGAGGACCTGATGAGCCGCATCAGCTACGGCATGATGAACCCGGACGGAGTCGAGAAGATGCACGTAGCCATTATCGAGGCGCTGTCCAAAGTGATCAAGCGGGCTACGCGGGCGGCCAAGCTTCAGGTGGACGACGTGATCGAGTTGGTGTTGGTTGGCAATACGGTGATGATCGCCCTACTGCTCGGCGTCGATCCGGTCGAGTTGGGTGGCGCGCCGTTTGCGCTGGTCACACATGATGGGTTGGATATCAAGGCGCGTGATCTGAAGATCGAGACCCATATTGGGGCCAATGTCCATATTCTGCCGTCGGAGGCCGGCCATGTTGGCGCGGATAACATGGCCGTGGTCATCGCCGAAATGCCGCACGAGCAGGATGAAATTTTACTGGTGATCGATATCGGCACCAACGCTGAAATCCTGGTGGGCAACCGGACACATTTGCTGTCGGCGTCCAGCCCGACCGGTCCCGCGTTCGAGGGCGGTGAGATCACCCACGGGATGCGGGCCTCGCCGGGGGCCATCGAAAAGGTGCGAATCGATCCGGTCAGCCTCACCCCGCGTTTCAGAGTCATCGGCGAGGAGCGTTGGAGCGATGAATTGGCCGACGAGGCGATTCAGGCCGCCGGTATTTGTGGCTCCGGCATCATCGACCTGGTGGCCGAACTGTTTGTGGCCGGCATCATCGACGCCGGGGGCAAATTTGTGCGTGAGACGCCTTCGCCCAATTTTCGCCCAACCCAACAGGTGGGCGAATACGTCGTGGCCACGGCTGCTCAGACCTCGACCGGGCAGGAGATCGTGATCACGCAGCAGGATATCCGGGCCATTCAATTTGCCAAAAGCGCGCTCTATACCGGGGCCAAACTGCTCATGGAGCGGCGAGGTGTCGAGCAGGTTGACCGGGTGCTGCTGGCCGGCGGCTTTGGCGCGCACATCGACAAGGTCCGGGCGATGATGATGGGCCTCTTTCCCGATTGTGACCTCGACAAGGTCTATCCTGTCGGCAACTCGGCCGGTGATGGGGCGGTCCTGTGCCTGTTGAATCGTGACTATCGGCGGCGGGCGCGCGAGATTGCGCGCTGGATCGATTACGTTGAAACGGCTATCGATCCGAATTTCCAGGCCCGCTTCGTCGATGCGCTGGCCTTGCCCCATAATACCGATGCGTTCCCTCATTTAAAGGGCCTGATCCCAGAACGGCCCGTTACCACGGCTTCGAATGGGCCTGATCGCCAGGAACGCCGGCAAGCCAGGCGACGCCGGTCCGAACGGCCGAATCCTTAAAATCTTGATTTGACCTTTTTCTATTCCACCGGCCTGCGCTATAATGCTCACTATGAATAAATTCGATCACCTGGAAACGCTGGTCCGCC
>Ga0302046_10005778_pt1 | contig 10861 bp, 7 predicted proteins | sample RVTome_11_FD_200261 | JGI IMG/M metagenome (GOLD analysis project Ga0302046, IMG submission 200261) | Soil microbial communities from uranium-contaminated site in the Upper Colorado River Basin, Wyoming, United States - RVT147D111 (version 2) ... | reverse complement strand
GCGGAACATCTGCAGATGCTGCGGCTCGTCGAAGCCGGGGTCCACGGCGTGCAGCGACAGGAACGTCCGGATCATCAGCCCCGATCCCACCAGCAGCACGAGCGCCAGCGCCACCTGTACGACGACGAGCGTGTTGCGCGCTCGCTGCCGGTCGCGGCTCTGGCTGATCGTCCACCCACCCGCCCTCAGCGACTCGGCGAGCCGCGGGCCGGCGTACCTGGCGACGGGAATCAGCCCGAACAGCATGCCCGAGACGCCCGACACGCCCAGCGCGAAGAGCAGGACGAACCGGTCGATGGCGATCTCGTCGGCGCGCGGCAGGTCGGCGCCGGCGTAGGCCAGTAGCGCCCGCAGTCCGGCCCAGGCGATGCCCAGGCCCAGCAGCCCGCCAAGCATGCTCAGGGTGAGGCTCTCGACCAGCAGCTCGCGCGCGATGCGACCCCACCCGGCGCCGAGCGCGGCGCGGATGGTGAGCTCCTGGCGGCGGCCGTCGGTCCGCACCAGCAGGAGGTTCGCGATGTTCGCGCCGGCGATCAGCAGCATCAGGCCCATGGTGCCCGTCAGGATCCAGAGCGAGTTGCCGATCGAGCCCACCACGTCGGACTTCAACGCCGTGAGGTCGGGGGTCAGGCCGGCATTGCGGAACAGCTCCAGGCTGATCCCCGGAGCCGGAGGCCATTCCTCCAGCCAGATCGAGAGCAGCCGCTCCACGTCCGCGCTGGCCTGCTCCATGGAGACACCCGGCTTCAGGCGTGCGATGCCGTTGTAGCCGAAGCTGCCCAGGACCACCTCGGCGCGGCTGAATCGCAGCGGCAGGATGATCTGCGGCTGGAGCTCGCCGGGGAACCTGAACGAGGCCGGCATCACGCCGACGATCTCGCGCGGCCGCGAGTCGAGCTCGAGCGTCTGTCCGATCGCGGACGGGTCTCCGCCGAAGGCGCGCTGCCAGTAGCCGTGGCCGAGAATGACCGACTCGGTCGATCCTCGATCGTCTTCCTCGGTGAACCAGCGCCCCAGGAGGGGAGGCACGCCCAGCGCGTCGAGCGTGCCGTGGGTGGCCTGCGCCGTCAGCAGTTGTTCGGGATCGACCGGACCCGTGGCCGTGGAAGCGCCGTACTGCCACAGGCCGAAGCGCTCGAACGTGTCGCTGTGGTCTCCGTAGGTGTAGTACATGGACGGCGAGGCACTCACCCGCACGTCGGGCGGCAGTCCCGGGATGCCGGGGGCGCGATGCCAGACCCCGATCAGACGATCCGGCTCGGGGAATCTCAGCGGCTGGATCAGGACGCCGTTGACGACGCTGAAGATGGCCGTGTTGGCGCCGATGCCGATGGCCAGCGTGAGCAGCGCCGCGAGGGTGAATCCCGGCGTGCGCCGCAGCCGGCGGAGCGCATGGCGGGTGTCGCTCAGCAGGTCGTACAGCCAGCGGGCGCGCCAGACGTCGCGCGTGTCCTCGGTGATGCGCGTCACGTTGCCGAACGCCCGCCGGGCGGCCAGCCCCGCAGCCTTCGCGTCGAGGCCCGCGCTCGTCTGCTCGCCGACCTCGATCGCCAGATGCGCCCGGATCTCCTCCTGGAGATCCCGGTCGCGCTGCCGCCGCCGGAGCCACCAGAGCAGTCTTCTCCACATGACACTACCCCTGCGATCGGAGCACCCGTCCCATGGCCTTCGCGAAAAGCTTCCACCGCGACTCCTCGGCGACGAGCTGCTGCTTGCCGGCCGCCGTGAGGCGGTAGTACTTGGCGCGCTGGTTGTTCTCGGTGACGCCCCACTCGGACTCGATCCAGCCCTCGCGGCGGAGTCGGTGGAGCGCGGGGTAGAGGCTGCCATGCTCCACCTGCAGCAGGTCGTCCGAGCGGGCGCGAATCGCCTGGCCGATGCCGTGGCCGTGCTGCGGGCCCCACTGCAGCGTGCGCAGGATCAGCAGGTCGAGCGTGCCCTGCAGGACGTCGATCTTGTCTCCCATGGTGGTAGGCACACTACCACCTGGCTGGTCGAATGTCTACCCCCTATGTCTCCGGCCGCGATGGGCGGGCGCGCCGCCGGCGTGTCGCCACTCAGTTGCGTGGGCCCACGCGCCCGATGCGTTGCCCTTGCAGGTACTTCGTCCCGGTCTCCGCCTCGAGCGCGACGGGCTCCTGGAACAGCAGGACGATGTCGGAGCCTCCGAACTGGAAGTACCCGAGCTCGTCGCCCTTGCGCAGCCCGGCTCCCGGTTCCGGCTCGAGGACGACCGACGAGATGAGCGTCATGCCGACCGGCACGACCGCCACGAGTCCTGCCGTCGGCGACTCGATGATGACGAGGCCGCGCTCCTGGTTGAACTGGAAGGTGTCGCCGTCGACGCTGCCCAGCGAGCCATCAGGGTTCCGGACCACGTCGAGGTAGACGCGGCCGTGGACGTTTCGGACCTCCCGGATCACGCCGGCAACCGGGACGTGAAAGCGGTGGTAGTCGGTGACGTCGAGGAAGCTGTGCGCGTAGATGCCGCCCGCGAATGCGCCGGCGTGGGGACTGCCGTCGAGCAGGTCGGCGATGGGCCACCGGGCGCCCTTGACGGTGATCGCGGAGCGCTCGTCGATCGGCCAGGCACCCATGAAGGTGGCGTCGGCCGGGGAGACGATGACGGTGTCGTCACCGGGAGCTTCGATCGGTCGCTTGCCGGGCCGAATCTCGCGCGCGAAGAACTGGTTGAACGTCTGCCAGCCGCTCGGGCCGGCGAAGTAGTCGTCCACGTTGAATTGGGGCAGGGACGCAAACGACTCGATCCCGGCCGCCGACGCCGGCGTGTCGAGGAACGAGCCCCACGCCGCGGCCACCCGGCCGAGCCAGTCGCTGAAGGCCTGGTCCTCGTTGAGCGCGTCGTCCGGCGCCTGATTGACGACGTAGTGCAGGCTCAGGACCTTCGGTGCGGCCTCCCGCTCGACCGGAATCCAGGTGACCAGCTCGTCCACGTGGCGGTAGAAGGCGTCGAGGCTGTCGATGCCCTGCACGCCGGCGGCGTCGATCGCCTCCGTCAGTCCGTCGCGCAGATCGGGCCGCGAATCCAGCAGCGCCATCAGGTCCGTCACCACGGGCTGATGACCGCCGGCGCGCGTGTCCGGCTCGACGCTCCAGTGGCACGCGGCGACTGCGGCGAGCAGCAGTACGATCGAGAGGTGCGACGGCGTCGTTCTGGTCATGAGCGCAGCATCCCGGGGAATTGTACAGGTCCCGGGATCCTGCCGGGACGCGCGGTTCCCTGATGGTGCTCGACGAACATCCAAGCCAGATCGCCGGCGTCATCGACGAGGCCGAGGGCACAGATGCTCCAGCAATGCGGCGTCCGGTACCTGGGATTCCCCTTGCGACTCCCCGTACACCGCGAGGACCTGACCGAGGACGCGGCGGCGGGGGGATCGTCACCGGCTACGCCAGCGAGTAGTCGCGCTGCGTGCGCGCGTACTCGATGAAGTAGTCCAGCGCCTCGACGTTGGCCATGGCGGCGCGGTTGGCCGCCTTCTCCGGCGGCACGCCCATGAGGATCCGCCGCACCGGCACTTCCATCTTCTTGCCCGTGAGCGTGTAGGGAATGGCGCGGACCTGAAACATCTTGTCCGGGACGTGGCGCGGCGAATAGTCGCGCCGGATCCGGGCGCGGATCTGCTCGGCGATGTCCTCGTCGAGCGGCACGTCGCCCCGCGTCTTGACGAACAGCGGCATGAAGAACCGGCCGCCGGGAAGGTCGAGGTTCACGATGAGCGCGTCCTCGACTGCCGGCACGCCCAGGAGCGAGCGATAGACCTCGGCGGTGCCGATGCGGACGCCGTGGCGATTGAGCGTGGCGTCGGAGCGGCCGAGGACGAAGCAGCCGCCGCGAGCGTTGATCCGGAAGAAGTCGCCGTGGCGCCAGACGCCGGGCCACGTGTCGAAGTACGACTCCCGGTACCGGCTGCCGTCGGCGTCGCCCCAGAACCCCACGGGCATCGACGGCAGCGGCTCGGTCACCACGAACTCGCCGACCTGATCGACCACGGCCTTGCCCTCCACGTCCCACGCGTAGGCGGCCACGCCGAGCTGGCGCGCCTGGATCTCGCCGGCGTAGAGCGGCAGGTTGACGACGCCCCCGACGAGCCCGGTGCAGATGTCCGTGCCCCCGCTGCCCGCGTGCGCCCACATGTCCCGCTTCACGTTCTCGAAGAACCAGGCATGGCACTCGGCGGTGACCGGGGAGCCGGCGAGCACGATGGTCTCGAGCTGCTCGAGCGCGAAGCGGTCCTTCGGCACGATGCCCGCCTTCTCGAGGAGGCTCTGGTAGGCGGGGCTGGCGCCGAACAGATTCGCGCCCGTGTCGTCGGCCAGCGTCCAGAGCCGGTCGGGCCCGGGCCACACCGGGTTCCCGTCGTAGAGCAGGGGCACCACGTCGACGATCAGGCTGCTCGCCAGGAAGTTCCACATCATCCAGCCGGTGGACGTGAAGAAGAACATGCGCTGGCGGGGGTGCATGTCCATGTGGAAGTGAAACAGCTTCAACTGCTCGATCGTGATGCCGCCGTGACAGTGGATGATCGGCTTGGGCAGTCCCGTGGTGCCGGACGAGAACAGGATCCACAGGGGATGCGCGAACGGCACCTCCTCGAAGCGAAACGTCTCGCCAGGGTCTGGACCGGCCACCACGTCCTGCCAGAGCAGCGCGCCCGGCGTCAGCGGCGTCCGGTCGTCCTCGTCGAGATACGGGAGATGCACGACGTGTGCGAGCGTCGGGAGCTGGCCGATGATCTCGCGGATCTCGGCGCGGCGGTCGAAGGGCTTGCCGCCGTAGCTGTAGCCGTCGACGCAGACGATCAGCTTCGGCTCGAGCTGCGCGAAGCGATCGAGCACGCCTCGCGTGCCGAAGTCCGGGCCGCAGCTCGACCAGACCGCGCCGATGCTCGTGGTTGCCAGCATGCCGACGATGGCCTCGGGCGCGTTCGGCAGGTAGCCGACCACGCGATCGCCAGGCGCGATGCCGAGCGCCCGCAGGCGGGTGGCGAGCACGCGCACCTGACGCGCCAGGTCGGGCCAGGACAAGGTGGTCAGGGGCCGCCGCTCGGACAGGTAGAGCAGCGCGTCCTCGCCTGGACGCTCGTGCCGCAGCGCGTGCCTGGCGTAGTTCAGCGTGGCGCCCGGAAACCACTCGGCGCCCGGCATCGTGCGTTTCCCGAGCACCCGCGGGGGAGGCGTCGAGAACTCGATCCCGCAGAACTCGGCCATCGAGCTCCAGAACGCGTCGAGGTCCGCGACCGACCAGCGCCAGAGCGCCTCGTAGTCGGCGAAGGTGTGGCCGCGCGCCTCGAGCCAGCGCAGGTAGCGGGTCAGGTGCGAGCGCGCCAGGCGCGCCGGTGGCGGAGTCCAGAGGAGGGCGCCTTCTTCGACCTTCATGCGGTGTCTGATTGTAAACGCGGGGCGCCGCGTCGGCCGGGTGCCGTCCAGCGAGCCGGGGTCCCGTTCGACTGGCCGGAAGGCGCTGTAGGATCCAGTTTCGTCGAGCCATCCCAGGGAGGAACTCGTGAAACTGATGATCGCCCTTGCCGCGAGCCTGCTCGCCGTCGCCGCCGTGCCGGCCGGGGGCCAGTCGCCGGCCCCCGGTGCGGAGTTCGCCGTCGAGGAAGCCACGATCGCCGGGATCCAGGCGGCGATCCTCTCGGAGCGCGTCACCACGGTCGGCGTCGTCGAGCGCTACCTCCGGCGCATCCGGGCGTACAACGGCACGTGCGTCAATCAGCCAGCGGGCATCCTGGGGCCGGTGACGACCATTCCGCGCGCTGGCCAGCTCAACGCGCTGTCCACGCTCAACCTCCGTCCTGCGGCCCGGGTGGCCTGGGGCTTCGACGACCGGAAGGCGCGGAGCCTGACGGATACGGCCGACGACGATCCGGCGATGCCCGATGCGCTCGAGACCGCAGCGGCGCAGGACCGCCATCTGCGTCAGACGGGGAGGCTCATCGGGCCGCTCCACGGCGTCGTGATCGCCGTCAAAGACCAGTACGACACGGCCGACATGCGCTCGACTTCCGGCGGCGACGCCCCCTACGCCGACGACCGGCCGCCCGATGACGCGACCTTCGTCGCCCGGCTCCGCGAGGCGGGGGGGATCATCCTGGCCAAGGCCAACCTGGCCGAGTACGCGACCGACGGCGCGCGCAGCGCCTTCGGCGGGACGTTCTGCAACCCGTACGACACCGAGCGGGTGCCGGGCATGTCGAGCGCCGGCTCGGGCACCGCCGTGGCGGCGAATCTCGTGACGTGCGCCATTGCCGAGGAGACCGTCGTCTCGATTCGCTGGCCGGCCTCGGTGAACAACACGGTCGGCCTGGCGCCGACACAGGAGCTCGTGAGCCGCGACGGCATGATCGAGCCGGGGCTCAATACGCGGGTGGGCCCGATCTGCCGGACGGTCGAGGACACCGCCAAAGTGCTGGACGCCTACGCCGGCTACGACCCGAAGGACGAGCTGACCGTGTTCAGCGTCGGCCGCATGCCGGGCCGTCCGTATGCGAGCGCCGCCGCCGAGTCCGGCCGACTCGACGGCCTGCGGATCGGCGTGATCCGCGAGTACATGAACCGGTCGCTCCTCTCGCAAGCCGACGAGGAGAGCATCGCGATCGTCGAGCGTGCCGCCGACGATCTCCGGCGCCTCGGGGCGACCATCGTGGACCCGGGTCCCGAAGGGGCGCTCTTCCAGGCGTGCGTCGCACGCTACGGCCCGGAGCTGTACAACGCGACCTTCACCGCGCGCTACGCCGATCTGTTCCCTGTGGACGCGAATGGCCAGCCGGCGGGCGATCACATCGAGACGCTGGTCGAGATGCGCCTCGACCCCTCCCGCGTCCCGGACGACTTCACGTTCCGCAGCCTCGGTGCCGGCTTCGGCGCGCCTGGCGAGAGCCACTACATGATGGACCGCTACCTGCGCGAGCGCGGCGATCCGAACGTGACGAGCAACGCGGATCTCGTGAGCAAGAGCACCTTCTACGGCGACCCGAGCTTCCCGGATCGCCGCGCGATCCGGGAGCGCGCCGAAAGCGCCCGTGCGCTCGACACGCGGGCGCGGATGCAACACCGCTTCGCGGTGCAGACGATCGTGCTGCAGTGCATGCAGGAGCAGCAGCTCGACGCGCTGCTGGCCCCGACCGCCAGCGTGCCGCCGCCGAAGCTGACCGCGCCGCGCGAGCCGAACGCCAACGGACGCTCGGCCGTCGGCTGGTCCATGCTCGGGCAGCAGGGCTTTCCGGTGATCACGGTCCCGGCCGGGTTCACGACCGAGGTGTGGGATCGCGAGCGGGACCAGAGCGGTGGTCCGCCGCGGCTGGTTGGCCCCGTCGCGGCGCGACTGCCGGTCGGGCTCGACCTGGTGGGCCGTCCCTTCGACGAGCCGCTGCTGTTCCGGATCGCTGCTGCCTACGAGGCGGCGACCCGGCACCGGGAGCCGCCCGCGGACTTCGGTCCGGTGCAAGCCGAGCGATAAGTTCACTCCAGGCCCACGCGGGACAGCGCCGGGGAGATACCCGCAGGCGGGGAAGTGCGCCACGCACTGGCGGGAACAGTGCGCGGCGCTCCGGGCTATCTCGACGGCGGCACCTAACGCACTCGCCTTGTTCTTCGTGTACTTTCTGCTTCTGGTCCTGCTGAAGCGCGAGTGGATCGTTGTCACTGTTGTGCTGTCGACGATTGCCGTGGTGGAATTCCTGAGGAAGCAGGCGCATGGATCTCGCACCCGTAGACGCTCCGCATGGAGCCGCCCGCGGACGTCGATCCGGTGGGCGGTAGGCGCCGAGCGCTCACTCCACTCGAATCCCGAGCACCCGGCAGAGTCCCGCCTCGATTGGGGGCCATGCCGACCCGGGCAGCTGGCCGATTCGAGCCTTCATCTGGGACTTGTGCAACGGGCCCACGCTCTCGCACTTGACGTAACAGCGCTCTCGCAGGCCCGTCACGGCGGCAGCGTCCGGGATCTCCACCCGCAGCGGTCCGGGGCGCGTGGTGATGGGGACGACGAGGACGTCCGGGCGCAGGTCGTTGAGCGGATCGATGGAGACGATTAGCGCCGGGCGCGGCTTCGGGAACGCCTCGAGCGTGACGGTCCAGAGGTCGCCGCGTCGGATTCTCTCCACATCGCCTCCTGCATCACGCTGCGCCATGCCGCCGTCTCCGCCTCGTCGTCGTCTCGCTCGCTGGCGTTGAACGCCAACAGCTCCTCCCGGAGCTTCATGTCCCGCCATGCGTCCCGATACCGGCGCAACGCCGATTCGACCTTCTCCGAGCGCGTCGCGCCCGGCTGCTCGTCGACGAACGCCAGCAGCGCGTCGTCCAGCGTGAGTGAGACCTTCGCTTTCACGTATCCTCCAGTGAGTAATACTACATATCCTACTTCATGTCTTACTCCTGGCCCAGCCCCGGCCCGAGGACACCGCCGATAACTGCGCGTGATTGCGCGCACGTCCGCTTTCCGTCTTCGCGGCGAACAGGACCTGCGCAAGGTGAGCGAGACGCTGCAGGTGGGGTCCGTGCTCACCGGGAGCGTGCGCCGCGCCGGCAATCGCATCCGTGTCAGCGCGCAGTTGATCGACCCCTCGGACGACTCGCAACTGTGGAGCGAGCGCTACGACCGCGAGCTGCGCGACGTGTTCGACATCCAGGACGAAATCGCGGAGGCGATCGTCGCGCAACTGAAGGGAAAGCTGGGGGCATCGTCCGGCCGGCCCCTGGTGAAGCGCTACTCCGAGAACCTGGAAGCCCACAGCCTCTACCTGAAGGGGAACTTCCATCTGTACCGCCTGACGGCGGCCGAGATGGACAAGGGCCGCGCCTACCTCGAGCAGGCCGTGGCGCTCGAGCCCGGTCACGCCCGCGCGTGGCTCGCGCTGGCCGACTTCCACATCGCCGCCTGCTTCATCGGCACGGCTCCGCCCTCCGCGGGCTGGCCCCTTGCGCTCGACATCGCTCGCACGGCGGTGGCGGCCGACGGCGAGCTGGCCGAGGCCCACGCGGCCCTGGCGTTCGTGGAAGGGCACATGGAGCATCGGTGGGACGAGGCCCTTGCCAGATTCGGCACGGCACTGGCGCTGAATCCGTCCTCCGCGCGCGCGCACTTCTGGTACGGAGACACGCTCTTCTACGTCGGGCGGGCCGAGGAAAGCCTGGCCGAGCTTCGTCGCGCCGTGGAGCTCGACCCGCTCCTGGCGCTCTACGAGGAAGTCCTGTCCTACCTGTATCTGTGCACGGGCCAGCGGGCGAGGGCCGAGGAGCATGCCCGCCATGTTCTGGAGATCGATCCCGAGTACCCGTGGGCGATGGCCGTGCTCGGGGAGTGCTGCTCCCTGTCGGGCCGCCTCGCGGAGGGCGTCGAGCTGCTGGAAAGAGCCTGCGAGCGGATGGGAGGCGGGTACCTGCCGATGGGGTTCATGGCCTGGGCATACGTCCGCGCCGACCGGCGACGGGATGCCGAACGCTTCGTCTCCGGCCTGGAAGGGCAGAGGCGTGAACGATACGTTCCAGCCGGCACAATCGCGTTCGCGGCGCTGGCCCTGGGCGACGTGGAACGCGGGATGGCGTGGGCCGAGAAGGCGGTGGACGAGCACGATCCCAATCTGCCCAACCTGATGCGCTCCCCGTACTTCGACGCGTTCGACGGCCAGTCGCGCTACGACGACTTGTTCCGGCGCATGAATCTGCGCCGGTAGTTCCGCTATGATGGGCCCGCGCTCGTTCGGCAATCAGGAGGTTCGCATGCGCTCTACTCTTCGGGCGGTCGTTGTTCTCGTGTGCTCACTCGTGCTGCTCCCAGTCGCCGCGCGTGCACAGGCAAGTCCCGAGGCGCGCGCCGCCGATGCCGTCGGCTTCGACATCGAGTGGAATCACGTCGCGCTGAGCGTGCCGGACATCGCCGAATCGATCGCCTGGTACGAGGAGATGCTCGGTTTCAAGGGCACCGTGCGCGGCGGCGGCCAGCCGGGTGCGCGCCAGCAGGTCGCCGATCTCCGGCGCGGCAACATCACCATCGAGTTGTTCCAGGTGCCGGACGCATCCCCGCTGCCGGAGTCGAGGAAGAACCCGTCAGAGGACTTCCGGACGCACGGAGTGAAGCACTTCGGCTTCGAGGTGAAGAACCTGCCAGCCGTGCTCGAGGAATTGAAGGCCAAGGGCGTGAAGATGGCCTTCGAGATGCGCGACGCGCCGACGGAGAGGTTCGCGTTCATCAGCGACAATGCTGGCAACGCGATCGAGCTCATCGAGCACAAGACACCGTAGATGGAGAGAGTCCGCCTTCGCGGCTTCGCCGCTACGGCGTGACAGCCTTCGCGTGGCTTGCCGAGCCGCCAGCCCCGCCGTAGCTTCAGCGAAGGCGGGAAGCTCGCGCAAGCGAGCGAAGGCTGGTGCGGAAGGAGGGATTGTGCGGCGTTCCCTACCGCCTCGCGAGCGCCGCCTGCATTCGTGCTCGCAGCGGCTCCATGACCTCCTTGTCCCGGGTGTCGATTGCGGGCGTGGTGTCGTAGTTCTCGTAGAACACGCTGCTGCCGACCTCCGGAGGAACGCCGAGCGCCTCGCGGACGCCCGCGAACGCTGGAACGAACCCACGATCCACCAGCGGAAGGACCGTGCCGGCTATCGTGCCGGTCGGCCCGCAGACGTAGATCACCACGTGCTCCGGCGCGAATCCCCCGGGGGGCAGGCCAAGGCGCGCTTCGAGATCCCGCAGCCTGGCCGGCTCGAAGAACGATTCCACGCGCCCCCTGTCGCCCGTCCACTCCGCTGACTCCTGGGACCGGCTCACCGTGCCCCAGTACTTGAGGCCGTGGGCCGCCGACAGCCCGAGCAGCTCGTCACGGTAGCCGAGCTCGAC
>Ga0302046_10005777_pt1 | contig 10862 bp, 11 predicted proteins | sample RVTome_11_FD_200261 | JGI IMG/M metagenome (GOLD analysis project Ga0302046, IMG submission 200261) | Soil microbial communities from uranium-contaminated site in the Upper Colorado River Basin, Wyoming, United States - RVT147D111 (version 2) ... | reverse complement strand
ATGGTAATACATGTCACAGAAGGTGGTGATGCCGGAGCGAATCATTTCGGCGCAGGCGAGCTGAGTGCCGATGTAACAATAGGCGTGGTTTACAAATTCCCGCTCCACCGGCATCATGTAACCATACAGCCAGACATCCAGCCGTAAGTCATCCGCCAAACCGCGCAGGAGGGTCATGGCCGCATGAGTGTGGGCATTGATCAGGCCGGGACTGATGACACAGTTCCGGCAGTCGACCGTCGTCGTTGCTTCGTAAGCCGCTTCGAGTTCGGTCGCCGGCCCGACTGCTGCAATCGTGTTGTCTTTGATGGCAACAGCGCCGCTGGGGTAGAGATTCATCTGATGATCCATCGTAATCAGATAGCCATTTGTCAATAACAGGTCAACTGTTTGTTTCGTCATTGGGTTCTCCTGACCTTGCTGCGTTTGCTAGGTGCTTCGATTCTTCATGTAAGGGCGCGGCCTTACGCCTGCCCCGTGAGGCGACCCCAAGGGTACGCCCCTACGTAAAGATAGGATGTTTATAACGCGGACAGATCAAACTTGGGCTGGATCAATCCTGGCCAGGTTAGCCGGGAATGGTCCGTGTATCTGGTTACAAAACGAGCCAGGGCAGCAAAGCACTGGCTCATAGAAATCTTCAATACGGATCTATTGGGTTGATCGACGGCCGGAGAGCTTCAACCGTAGCTTCCGCCCCACGCGCCATCGTCCTCAATCTCCAGATCATCGTCGTCCAGGAGCAGATCGTCGTCATCGTCATCATCTAGCAGGAGTTCATCGTCATCTTCGTCAAGGAGATCCTCATCGTCCCAATCCTCCTCGTCCTCTTCTATGTCGACCAAATCTTCAAGCTCCTCATAGGTGAGACAACCATCTTCGGGGTCGTAGACGATCTCTTCGGACGTGCAGAATTTATCTTCGTTGAAGATACAGTTGATTGCCCGGCATACAATTTTTGTGGTCATTTCCACCTCTCGAAAATAATCAATAACTCCACTGTTGCAAGTTTAGCTAATTTATTTTGGTCAGTCAAGAATCCAGGCCTCGACTGTGGCTCCGGCCGGGAAGCGGGTCGTCTGCTCTGGGATGACAACCAGGCAATTTGCCCAGACCATCGACGTTAAAATTCCTGAACCCTGCACCTGAACGTCACTGCCGCGTGTCGTCACATGATAGCCATCCTGCTCCCGATGAAGAAAGGCCCGCATGTAGTGGCGGCGGCCGCTATTGGTGACGTCTTCGTCCAGTTTGGCCCTGATCGTTGTTTTCTCCCAAGAACGCTGGCCGGCCAGTTTAAGAATGGCCGGTCGGGCAAAAACCTCGAAGGCAATCATAGCCGCGACCGGATTGCCGGGCAGGCCGATGAGGGGCACGTGCGTCCCGGCTTGATCACTATGATACAGTTTCCCAAAGGCCAGGGGTTTACCCGGTTTGATGGCGACTTGCCAAAATTGCATCTCGCCTTCGGCGGCCAGGACCGTCTTGACCATATCGAAGTCGCCAACTGAGACTCCGGCCGACGTTAGAAACAAATCGACCCCTTGATCCAGTCCGGCCTGAATCTTGGCCGTCAAATCTTCAATCGTATCGCGGGCAATACCGAGCATAACGGCTTCACCACCATATTTTTCGACCATGGCCGCCTGGGTATACTCATTGGAATTACGAATTTTGCCCGGTTCGATGGGTTCATCGATATCGACCAGCTCATCACCGGTCGCCAGAATAGCCACCCGGGGCCGGCGATACACCGGCACGTCCGCCTGACCAATGGCGGCCAGGATACCGACATCCTGCGGACGGAGGCGGCGACCTGCTTCTAAGACGACCTGACCACCCTTGATATCTTCCCCGGCCAGACGGACGTTATCGCCCCTGCCGATGGCCGTATAGATCAGAACCTCGTCGTCAGGCAGGTCATGCGCCGGGGTATTTTCGCTGGTCTCTTCGAAGCGAACGACCGCATCCGCCCCTTTAGGTACCGGCGCGCCGGTCATGATCCGTGCCGTAGTTCCGACGCTGAGTTTGGTTGAGCTCAAGGCCCCGGCTGGAATGTTATCGATAACTTTGAGCGTGGCCGGCTTCTGGCGCGAAGCGTTTTGGGTATCGGCGGCAATCACGGCATAACCATCCATAGCCGAATTGGCAAAAGGCGGCACATCGATGGGCGATATGATGGCTTCGGCCAGCACCCGGTTGAAGCTTGCGCTCAGGGCGATGCGTTCCGTATTGACCGGTGCTATTTGATCCAGAATGATGGCCAGAGCATCTTCAACAGTAATTAATAGGTTTTGTTCGACGTTTGCCATGGTTGATTAGTGTATCGAAAAATTCCTTTCCCGCAAATGAGAATTGCCGGATTGTTCGAGAAGATTTGACAAATAGTCGTTCACTGTTAGAATAATAGAGTTATGAGGCTAAATCGCCGCGTGCCTGTAGCGTGAGGCGATTTTTCTTTGTCTCACCTAGTGTCACAACCACCGTTAAGGAGTAACGATAGACCATGGAAGCGCTCGAACTGACTGCCGAAGTACGGGATATCACCGGCCGGCATGTCAAGCAATTACGCCGGCAAGGCTGGGTTCCGGCTGTCTTATACGGCCGGGAATTGGATACCGTCTTGCTAAAAATCAACAGCCGCGAGATGACTCGGGTTATCCGCGAGGCCGGTACCCATCAACTTATATCACTTAAAATCGGTAACAAAAAACCTCAAATGACTCTGGCGCGTGACATTCAACGTGATGTAGTCAAACACAATTATCTCCACGTGGACTTTTATGCTGTCAAAATGGATGAGAAGGTCACAGCCCAGGTGCCGCTGATCTTGGTTGGCGAAGCGCCGGGTGTCCGAGATCTGTTCGGTATTCTAACGCAAGGTCTCGACGAGTTGGAAATCGAGTGCCTGCCGGGGGACCTGATTGCTTCGATTGAAATTAGCGTCGAAGGTCTGGCGGCCTTCAATGACACAATTAGTGTGTCTGATTTGGAGATACCCGATACGATTACGATCTTGTCCGATCCTGACTCCATGGTTGCCAAGATCGAGCCACCACGCCTGGTGGAAGCGGAAGAAGAAACACTTCCGGGAGGCGAAGGAGCTGTCAGCGCCCAGCCGGAAGTCTTGACCGAGGCCAGGGAAAAGGCCGAAGAGGAATAATCAATCTCAGCTTAACGAATTTGAACAAAAAGAACCGGGTACCATATCCCGGTTCTTTTTTGTTTGGAGCCTAACGGGGACCAACCAGCTTGACCTCGTAGCCAACGCCTTCTAGTATTTCCTTTAACTCTTCGACGTCCCCTCGCCCCGCCCAGCGATTGCTCCTACGGTCCCACCAGATACGGTCTTTTAATATCTCGCGCAACTTATCCCGTTCGTTGACCGGAAAAACCATCGTCCGGTTGCGCCGGTTGATCGTTACCGTGATTTTCTCATCACTCATGCACTTTCCTCCGTGTTGGATTTATTTGATAACCAGTACATCGCGGCGTAAATAAGCCCACGGCTACCCCCCTCCAACCTCCCCTGCCAGCAGAGGGAGGCTTAAAAAATCCCCCCGCTCGCGGGGGGATCGAGGGGGGTGTAACCGACGGCCTATTTACGCGTCCGGGTACTAGATGACTCCTTGCTCACGCAGCGTTGCAATCAAGCCGGCATCGTAGCCCAGTTCGTCCAGAATTTCAGCGGAATGCTGCCCCAAGGTGGGTGGGGCCAGACGATAGCTGGTGGGGGTGTCTGACAGGCGCACCGGATTACCCATCGATTTCACCAGGCCGGCGATGGGATGGTCTAAGGCCACAATATAGCCTCGCGCCCGGTGCTGGGGGTGGGCCAGGGTGTCGGCAATCGTATTTATGGGGCCGGTTGGAATGCCGGTCGCCTTGAGTCTTTCCAACCAATAGTCGGCGGGTTGGGTGGCGAACAGGTCATCCAGAAGTGAGACCAACTCTGCCCGGTTCTTATTGCGGTCCGGGTTGGTAGCAAACCGAGGGTCTTCCATTAAGTTGTCAAGACCCAGGACATCACAAAAACGGGTCCACAATCGTTGGGTACCCACCGCCAGAATAAAGTATTTGTCTTTCGCTCTAAAAACTTGATAGGGCACGATGTTGGGATGGAGATTGCCCAATCGCTGCGGTTCATGGTCGCCGTTCATCAGTGACGAAGCCAGTATCGTCAGCCAGGCCGATTGGCTTTCGAGCAGGGTCATATCCAGACGCTGTCCTTTTCCGGTTTGATGCCGGGTCAGGAGAGCGGCCAGGATACCGATGGTCGCATACATACCGGTAGTGATATCGGCGATGGGGATCGGGTAACGGACCGGTTCGCCGTCCGGCTCGCCCGTGACGCTCATCAGGCCGGCTTCACCCTGAGCGATGACATCGTAGCCGGGCTGCTCGGCATAGGGCCCGTCGCTGCCATAGCCGCTGATCAAACAATAAATCAAACGCGGGTTCAGCGCCTGGAGCGTGTCGGCGTCGACCCCGGCCCGCCGGCGCGAGGCCTCTTTGGGGATGTTGCACACAATCACATCCGCCGAGGTCACCAGCTTGCGCAGCGCCGCCTGGCCCGCCTCCGTTTTGATATCAAGAGTCAGGCTGCGTTTGTTCCGGTTGATGCTCAAGAAATAGGTGCTTTCGCCGTCGACGAAGGGCGGTCCCCAACCCCGGCTTTGATCCCCGCTGCCGGGCTGTTCGATCTTAATGACATCAGCGCCCATATCGCCCAGTAACATGGTGCAGTAGGGGCCGGCCAGAGCCTGGGTCAAATCGATCACGCGAATGTTTTCTAATACGTCGGTCATAAAAACCTCGCTTCATTGTAACTCAGGATATCAATAATAATTCAGGGTGCGAGGCTTGTCAAAGGGGTGACCATCGCGGGTGCATCCCGAAGGTTGAACCGGGACAGATCCGGCATCGCTTTTGGCTCAGTCCTCAATTGTCTCGACAGACACCTGCCCATTGGTGGCCTCGGCCAGGGCGGCTTCGAAGTCCGGCAAATCATCGACTGTAAAGATCAGACGCAAGCTGACGTCGACGGCAAATTCTTCGGCCTCGATGTGGCCGTGGTGGCTCTCGATCAACCGTTTGGCCTGCTCATAGACATGGTAGGGCAGGTTAACAGCCACCGTGCGGTACGCCACCTGCTCGGTCAGGGGGAGTTCGGCCAGGACCAATTGAGCCGTCTCGGTATAGGCTTTGACCAGACCACCGCTGCCCAATTTGGCGCCTCCAAAATAGCGCGCGATAACCACGGTGACATCACCCAGGCCGCTGCCCTTGACCACGGCCAATGCCGGCCGGCCGGCCGTACCGCTTGGCTCGCCGGCGTCGCTCATACCGTGGGTGACCGTCGCGCCATACCCAACGGCGAAGGCATAAACGGCGTGGGAGTGGTTTGGCTCCTCGACTTTGACCCGGTCGATAAAGGCTCTGGCCTCTTCAACCGTTGGAGTATACCCGGCCCGCCCGATAAAGCGCGAATTTTTCACCTGAAGTTCGACCCGCGCCTCGCCTCCGGGAATGGGATATCGTGTGCTCATTGTCTGGATTTTAACCAGTTGTTTGGGAGTCGGCAAACCCAAAGTGGAAATGCGATCCGATTATTTTGTTTATATCGCTATCCGGTGGTACATTAATAATCGTGAGGGACCATATTTTTTTTAGTTACGCGCACGAAGATAGCCGGTTTGTGATGAAGCTGGCTCGAGACCTGCGCCGGCAGGGGCTGACCGTCTGGCTGGACCAGTGGGATGTACCTCCTGAATTGGCTTGGGATAAGGCTATCGAGCAAGCTGTCAGGACCTGTGCCTGCTTTCTGATCATACTGTCCCCGGCCGCCGTCGACTCGTGGGTGGTCCGCGATCAATTCGATCTGGCGGCCCGGAGCGGCAAACCAATCGTCCCGGTGTTATACCGGCCCTCCGATTTGCCTCCGCCACTGCAACAGTTCTCGGTCATCGATTTCAGTGCGCGCAGCTACTGGGCTGGCCTGCGTGAGTTGTTGGCCCACTATTTTCCTGAGCAGAATGTGCAGTTTGAATATCGCCCCAAGCCGGCTTGGGGCGATTTGACCTGGAGTTGGCGACAGGCGATGGCGCCCTTCCTCACCACTGTGGCCGGCTTCGACAGCCGTGCTCCGGCCCAGCGATTACTCGCCGTCGCCGGAGTTCCTCAGCCTGGTTCATTGACCTCAGCCAATTCGGCCCCGGTTTGGCTGCGTAAGTTGGTGGTGCTCATCTGGCCCGGCTGGCTGGGGCCGCTGCTACTATCGATTGTGTTGATAATGCTCACCTATGGTTTCTGGTCACCGGCCCGGCTCGAGTTCCGCCCGCCAACCGCAACACCCGCCAGGTTGGGCGTCATCAACCCGGCCACAGCCACACCCATGGCGCTGCCTACGCCCATCAAGATCGAGGTCAGGGTCAAAGACGGCAAGGTGATGGTCTATATTCCTGCCGGGGAATTTCTGCTGGGCAGCCCCGAAAACGATCCCCTGGCCGACGATGATGAAAAACCCCAGCGACCAATCTTTCTGGATGCCTTCTGGATCGACAAGACCGAAATAACGAATACTCAATATCAGCTATGTGTGAGTGATGGCCTATGCCCCCCCTATCGTCCTCAGGGTCGTCGTTTTGAAGATGATCACCAACCCGTGGTCGGGGTGGATTGGTTTCAGGCGGTGAGCTATTGTGAATGGAGTGGAGGACGGCTGCCGACCGAAGCCGAGTGGGAGAAAGCGGCCCGAGGCGTCGATGGCCGGATCTATCCCTGGGGTAATGAATTCGATGGCTCGCGGCTCAACTCGTGTGACGTGAACTGCATCGCCGATTGGAAGAATCGGCGCATTGACGACGGCTACGGTTACACCGCCCCGGTCGGGCTTTTTCCGGCAGGAGCCAGCCCTTATGGCGTGCTGGATATGAGCGGCAACGTCTGGGAGTGGACGGCCGACTGGTATGCCGCCGATTACTACAGCCTGGCGTCCTCTCAGAACCCCCCCGGTCCCAGTTCAGGCGAGCAGCGCGTGGTCCGTGGCGGCTCGTGGTATTACTATGGTACGAACCTGCGCGTGCCCAATCGGCATCGCGACTCACCTCACTACCGTTATGATAATATCGGTTTTCGCTGCGTGGTCGATGCGGAGGATCAGCCGTAGGTTCCCTGGGCGAATACCGCAATATCAACAACTTTTTATCAATGCTCTGACGCTAACTATAACGCTGTGAATTCGTAAAGAGGCGCATGGCGAAAAATTCATCAATTGGGCAGTGTCTTCTCAAAAAGTAGGGGCGATCTTGCCAAACCCTAAAGGTTTTCAAAACCTTTAGGGTTTCTTCCCCCGAATTATTGAGATGATACAGCTACTGCCCAACAACATCTGGCGGGCGCAGGCGAGCGGCCAGGTCGCGCAATTGGCCAAAACTGATCGGCTTGATCAGAACCAGGTCGGCGATCTCGCGCAGACTTTCGGCCATAAATGGATCGGCGGTGGCCAGGATGACGCGCGTTGCGGCCAGGTGCTTGGCACTGCGGATTTGATCGAGCACTTTTTTGCCCGATATTTGAGGCAAGTGCAGGTCCAGCACCACGACCGCCGGCTGTGTATCCGCCAGGCGTTCCAGGGCAAGCCGGCCATCTTGAATGATTTCGGTCTCATATTCGGCAGCCTGGAGCGCCTCGGAAAAGATAGTGGCTAAATCCTGATCATCTTCAATGATTAGGCTGAAATCTCGTTTCATTAGGCCGTCTCCGGAATGAGCGAGAGGGGCAAGTTGACGATGAAGGTACTGCCCTGTGCAATCTCGCTCTCCAGGCTAACCCGGCCTCCCATCAAGGTGACCAGTTGTTTTACAATCGATAGGCCCAGCCCGGCGCCGCCATGGGTGCGCGTTTCGGTGGCGTCCACCTGCCGGAAGGCATCGAAGATATAATCTTCGGCTTCGGTTGAGATACCGGGGCCGGTGTCGGTCACCCGCACTTCCCAATGGTTTGGGTCAGGTAGATAGATGCCCAGGTGGACCTGACCCTGGTCGGTGAATTTGATGGCGTTGCCGACAAGGTTGAGCAAAATCTGCTGCAGCCGGTTATAATCGCCGCAGATGGTACCGGGTAGTTTTGAATCGATTTGGCTGGTCAATTGCAGGCCCTTGTTTTCGGCCAGCACGCCCATGGTCGTTCGCACGTGATCGATCAGGTCAGCCGGAGCAAAGGTGGTCGAGACAAGTTTCAAGGTGCCGGCCTCCAGTTGGGCCTGATCGAGCAGCTCGTTGACCAAATCGGTCAGGTTGGCCGCACTGGCGATAATCTTTTTAGTGATATCGCGCTGCTGGGTTGTAAGCGGATCATAAACCCCTTCTTGCAGCATCTCGGCATAGCCCAATACGGCATTGAGCGGCGTGCGCAGATCGTGACTGACGTTGGCCAAAAGCTGGCTCTTTAGCTGACTGGCTTGCAGGGCCTGTTCGTGAGCCGAAGCCAGCGCATCTTCAGCCTCTTTTCGTTCGGTGATATTACTGACAACGCCATACACGGTATAGTTCTGCTGGTCAGGGTCGACTTCGACTCGACCACTGTCACGAACCCAAATGATATTGCCGTTGGCCTGAATCAGGCGGTATTCTACCTCGCTATTCTCGCCCTGGGTGAAATGGGCTGCCCGTGCTGTGACGACATCGCAATCATCTGGGTGAATTAAGGACTGCCAGAAACGCCAGTCAGCCGTAAACATTTCAACCGGATGGCCGGTCAAGGTTTCAATATTGGGCGAGAGATAGCGGTGTATTTGCTCACCGTCGGCGGTAAACTCGGTCATGTAGACATGGTGGCTGATGGAGTTGATGACCTGATGCAGAAAAGCACGCTGGCGCTGGAGGGCTTCTTCGGTCCGTTCGTGCTCGACGATTTCGCGCAAGAGCTGCTCGTTGGCCTTGGTAAGCTTGCCTGTCCGCTCCTGAACCTGCTGCTCGAGGTTGGTCACCAGTTTGTGGAGTTGAGCCGTCATGCTGTTGAACGTTTTCGCCAGGGCCCCAATCTCATCCTCCGACTCGACTTCGGCTTGAACCGTTAGATCCCCATCGCTGACCTTGGCGGCCACGGCCTTCAGCCGCACAATCGGACCGGCCATTAGCTGACCCATGGCAAAGGCGGCGACGATAACGATAGCCGCCATCATGAAGGCCAGAACCAGCGTGGTACGCGTTTGGGCCCAAATCGGGCTCAGAAATATTTCTTGAGGTTGGGCGAAGACCACGGACCAGGGCAGTCGTTTCAGCCGGGTGACGGCCACCGAGTTCAGGCGATCACTCATCGTGGTCAACTCGGCGGTGAAGTAGGGTTGAACGGCGCTCCTATTCAAACCGTTTTCAAAACCGGTCAGGTTTGTGGCCAGGTCGGTCGCGGAGCCGGACGACAGGCGTCCCTCGGCCTGTAATTCTGCCACCAGATCCGGCTCGAGAGGAACGACCGATTTAAAGATGAGATCCGGTTGGACGCCGTGGGCCAGCCGAATATGGTGCTCGTCAAGTAGAACCGCAAACGATTCCTGACCAAATAAATCATTGTTTTTGATGATCAAGGCTTGCAGGATATCGGCCCGGTAGCGCACGGTCAGGATGCCGCTCACGTTTCCGGCCGCATCATGCACCGGACTGCTAAAATACAGCCCGGCGTTGTTCACCGGTTCGACCACATGGACACCCGACACAAAGGGCTGCCCGGTCTCGAAGGGCTCCGTAAAGTAATCAAAGCCGGTCTGGTTCAGACCAATATTGTCCGGGTTGGTATCGAGGACGACAACCCCCTGCTCGTCCAACAGGGCATATGACGTGATGAAGATTGGGTCTTTGTTGCTCAGTTCTTGAAGCACCGCCAGGGCTCCTTCTTCCAGGGTGCTCTCCGGCCGCTGCTCAGCCGGCAGCCGCAAATAGTTGTTGAAGATCGGCAGCTTGGCCTCGGTTTCGACCGTATTGACTGTGGTCTCGATGAACGTGTCGATGCCGGTAGCGGTTTGTTGGGCCGCCAACAGCAGCGCTCGATTGGCGTTATCCTTCAGGGCGGCTCGGGTGGTGCGATCATTTAGAAAGGCTAGCAGGCCCAGCGGAATCAGCGCGACCAGCAGAAAAGCGATGATGAGTTTGGTTGATAGCGAATGAACCGTCAAACCCCCTCGAGGAATCTTGATGGGGGGGTTCGTTGGGGTTTCGTGAGAGGATGAAGATGTCCCGGTAACGTACATGATTTTCCTCCTCTGGAGCCGGTTGGTTATACGACTCGGTGTGAATTGTGAATCGTCATGAATTAATGATTCACAATCGGCTGGCCGGCCTGAAAACCTCGAGTCGTCCTACAAAGCACGATTAATGCACACCTGTGCATCATTCAAATGTCTCCGGTTGGCGTAATTGGGTAGCCAGAGCCCGCAGTTGATAAAAGCCAATCGGTTTGATCAGAACCATGTCTGCTTCAGCCCGGAGCGGTTCGGCCCGGAACAGATCGGCCGTCATAATAACCACCCGCGTGTTAGCCAGACGTTCGTCGGCCCGAATTCGCTGGAAGATCTCGATCCCTGAGACATATGGTAGGTGCAGATCCAGAATGACCACACTGGGCGTGGTAGCGGCCAATCGAGAGAGAGCGGTCTTGCCATCCGAAACGATCTCGGCTTCGAACTCGGCCTCTTTCATGGCATTGAAATAGATTGTAGCCAGGCTGTGATCGTCTTCGACAATCAAAGCAAAAGGATTGTCCATTTCCCCTCCCATTTTTCAAAAAAATAGCTGTTTTTTCCTGGTGAAGACCTGCCACGATGTCAAAACCCGACAGCTCTGATCGAACTCTGAAAGTAAGGGTCA
>Ga0302046_10005776_pt1 | contig 10862 bp, 8 predicted proteins | sample RVTome_11_FD_200261 | JGI IMG/M metagenome (GOLD analysis project Ga0302046, IMG submission 200261) | Soil microbial communities from uranium-contaminated site in the Upper Colorado River Basin, Wyoming, United States - RVT147D111 (version 2) ... | reverse complement strand
CGCCGATTACCCAGCTAAAGGGGGTTTGCCTCCGAGGGGGGACCATGGCCGAGGGGCTGTTCCGGAACGAGACACTGTCGGAGCTCTTCAGGGATCTCGTCGAGTCGGCGATGGCCAACCAGCATCTCGACGCCGGGGAGCACACGTCCTTCTACCTGGTCAATCTGCTCACCGCCTGTGTCCACGAGGACCGGGCTCCAGGCCGGGACGACGACCGTCCCCTTGGCGTACGGCTGGCCGAGGCCCTCCAGACCGCCGGACTCGCCCAGCGCGACGGACTCCGCCGCGTGGGTGACCAGTCGCTGTTCGTGTCCGGGTTCTTTGGCGACAGTCTGAATGGCAGCCTCGTGGACGTGGACTACTACATCCACCTGGGGGAGTGCGCCTACGGCTGCCTGGCCCGGCAGGAGCGCGAGGCCCTGGGCGAGGTCTTCGACGAGCTGGCCGAGAAGTTCACGGCCTTCGTGGACGTACTTGGCGAGGTGAGCGAGCGGACGTCGCTGACGTCGAACTCCGACTTGATGCGCCTGTACGAGAAGTGGCTTCGGACCGGCAGCGCACGGAGCGCCAGATTGCTTGTCTCCAAGGGGATCGTGCCCCACCCTCCCACGTCGAGCAGCTATGTCCAGTAGCCCTGTCAGCCGGGCGACAGCGCGTGACGACCGGCGGTCATGGGCCGGCATCCCATGAATTGGTTACACAGTGGCCAGCGTTGAGTGTAGATTTGCGTACATGTAGTAGATATTTCTACAGTGCAGTCACGTGCCGTGCCCTGCAACCTGCCCAGACGTCGTGCTCGCGGCAACTCCTTCCGTCACCACACTCTGTAAGTAATTGAATGTCAGTGCTTTACATCGGTATGTCCCACGCGGGTCCGAGAGAGGGCGCTGGTGGGTCCTCGTGTCAATCTTGCCTGCCGACGACGATCTTGCCACGTGGGCTCTGTCGCCAGAAGAGGACAGGGCGGCCGGAAAACCCACCTCCTCGACACAGCGTCTAAACAGGCAACGGGACGAGGCGCTCGGCCAAGCAGTCTCGTAACTGATAGACGTCATAGCGTTTCGTGCCCTGAGTCGGACCTGACCTGCCCGAAAGGGTCTGGTCCGCCGTCAGAGTGAATGCCTGGACGCCGACCGCTGCCAGACCGGGCATTCCGATTGCATAGCCGGCGACATCATACGCGTCTGACAGCGAACGAGCTCTGGGCGCACGAACAAGAGGAGAGAGAGGGAGCGGTCATCATGGCAACGACAACCAGGAGAAAGGTGGCGGCCAAGACCACCAGCCGTCATGACGAGCTGAAGAAGATGCTCGAGGACCGCCGTCGCGAGCTGCTGCACTCCGTTCACGACAAGATTCGCGACGCCCGGGCCGATGGCAACAAGGAGCGGAGGGACGTCGTGGACCAGGGCGAGAGCTCGGAGGCCGATATCCAGGAGGACATCGAGTTCGCGCTCATCCAGATGAAGGCCGAGACGCTCAACCGGATCGACGCCGCCCTGCGGCGCCTCCAGGAGGGGAGCTACGGCGACTGCTTCGAGTGCGGCGAGGAGATCGCCCAGGCACGTCTTCGCGCGCTGCCGTTCGCGCTGCGCTGCAAGGACTGCGAGGAGGCACGGGAATCGGCGGAGCGGCGCGAGCGGATGCTCGCCCAGCGGCAGCGCGGATCGTCCAACCTCTTCTACGACGTATCCAACTGAGCGGTGACCGCTCAGAACTGAAGGCTGCCGGTCTCCGCCGGCAACGAGACGCCACCGACACCCCAGGCCCGAGAGCCCCTCGGTGCCTGGGGTTCGTCGTCTCAGGGCGGTCCTGCCATCGCGGCCGTGCCTTGCGCGTCCGGGCGAAGTAGGAGAGCATCCCCCCGTATGAGCGAGCACGAGCCTCTCGACGCGCCCGGCTTCGACGAGGTGTCGGCCGGAGGGGATCGGCCGGTGGTGCTGCCGTCCGAGCTGCCGATCCTGCCGCTGCGCGACACGGTCCTGTTCCCCAGCTCGTTCATGCCGCTGGCCGTGGCGCGCGAGACGTCCGTGCGGCTCATCGACGAGGCCATCTCCGGCAGCAAGCTCATCGGCGTCTTCACGCAGCGCGACGCGTCGATAGACGATCCCCGCCAGGATGACCTCTACCCGGTGGGGACGGTGAGCCACGTGCACAAGATGTTCAAGCTGCCCGACGGCAGCCTGCGCCTCATCGTGCAGGGCCTGTCGCGCGTCGTGCTCGAGGAGCTCGTGGAGGTGCGCCCGTACCTGCGCGGGCGCGTGCGGGCGGCGGCGGAGTCGCTCGACGAGGGCGACGGCCTCGAGGTCGACGCGCTGCTGCGCAACGTCCGGACCGGCTTCCAGCAGGTCGTGTCGCTCTCGCCCCTGCTGTCCGACGACCTGCAGGCGCTTGCCGGGAACATCTCCGAGCCGGGCCGGCTGGCCGATTTCATCGCCTCGAGCCTCACGACCGTCGCCACCTCCATCAGGCAGGAGGCGCTCGAGACGCTCGACGTCCGTGCGCGCCTGGCGGCGCTCAACCGCATGCTCGTCAAGGAGCTCGAGGTGCTCGAGCTCGGTTCGAAGATCCGCTCCCAGGTGCAGTCGGAAGTCGGACGGAACCAGCGCGAGTACTTCCTGCGGGAGCAGCTCAAGGCGATCCAGAAGGAGCTGGGCGAGGGCGACGACCAGACCAAGGAGATCGACGAGCTCGACGAGAAGATCGAGGCGGCGGGCATGCCCGAGCCTGTCAGGAAGGAGGCGCACCGGGAGCTCGACCGGCTGGCGCGCATGCCGGTGGCCGCCGCAGAGTACACCGTCTCGCGGACGTACCTGGACTGGCTGGTGACGCTCCCGTGGCAGCTTCGCACCGAGGAGGTCATCGACCTGCCGAAGACCAAGGCGATCCTCGACGAGGATCACTCGGGGCTCGAGAAGGCCAAGGACCGCATCCTCGAGTACCTCGCCGTCCGCAAGCTCAACAAGGACGTGAAGGGACCGATCCTCTGCTTCGCGGGGCCTCCGGGCGTCGGCAAGACGTCTCTGGCCCGCTCGATCGCCCGGTCGCTCGGACGCAAGTTCGTGCGGGTCTCGCTGGGCGGCATGCGCGACGAGGCCGAGATCCGCGGACACCGTCGGACCTACATCGGCGCGCTGCCCGGACAGATCATCCAGGGTCTCCGGCGTGCCGAGTCACGCAACCCGGTCTTCATCCTCGACGAGATCGACAAGCTCGGCGCGGACTTCCGGGGGGATCCGGCGTCGGCCCTGCTCGAGGTGCTCGATCCCGAGCAGAACGGCACGTTCCGCGACCACTACCTCGACGTGCCGTTCGACCTGTCGGAGGTGCTGTTCATCACCACGGCCAACGTCCTGTACCCGATTCCGCCGGCCCTGCGCGACCGGATGGAGGTGCTCGAGATCCCCGGCTACACGGAGGAAGAGAAGCTCGCCATTGCCCGCGAGCACCTCGTGGCCAAACAGGTCGCCAATCACGGCCTGACGGCGGACCAGCTCGCGATCACCGAGGCGGCGCTGGCCACCGTGATACGTGGCTACACGCGCGAGGCCGGCGTGCGCAACCTAGAGCGCGAGATCGGCGCCCTGTGCCGGAAGGCGGCCCGGCGGCGCGCGGAGGGCGACGAGGCTCCGCTCACCGTCACGCCGGACGTGCTCGTGGAGATGCTCGGCGCGCCCACCTACCTGGACGAGGAGATCGAGGAGCGGACCAAGGAGCCGGGCGTGGCGATCGGGCTGGCGTGGACCCCGGCCGGCGGCGACGTGCTGCTCGTCGAGGCCTCCCGCATGCCGGGCAGCGGGACGCTGACGTTGACGGGTCAGCTCGGCGACGTGATGAAGGAATCGGCACGGGCGGCGCTCTCGTGGTTCCGCGCGCATGCGGCGGCCTTCGGGGCGGACCCGGACTTCTTCAAGAACGCCGAGATCCACCTGCACGTGCCGTCCGGCTCGATTCCCAAGGACGGGCCGTCGGCCGGCATCACGATTGCCACCGCGCTCGCGTCCGAGCTCACCAGGCGACCGGTACGCGGCGACATCGCCATGACCGGCGAGATCACGCTGTCGGGCCGCGTGCTGCCGGTGGGGGGCATCAAGGAAAAGGTGCTCGCGGCCCGGCGTGTGGGCATTCGCGAGGTCATCCTGCCGCGGCAGAACGAGAAGAACGTCAAGGAGGACCTGTCGAACCTGCTTCGTCGCGAGCTGACGATCCACTACGTGCAGACAGTGGACGAGGTGCTGCTGCTGGCGCTGCAGGCGCCCCCCAAGACGCGGGCCGAACGCCGGAGCGGGCGCCGGGTGCAGGCGTCGGTGCAGTAGCGGGCTTCAGCAGGCTCCAGGCTCCGGCTCCAGGCTACAGGCGGCGGTTGGTCAGGGCCAGGCCGGCTACCGTCTTCAGATCGACGATCTCGCCGGCGGCGATCATCCCCCACAAGGCGTCCGGCTCGAACGTGCCGGTCTCGATGTCCTCGTCCGCGTCCTGCTGCACGGCCTCGTCGGCGGGCCCCGGCACGCGCAGCTCCGGCGCCCGGAAGAAGTGCATGGCCTCGTCGCAATAGCCCGGCGTCGGATAGAAGGTCCCCAGGGGATCCAGGCGCGCGGGGATCAGCCCGATCTCCTCCTGGCACTCCCGAGCGGCCGCCCGTACGACGTCCTCGCCCGGTTTCAGGCTTCCGGCCGGCAGCTCCCAGGCCGGGCGACCGATGGCGTGGCGGTACTGCCGCACCAGCACGATGTCGCCGCCGGCGGTCACCGGAACGATCACGACCGACCCAGGGTGCCGGACGATCTCGGCTCGCAGCTCGCCTCCGTGCGGCAGCGCGATCGTCTCGATGGTGACGGTGAAGACGCGTCCCGTGAAGCGGGTCTCGATGGCGCGGGGAACGAGGGGGCCGTCGCTCATGCCGTGTCCTCTGCTGGCGGCGGCCAGCCTGGAAGAGCCTCGAGTACGTCCTGCAAGTCGTCGGGCAGCCCGGCGGTGAACTCCATCCGGCGGCCATCTGACGGGTGCGTGAAGGCGAGTCGCGCGGCATGGAGGAAGGGGCGCTCAAGCCGCTGCACGGCGCGGATGTCGCCGGAGACGCGCCGGTGCACGCCACCGTACGTGGAATCGCCGACGACCGGGTGGCCGATCGCGCTGAGGTGCACGCGGATCTGGTGCGTCCGGCCGGTGTGGATCGCCACCTGGCACAGCGTCAGGCCCGGCAGCCGATACGCGCGCGTGATCCGCGTGACGGCCTCGCGCGCGCGGCTGGTGCGGGCCGTCATCTTCCGCCGGTCGGCCGGGTCGCGTCCGATGGCGGCCTCGATGCGCCGTCCCGCGTGGACGACACCCCACACGAGCGCGATGTACTCCTTCTCGACCTCGCGGTCGTGGAACTGGCGGGCGAGCTCCTGGTGCGCCCGGTCGTGCTTGGCCACGACCATCAGCCCGGACGTGCCGCGATCGAGCCTGTGCACGATGCCGGGCCGCAGCTCGCCGCCGACGCCGCTCAGGTCCGTCAGGTGGTGCAGCAGCGCGTGCACGAGTGTGCCCGAGACGTGCCCCGCGCCCGGATGCACGACCATGCCGGCCGGCTTGTCGACCACGGCGAGGTCGGCGTCCTGGTAGACGATGGGAAGCGCCAGCGGCTCGGCCTCGACCGTGGCCGGTGCCGCCTCGGGCACCTCGACGGCGACGCCATCGCCCTCGCGCACGACCAGGTTGGCCTTGGGCGGCTTCGAGCGGCCACCACCGCGGCCGACGACCTCGACGTGCCCGTCCGCGATCAGGCGCTGAATCTGCGACCGGGAGCGGTCGGCCAGCATGGCGGTGAGAAAGCGATCGAGCCGCTGCCCGTCGAACTCCGTCGTCACGACGAGCTCGCGACGGCCGGAGGGCGAGCCGCCGTCGGTCACGCCGCCGCGCGCTTCCGCTTTCGCACGGCCTGCGGCTCCGGAGGCGGCGTCGCCCTGGCGAGCCACACGAGCATCGCGATGCTGAGGGGGGCCAGTACCAGTGAGATGAACTGGGAGGTCGAGACGCCGAGCAGCTCGCCGCGCGGGTCCCCGCGATAGAACTCGATGACGAAGCGGGAGATCGCGTACAGCAGCATGTACGCCCAGAACGTCCGGCCCGCGAACGACCGGCCTTTCCGCTCGGTGGCCAGCAGCACCCCCAGGATCAGCAGCTCGGCGCCGGCCTCGTAGAGCTGCGTGGGATGCAGCGGGATCCCGAGCGGCGTGCCGACGTTGGCCGCCGCGAGCGGGTTGGTGAAGATCACCGCCCAGGGGACGTCGGTCTGCCGGCCGTAGCAGCAGCCGGCGGCCATGCAGCCGAGGCGGCCCGTGACGTGGCCGAGCGCGATGGCCGGCGCGAACACGTCGCACGTCGTCCAGAACGGCAGGCCGTGCCTGGCGATGTACCAGAACGCCACGCCGACGGCGGCGATCAGGCCGCCGTAGAAGACACCGGCGGACTGGAGCAGCGAGAGCAGCTCGGCCCCCGAGGTCGGGAACCGGCCGCCCTCCACGACGAGCAGCATCAGCTTCGCCCCGACGAGCGCCGCGATGATGATGTAGATCCCGAGATCGAGCATGCGGGCCGCGTCGAGGCCGCGAGCCCTGGCCCGGCTCATCGCCAGCTTCAGCCCGAGCAGGTAGGACGCGGCGAGGAGGACGCCGTAGCTGTAGACCGGGAATGGCCCGAACGGCACGTTGCCGGCGGCGATCCAGTCCGGAACGAGCGAGTCCGGAAGGGTGAAGAGGCGGGGAATCTCAAACAGCTCGGGATACACGGTAGTCGCGCCTGGCGCCGAGCATATCCAGGATCATCAGCGCCACGCCGATGCTAATCGACGCGTCGGCGATGTTGAAGGCCCAGAAGTGCCAGCCGCCCCAGTAGAAGTCGAAGAAGTCCAGCACGTATCCGTGCGTGACGCGGTCGATGAGGTTGCCGATCGCGCCCCCGATCACGAGCAGGAGGCCTGCACGCGAGAGCCGCTCTCCGGTCTCGAGCGAGGCGGCGTAGACCGCCAGCCCCACGAGCGCCGCGGTCTGCAGCAGCGCGACCGCTGCCGCCTTGTAGGGGAAGGTCAGCGCGTCGAACAGGCCGTACGCGATCCCGGTGTTGTGCACGCGCGTCAGGCTGAAGAAGCCGGGGACGACCGCGATGCTGTCGAGCAGGTCCAGTCGCGGTCGTACGAGCGCCTTGACGGCCTGATCGAGCAGGACGACGGAGACGACGGTGACGACCTGTGCCGGGCGTGGGCGGCGCACGTCAGGCGGCCGGCTCGTCCAGGGCCTCGACGCAGCGGTCGCAGAGGCCTTCCCACTCGGGCTCGGTGCGCACGGCGGGCACGATCCGCCAGCAGCGGGCGCACTTCACGCCGGGCGCCTTCTCCACGGCGATCTCCAGCTGCGGGGCCGCCGACGCGTCGCCGGCCGTCAGGGCGACGTCCGAGACGTTGAGCAGCATGGGCAGGATCTCCCGGTGTGCCTCGAGCAGGGCCGCCACCGGACCCTCCGCGCGGAGCACCACGCGCGCGCCCAGCGACGTGCCAATCACCTTGACCTTGCGCTGCTCCTCCAGGGAGGCGTTGACCTGCTCGCGCACCTCCATCAGGCGGCCCCACGTGTCCAGCAGGTCGCGATCGACCAGCGCCTCCGCGTCGGGGAAGTCGGCAAGGTGGACCGATGCCTCCTTCTTGCCGCGGTGCAGAGACTCCCACAGGTCGTCGGCGGTGACCGGCAGGATCGGCGCCAGCAGCCGCGCCAGCCCGTCGCAGATGACGTACATGGCGGACTGGGTGGAGCGTCGGGCGCGCGACGCGGCGCCGAGCGTGTACATGCGGTCCTTCGTCACGTCCACGTAGAAGGCGCTGAGGTCCACGGTCGCCAGCGCGTTGAGAGCCTGGGTCACGGCGGAGAAGTCGTACGCGTCGTACGCGCGCCGGATCCGGACGGCGGCCTCGCCATAGCGCGCGAGCGCGAAGCGGTCGATCGCCTCGAGCTCGCCCGGCGACAGGGCGTCGGTCGCCGGATCGAAGTCGTAGAGGTTCGCCACCAGGATGCGGCACGTGTTCCGCAGCTTGCGGTACAGGTCCACGACGCGAGTGAGGATCTCCTGGCTGACCCGCAGCTCCTCGGTGAACTCGGTCATCGCGACCCACAGGCGGACGATCTCCGCGCCGCTCTGCCTGATGACCTCCTGCGGCACGATCGTGTTGCCGAGCGACTTGGACATCTTCCGGCCTTCGAGGTCGATCAGGAACCCGTGGGTCAGCACTTCACGGAACGGCGGACGCCCACGCGTGGCCAGTGCCACGAGCAGCGAGCTCTGGAACCAGCCGCGATGCTGGTCGCTGCCCTCCAGGTACATGTCCGATGGCCAGGTCAGCTCGTCGTAGCGGGGCAGCACCGCCTCGTGGCTCGATCCGGAATCGAACCAGACGTCGAGGATGTCGCGCTCGCGCTCGAAGCTCGATTCCCCGCACTGCGGACAGGTCAGCCCGTGGGGGAGGAACTCCTCGATCGGCCGCTCGTACCAGGCGTCGGCGCCGTGCTCCTCGAACAGCGCCGCCGCGCGTTCGACGAGCGCCGGCGTCAGGACGGCCTCGCCGCACGCGGTGCAGTCGACCGCCGGGATCGGCACGCCCCAGGCGCGCTGCCGCGAGATGCACCAGTCGGGCCGGTTCGTCACCATGTTGTAGATCCGGTCGCGGCCCCAGGAGGGGATCCACCGCACCTTCGCGTCGATCGCCCACCGCGCCGCCGCGCGCAGCGTCCGGCGCTCGCCGTCGTCGCAGGCGACGGAGGCCTCGCCGTCCATCCGGACGAACCACTGCGAGGTGGCGAGGAAGATCACCGGATTGTGGCAGCGCCAGCAGTGCGGGTACTGGTGCGAGAAGGTGTCGCGGTGCCACAGACGGTCCCGCTCGGCGAGCGCCGCCTCCACTGTCGGGTTCGCCTCGAACACGCGCTGTCCCGCGAACAGCTCCACCGTGTCGAGGAAGCGGCCGCCGGGGCCCACCGGGGCGTAGACCTCGAGGCCGTACTTCATGCCGGTCAGGAAGTCGTCGGCGCCGTGGCCCGGGGCCGTGTGGACCACGCCCGTGCCCTGCTCCAGCGTGACGTAGTCGGCCAGCACGGCGACCGAGTCGCGGTCGTAGAGCGGATGTCTGAACGCGAGCCCCTCGAAGACGTCGCCCTTCGCGCGCGCCACCGGCTTGTCGAGCACGGCCCCCACGAGCCGTCCTACCTGGTCGGCCAGCCCCTCGGCGACGATCACCGTCCGGCCGCGGACGTCGTAGGCCGCGTAGTCGTGCTCGGGATGGAAGGCCACGGCCAGGTTGGCCGGAATCGTCCAGGGCGTCGTCGTCCAGATGAGGACCGAGACGTCACGGTCGTCGAGCGCCGGAAGCCGCCGGTACAGATCGGCCGCGCTGTCGGGGTTGAGCGGGAACTCCACGACGATCGAGGGAGAGTCGTGGTCGGCGTACTCCACCTCGGCCTCGGCGAGCGCCGTGCGGCAGTGGATGCACCAGTGAACCGGTTTCTTGCCCTTGTAGACGAGGCCGCGCTCGACCAGCGTGCCGAGCGCCCGCGCGATGTCGGCCTGGTACCGGTAGCTCATCGTGATGTACGGATGATCCCAGTCGCCGAACACCATCAGGCGCTGGAATTCCTCGGTCATCACGTCGATGAACCGCTCGGCGTACGCACGGCAGGCCCGGCGGAAATCGGCCACCGAGAGGTCGCGCTTCTTCGTGCCGAGCTCCCGGTCGACCCGCAGCTCGATCGGGAGGCCGTGGCAGTCGTAGCCGGGCACGAACGGCGCGTCGAAGCCGGCCATCGTGCGGGACTTGACCACCAGGTCCTTGAGCACCTTGTTGAGCGCGGTGCCGAGATGAATCTTGCCGTTGGCGTACGGCGGGCCGTCGTGCAGGACGAACTTCGGGGCGCCGCGCCGCTTCTCGCGGATCCGGCCGTAGAGGTCCATGGCCTTCCAGCGGGCGAGTGCGTCCGGCTCGGCCGTCTGGAGACTGGCCTTCATCGGGAAGTCGGTACGGGGCAGGTTGACGGTGTGCTTCCACTCGGGCATCGGGCAGGCGGCGCGACCGACCTCATGGTCCGGCGCCAGGGTAGATTGTAGCCCGGCCTCGAGAGCCCGTTCTCGGACGGGCCCTATAATCCGTCATGCGCCTGGGACCGCCGCCGGTCGCGGCCGTCTTCTTCGACGTCGATTTCACGCTGATCTACCCGGGGCCGACCTTCCAGGGGGAGGGCTACGCGGACTTCTGTGCGCGCCACGGCATGAGCGTCGAGCCGGCCCGGTTCGCCGGGGCCGTACGTGCCGCGTCGTCGATTCTCGACGTGGCGCAGGACCACGCGTACGACGCGGACGTCTTCGTGGCCTACACGCGCCGGATCATCGAGGAGATGGGCGGACGGGGGCCGCGGCTCGACGCCTGCGCCGCCGAGATCTACCGCGAGTGGGCGGCCTGCCGGCACTTCCACCTGTACGACGACGTGCGTCCGGCCCTCGAGGCGCTGGCCGGGGAGGGCCTGCGGCTGGGGCTGATCTCCAACTCGCATCGCTGCCTCGAGTCGTTCCAGGAGCACTTCGACCTGCGGGATCTCATCGCCGCGGCCGTCGACGCGTCCGGACACGGCTACATGAAGCCGCACCCCAGCATCTTCCGCGAGGCGCTCGCCCGGGCCGGCGTCGGCGCTGCCGAGTCAATGATGGTGGGCGACAGCGTGCCCCACGACATCGACGGTGCCCGGAGTGTCGGCATGCGCGGCATCCTCGTCCATCGCTCGGACGATCCCGTGCCCGCCGCCGACGTCCCGGTGATCCGATCGCTGCTGGAGCTCGTGGGGTCG
>Ga0302046_10005775_pt1 | contig 10863 bp, 5 predicted proteins | sample RVTome_11_FD_200261 | JGI IMG/M metagenome (GOLD analysis project Ga0302046, IMG submission 200261) | Soil microbial communities from uranium-contaminated site in the Upper Colorado River Basin, Wyoming, United States - RVT147D111 (version 2) ... | reverse complement strand
CTTTGGCCCGTTCGGGTTCCTCGCCTCGGGTGCAGGGGCCATGGGTGGAACGACAGTGCCGAATCTGCCCTCCGCGCCCCAGGATCTCATTCTTGCCGGCGCGGTGGACGGCGCCGTGTTGGGCGTTCGGATCATGCGCGATGTCACTCCGGCCAACGGACAGACGTTCAACTTCACGTTTACCGGAAGCGATGTCGGTGGCACCGCTTTAGTGAATCCCTATTCGGTGCCGTCACCGTTCAGCGTGGATCACATCGTCGTGCTCAGGACGCCCGGAGCCACGGCCATCTTTGGGCAGGGGGATCACACCGGTGGTTCCTACTACACGGCGCCGTACCTGATGGGCGGCGACAATTACGTGAGTGTCGCGGCCGCCAATGCCACCGATGGTAGGGCGATCAGTCACGCGATGGTGAGCAGCCAGGCCAACAACATCGACTTCAATCTCCCCAACCCGTGGGACGATTTCGTCTCCCCCACTCCGGCCGCGCCGCTGATATTCACGGGCCTGAACCCTGGTCAACCGGGTCACAGTGGGTACCGAATGAACATAAGTCCGCTCGGCTCGAGCACGGTGGGATGGGGGGCGTTCGTGAGCGACGGGTGGCTCAATCTGAATACGAACTATCCCACCCCCAATCCGGCGGACATTCCGGGATTCGAGGATCTCGCGCCGTCCAGTTCGGATCAGATGGTGTTTGTGGCCGAGAGTATTTGGTGGAACATGGCGCTCGACGTCGTGGCGCGACTCCGGCAGACGTTGAGTGTTCCCGTGGCGGACGGGTTGGAGCAACGCGTTCAAACGGTGACGGGAACGTATACGGTTCCATAAGCAGCACAGCGCCGGCAAGTGGAACAACAAAGGCCCGGGCAACCTTGCCCGGGCCTGAAGCCGGAGGGGACCGAGGACCTCCGAGCTACTTCTTCTTGCGCCGAGACGAACTGGACGACGAACTGCGGCCCGAACTGCTACTCGAAGATCGCGTCGGTGCGCGCCGCACGGAGGACCCACTGGATGAACGCGTGGGCGCGCTCCTCACGGGCGAGCGGTTAGTACGCGTGGGGGCGGCGCGAACCGGCGAGCGTCCGGAAGACGTCCGTACGTTGGGTCGAACGTTGGGGCGACTGTTCCTCGGATTGGGCCGAGCGGCAGGCGCCGAACGCCGCTGCAACTGAGGGCGCACGTTGGCACGACGCGGCTCGGCTCGGCGGACCGTCTCGCCACTCCGGGCACGAACCGGGGTGGAGCGATTGGGAGTGGCACGACGTTCCGGCGTGACGACCCGGTTGGGTCGGGCCGGTGTCCCACCAACGGATCGCTGGCTGGGCGAACGTGGGACCGCGGTCCGGTCGCTGGGCCGCGGCGCCGATGCGCTGGATCGCCGGGCTTCGGGTGTGCGCTGCGCGGTGGCCGGTTCGCCACCGTTCGGCCGCCGCACGGTCACCGCGGTCCGACCACCCCTGGTGGGCGAGACCGGCTGTCGCTGGACGCGCTGCGGCGTGGCTCCGGCACTCCGGGAACGATCCGGCGCACTGGCCTCGGGCCGGCGAACGCGCCTGGCGTCTGCCTGGCCCGCGCTGCGCCGCGTGGGCGCCGCCTGCGTAGCGGTTCGACGATCGGGCGTGGTGACGACCGCGCCGCTACGGCGGGTGGGCGTATCGGTCCTGGTCACCCGACGACCGTCGACCTCACCCACACGACGTGGTGTGGTTTGTACGGCGCGACGATCCGTGTTGGTGACTCGCGTCGGCGTCCGTCGTTCAACAACCCCTTGATCGCGCCCGACGCGTGCCGGCGTCCGCCGCTCAATCGCTGCGCTCGCGTCGCGCACGAGTGTGCGCCGTCCAATGGTCGCCTCAGTCCGCACCGGCGTACGGCGCCCGCTGGTGATGGCGTTGCCGCGCCGACCCGAGACCGACGTGGCGAGCGCACCCTCCGTACGCACTCGCGGCCGATAGTCGACGCCCCTGGTGCGCACCGTGGATTTGAACGTGTAGTTGCGATTGACGCGATACCCGCTTCCGGCGTACACGACGACCGTTCGCGGCCAATAGGAGCAGCATCCCCAGTAGGACGACCGATACCACGGACGGTGATATCCGTATCCATAGCCGTAGTAGAACGGGTCATAGAACGGATCCCAGTAGAACGGATCGTAATACAACGGACGATACCGCCGGCCCCACCCGAAGTGGATACCGAACGACAAGCCCGAGTAATACGGGCCGTAGTAGAACGGATCGTAGTAGTAGGGATCGTAACCGGCATAGCCCGCGTACTGACCGTATCGGCGCGCGTACGTGACCGGCCCGGTGACGCTGTACTGCTGGAAGTCATAGTCGAACACCGCCCCCGACGCCATCTGCTGCACCAGGAACGTCATCTCGTCTTCCGCATCGCCCGCGACGACGATCTGTCCGAGGCGGCGCGTGTCCCACCGCCCATCCACGGAATAGTTGGTGTAGAGGAATGGGTCCTGCGAATAGGCGGCGTAGATGACCCCCGCGCCTTCCGCGTCGCCGGCCACGAACGCTTCGCGATTCTGCGGGCCGCGTACTTCGTACGCCCGTCCCCCGCGCGCGAAGTCATCCGCCACTGGCTCGATCGGGAAGAGGATGTCGATGTTCCCCTGGGGATCGGCGTGCAGGACCAGAACATGGCCGTCGTACGCGGTTCGGACGTACACCCGTACCGCCTCACCGAACCGGACTCCATCCTCCTGGTCGAGCCACACCTCGATGGGTGGTTGGTCCTGCGCGACGGCCGCGCTCCCTATCGCCACGCTGGCGATAGCCAATGGGGTCAGGACTCGTGACAACATGATCGTCCTCCAACCTAGGTCTATGATGAAACTTGAGCCGGCTCCAACCGCTCGGCAACCCGAAAACCGGAGGCTGGGACCGCCGCCGGGTGAACGCTGGCGCTGAGAGGGGCGCCATCGATCGTGCTCTCCGGCGACTCCGTGCCGCGACTATTTGTATAGCGAGATGTGTGCCACTATGTAAGTACTTTTGTGACAAGCATTTAGAATTCATGGAAACACGCGGAACGTCCTCATGATGGGACGATCCTCCGGCTTTGAGACACCGTTTTCGATGTGAAACGCCTGCCCGGCCGGCATGGGCAGTCCGGAAGCATATATCTTTCGAATTCATTCCTTTTGAGACTACCAGGGGAATACGTCTTGGAGCACATGGAGGCTCGCCAACCCACCCCGGAGCCCGACCGCCCGAGCGGGGAACAGCCCCGCCGAGTGTCCGGTGAGCTGCGGCTCACCGGAGAACCGCCACTCCCCGGTTTGCGGGGTAGGGCCGAGACGTCGTGGCTGATGACGGTGTCGCTCATGGTGTTGGCGTCGGTTGCGGTGGCGGCCGCGCTCTGGTACACCCGGCCGGTGATGGTGCCGTTTGTACTCGCGATCTTTATCTCGTACTTGGTGTCTCCGCTCGTCGACTTTCTCCGTGTACAGTGGCGCTTACCCAAAGCGGCGGCCGTGACGTTGAGCCTGCTGGTGGCGGCAGCGCTCTTGGCCCTCCTGGCGATGCTGATCATCACCTCGACCCGGGGGCTCCTCGAAAACATCGATCTGTACCGCGCGCGCATCATCAATCTGGCCGAACGCGGGATCGGGTGGATCGACCGATTTGGCGATTTCGGGCAGGACGCGCTGGTGGAGGGACTGCGTCAGGTCCCCCTGCTGGCATGGTTGCAGCGCGGCGCCGGTGAGGCGGTCGGGTTCGTGACCAACGGCGTGTTGGTACTGATCTTCGTCGTGTACCTGTTGAGCGGACGGCATCCCAATCAGTTCCGGTCCGGCATCTACGCCGAGATCGATACGAAGGTGCGCCACTACATCGTGATCAAGTTCGCGACGTCGGCCACCACGGGTCTGCTCACCGGCATCATCCTTTCGATCCTGGGTCTGGACCTGGCGCTGGTTTTTGGCGTGATGGCGTTTCTCCTCAACTTCATTCCGTCGATCGGATCCGTGATCGCCACGCTCTTGCCGCTCCCCGTTGCGCTCATTCAGTACCAGAGCGGCGTGGCCATTACTTTGGTGGTGCTGTTGCCCGGGGCGGTGCAATTCACGATCGGCAATATCGTCGAACCGCTGATAATGGGCGAAGGGCTGGATCTGCATCCCATCATCATCATCCTGGCACTCGTGTTTTGGGGCCTTTTGTGGGGCGTGGTCGGCATGCTGCTCGCCGCGCCGATCACGGCCATTCTGCGCATCGTCTTCGCGCGATTCGAGATCACGCGCCCACTCGCCGAGGTGATGGCGGGAAGATTCCCCGACGGAACGATTGTGCCGAGTGAAGCGTAAAGCCGCGTGTAGAGCGCTGTGGATCGGCTGAATTCGGCGCGGTTTCGGCTTGTCGTCAACACGCGGTCCGATCCCGTATCCAGACCGGCCAGGCCCGGGCTACGGGAGATCGATGCCGCGCTGGATGAGATCGAGCGGTGGCCTGGATACCGTGCTACGCCGCTACGAGATCTGCGCGGCTTGGCGGTCTGGGCCGGTATCGAGCGGCTCTGGTACAAGGACGAGGGCGATCGGTTCGGGCTTGCGAGCTTCAAGCCGATGGGTGGTGGCTACGCGGTCGGCTGCTTACTGGCACGAGAGGCATCGCGCCGATTGGCACGGCCGGTCAGTCCCGCCCACTTGGCGCGGGGCGAGCATCGAGAGGTTGTGGCGGATGTGACCGTCACGTGCGCCACCGATGGCAATCATGGGCGTGCGGTCGCGTGGGGAGCGCGCACGTTTGGTGGTCGTGCGGTCGTGTACCTGGCCTCACATGTGAGCCCGGGCCGCGAACACGCCATCGCCGAGTACGGTGCCCAGGTCGTGCGGACCAGGGGCAACCACGATGAGGCGGTGAGAACGGCGGCCGCGGATGCCAGGCGTCAAGGCTGGCACGTCATCTCGGAAACCACCAACGCCAGCGACCCGCAGATCGCGGCGGACGTATTGGCGGGCTACGGTGCTCTGGTCCGTGAAGGGACAACGCAAACCGGTGGCGCGCGGCCGACTCACGTATTCGTTCAGGCAGGCGTGGGTGGACTGGCGGCCGCCGCGTGCGCGTGCACCGGGCAGCTGTGGCCAACGGACCCGCCCTCACTCATCGTCGTCGAGGCAGAGAACGCAGATTGCGTGTACCGCAGTCTCGAAGCGGGTGAACGCGTGGCCGTCGAGGGAGAATTGAAGACGGTGATGGCCGGCTTGGCGGCGGGAGAGGTGTCAGCGTACGCGTGGGAACACCTCGCGACGGGCACGGCCGCCGCCGTTGTCATTGCGGATGAGCCTGCGATTGCGACGTTGCAAATCCTGGCCGAAAGTGCGGAGGGGGACGACGCCTTCGAGGCCGGCGAATCCGGTGTAGCGGGTCTGGCCGCGGCCCTCCTTGTCGCACACGATCCGACCGCGCGCACGGCGCTCACGATCGACGAACGTTCGCGCATTTTGACAATCGGTACGGAGGGGGTTACGGACCGCGCCATCTGGCGGCGGCTGCGCAACCCCTAGCAGGTTGCTGAAAAACGGCGGTACCTGACTTCGTGCGTACGCTCGACCCACCCGCACGATTTTCACTTTTTCAGCAACCTGTTAGATCTATCACGGCGACTCCGGAAATCCACCAATCCTCGCGGGCATCAGCGTCTCAATGCCTCCGCGATGCGCGGTTGCAGGCGTTCGATCCAGTCGGCGTAATACTGGATCTGCGCTTCCTGATCGGTGGTGGGGGCCCCCGGCCAATCCATCATGTCGCCATAGGCGCCGGCCACGCGGCGGCGCAGCTCGCGCATGAGCGGAAGAATCTCCCGGGCGGCCGTGTTGCTACTATCGCTCGCCGCGTGCTGCACGCCGGCCATGTCGCTCGCCAGACCACGCGCCATTTCTCCCACGCGCATGAGGGTTGCGTGCCACTGATCCCGTTTCTCGGCGCTCGCGTTGAGCCGAGGGTCTTCGCGTACCAGCACCTCCCGTTCAGCCCGGTTGGACCCTGAGCGTATACGCACCACATAGCGGCCTGGAAGGACCCATGGCCCCTGCAAGTCGAAGTACGGGTCGGGGTCATCCTCTTCTCGGCTCGGGACGATGAAGTCCGCATGGTGGAGATCCCAGATCGCGCGGTTGAGTCCCGCACGCGCACGCGGCTCCAAGCGGGCGATCTCTTGTCCCGCCGCGTCGTGCACCGTGAGCGAAACGATCCCGCCGGTGGGCGCGGCGGGCAGATAGTAGTCGACGATGGCCCCCGCGGGTGGATTTGCGCCGTGGAAGATCATGTCCCCGGTGTGTCCCTTTTCGTCTTCGTAGCGAAAAGTCCGGGCCGGTTCGATGGTGAACATGTGCAGGTCGCGGGTGAGAACGTCCGGAGTCAGCTCCTGTAGCGCGTTGATCTGGTCCAGAATCCAGATACCACGACCGTGCGTACCCAGGACGAGATCGTTGTCCCGGGGGTGAATGACGAGATCGTTGAATGCCGCCATCGGCATGTTGCTGCGTAGCTCGACCCAGTGCACTCCGCCATCGTTCGTGTAGAACAGTCCCAATTCGGTGCCGAGGTAGAGGACGCGCGGATTGCGGAGATCTTCGCGGATGGTGCGGGCGACGCGCCTGGCGGGCAGATCTCCCGCGATGGACGTCCAGCTGTCGCCGAAATCCGTCGACCGGTAGACATAGTTCGTGAAGTCGTCATTGCGATAGTTGTTGACGGCGACGTACACCGTGCCTTCCGCATGTCGCGACGCCTCGAGGCCGTTGACCCACGCATCGTCGGGCAGTCCGGGGAGCTGTCCCGCGACGTTCGTCCAACTCGCTCCGCCATCGCGGGAAACCTGGAGGTTTCCGTCATCCGTTCCCGCGTACAGCACCGTCGCGTTCAAAGGAGACTCGGCGATTGCGGAGAGTGTCGGGTAATAAGGGATACCGTCATCTAGCGACAAGGTGGAGTCGTGCGCGCGCTGATGCATGACGAGCAATTCGCGGCGATTCACCCCCGTTGTCAGGTCGCCAAGGTCCGTCCACGAGCGACCTTGATCCGTGCTCTTCCAGAACCGGTTGGTGCCGGCGTAGATGATGCGATGGTCGTGGGCGGAGATGGCGAACGGACCGTCCCAGTTCGCCGGCGCCATGGCGTTGCCGAGTTCGGGTTCGGGAGTGCCCGGCCCCCAGGCGTCCCAATTGCGCCTCGCGGCGATACTGCCCCGCGCATCGTCCGGCCGTATGGTCTGCCGCGTCTTGTTCACCAGGTCGAGCCGAGAGAGACCGAGGTATTGAGACTCGGTGTAGAGTGTGCGGTTGTCGGTCGTATCGACCAGGTTCAAGAACCCGTCGCCTCCGCCGGTCTTGATCCAGTCGTCGAAGAGGATTCCCTCGGTGCGGTAGGTCGCATTGGGACCGGCCCAGCTTCCGTTGTCCTGCAAGCCGCCGTAGACCCAATAGGGGTCCCGCATGTCGACGGCCACCCGGTAGAATTGGCTTATGGGGAGGTGACGCATATAGAGCCACGTCACTCCGCGATCGTACGAGATGCCCAGGCCGCCGTCGTCGCCCTTGATGATGTGGCGGGAGTCGTTCGGATTGACCCAGACGATGCGATCATCACCGTGCAGCGACTGGTCGGGTTCGGTGAACGTGCGGCCGCCGTCATCCGAGTAGCTATAGGCGTTCATCATGTACACCCGCTGCGGATCGCTGGGATCGATCAGCGGCTGTGACGCGTACATGGGCCGCGGATTCCAGTCGCTCATGTGCTGCCACGTTTCGCCGCGATCCTCCGAACGGTACACGCCTGCGCGCCGCTCGTTGTACGCGGTGGACGCGTTGTACCGCCAGCCCTGCTCGACGGATGCGATGACGATGCGTGGATCGTTGCGATGGATGGAGATGCCGATCCGGCCGTAGTCCCCTGACGGGAGGCCGTTGGCGAGTGCGCGCCAGTTGCGTCCACCGTCGGTGGATTTGTAGAGCCCACTGCCCGGTCCCCCGCCATGGAAGCCGTACGGTCTGCGCCGCCGCTGGTAGAGTGCGGCGTAGAGGATTTCGGGTTGGTGCGGATCGATGGCGACGTCCACCGCGCCGGTGTTCTCGTCACCCTCCAGCGCGCGGGTCCACGATGCGCCACCGTCGCGCGTGACGTAGAGTCCCCGCTCCTCGTTCGGTCCCCAGAGGTGCCCCATCGCGGCGACGAAGGCCACGTTGGTGTTGGTCGGGTGCAGCGCGATGCGACCGATGTGGTGGCTGTCCCGCAGTCCCAGGTTGGTCCACGTGCTCCCGCCGTCGGTGGATTTGTAGATCCCGTCGCCCCACGATGAGCTTTGGCGGCTGGCACGCTCTCCCGTGCCGACCCACACGATGTTCGTATCTTGCTGATGGACAGCGATCGCACCGACGCTGTGCGTACCCTCATTGACGAACACGGGTGTGAACGTGACGCCGTTGTTGGTCGTCTTCCAGACGCCGCCGGTGGCGGCGGCCACGTAGAAGGTGTATGGATTGGATTCGACCACGGCCAAGTCCACCACGCGACCACTCATGCTGACCGGTCCGATCTCCCGGAACGGAAGTCCGTCCAACATCTCCGTGGTGACCGTCTGCCCGAGAACGGGTACGGCCATCGCGCAGAGCATGGTGAGCAGGACGACGGAGACGCGCGGGAAATGAGAGGGGTGATTCATGTGGAACCTTTGGACGGCTGGGGTTTCTGGGGCGCCGGTGCACGGTAAAGTATTCCCCACCCTTGGCCGGCGCGAGACGGTCTCGCGGGTTGGGCATCCCTGCGGTAGCTTGAACCGCCATCGACATTCACTCTTTTCCCGTCTACCGATGATCAAATCCACCACGCTGGCAGTGCTCCTCCTCGGTCCGGTCACGCCCGCGACCGCGCAGATTCGCTACGACGTCATGTTTCCCAATGCCGTCCACCATGAGGCCGAGATTTCCGTCACGTATTCGGATCTGCCGCGCGGGCCCCTCGAGCTCCGCATGAGCCGTTCGTCGCCAGGGCGGTATGCCATTCACGAGTTTGCGAAGAACGTGTATGACGTGCGGGTCGATGATGGCGGGGGACGCCCGCTCGGTGTCGAGCGCCCCGATCCCTATCAGTGGAATGTGCCTGAGCACGCGGGGACGGTACGCGTTCGCTACACGCTCTACGCGGATCGGGCGGACGGCACTTATTCCCAAATCGATGAGACGCACGCCCACATGAACATGCCGGCCACGTTCATGTGGGCTCGTGGGTTGGATGATCGGCCCGTTGAGATCGCGTTTCATCCTCCGGAGGGGTCTGGCTGGCAGGCGGCAACCCAGCTGTTTCCCACTGACGACCCGATGCGCTTCACCGCGCCCAACCGCCAGTACTTCCTCGATAGCCCCACGGAATTGAGCGACTTCGCGCTGCGGACGTGGGACGTCGAGGGACATGGAGAGCGCTACACCATTCGTCTGGCGGTGCATCATCGGGGGACAGATGCTCAGGTCGATCAGTACGCGGAGATGGTGCGCCAGGTGGTGGCGGAAGAGATCGCGGTGTTCGGCAGTCCCGCGGATTACGATGTCGGCACGTACACGTTCATCGCGGATTATCTCCCGTACGCGTCGGGCGACGGCATGGAGCACCGCAACTCCACCATTCTCTCGAGTACCGGATCACTCGCCAATGCGGCGTTGGGACTGCTGGGTACGGTGTCCCACGAGTTTTTCCACTCGTGGAACGTCGAACGGATCAGACCGCGATCTCTGGAACCGTTCGACTTCGAGCACGCCAACATGTCTCGTGAACTGTGGTTCGCCGAGGGCTTTACGAGCTATTACACGCCACTGTTCATTACGAGGGCGGGATTGCGTTCCGTGTCGGACTACGCGGGCGGCCTATCGGGTGGATTGGACTTCGTGATCAATTCTCCGGCGCGCACGTTCTTCAGCCCCGTCGAGATGAGCATGCGGGCGCCGTTCGTGGATGCCGCGACGGCTATTGATCCGGTCAACCACACGAACATTTTCATCTCGTACTACACCTGGGGGTCGGTGATCGGGCTCGCCCTCGACCTCACCTTGCGGGGGCAGTTCGACCGGACGCTGGACGACTACATGCAAACCGTGTGGGAACGACACGGCGTCACGGAGCAGTCGTATACCGTGGACGACCTCGAACGCATTCTCGGGGAGTTCACCGGAGATGCGGGCTTCGCGAGTGATTTCTTTTCCCGGTACATCCGCGGACGCGAAGCGGCCGACTATGAAACGCTGTTGTCGCAGGCCGGCTTCCTGCTGAGACCCCGCAACCCTGGTGTGTCATTCTTTGGCATCGTGCAATTGGAGTTCGAGGGCGATGGCGCCGTGATCGAGTCGAACACGCGGATCGGCGAGCCGCTCTACCAAGCCGGTCTCGACCGCGGGGATACGATCCTGTCCCTCGGTGGCCATCCGCTGCGCTCGGATGCCGATTGGCAGGCCATCAAAGACGCGCATCACCCGGGAGACGTGATTGCGGTCGAGTACGTCGGTCGCGGGGGGCGCAGCGCGGGCGAAGTACGCGTCGTTGAGGACCCGCGCCTGCAAGTGGTAACCTATGAGGAGGCTGGCCTGGCGGTGACGCCGCACATGCGGGCGTTTCGCGTGGCGTGGTTGGGCAGCCGCGCCGGCAATTGATCGGCATATGAATCGCTCTCGACGAAGCTTCATGCGCACGGTTGGTGCGGCGGCGGCGGCGCCGTTTCTGGCGCAGCTTGCCAGCGCTCAGCGGCTCTTCGGCGCGCAGGTCGAGGATCTCGAGCTTTCACAGCTGGCGGGCGATGCGTTCCAGGACCTCCGTGCGGCGTACATGCTGGCGCCGGATGTGGTCTATCTGAATCAC
>Ga0302046_10005774_pt1 | contig 10863 bp, 9 predicted proteins | sample RVTome_11_FD_200261 | JGI IMG/M metagenome (GOLD analysis project Ga0302046, IMG submission 200261) | Soil microbial communities from uranium-contaminated site in the Upper Colorado River Basin, Wyoming, United States - RVT147D111 (version 2) ... | reverse complement strand
TGTCTGTTCGTATCCATGCTGTTCGGGTGCGCAAGCCAGCAAAAGCAACTGATGGTATTTCAGCGCGGGCTCGACCCGGGATCACGATTCATCCATTGCCGGCGCAGTCTGAAGTATCCGTTGCCAGTTCAGTATCGCGTTCCACAGAAAGCGATGGTCGGAACGGTTCAGGTCGCGGTGCATCGGATTGAAGTTGAAGGCGATCACCCGACCCTTGCCGACGGGAATATCCAGGATGGCGGGATGACCCTGCAGTGAGTCGCCGTTCTTTATACCGCCGCTGACAAGCAAGTCAGTCTCATCCGCTTCCTGGTCGTTTTCGTCTTTCGCATCTTTCTCGGCTTCTTCGTCGCGATCGTCTTTCATCGGTTTGCTGCCCCACTGCATGACAACCTGGTCGCGGTGAGCGCGTTGAATGTTGTAGACCGTATAATTGCTGCGAAACGCGGAGCCTTGCGGCGCATAGCCGTACGCAATCGGGTGATCCGGTTTGAGAAATGTGGTCTGCAGCTCTGATCCAGGGGTTACGGCATCGTTGCTTGTCGCTGACACGCCGCGAGCCAATCCGCCTTCGAGAGCCAGCGTGGAACCATTGCCGAGCGTGATCAGCATGCCGCCTGCGCTGAGAAACTCTTCGAGATTCGCCATTCCGGTCCAGCCAATGCCGCCGGTGATATCGTCGGAAGCGTCCGGCACCCCGTGACTGGGAAACGCGTCCGTTTTCGTGTAAGGCATTGGCCCGAAGCGTTTGTCGATGCCGTGAATCTGCTCCTGCAGGTCGCCGTAATGGTTGCCGAACAGGATGACATCATATCGCTCGCGCAGAGTGCCGGCACGAATGTCATCGTCGCGAATGTAATGGTAAGTAATGTTTCGCTGATCCAGCGCATAGCGAACCCAGCCGACCGATTCCGTGTCCTCCCAGGTATGCCAAACGGCAAGCCGGGGCCGCGGCGATGGTGCGCCGGCTCACGCGCCGGTCGGCCTCACAGACACGGTGCCGCCATACTTGAGATGCGGGCATTCTGCGGCGACTCGCTCCGCTTCCTCCAGCGAGGCGGCACGAATCACGAAGTAGCCGGCGAGCAGGCCTTCGTCGCTCCCCGGCACACCGTCTGCACGCGGGCGCTCGCGATGCAACAGCACACCCTGGTTGAGGAGCTCCGCGCCATCCACCAGCCGGCCCTCCCCTGCAAGTTTGCGGGCCCAGCCACCGTACTCGGCGACACGCGCGGCATGGTCGTCCTCTCCAACCGGCGCCTGGTAGCCCGCATCTTCGTAGAGCATCAGCGCGAACGCGGTACGGGTGTCAGTCGGGGGTGTTGCGGCCACGGTCGGCCCCTCGTCGCCAGTTTGCTGCGACAGTTGCATGCCGAAGGCAACGCCGACCGCGAGCAGCACGGCCGCGGCCAGACTCCAATAAAGATGAATCGTTTTCATGGAAACCTCCTGGGTGATGGCGGGCGCCAGCAGGCCGGCGTCACGCAGGCGCGCGATCACGCGAGCCTCGAGATCGTCCGGCGGCTGGAGCTTGCCTAGATCGTGCGGATTCATGACGGCCTCCTTTCGCGGCCGGCCAGCGGAAGCTCGAGCAATGCGCGTGCCGCAGCACGGGCTCGGGCGAGCTGGCTCTTGGCGGTGCCGGGTGCGATACCGAGCGCGGCGGCGATCTCGGTATGGGTAAAGCCTTCGAAGTCGTGCAAAACGAGCACGGCACGATAGCCCTCGGGCAGCCGGCCGAGGAGCGGCGCCAGGTCGTGCTCGGCTATCACGGCCGGATCCGCATCCGCGCGGTCCGGCATCTCCCCGAGCGAATCGAACGGAACGACCTGCGCGCGCGGCCGGCTCATTTCTCGCGAGACGTTCAGTGCGATCGCGACGAGCCAGGTGGCGAGACTCGACTCAAAGCGGAACGCAGCGAGTCGGCTGATTCCGCGCAGCCAGGTCTCCTGGACGACGTCGTCAGCCCTCGCGGCTGTGCCAGTCGTGAGGCGTGCCGCCACGCGGTAAAGCATCGGCGTCTGGCGTCGATACAATTTGAGGAAGGTCGCCTCGTCGCGGTTCGCGAGGAAGCGAATTACCAGCGCACGGTCGTCGGGTTCGTTCATACCCCAATAGTGCGCCGGCACCCCCGAAAGGTTGCACCGGGCAGCAAAATCATGCCGCGGCAACCTCAGCGTTGCAGGGCACCCGCTCCTTCAGACTCCACGCTTTAGGCCGCGGCTTCCTTACTGGAGGGTGTCCCGGCAGTTTCCGCAGCAAGGAGCAGTGAAACCGGTCCGCCCTAAGGCACCAGCAAGGCAGCGATGGCGTTCAGGTCCGTTGCCTCGATCAGTGTGGCGATCCGGTCCTTGTGCGCATGGAATTGAACCGAGAGGGTGTGCGGCCTTTCCGGGGCCGCACCACTGGGTGCTACTGACTCCAGGCCGTAACCGTCGGGCGCGGGGTGCCATTCGCCGAACAGCACCAGTGCGCTGGCCACCTCGCGCGCTTCATCAGAAATCCACTGATGTGCGGACGCGGCGCCGGGCACGTCGATGGCTTGCGCACCCTGATTCGGAGACCCCCGCATGTGGTTGACTGAGACGTGGACGCTCATTTCGAGATCGAGGTACTGCGCCGCGGTCGCGGCCTCGTAGGCCTTGGCCGAGTCGTCTTCGCTCATGAAGCGTTGGTATTCCGTCTGGAAGGCTGCCATTTCGGCATTAACTGCCTGGAGCCGGGCCTCGTCACCGCTGGTCGCCGCGGCGCCGAACTCGGTGCTGAGCTCGGTCATTCTTGCCATGTAGGCGTCGACCTGCGGTTGCCGCGCCACCGCGGCGGCCCGAACCTGCTCGCCCGCGGCATCGATCACCCGTTGCCGCTCCTCGGCGCCTTCGACTCGCGTGTAGCTACGGCCGTAAGAATAAGTCCAGGGGGACAGATCCAGGCAAACACTTATCACGGGCGACACGCTGTCGTCGTGAAGGGTCCTAATCCAGCCCGTCGGGGGTTCCGGCACCGCAGCCCGTGCGGCCTCCAGCACCGCGATCATCGTCGCACGCTCCTCGGGCATGGTGTCGTGATAACCCTTCTCGCAGGGAGCATCAGCATCCGCTCGCGAAAGCCCGAAAACGCCAGCCAGCACCGCAAGGCACACCGCCACCCGCACACGCATTGCCGCTCTCCCAAGGCTGTAAACGCATGTCAAGTATAATCCAGCGCCCTCGCTGCGCCATGGGCTAGCAATGCCGCTGCCCACATTACAATATTCGTTGGAAGCGCACGGGCACTCCATGTGTAGGTCTTGAGCTTCTCCTCGAGGAGGCCCTCGTTGAGCGCCCGGGTCAAGGCGGCGATCATGGCAGCGGCGGTGGTGAACAGAAATATGCGTGCCGGGAACTTCGCCCTGGCGCGTTTTAACTCCATCGGCGGACTCGATCCGACGTTCGGTACAAACGGCCTCGTGGACGTCGACTTCTTTGGCGGCGCTGATGATGCCAGGGTGGTCGCGATCCGCCGGACGGGCGCATCGTCGCTGCCGGTTCGGCAGTCAACGGCACGGCACCGGACTCGGGCTGGTACGGGTTCTTAAATAGCACAACCCGGATGCGGGCCCTGCAATCAGAAGTACCCGCGGGAATTCACCATCAGCTTTTCCCAATAAAAAATCAGGCAAAGCGCAGGTCCGCCGAAATCGCTTTCCCTACCATGATGCATCTCATTCCGACCGTCAGTACGGCGTATTCGATGGAGATGCGACAATGAGTATCAAGCGCAAGAGACTGTACAGCTTATGGACCCTCGCTTTAGGTGCCGCGCTCCCGGTACAGGCGGTGATCGCTGATGAGGCCCGACTAAGAATTGTGTTCGCCGAAGTGCCTGCAACATCGAAAATCGCCGAGGGCGATCTGCCGGGTGGTATTGAACAGATCGAGGATCGGTTGGAACAGGATCCCGAGGGAACAGCCGGCGACGACCTCGCGACACTTTGCGGCGCCTATGTTTTGCAAGCTTCCTTTGGCAAAGCGGAGCTTGTCTGCGATCTGGCCGTACAAATCGATGCGTCCGGCGTCGCCCTGAATAACAGGGGTGTACTACGGGCACTGACCGGAGACGTCGAGGGAGCACGCGCCGACTTCGACCAGGTACGCCCGAAAAACATGACCGAGTACATGAACGATCTCCGGCAAAGCGACTTAGGCCTGGTCACAGCAGGCAACTTCGAACTGGTTAATCGGACCATTGCCATGCGGAGATCCATATCGTCGCACCATATCACCGGCGCGAAAGTCGAAGATATTACGAATCAGCCCTAATAACTACGTGGTGGAAGGCCTGAAATGCTCATTTACGGCCCGGCCATTCCGGCTAGCATTGTACAATCAGGGGTGCGACACCACCGGTCCGATTGACTGACGGGACTTCCCAATGGCCAGTCGTATTGAAGGCGGATTCAAATTCGGCGAGTGGCGGGCGTTTCCGCTGCACAATGAAATTCGGGGGCCTGCGGGGAGCGAGCACCTTGAACCGATTGTGATGCAGGTGCTCACCTACCTTGCCGAGAATGCCGGCAACGTCGTCGAGCGCGACGAGTTGCTGAAGTCGGTCTGGAACTCGCGCGCATTTTCCTATGAGCCGCTGAATCGCTGCATTTTCGAGCTGCGCAAGAAACTTGACGACAATCCGAAACGCCCGAAATACATACAAACCGTTCCGAAGCGTGGTTACCGGCTCATCTGTAATGTGGCGCTGCTTGACCCAGGCCATGACGCTGACCAGATCGCTCGGCATGAGTCGCCAAGCCAGCCACTGCGATCCGGCAGATTGCGAAGTTGGCGCCTGGGAGTTCTTGCCGGTGTGGGTGCATTAGGCGTAGCTGCAGGACTTGTCCTGCTAACCAACCTGGTTACAGAACCGGCGCCCGAGTCGGGCTTCGGCGTTGAAAGCTCGACCATCGCGAAAGTACCTTACCAATCGGTCGCTGTACTGCCGTTCAGCAACCGTAGCACTGGCGGTGACGATGCTTTTTTCGTTGACAGCGTGCACGAAGAAATCATTTCACAGCTCAGTCAGCTGCCTTCTCTCGATACGGTCATATCGCGCACCTCGGTTGAGCAATTTCGTGACACCGGGGACTCTTTACCAGATATCGCCCGTATTCTCGGCGTCATGCATATTCTCCAGGGCAGCGTGCAACGAGTCGGCGACAAAGTTCGCGTCAATGTCCAGCTGATTAACGCAAATGGAGAACAACACCTCTGGCAGAACGCCTACGAGCGCACGCTGACGACGGAGAATATCTTCGACATCCAGACGGATATCTCGCTCGCAGTGGCAAATTCCCTGGACATTGTCATGAGCGACCAGGACACGTCCCGCCTGAAAGCACGTCGTCCGTCCAGTCTAGCGGCATACCGGTACTACGTGCTCGGACGCCTGGAATTGCTCAATCGGGACGCCGACGCACTGCACAAAGCACGGGAGCATTTCGAAACTGCAATTGACCTGGATCCCGGTTACGCACTCGCCTACGTCGGACTGGCTGACGCGATCGCTCTCCAGACTGTATTTGGCGGGCGACTCAACATGGAATCGCTGCCCGAGCGCCGCGAAGCGATTGAGCAGGCGCTAAGGCTCAACCCCAATCTCGGCGAAGCGTATGCCTCCATGGGATGGCTGGTAAGCCAGGAGTCGGGTATGGCTGCCGCCGAAGTGCATTTTGCGAGAGCCATCGAGCTCAGTCCCAATTATCAGTTTGCTCACCAGCTCAACGCAGAGTTCCTGCTCTGGGCAAACCGACCCGAAGAGGCCCTTCCGCATGCCGAAAAGTCGCTGGCGCTCAGCCCGATCGATCCAGCCAGCACCTTTACACTATCTGCTGTATTGCAGAGGCTCGGAAGGGACGAGGAAGCATTGATTCACACTCGGGCTGCGATTGAATTAAACCCCCGGGTACCCTTATTGTACCGCTCCATCGGCGATCTCCTGATTGGTCTCGGGCGAATCGGTGAAGGTCAGGCCTGGCGGCGCGCAGGTGTCCTGCAGGCCGAACCGGACCGCGAAAGTTTCGAAATTTACTGCTATGGTTACCTGCTACTCGTCATGTACACCGACGCTGCGAAGTGCCTGGATGAGTTCAACGCCAGTTTTCCCGAATTGGGCACGAGCTGGGCTGACGTTGACTTTCACGGCGCCACCGGTGACTATCAGCGCGCTGCCGAGCTCGCGGAAGAAATCAATTCAAACGATCCCACCTGGCAGAACCAGTTCTACCTGGCGTGGTCCTACCTGGACAACCAGGATCTCGTCAAAGCGTACAATCTGCTCAAGCAACTTGCGCCGGATTATTTCGGTACTACAGAGCTGACGATTGAAGTTCGCGAGATTCGCCTGGCTGCGTTTTGCGGCTATGTCTTGTATCAGTTCGGCGAGATTGAGCGCGCAGATTATATTTTCGCGAAAGCAATGGAGGTTCGCGCTCAGGTCGTTGGCGAACAACATTACTACTACAGCGGCCAGGATATTGAAGACGTACTGATCTTTGCTACACGAGGACAAACGCAGGAAGCTGTGGCTGCCCTGCGTGCTGCCCTTGACCGGGGCTGGTTCAATCCGATCTGGTACCGGTCACCGATGTACGATGCCCTGAAAACCGAACCGGAATGGAATGCAGTGCTGGACGAAATGAACCAGTTGCTTATGCGGGAAAGGGAATGGTTCGAGACACACAAGGACGACTTCCTGCGGATCGACCTGTGACCTGCGCTGGGCATCGACTGGTCCTATATCGATTTCATCACCCTGCTAGTCGCCTCGGTATTCGTCTACGAGGCCGCTGAACTCGCGCTGCCGACCGACGACTGCAATATTTCAGACGATACTGAACTGGATTTCCTGACACACGTCCGCTCGCTTGAACGGGTGTACTTTGCCCTCCAAACAATCAATCAGGTACGTACGGGCACCGCCTTCGAACCGTCGGTGTGGCTGCCGAGGACCGTCCGGACCTGCTGGGCGACAATGACGACGCACTACTCGGCGCCGGACATATTAAGGCTGATCGAGGCAGCGGAAAGTATCTGCAAGCGGCGCCCCAACACGGTCTTGCGCGTTTCTCACACAAATCTCACACACAAGTGTGAGAAAAGAGCAGCGGTCGAAGGGCGCTCGTCTAAGCTTTTGAAAGGAAAAGGGAAAATGGCGCGCCCGGCGAGATTCGAACTCACGACCCCTGCCTTCGGAGGGCAGTACTCTATCCAGCTGAGCTACGGGCGCTTGGTGTCATTGAGATGTTCCCTAGTCTACCTTTATTGAGGCGTCGAGATCAGAGTTGCCGGCACTGCCGACTCCTACAGGAGGCAAGAGACGCACTGTAGGAGCGAGCAGTGCTCGCGACGCGGCGACAACAATCGCACCAGATCGAAGGTTCGCGTCGCCCGCAGTGCGTGCTCCTACCGGGGGCGATAAAAGAATTGCAGGAGCGCGCAACGCGCGCGACACGATGGTGAAAATCGCGCCAGATCGAACGTTCGCGTCGCCGGCAATGCCGGCTCCTACAGGATCACAGAACCACCATCAGTTTGCCGGTGTTGCCGCCGGTGAACAAAAGGTTGATGCCTTCGATGGCGCTTTCCAGTCCTTGCAGTTTGTGGGCCCGATACTTGAGCTTGCCTCCCATGTAATAAGCGGAAAGCTTGACCATCATCGCCGGCACCTGGTCCCAGTGATCGGGCATGGTGAAGCCCTGGATGGTCAGGCGCTTTCTTATGATGTTCAGCCAGTTCGGGCCGGGTGACGGTTTGTCGGTGTTGTAATCCGCAATCATGCCGCAAACAATAATGCGACCGTGTGCGTTCATGCGATAGAACACGATGTGTTGCACTTTGCCGCCGGTGTTCTCGAAGTAGATATCGACGCCGTTTGGTGTTGCTTCGGTCAATTGTTTCGTCAGGTCGTCGTGCTTGTAATTGATGGCTTTGTCGAAACCGAGTTCGTCTTCCAGCCAGCGGCATTTCTCGTCCGTGCCGGCCGTACCGACAACGCGCAGTCCTTCCGCTTTGGCGATCTGCCCGACCATCGAACCGACCGAACCGGCGGCACCCGATACCACCAGTGTCTCGCCGGCTTTGGGTTTACCGATTTCGATCAGGCCCTGGTAAGCCGTCAGTCCCGGCAGGGCCAATACACACAGGACCGCTTCCGCGGGAATATCCGGCGGAAGTTTTTGCAGGCCGTCGCCCTTGCTGATCGCGTACTCCGTCCAGCCGATCATGCCGAGGACGCGCGAGCCGACCGGGAAGCGGTCGTTCTTCGATTCGACCACTTCGGCGACGCCACTCGAGCGCATCACGCTACCCAGTTCGACCGGCGGGATGTAGCTCCCGGTGTCGGCCGACATCCAGCCTCGCATGGCCGGGTCGAGCGACATGTGCGTTTGCTTCAGCAGCATCTGCCCGACTTCGAGTGGCGGTGATTCCAGAGTCACGGTCTGGAAAACATCCGGCGTAATCTTCAGCGCCGGCCGTTTGACCAGTTTGATCGCTTTGTACTTCATGCTGACAGCAGATCGCCCTTACAGGCGAATCGGCAGATCCCGGATGCGCTTGCCCGTTGCGGCAAAAATCGCATTGCCCACGGCCGGTGGTACCGCGATCAGTGGCGGCTCACCCATGCCGACCGGAAACTCCGTGCTCGGCATGAAGTGAATGTCGAGCTCCGGCACATCAGCCATCCTGAGCGGTGTGTAGGTATCAAGATTCCGGTCTTTCACTTGCCCGTCCGCGAATGCCGTGCCTTCGTGCAGTGCAAGGCTCAGTCCCCACAAGGTTGCGCCTTCGGCCTGCGCCATTGCGCCATCCGGATGCACGACCGTGCCGCAATCGATGGTCTGCCAGATTTTTTTCACCGTGATTTTTTTGGATGCTGCATCGACCGCTACGTGCGCAACGCAGGCCGTCCAGGTCGGCATGTTGCGTTCCTGTCCGTGACTCACGGCAACGCCCATGCCTTCGCCATCGGGGAGTTCCTTGCCCCAGGCCGATCGCTCCGCCACATTGCGCAGTGCCGCCGCCAGGCGCGCTGCACCGCCGACGGCATTGGGCGCGGAGCCTGCGTTTTTGCCCGCGGCATCGAGCCGTGCGAGGCGAAAAGCCACCGGGTCTTCGCCGGTCATGGCGGCAAGCTCGTCCATGAAACTTTCGACGCCCCAGCCGATCCAGCCTGACCCGACCGCGCGCAACCATCCCGGCAGGAAGGTTCTCTGCGCGAGATCGTTGTTGATGGCGCGTACGCGGTGGTTTGGCAACGTATACCAGTGATCCGCACCGCTCACGGCAAATGTATCGAACTTGCCCTTGCCATCGATGCCATCCGCGAGGAAGCCGGGCGCCATGGCCAGCGTCGGCCAGCCTGCAGCGGCAGCATGCTCGATTCCCGTCAGCACACCTTTGTCATCGAACGAAGCATCGAATCTCGCGACCGATGCGGAGCGCGCGCAATCGAAACGACTGTCGTCCTCCCGCTCGAACACCAGTTTCACCGGCCGGCCGAGTTCCCGCGCGGCCAGCGCCGCCGGGATCATCTGGTCGCCGAACAGGCGGCGGCCGAAACCGCCGCCGAGATAGTAGGTGTGAAGGACGATACTCGACTCAGGAACTTTGAGCGCTTGCGCAAGCACCGGCAGTATCAGCGACTGCCACTGGTTCCCCGAGTGAATATGGAACACGCCATCGACATATTCGACCAGCGCATTCTGCGGTTCGAGCGTGAAGTGCAACGCCGTGCTTGTCGTGTACGATGCCGTGTGCGTTTTCGCCGCAGAAGCGCGCGCCGCTGCGACGTCACCGTCATTGACAACCAGCACTCCGCTCGCGGAATCGGCGGCAAGCTTCGCGCCCTCTGCCAGGATGTCGGCTTCGCTGACGCCAGCCGTCGGGCCGGCTTCCCAGTCGACCTTGACCGCCCTGGCCGCTTTCATCGCGCTCGGGAAGCTCTCCGCAACCACCACTGCCCAGCCCTGGATGGTCAGGCTGGGATCGGTGACCGCTACCGTGCGCTGGTATCCGGGTATGTCCTTCGCGCCGGTGTCGTCAATCGAACGAATGGTGCTGCCATAGCGTGTCGGCGGAATCAGCGGACGCGCATACAGCATGCCCGGCAGTTCCGTGTCGAGGCCGTAAACGGCTTTGCCCGTGGACTTTGCCGGCACGTCGAGCGCCTTGAAAGGCCTGCCGATCAGTTGCCTTTCGGCAGCCGGTTTGACCGGCATTGCAGCGAGTTCTTCGGCGCTGAAGCTGCGGCCGATGTCGCCATTGGCAACGATGTCCGCAAAGGAAATGCGCTTGTTGCCCGCGATAACTTCGCCGCCAGCTGCGCTGCATTCGGCCGGTTCGACGCCGAGCAGTTTCGCGCCCGCATCGATCAGTACCGTCCGTCCCGCAGCACCCGCTTGCGACAACATCGCGAACGAGCTCCAGACGGACCACGATCCGCCGGTGACCATGTAACCCCACTTCGGGTCCGAGTCGACGTGCCTGATCGATACCTTGTCCCAGGCTGCACCGAGTTCGTCCGCGACAATACGCGCGAGCGCCGAGCCGACATGCTGTCCCATTTCCGCCTTGGCGATGTTGACGTTAACCGCGCCCGTGCCGCTGATCTCGAACCAGACCGCTGGTGAGAAAATCTTGCTGGCGCCGCCGGCGGCGAGGTCATTTACTGCTTCTTCGCGGCTGCAGCCGGGCAACACCGTGCCGAGGCTCATGACGAGACCGCTACCCACAGTACCGGCGAGGAATGTGCGGCGGCTGATGGATTGTGTGCGCTGTGGCATACCCATGATCAAGCCCTCCCGCCGTTGGCCGCACGCTTGATCGCTTTGCG
>Ga0302046_10005773_pt1 | contig 10865 bp, 10 predicted proteins | sample RVTome_11_FD_200261 | JGI IMG/M metagenome (GOLD analysis project Ga0302046, IMG submission 200261) | Soil microbial communities from uranium-contaminated site in the Upper Colorado River Basin, Wyoming, United States - RVT147D111 (version 2) ... | reverse complement strand
GCCTCGCGCGCGTCGGGCGTGATGCTTCGGCCCTCGCCTCCGCCGAGGGCCTTCGCCGCGGCGGCTACGTGCTGGCCGAAGCGTCGACCGGCGCGCCCGCCGCCATCCTGATCGCGAGCGGCGCCGAGCTCGCGTTGGCGGTCGAGGCAAGCGCTCGACTCGAGCGCGGCGGCGTGCCGACCCGTGTGGTGAGCCTACCGAGCTGGTACCTGTTCGGCCGCCAGGAAGCCTGGTACCGTGACGAGGTGTTACCCCCGGCGGTCGCCGCGCGCGTCTCCGTCGAGGCGGCGAGCACCTTCGGGTGGGAGCGGTGGGTGGGCGTGTCCGGCCGCTCCATCGGACTGGATCGCTTCGGCGCGTCCGCTCCCGCCGAGGTGCTCTTCGAGAAGCTCGGGATCACCGCGGACGCGGTGGTCGGGGCGGCCCGGGAGCTGCTGTAGCGAGGGCGGCGAGGGGCGCTTTCGCGGGCGGGGCGTGCGCGCGTGGGTGAGCGGCCGCGTGAACGTGCCAGTCAGCGCGGTGGCACTTCCCCTGTTACGGTCCGTTGTCGATCTCCCCGTCTGCTTGCCGATGCTGCCCCTGTCCGTTACCGATGCCCGGTCCGCCCGCCGACAACCCTACACGCATATGCTCGCGATTCAGCGTTTGCAGCATGACCAGAACGGTTGCCGGAACCCCTGCAGGGATCCTTTCACGCCGACCATGCTCGAGCCGCTGACGGCGCTATTTGCGGTCAAGCCAGCACGGACTGCGCGAGGGCCTCATGCGTGCAAGGTTGTCGGCACGGGCAGGCGTGGGAGCGCGGGGCCGAATGGGCGTTGCTCCGCCCTGTTCCGGGCGGCGCGCGCCGGACGCTCAGGGTGCCCTATGCCACCGGCTGGCCTGGGTCGCGCGGACCCGGTCGGAGGACCTCCGACCCGGATTGCGGTCGTAAGCGACATGATCGGCCTGGACCGCGTGGCTCCGCCGATGCTCCCCCTGCTCCTCCTCCTCGCCCTCCTTGCCCACGCGCCGACCCCGCTCGTCGCCCAGACCTTCGAAGGGCGCGTGCTCGACGCGCAGGACGACACGCCTGTCGGGACCGCGCTGGTCCGGCTCGTCGACGACGAGGGCGAGCAGCATGCCGTGACCGCGGCCGACTCCACCGGCGGGTACCGGATCGAGGCACCCGAGCCAGGCGTCTATCGGCTCCAGGCGGAGCGGCTCGGCTACTACGGTATGCAGACGCCCTTGCTCGAGGCTGGCAACGCCGACGCCGTCTACCCCCTCGACCTGCTCATGCGCAGGGCGCCGTTGCCGATCGAGGGGCTGGAGGTCTCGCGCGCGGGCATCGACCGGCGGTTGCGCCTCATGATCGGCATGAGCCCGGCATCGCTTCGAAAGGAGCCGATCGGGTACGAGGAGATCCGTGGCCACATCGAGCGGGGACACGACCTGTCGGACCTCCTGCGCTGGTCCAACACGGCCAGCCTGCTCGTCTTCAGAACCGAGGACGGTCCGTGTTACACCCTTCGAGGCGGCCCCTGCCTACCTGTGTACTTCAACGGAGCGCGTTTCGCACCGGAGGTTCTGGACGTCGTCCCGCTCGACATGATCCACACCATCCTCATCCTGTATCCGAAGGAGAACATTGCGTACGAGCGTGGTGCGGTCCTGCTCTACAGCGGGGCCTGGCTCCGGTAACCGCCCGGTCCGACGGGGCTGCGGGTAGCTTGCTTCAGGCGCGCACGGCCCGTACGGTAAGCCATCGTCGGCCTCAACCTTCCCTCCGAGGTAAGCGCCATGATCTCGATCGTCGCTCTATGGCTCCCGATCCTGGTGAGCGCGGCTCTGGTGTTCGTCGTCAGCTCCGTGATCCACATGCTTCTCCGCTACCACCGGAACGACTTCCATCGAGTGCCGAGCGAGGACGCGGTGCTGGAGGGGCTCCGGCGTGCCGACCTCACCCCGGGTGACTACGCCATCCCGTACGCCGGCACCATGGAGGCCATGAAGTCCGAGGAGTACCGGCAGAAGGTGGAGCGGGGGCCCGTGGCCTTCATGACCGTGATCGACAAGAACCGGGTGTTCAACATGACCTCGCCGCTGGCGCAGTGGTTCCTCTACAGCGTGTTGGTCGGGATCCTCGCGGCGTACCTCGCGGGACGGACGTTCGGCCCGGGAGCCGAGTACTTGGACGTGTTCCGCGTGACCGGAACGGTGGCGTTCGCCGGCTACGCGATGGCGCTCATGCAGCGCTCGATCTGGTTCGCGCAGCGTTGGAGCGTCACGCTCAAGTCCATGTTCGACGGCCTCGTCTACGCGCTGGTCACCGCGGGCACGTTCGGCTGGCTGTGGCCCGCGGCCTGAGGTAGAGGAGCGCGGCGTTCCCCGCCGCCCTCCGCGCTCAGCCGGTGCAACGCCGCCGGCAGCGGCGGAACGCGCGTGACCCGATCACGCCTGCGGCGGCGCGCGGCGACGGGACGATCGTACAGCGTGGTCGGCCGGCATCCCACCCGTACCGCCCATGCGCGCCACGACGGTCCGTGACTGCGGTTGCCGGTGCCGAGGTAATCGGCGACGTGCGCCATCTCGTGGAGCAGCGTGTCCACGCGCTCGGCGCCGTTGGCGGCGAGCATCAGGTCGACGTTGAGCGCGATCTCGGAGACGTAACGCGTTCCGTCGGGTCGCTCCGCCGGAAGCATGTGGCCGAGCGAGGACCTCATGCGGCTGCTCAGCCGAACGGGCACGTCCGGCGGCAGAGCGCCGGTGAAGCGGGTCAGGTTGAAGTACCGGTAGAGCGTGCGTAGGTAGGCCCTCTGCTGCGGCGTCGCGCAGCAATGCGTCTGCTCCATGCCCAGCCCGGTACGCCTGCTGTCGTGCGCGGCGCGGGCGGCCTCGATCGCCACCGCGAGGTCAGGCCAGCGGTGAATCTCCTCCGCCGCGTGTTGGGATCTCCGTGACGACACGCCGCCCTCCTTCGCCAGCGTAGCGAACGCGTCGAGGAGCCCAGGAGGCGCCGCGCGGTAGGCCTCGTGGAGGTTCAGCACCGTCCCTCTCTGGGTGAGCGACCACACCGTGCTGCGATTCGCACGGAACGAAACACGCCTGACTCGCCGCGCACCGCGGCGCCACAACTCGAGCAGAAACTCGTCCGAGCTCAACACCTCTCCACCTCTCCCTCGAGCCATCCGGCTCACTCGCTCACACCACCAGATGCGGTGTCATCGTCGTCATGTTGATCCAATATCTTGTGTAGCGCGTGCTCGCACCTATTGCGCGCGTGGACCATTCGTTGCTACATACATTATCGGATTCGGTAACCAGCGTGGTACCACCCAGCGTCCGGAGGCACTTTCGTGGCGATCAAGAAGAAGAGAGCACCCAGGAAGAAAGCCGCAGCCAAGAAGAAGACGGCGCGCAAGCCGGCGACGAAGAAGGCTTCGGGCGCGAAAAAGCGACCCGCACGCAAGGGCGCGCCGAGGAAGAAGGCTGCAGCCAAGAAGAAGGCGACCCGCAAGCGGGCGGCGACGAAGCGCAAGGCTGCGGCGAAGAAGCGCAAGGCCGCTCCCAGGAAGAAGGCCGCCGGGAAGAAGAAGGCCGGCGCAAAGAAGAAGGCTGGCGCAAAGAAGAAGGGTGCTCCGAGGAAAAAGGCCGCACGGAAGAAGGCCGCCAAGAAGTAAGGTCCATCTCGGTCGGCGACACCGGAGCCAAGCGCCGGCGCCCCCCCGGGGGTGTCGGCGCTTCCTCGTGGTGCCGGCCGCAGGATACGCCCGCTCCCGCCCCCCGGGCCAGTCCCCCCTTTGGGACGGCGCCCGTGCTGCCGGAATGGCCGCCCCGCGGCAGGTGTGCGCCATCCGCCCCTCGCTAGATTTGGCCGCATGACCACGTTCCTCAGCACCCGCGGCCCGCCGGCCACATCGCTCCGCAACGCGGTGTCGGAGGGCCTCGCTCCGGACGGTGGGCTGTACGTGCCGCTCGAGCTGCGAGCCGTGCCGACCCCCCCCGTCGAGCGGACGGCCAGCTTCCAGGACACCGCGCGTGCCGCCGCACGCTGGCTCCTTCCGGACGTGCCTGCGCTCGTGACGGATCGCCTAGCCTCGGAAGCGTTCGACTTCGCGGTCCCGCTCGTCGAGGTCGAGCCGGACCTGCACGTCCTCGAGCTCTTTCACGGGCCGACGCATGCCTTCAAGGACATCGGCGCTCGATTCATGGCGAGGCTCATGCGGGCCCTCGATTCGGGGGGGGAAGCGCGTACGGTGCTGGTCGCGACGTCGGGCGATACTGGAGGGGCGGTGGCGCATGCGTTCGCCGGGCTGCCGCGGTACCGGGTCGTGGTCCTGTTCCCGCAGGGGGGCGTGAGCGAGAGCCAACGCCGGCAGATGACCACCCTAGGCGGCAACGTGGTGGCGGTTGCCGTCGACGGGACGTTCGACGACTGCCAGGCGTTGGCCAAGGCCGCGTTCCTGGACGGCCGCTTGAGCGGCCGACACGGGCTCACCTCGGCGAACTCGATCAACATCGGTCGGCTGCTGCCGCAAACGATCTACTACATCCATGCGGCGGCGATGCTGGGGTGGTCCGAGCGCCCCGCGCGGTTCGCCGTGCCGTGCGGTAACCTGGGCAACCTGTTCGCCGGACTCTTCGCGCATCGCTCCGGCATGCCCGCCGCCGGGTTCGTGGCGGCCACGAACAGCAACCGCATCTTCGTCGACTATCTCGCGTCGGGTGTCGTGCACCCGCGGCCATCGGTCGCGACCGCGTCCAGCGCCATGGACGTCACGAACCCCAGCAACCTCGAGCGCATCCGGTGGCTCTACCGCAACGACCCGGCCACCCTGCGCAAGCACGTGAGCGGTGCCTGCGTGAGCGACGCGGAGACGCACGACTGCATCGCGGACGTGCATGCCCGTACCGGCTACGTGCTCGATCCCCACAGCGCGGTGGCGTACCGCGCGCAGCAGCAGGGTACCACCGGGGAGCACCCCACGGTCGTCCTGGCCACCGCGCACCCGGCCAAGTTCCCCGGCATCGTGGAGCGGGCGATCGGCCGGAGCGTGCCGCTGCCGCCGGGGATCGCGGCGGTGATGGACGCCGAGGAGCGCATGGAGCGGATCCGGCCCACGCTCACCGAGCTGAGCAGGGTGCTCGGGGGAGCCCGGCGTGAGTGACGCGCTGCGTCCCGCGCGCATCCGCGTCCCCTGCTCCACGTCGAATCTCGGAGCCGGCTACGACACGCTCGGCCTCGCGCTCGACCGTTACCTGGACGTCGTCTACGAGCCCGACGGCCACGACTCGCTGGTGGTGGAGCGGCACGGCACGCTCGCGGGGCTCGACGTGTCCGACGTGCCCGATCTCGTCGCCCGTACGTTCACGGGCGCGCTCGCCCGACAGGGCATCACGCCCTCCGGGCGTCTGACGCTCACGTCCGCGATTCCCGTTGGCCGCGGGCTCGGGTCCTCCGCCGCGGCCGTGCTCGCGGGATACGATCTGTCCCGCGCCGCGCGCGGCCAGCCCTGCGCGGCCGAGGAAGCCTTCGAGGCCGCGTTCGCCCACGAGGGGCACGGCGACAATGCCGCACCATGCCTGTACGGCGGGCTGCGCGCGGTGGTCCGCGCCGCCCGCGGCCCGCACGTCATCCGCCTGGAGTTGGCCGACACCATCGGCTTCGCGTATGCTGCGCCCGCCACGGCCGTCTCGACCGAGGCGGCACGCAGAGCGCTCCCGCGCCGAGTCGCGCACGAGGTCGCCGCAGCCTCGCTCGGCCGGCTGACCGCGCTCGTCCGCGGCTTGGCCGAGGGAGATCCCGGGCTCCTGCGCATGGGGGTGGACGACGAGCTGCACGTGCCCTACCGCGTCGGAATGATCCCCGGCGCTCGCGAGGCCATGTCGGCCGCCTACGACGCGGCCGCCTGGGCGGTGACCATCTCCGGCGCGGGCTCCGGCCTGATCGCCATGTGCGACAAGCACGACGCGCCGCGCGTCGCGGCCGCAATGCACCATGCGTTCGACGCCGGCAACGCCGATCCGGAGTGCGTGGGCTTCGCCGTGCATCCGGACTTCGAGGGGCTGCGGCGCGTCGAGGCCTGATCCCTCAGGATCGAGTCCGGCTCCGAACGACCGAACGGCACCCGAGCATGAGGTAGGAGTTGCTGGCGGCACGCCCGACCAGGAAGGCGCCGAACGCGGCGGTGGCACCGACCGCGCCTAGCGCGTGGGCGAAGGTCACGAACGAGAGCGCTACCATGGCCACCTCGAGCGCGCTCGCGACCGTGATGTGACGCGTGAGTCGGCCCTCCACGAGGACGGCGCGCTGCAGCGACAGCAACACCGAGAGCGCGGGAAGGGGCACGATGAGCTGGGCCGGCCGCAGCGCGAACGCCGTCAGCTCGGGCGAGAGCCCGGAGACCGTGCCGAACCAGACCCGCGAGAGCGGCGTGAAGGCCACCAGCGCGAGCCCGGCCGACGTGGCGAGGCCGAGCGACGTCCCGAAGCGCTCGAGCTCGGGGAGGTGGGCGAAACGGTCGCCCATGAGCGCGATGGCCGCGTCCTGGAACGCGAGCCCCATCGATCGGAAGAAGAACGACAGGGAGTGCACCACGGGGAACACCGCCAGGGACTCCACCGGGGCGATGCTGTGACCCATGAAGAACGTCAGCATGGGGTGCACGGCCAGCCCGATCAGCGACGTGAGCGCCAGCGGATAGTAGAACGATGCGACCTGCCGGTAACGCACGGTCCGCGGCGGGCCCGGAGGGTCCACCTCACCCGACAGGAGCCCGCGCACCGTGTCCGCGGCCATGACCCTCGCCGCGAGGGCTTCCACGCAGACGCCGGTGGCGAGGGACAGCGCGCCGACCCAGGCGCCGGGGATGTCCAGCACGAAGAAGCCGAACAGCGCCGCCGCGACCACTCCGCCGAGCCGGGTCACCGTGCCGTACGCCACCAGCTTGGTCTTGCCCGAGCGAATCAGCACACCCTGCAGGAAACGCCGGTAGCCGATCGCGCTCGGCCAAGGCAGGAAGAACCACAGCGCGCCGTACGTGAGATCGGCGACCTCCGCAGGCAGGCCCATCAGCGATCCCGTCAGCCAGCGGTAGACCGCCGGGACCAGCACGATGAGCAGGACGACGGTCGTTGCGGCGTTCAGGGCGCGCGTGAAGTTGCGCAGCTTGATGTAGGTGATGCGATCGCGCACCACGGAGGTCGCGGCGCTCATGAGCATGATGACCGGCGCCTCGATCACGATCGCGATCGCGATCGCCACGCCGTAGGACGCGAGGTTGAACGTGGCGTCCGGCAGGCGCGCGATGACCGCGGCAAGGAACGGCCCCTCCGACGCCATCATGATCCACGTGGCGGCTAGGGGCGCCCAGAAGAGGAAGATCGAGCGTTGAGTGCGTCGCAAGGCCTGCATACTCGCCCCTTCCGCGTCGGGCGCAAAGGGCGGCTTCTGCCCGCTCGCCGCTCAGCGGCTCTCGGCATCGGAGATGAGACGCTCGACCTCGCGTTCCGCCTCGAGCTCGTGCACCAGGTTCTCCACGTTGCCGACCACCCGTTCCAGCGACGCGGCGTCCCGCAGCACGACCGTGCGGTGGAGCTCGGCGAGCTGACCCAGCATCTCCGCCACGCGCGCGTCGAGCAGATCCTGCAGGTCCGATATCGAACGAACCATCTCCCGCTGGCTGAGCGCGACGCGCGCATCGCTCAGGTACTCCACGCGCCGGAGGTCACGGAGTGCCAGACGCAGCTTCGCCAGGAGCGCGGTGGCGGCGTCCCGGACGCGTCGGTCGACGGAAGGGTGACGCAGGACGCGGTCGGCCATCGCTTCGGCGACCTCCAGCCGCGGGTCGCCGCCGATGCCCGACGACTCGAGCGCGCGCTCCACCCTCAGCCGGTCCCACCGCCTCAGCACCTCGCGCGCCAGGCGCGGCTCGCGCGTTACCGGCACCAGGAAGAGGAGGGCGATGAGAACCAGCGCGAGCAGCGGCCAAAGCGGCGGCACGCTCGCGCCGAAGAAGGTCGCCGCCACCCACGCGACCACCACCGCGCCGCCCGTGCCCAGGAGCTGCCACGAGTAGGCGGTGAGCACCTCGTGGGCTTCGTCTACGACCCGCGGGCGATCCGGCGGGTCCTCGCCAGGAACGACGTCGTAGCTCCCTTCCTCACCGCCCGTCATCTTCTCGACTCCCCGCGCGCCCGCTCGGGCCGCGTCAACCTCCCGGTGCCACCTGCGCCGCGAGCGCCAGCAGGTTCCCATCGGGGTCCCGGAAGAACGCCATCCATTCCTCCGTCCCAGGAGGTCCGAAATACCCCTCCTCGTCCCGATGGATCAGGTGGGGCTCCGAGTCGAAGCGCACCCCCCTGCCTCGCAGCTCGTCGTAAGCTCGCGAAAGGTCGGCCACGCGGAAGTACAGCGTGGCCGGCGGTCCCGCCTTCTCCAGCAGGATGCGGGTGTCTCCGAACCGGAAGAACGCGAGGCCGGGCGGATCGAACCTGGCGATGAACTCCGCACCCAGCGTGTCGCGATAGAAGGCGACCGATTGGTCGAGATCGCTCGCCTGGACGGCGACCTGATGGATCCGGCCGAGGGAAAGAGTCATGCGCGGGAAGATCCACCTCGGCCCCCGGCGAGCGCAATCCCGCGCCTCGAGCGTGGGCGCGCGGGCCGGTCGCGCGGGCCTGGTCGCGGGCCGGTCGCGCGGGCCTGGTGCGCGCGCAGCGCTCGGCCCGACGACACGGAGATTGGCTGAGGAGCCACTGGACGGCCTGCCGAAGATTGACAGACCCCTCGCGTCCCTCGCACACTTCGCGCACCCTCCCCCCAGGATGGAGACCGACTTGGGCCTCTGGGGCCAAATCAAACAACGCCGCGTCACCCAGTTCCTGCTGGCATACCTCGCCAGTGGGTGGATGGTGCTCGCGGTCGTGGACCAGGTCGTCGACCGGGAGGTGCTGCCGGGCGTCGTATACCGCGTGAGCCTCACGCTATACGTCTTCGGCATCGCGGGGGCGGTGATCCTCGGCTGGTACCACGGCGAGAAGGGTCAGCAGAGGGCGACGTTCGTCGAGACCGTCCTCCTTTGCATGGTGGGACTCCTCGCCGCGGGCGCGAGCGGCCAGATCGTCCGGAACTACGTTCGTGAGGTTTCCGTGGCCAGCGCGCTCGAGACCTCCAGGATGGACCTCCGCAGGTTGGCCGTGATGTACTTGGACGACGCCTCCCGCGACGGCTCGCTGGCGGCGGTCGCGGATGGGCTCACGGAGGAGCTCATCGGCGCGCTGACCCAGGTGGCGGAGCTCGACGTGGTGTCGAGGAACGGCTCGGAGAGCGTCCGTGGCCTGGGCCTGGCGCCCGACTCGGTGGCCGCGATCTTCGACGCCGGCACGCTGATCGACGGAAGCGTGGAGCAGGTCGGTCAGGACCTTCACGTCGTGGTTCGGGTCGTCGACGGGCAGAGCGGCACGCCGATCACGCGGGACCAGTACGTGTGGCCGATGGACCAGCTCGCCACGGCGGCTCAGGACCTGGCGCAGCAGGTGTCGCGGAGCCTGAGGGTCGTTCTCGGCCAGGAGATCCACATCCGCGAGGCGCGCGCGGGCGCCCCCAGCACGGCCGCCTGGCTCCAGCTCGCGCGCGCCGACAAGGCGCTGAAGGACGGAGTGACGGCGCTGGGGCGGGGCGACGCGGAAGCCGCCGCGGCGTATCTCGCACTCGCCGACGAGGAGTCGGCTCGCGCCCGCATGGCCAGCGCGAGGTGGGTAGATCCCATCAACCTTCGCGGGCGCGCCGCGTACGAGGGCCATGCACTCGCGACGACCATGGAGGAGCTCGTCGGCTCGCTCGAGAGCGCGATCGCCTTTGCCGACGAGTCGCTCGCGCTGGAGCCGAACAACGCCGCGGCGCTCGAGCTCCGGGGAACCGCTCGCTACAGGCTGTGGCTCCTCCAGCAGGACGACGAGGCGACCCTCGACGCGATGCTCGAGGCGGCGCGCGCGGACCTCGAGCGGGCCGAGTCCCTGGACCGTCGCGTAGCGGCGAACGTGAACAGCGTGCTGAGCCATCTCTATTATCAGGTCGACGACTGGCAAGAGGCCGTGCTGTCCGCGAGAAAGGCCTATCAGCAGGACGCCTTCCTGAGCGCCGCGGACGGCGTGCTACGAAGGCTATACCAGGCGTCGTACGACCTCGGGCAGTACGAGGAGGCGCGCGACTGGTGCCTGGAAGGCGGAAGGCGCTTTCCGGACAACTACCGCTTCGTGCAGTGCCGGATCTACGTGTTGACGATGGAGAGGGCACTGCCCGACGTGGACGAGGCGTGGGCGCTCTACGACGAGTTCGTGAAGCTGGTGCCCGCGAGCCAGGCTCGGCTACTGTCCGCCCTCACCCGGACGTTCGTCGGCGGTGTCATCGGCCGAGCGGGCCTCGCCGACAGCGCCAACGCCGTCCTCGTCGGGGCACGGGTCGACCGCGACGTCGACCCGGACGGCGAACAGGTCTCGATGGAGGCCGCCATGCGATCCGTCTTCGGCGATGTGGACGGCGCGGTGGAGCGGCTCCAGCGCTACATGATCCAAAACCCCGGTCACTTTCCGGGCGAGCACTGGTGGTGGCAGAACCTGGAGGGCGACGCGGCCTTCGAGCGCCTGCAGTCGGTCCGCTGAATCGAGGGGCGGGCCTTGCCCGCCGAGCTCCTTTACGGTATCTAGGAGCGCGTTGGCGTTCGCCCCCCCTGAACGTCCTCCGGGCCCCCCCGGAAGCCCCCCCAAGAAAAGCCTCCCCACATGCGCACCCCCTTCATGGCCGTCGCTTCGGCGGCGGTTCTGTCGGCGGCCTGTGGCGACACCGATGTGGTGCGCCCGGCCGACGACCGACTCATTACGTC
>Ga0302046_10005772_pt1 | contig 10866 bp, 8 predicted proteins | sample RVTome_11_FD_200261 | JGI IMG/M metagenome (GOLD analysis project Ga0302046, IMG submission 200261) | Soil microbial communities from uranium-contaminated site in the Upper Colorado River Basin, Wyoming, United States - RVT147D111 (version 2) ... | reverse complement strand
TCCAGCACGGTCGTGTCGAATTCCTCGCCGGGATAGACCGTCCCGGCGCGCAGCGGGTCGCCGGGTCGCATGCCGTCGAGCAGCATGCGCCCGCTGACGCCCGAGAAGTATCCGCCGGACGACGACACGGTCAGCTCGCGTTCGCCGGTTCGCTCGACGACGCACGGCTGGCGCATCATGAGCGGGTCGGGGGCGAAGGTGAGCACGTGCCCCTCCAGGTCGTCCAGGCCCCAGGCCTCGCGCATCGCGACGGCGGCGTAGATGCCCGCGGCCGGCAGGTTGATGAAGAACAGCCGGGCGCCGGGTCCGGGGCGCGGCGTGTGCGCGAGGACGTCGGCGTAAATCACCTGCTCCGACCGCACGACGCCGCGCCATACGTAGCGATACACGGCAAAGCAGTACACGGTGTAGACCGTGACGAGCAGGGTCAGCCCGAGCCTCAGTCGGCCTCGCAGCCGCGCCAACCCGAGCGCCACGGCGATTGCCAGCCCCGCCGCCGGCACGTAGGCGAAGTGCGGCATGAGGAACACGGGGATCACCGGCAGAAACGCGATCGCGATCCACAGCGGCCAGAGCCAGCGTCCGCGCTCGCGGCGCGTCAGTCGCAGGTAGGCGGCGAGCGGGCCAAGCACGCCCGCCGCCAGGACGGCATACAGCGCCACGCCGGCGGCGCCGAGGCCGGCGTAGGTCGTGAGCCCCAGGAGCATCGGCGTGTGCCAGAGCAGCGAGAACAACATGTGCAGGAGCTTCGAAGCCGCCCACGGCGCGTAGGCCAATCCGCTTGGGGCCGTGAAGTAGATGCTCGGGGGCCCCTGCGTCGGAAAGACGAACAGGCGCCAGTACAGATACGCGCCGGCGATCAGCCAAAGCGCCGCGTGCACGCCTACGCGCCGGCGCAGGGCGCGCCACCCGCCGGCGCACAGGTCGATGAGGACGGCGAGCGCTGGGAATACGATGGCGCTCTCGCGGCAAAAGAGCGCCGCGAGCCAGACGGCGCCGGCGACTGCGAACCAACGCCACGTTCCACGTCTTTCCGCTTCGGCGGCCCGGCCGAGCCCGGCGCCGCGCGCGTAAAGCGCCAGCGCCGCCAGCAGGAAGCAGCCGCCGACGAGCGCGTTGCGGGCGGCGATCCAGCTTACGGCGAAGACGGACTGCGGATGGACGGCGAACAGGGCCGCGGCGAAGAGCGCCCAGCCGCGGCGCCCGGCGGCGCGCAGCGCGAGCGCGTACACGAGCAGGGCCGCCGCCGCGTGCCATAACAGGGCGAACGCGTGTACGCCGACGGGCGATCCCCCGCTGAGGATCAGCTCCAGCTTCATGAACAGCATCGCCAGCGGGCGGGCGTAGCGCCACTGGAGCGGCTGCTCCTGCCACCAGAGGCGCACCAGGCGGCCGGGCACGTCGAAGGTGGCGGACTCGACCAGGCCGCGGAAGCTCCAGCCGTAATCACGCAGCGTCGCACGATGCCAGTGGTCGTCGAAGAACAAGCCGTCGTTCAGGCTCGCTCCGTGGGCGGCGAGCACGAGGACGACGATCAGGGCGGCCGGCAGACCGTGATCGCGAAGGAGGCTGGCGCAGGCGCCCGCTGTGTGGCCGTCGGGGCGGGACCGGCGGCGATGCGCGGCGGGCGGCTCAGTCAAGGTAGCCGAGCTCCTGGAGGCGCGCTTCGACTTCCTCGTGCTCGCCCGGGGCGAGCTCGATCGGATCGCATTGCGGCTCGCCGGTCGAATCCACGAACGACTCGGCCAGGGCGCGCAACTCGGTGCAAAGGTCGGGATGTTCGGCGGCGAGGTTGCGGCGCTCGGTCGGGTCGGAGCGCAGGTCGTACAACTCCTGCGGCAATTCATCGTTCTCGGGCGCGAAGGTGTGCTTGTGCCGCGCCGTGCGGACGCCACGCAGCTCGAGATCGGCCGGCAGGCCGCTGACGGAGAGAAACGCGGGCAGCGGCTCGAAACGCTGGCCCAGCAGGAGCGGCTTGAACGAGCGGCCATCGACGCCGTCGTGGGCGTCGGGCGCTGCGAGCAGGTCGAGCAGCGTCGGCAGAATGTCCGGCTCGCGCACCATCACGTCGCGCACGGCGCCTTCCGGCAGGCGACCGGGCCAGCGGATCACGAGCGGCGTCCGCACGAGAAAGTCGTACACGTGGATCATGTGGCCTTCCTCGTAGTTCACGCGATACGAGTTGACGCACATGCGCAACTGCATTTCGAGCAGCCGTTCGCCGCCCAGCGAGCGCGACAGCCGCGAGACCTTGGCGGCCGCGCGGTCCGCGTCGAGCAGGCCGCGCCGCTTCAGCATGCGCGTCAGCGCCAGCGGCCTTCCCAGCGCCAACAGGTCGTGCAGGTAGACGAAGGGCGCGAGCCGCAGCAGGCGCAGCCGGTCCGCCAGCCGGGCCATCCGCCCGAATCCAAGCGGCGGACGCCGGTCGCGCACGCGCAGCGCGCGCAGCGCCCCGCCGCAACGTCCGTAGAAGGCTTGCAGCACGCTGGGACCGGCGAGGCCGGCGATCGCCGGCGGCGCGATGCCGGCGGCGTGCTCGACGTCGAGCGCGTGCCGCGTGTACTCGACCGCCGTGCCGGGTTGATACGCTTCGGCGCGGGTCTTCTCGCCGTGGTCTCCGGTGAAGACGATCACGGCCTCGTCGCCGGCGGCGGCGAAGACGCGTTCAAGCTGCCGGTCGAGCGACGAAACGGCGCGCTCATACGGATCGCGCCCGAAGTCGCGCGTGTCGCACTCACGCGCCACCTGGCGCGGCGTGTGCAGCTCCCAGAGGTGCAGCATGAGAAACCAGGGCCGCCGGTAGCGTGCGGCGCGCAGCCGCGCGACCAGGTGATCGCCCCAGGCGGTGTGCAGGTAGTCGGTCGGGGCCCGGTACTCGTAATGGTCGAAGCCGCGCGCCAGACCCATCTCCGGGAGCAGCGGGCCCGTCACCTCCGCGTACGTGTGATAGCCGAGCGCCGCCAGCGCCTCCGTGAGCATGGGAACGCGCTCGGGCAGCCGGTAGCCCCAGACCGTGTGCACGCCGTGCCGCGGGCTGTACTGGCCGGTCAGCAGCGTGGCGAAGCTGGGCGTCGTGCAGGACTTCTCGGTGATCGTGGTGGGGAGCGCGACGCCCTGCGCGCAGAGGCGGTCGAGGTTGGGCGTGCGCGCTTCGCGGGCGGGTCCGAGCCACTTGTCAGAGCGCGCACAATCAACCACCAGCAGCAGAATGTCGGGCAAATGGGCCATTGGACCTCCGCCCGCCCGCGTTGGCCGGGATCAGGACGGTCGCGAGGATTCCGTCCGGCCGCGCGGCGGCCGCGGAATCCAGCGCGGCGTGCGCCGCAGGTACCGGGCATAGGAGTCGCCGAAGCGCCTTGCCAGCAGCGGCTCCTCCAGGCACATGACCTGCAAATGTGCCAGCGGCGCGGCGAGCAGGAACAACACGAGCACGCCCGCCGAGCTGAGGCCGACCGCTTCGCCCAGCAGCATGCCCAGCACACAGGCTGCGATCGGGTTGCGGCTCCAGCGGAACGGACCGTCGGCGACGAAACGCTCCGGCGGATCGAACTCGACATAGGCCCCGCGCCCGCGCGACATCAGCCAGTAGCTACACGCCGTGTAGCTCGCCAGGCAAATTGCGAACAAGCCCCAGCCGGGCCAGCGCAGGGCGCCGAGCTCGAGCCGCCAGGGCAGAAAGCGGGCGCACAAGGCGTCGGCCAGCAGGGGCGCCGCGACCAGCGCGGTCGCCAGGAACACGACGTAGTAGCATGCTCCGCGTATGGCCAGCGGAACACGCCGCGCCCACGCGATCGCGCCGCTGCCGGGGCGCGGCGCGTTTTGAGGCCTGCTCGCTTCGCGTTTGGGCGTCACCAGCGGACCACGAAACCGGCGGACATCCACTTGCTCGACTCGACCGAGTAGACGGCGGCGGTCTGCCCGCGCTGGAGCTCGCCGCTGCGCACCATTTCGTCCAGGTGAATCAGCAGCGTCGCCCCGCCGCAGTAGCCGCAGTGGTTCGAGCGGAAGCGCACGTTCTGGTCGCTCACGCCGAGCCGCTCGATGAAGGTGGCGTTCTCGTCGTAGAGCTGTTTGGTGGGGATCGAGAGCACATAGTGGTCGATGCTCGCCGAGTCGCACTCGAGCTTAGCCAGCATGCGCAGCAGGCCCTCGAACAGCAGCGGACCGGCCAGCTTGTTGACGGCGGAGAAGTCCTGGTCCAGGTGGTGCAGCCCGAGGTGGTACATCGCCTCGATGGGGTTCTTCCCGCTCATGATGTCCTGCACGCCGCCGCCGCAGGTCATGGCCGGGTCGCGCTTGCCGCCGATGGATTCGATGTGGGTTCCCAGCACCTCGCCGCGGAGGTCGCCCGGGCCGGCGTCGGGGTCGCTCTCGAGCACGACTGCGCCGGCGCCGTCGGCGAGGATGTAGCGCAGGGCGGCCTGCGTCTTGGTCATGATGGGCTGGTTGAAATAGCAGCTTCGCAGGTACACGCTGGAGAGCTGCGAGTAGACGACCAGGGCGGTGCGGTAGCGCCCCAGCCGCATGGCGTCGTACGCCACCTGCATCGACTTGCCGATGCCGGAACAGTTCGAGTGAATCTCCATTTCCGCGCAGCGTTCGATGCCCAGCCGCTGCTGAAGAAGCGCGGACGTCGGGGGTGTGCCGGCGTCGAAGGTCGGGCTGGAGATGACCAGGAACTCCACGTCTTCCGGCGCATGACCGGACATTTCCAGCGCCCGGCGCGCCGCGCCTTCGCCCAGGGAAGCGATCGTGTGCGTGAGCTGGTTGGTCTCCGCGTCGATGGCGAAATGGCGCTTCTCCACGCCGCTGTGCTCGAGCATGCGGCGGCCGACGGTGCGCATGAACGTCTGCACGCGCTCCGGGGCGCCGTCGATCGGCCCCAGCACGTCGTCAATGCGGTCATTCGGCACCGGCTCGTTCGGAAGGAACGAACCGGCGCCGGCAATGCGTACCCGGTGGAGAACGTCTTTCATGCAGGCTCTCTATACTGGCGCCGCGCGGTCCAGTCTGTCGGCTGTGCGTGGTGAGGCGCCACCCCAAGGCTATCTTTTCGGAACCCCGCGCGTCTGTCAACCTAGGGCCATTTCGGGAGCGGCGCGTCGCCGACCGGGGCCTGCCGGCCGCTCTCGGGCATGAAGGCGCCGAAGTTGCGGCAATTGCAGTGCGGGCAAATCGGAAAGGCGTTGGCCCGCGCTGGGCCGTCTTCGTTGCGGATCAGGTTGGTGACGAAGCGGTGGTCGCATTCGTAGCAGTAGAGCCAGGGCAGCACGGCGCGCTCCCCGCAGGCGGGACACTCGAACGGCTCGCTCTCGCCCGGAGCGCGCCCGTATTGGACCTCCAGCCCGCAGGCCAGGCACACGCCGGCGCCGGGGATCTCGTCCGGCAGGTGGCGCGGATCGCTCCGGCCCCCCAGCAGGCGAAAGCCGGCGAAGCCCAGCAGCGCGACCGCGACGGTCGCCAGCACGATGTTCTTGGTCGTATTGTCCATCAGTTCGAATACCTGTCGCGGAGCTTGGAGGGCAGCTTGAGCCAGGTGTTGGTCAGCGTGCGATGCAGCGGGCTGAGCTCCTCCGGATAGCGAATGTCGTGCAGGTTGTCGAAGTTCTCGCCCTGCTGGCCGATCCACTTCGCGCCGATCTGCCCGAGCTGCGCCTGCCGGTGCTGCGGCAGGGGCCGGCCGAAGTACTCCTCGAGGTCGCCGCGGTAACGCGAGTTGCGGCTGCGGTTCGACTGCTCGCCCGGCAGCCACGTGAAGGCCCTCACCGTGTCGAAATTGCCCTGCTCCGCCTCCGCGAACGTGCTGGGGCGCTTGGGCGTCAGCAGCTCGACGTGCCCGTCCATGAACAGCGCGTTCGCGCGGAACTGCTGCGGCGTGCAGCCGTGCCGCCAGCCGACCATCGTGCCGTCGTCGGTCGGCGTGAAGCGCGGATTGGCCGGAAAGCCGAAGTCCTGCAGCCAGAGATAGATCGCGTTGAGCGAGCCGAACCAGGTCCACCAGCCGTCGATGGCGTACACCTGGCGGGTCGGGTCGGCGGCGAAGCGGTCCTTCTTGAAGTTGTAGTGCATGAACGCGTTCAAGGCGTAGCTCGTGCGGACGCCGCGCTGCGGGTTGGTCCCGGTGATGCCGGGGTCCTCGACGAAGTGATAGTTCCAGAACTCGGCCCGATCGGCGGTGATCTCGTCCGGCCGCTCGTCGGTCGGGCAGATCCCGACTTTGTAGTCCTGGGTGTAGTCCAGATCGAAGAGCGCATCCAGCCAGGTGTACTTGATGCGCGTGGGCGGTCCGCCACTGAAGAACGCCTCGCCGTCGTCCCAGGCCGGGCCGTAGTCGTTGTGGTCGATGAAGCAGGCGGCCACCGCCATCCCGATGTCGCGCTGGTGGGCGCCGCACTTGACCTGCTTGGCCTGCTCGCGCGCGCAGCGCAGGCTGGGCAGGAGGATGGAGATCAGCAGCGCGATGATGGCGACCACCACCAGCAGCTCGATCAACGTAAAGGCCGCACGTCCGCGGCCGGGCCTCAGCAACGACATTGGTATGACTCCGTACGAACTGGAGGACCAGGGCCCGCTGGCCGGCCCCTGGGCTGTCCGACGGAGGCGAATTCTACGCGCCAGGCTATCCAGACAACAACGTCTCGATCAGCGATTCGAAACTTTGCCCGCAGGTCCGCGTGCGCCGCGCCGCCGGCGGGTCCGCTGAACCCGGTGGGCGTCGCGTCGACGGCGCCGTCGGCCGCGAGGAAGATTGTCGCCCGGCGCGCTTCTCGCCGCGCATCCGTCGATCCGCCGGGGCGCTCACGGGCCGTCGGGCGCGGGCGTCCTGAAGAGCTCCTCCAGGCGTTGGCGGGCGCGTTCACGCAGCGCCGGCGGCAATCGATCCTCGGGCAGGAACACGTCCATCTTGACGCCCGGCTGGATCTCGACCTCGACCCGAATCCAGCGCGTGATGTTCGCCGCGCTCGGCCCCGCCGACAAGTCCGCCGGCGCCTTGATCTGCACGCCCTCGTCGCGCACCTCGTAGCTGAGCCCGGTGGCCCCGCAGATACGTTCCAGCGTCTGCCGCACGCTGACGCCGCGCTGCACGAGATCGACCGCCCGCTCCGACGCCGACACGGCCGCGAGCGAGCCGGGCTCGAACATCAGGGTGACGCCGCTGCGCTTGCCCAGATCGACGAGGATGTCGTCGAGCGGCGTCTTGCTGTAGGTCATGTCGAGCGGGCGATCCAGGCGGCGCTCGACGTCCGTGCGGCGCGTGGCGAGCACGATGCGCGGCCCCTCCGGCCACCAGACCCAGCCCAGCGTCTGGAGGGCGCTCTCGAGCTGTGCCAGCGCCGCCGTAGACGCGGTTTGGGCCATGGCGGCCTCGAAGCGCTCCTTTGGGTTTCCGCTGGGATCAATGCGGAAGTCGACCGAGACGTCCTCCGTGCGCGACAGCGCGTCCCAAGTCCGGTCGGCCAGCCGGTTCAGCAAATTGATCTCGTCCAGCGTGACGCGCCGGCCCAGCCGCTCGACACAGGCCGCCGGCAGAATCCGCAGGCGCTCGCCGTGGACGCCGGTCCCTTCGCGCTCCCCTTCGGGCTCCAGCCGCAGCCCGAGCCCGCACAGCACCCGCCGCAGTCCGTCGCGCACCGACATGTTCACAATGTCCACCGAGACGAGCGTCTGGGCGCCGTACGGCAACACCGCCAGCGCCTCGTCGGCGATCTCGAGCCGCGCGCCCGTGCGGCGTTCGATCTGCCGCAGCGCGTCGCAGACCGGCGTGTCGCGAATCTCGATCCGCTCGACGACCTGATCGAGCGCCTGCGCGCCCGCCTGCGCGCCGCCCGCCGGCGGCGCCTGCCCCCGCGCGCTCGGGGCGCCGCCACTCACCATCAACAATACCGCGAGCGCGAGCGAGCGCCGCTTCAGAACCGCGAGCGCGAGCGAGCGCGGCTCCAGAATCCGGCGCGCGCCGGAGTTCCTGGGAGCCGCCCCCAGCCGAGCCGCCCCGTCCTCGGGGCGGCCGCCGCCGCGCGGACGCCGCGGCTTCGCTGCCGGCTGGCCGTTCAACAGCGCACATGCATGGTGGACCACTATTGCAACCCGAACAGCGCCGCCGGGCCGCCCTCGTGGCGGACCGGGGTCGGCTGGATCATGATGAAAAGTTCGACGTCGGACGGCGCCGCGCCCGGGGCTGTCGGCGCTCCGGCGTCCACCACCAGCACGCTCGCTCGCGGCGCGGTTCGAGCGGTCGTCCTTTTGACCGTGGTCGCGAGCCAAACGCGCGCATCGCGGGCGCCTGGGCCGCGGGTCGGACCGGGCGCCGTCGGGACCGCCAGCCAGATCGCCGCCGCCGCCGCGCCCGCGATCAGGGCCAGCGCGCCGCGCGCCGCCCGTGTGCGCCGCGCGCCACGCGGCGCCGGCAGCGCCGCCGCGCAAACGCGGGCGTGCAGCCGCCGCCAATCGAGGCGCGGCTCGATATTCGTGGCAGAGCGAAGCGACTGTTCCCAGATCGCGTCGGCGGCGCGCATGCCATCGTCGCACAAGGAGCGTGTCCGGGCCCAGTCGACCGCGGCGCGCATTTCGGTCGTCTCGGCCAGCAGCGCGTGCAGCCGTCGCCAGCGCGCGACCTCGGCGGCGAAGCTCTCCGAGGTTGCGCAGGCCGACTCGACGCGCGCCCGCAGGCGCGGCTCGTCCGGCGCGTCCAGCCAGTCGCTGATCAGGCGTAATTCCGTTTCGTTCGCCACGCGTCTTTCGCCCGTCGCGTTAGAGAAACTCAGCCAGCTCGTCGCGCAGCCGCTTGCGGGCCTGGAAGACGTGCCACTTCACGGCCTCGACACTGCATTTCATGATCGCCGCCACTTCCTTTTGTGGCAATTGCTCCAGGCTGAACAGCACCAGCGCCATGCGCTGCGGCTCCGACAGTCGTCTGAGCGCCGCTTGCACGGCCCGCCGCAGCTCGTCGGCCCGCAATTCGGCCCCCGGGCGCTGGTCCGAGAACTCGCCGTCGCCAAGCTGCTCGTCGCGCGTCCGGTCGCGTTCGAGGACGCAATCTTCGAGCGAGAGCCGCGGACCGCCGACCGCCCGATCGCGGCGCCAGTTGAGCGAGAGGTTCGTCACGATCCGCAACAGCCACGGCCGGAAGCGCCGCTCGTCTTCCAGCGTGTGCAGGCTCCGGTAGGCGCGGATGAAGGCCTCCTGGCAGACTTCGAGCGCATCCTGGAGGTCCCCCAGCAGCCGGTGTGCCACCGAAACCGCCCGCCGCTGGTAGCGCTCGACGAGCTCGCCGAACGCGTCCTGGCGCCCGGCCCGGGCTTCGCGCACCAGCCGTTCGTCGCTCGGCGCCTGGCCGGTCGCGTCTTCGGTGGCCACCCTCTCACCGGAATGCATGGACACGCTGGCCCCTCGAACGTTTGCGTCCCCGGCTGTCCCGGACTCCGGCGCCACGGTGGGTCGCCCTTGGGACGGTCGGGCTGGGGAGATTATTCGCGCGTCGTCCTCAGACGGCTGGTCGATTTTCCCGGTCCGCGGCGAGCGCCCGCTCGTGCCATGCTTGGAGCCGTCGAGCTTGTTCGGCGGACTTGGAGATCGACATGCGAACGGAACTTACCGGAAACAGGATCGTCGAGTGGGTGGTGAAGGCGCTCCTGGCGAGCGCGGTCGTCGCGCCCGGCTTGGGACAAGGCACGGTCGCGGCCACCGGCAGCGCCCAGCCCTATCAATTATCAGACGCTAAGCGAAAGCTCGACGGCGCCGTCCGCATGGCCCGGCGGTCGGCCTCGCAGGCCGGCCCGGTGCGAATCGCCCGGCTGCACCGCGGCGACGGACGCTACAACGTCTCGATCAAGTTCACGCACGAGCTGTCGGGCGCCGAGATCGCCGCTTACGAGGCGGCCGGGGTCGAATTCCGCCGGCTGCCCAGCGGGCGCATCGCGGGCGCGGCGGGCATTTACGCCGCCTGGGCGAGCGGGGCGGCGCTCGACGCGCTGGGCGCCGACGCGTCGGTGGAGTCGATCGAAGGCGGGCGCTCGACGCAGGTCCGCCCACCGCTGGACGTATCGCGGGCCGAGATTCAGGCCGACGTGCGGCACGCATCCCGCACGTGGAGCAACATCGACGGCAACCGCGGTCGCGGCGTGATCCTCGGGCTGGTGGACACGGGCATTGACGTCTTTCACCCGGATTTCTTCGCGGTCAAGAGCGTCGCCGGCTACGACTGGATCGACGTGAACGGCAACGGCGTCTTCGACCGGGGCTTCGACGCGGTCGACCTGAACCGCAACGGCGTGGCCGAGGCGAACGAGAAGCTCAACTTCACCGAGCCGCTGGCCGACGGGCAGGCGGCGTTCAACGTCTACGATTGCGACACCGACTGGCTCTTCCACGACGCCAACGGCAACGGGGCGCGCGACTTCGGGCCGGCCGCCGGCTACACGGAGGCGGACGATTGCTATGGCGAGCGGCTCTTCTTCGTGGAAGACGCGAACGGCGACGACCGCCTCAGCGTGGGCGAGAAGCTGCGGACCCTGGGCAAGAGCAAGGTGCGCAAGGTGCTGTTCGGCGACCGCGAGTACGTGCGCGGCGTCGACCTGATCGACACGCCGATCGACACCAACGGGCACGGGACGAGCGTGAGCAGCATCCTGGTGGGGCAGGCGGCGGGCTTCAATCGCCGGCTGGGCGGGATCGCTCCGGAGGCCGAGCTGGTGGTCGTGGACCGCTACTCGTTCGAGGCGGACTCGGCGGCGGAGCAGCAGGCCAACTACGTCGAGATGCTGCTGTGGATGGAAGACGAGGGCGCCCGCGTCATGCTGTGGGAGTTCGGCGGGTGGATCGGGCAGTTCCTGGACGGCTCCAGCCACCTGGAAGCGCTGATCACCAACC
>Ga0302046_10005771_pt1 | contig 10866 bp, 8 predicted proteins | sample RVTome_11_FD_200261 | JGI IMG/M metagenome (GOLD analysis project Ga0302046, IMG submission 200261) | Soil microbial communities from uranium-contaminated site in the Upper Colorado River Basin, Wyoming, United States - RVT147D111 (version 2) ... | reverse complement strand
TGGGCAAGTCGCGTGAGGCGGTGCGGGCGGCGCTCGCGCACCTGCTCTTCAACCTGGTAGGGGTGATGGTGATGATGTGGCTGATCCCGTGGTTTGCGGAGGGGGTCCGTTGGCTCAGCCTCGCCCACGGCTCGGCGACGACGCTGCCGCGCCAGGTGGCCAACGCGCACACCCTGTTCAATCTGACCGTGGCCGCCGTCTTGTTGCCCCTCGCCGGCCCCTTCGCGGCCGTGCTGCGGCGGCTGGTGCCGGATCGCGAGGAACAGCCATTGTTCAAGGTGCGCTACCTCGACGAGCAATTTCTGGACAGCCCATCCCAGGCGCTCGCGGCGGTACGCCAGGAGGCGCGGCGCATGGGCGAGACCCTCGATGTCATGCTGGCGCGCATGCCGGGTGCCCTGTTCCACGGCGACACCGAGGCGATGCGCGACATCGCCGCCCAGGACGATCTCATCGATTTCCTCGACCGGGCGATCATCGACTACCTGCGTCTGATCTCCGGCCGGGACCTGGGACCGGAACAGGCCGCACAGATGCTCGACGCCATCCGCGTCATTAACGAGATCGAGCACATCGGTGACGTGATCGAGGTCGATGTCGGCCACCTCGTGCACCGCATGCGCCATGCGGCCGTGGGCTTCACGCCGGCCGGCCAGCAGGAGCTGATGCACATGACCGGGGCCGTCCGGCGGCTCGTGGCCGAGGGGATCGACAGCTTCACCTCCGCCGATCCCACCCTCGCCGCGGACATCATCGCGCGCAAGGGTGAGATCCAAGGGATGGAGGAGGCGTCGCTCCGGGCGCACCTACAACGGGTGCAGCAGCGGCTCGCACCGAGCCTGGTCACCCACCCTCACCACCTCGATGCCCTCAACTGCATGCAGCGCATCGGCCACCATGCGCGCAACATCGCCCGTGTCGTCCAGGGGCAGGTCACCGGCGAGCGGCGTGAGGCGCCGCTGCTATGGGTAGCCGCGGCAGAGCTGACCGACGAAGACCGGGCGAGAGGGCAAGGCGAAAAGTAGACCGGACCCCTCCCTGTGCACCATCGACCCGCGGCAGAAGTCGCCCGTCACGCCCACCTTTTGGCCGCCGAGGACGTATTGACCGCGTGGCAGGTGGCCACAGGTTGCGGACGTGCCACGCTGTCCAGGATGCCCCTGCCCCGCGCGGCTGCCAGGCGGCTTTCCTGAGCCGCTGACGAACGTTATTGCATATTTTTCAGTGGCGACGCGGCGCGTTCTGGTCTAGCGTGACACCCATCCAATTCCTCCCCCTTCATGGGAGGCGACGATGGCCCGCCCAACTCAACGTTCAACGATCAACAATCTCGCCAAGGTCGCCGACGTGTTGGCCGCCAATGGCCAGACCGAGCACCGGCCCAACGCCGAAGAACCCGGTACGTGGCAGGTCAGCGATCTGACAACGTATACTAAAAAAATACTTCAGGAAGTCGCACGGTTATTAGAACTCAAGGGGTACTCGTCGATGCGCAAAGAAGAGCTCGCTACACGGATCCACTCCGCCTTACAAGATGTCGCCTCCGAAGCGGCAAGCGGCCAACCGGCCACCGACGAGCCGACCGCGGAGGACCGCGTCGCCCGGGCCAAGTTCGACCTCGGTCCGGACGTGGCCGAGCCGCAGGTGAAACACATCCCGTGGGGCTACGGCTATGACCGGATCACCGCCATGGTGATCAACCCGGATCAATTCTACGTGTACTGGGAGGTGACCGACGAGGGGATCGCGGCGGCGTGCCGCGGGCTGGGCGAGGCCGGCCAGAGCGCGTGGCTCAACCTGCGGGTGTACGACGTCACCGGGCGGATCTTCGATGGCACCAACGCCCACGGTTACACCGACATCAAGGTCGAGCGCTCCGACCGGCAGTGGTTCATTCACGTGGGCAAGCCGACCTCGACCCACTGTGTCGAGATCGGGATGAAGTCGTACGAGGGGTATTTCATGAAGATCGCCCGCTCCGGCCGGGTCGAGTTCCCGCGCCGCGCGCCAGTGGGCGAGTCGCCGGTGGCGTGGTTGACCGTGCGGCCGATGAGCGGCGAGGTGACGGCGGCGGCGGGTCCCCAGCGCAACCGTGGGACCGGATCGGGATCGCCTCCTCCACCGGTGGCCGAGGGCGGGGTGGCGTCGCACACCGGTGGGGGCTGGGGGTTCCACGCGGCCGGACCCTCCTGGGGTGAGGCCGCCTGGCAGGAGGCGTGGCACACGACCACAGCCGTGTTGGAACGGGAGTGGGTGGAGGAGCGGGACAGCTTCGAGTGGGTCGGTCCGTTCTTCCACAGCCGCTGGGAGGCGGGTCCTTTTCCGTTGCAAATCGAGGTGCCCGGGCGGGTAGAGGAACGATTCGAGGGCGGGGTGACCGTCTACTCCATCGCCGGTGGCAAGCGGGTCACGTTCGGCCCGTGGCAGGTGGTGATCCGCGGGCTCCGCGGGTGGGCGGAGGGCCGGGTGTTGGGGACGTGGGAGGTGCACAAGTCCTGGGCCACCGAAGGTGGATATGAGCGCTGGGGCGAGCGCACCGTGTTCGGTCCGGTGCGCAGCGCCGGTGGCTCGGAGTTGTTCGGCGCCAGCGAGCGGCACTGGCTGGCGGGCAGCGAGCGACGCCTCGGCGGGGCCTCGGAGGTCTACCGGATTGGCGCCAGCGAGATGCTCTACGGCGGCGCCAGCGAGCGCCTCTACCGGGGCGCGTCGGAGTACCGCTACGCCGGGGCCTCAGAGTGGCGGTTCGGCGGGGCCTCCGAATGGACCTATCGTGGCGGTAGTGAGCGTCTCATGGGCGGGGCGAGCGAACGGTTTTTCCGCGGCGCCAGCGAACGTCTCATGGGCGGCAGCGAGCACTTTCTCGGCGGCAGCGAGGCATGGCTCGGAGCCGGCGAGGATGCCGGCTGGGGTGGCTCGTCGGATTACCGGCCGCCGGGCGGCGATGCGCCGCAATGGCCTGCGGTCACCTAGCCGTCGCGCCATCCCCGGGAGGGTTTCCTGCGAGCCCCGGCCTTGCGTGGGCAAGGGGAGAGCGGGCCTCTGCTCCATTGGTTCTCTTCCGCGCACATCATCCCGCCCCTTCGCACCACACCCTGACCCGCCCGCAGGGGCGATGTGCCCCCTGATATAGATTGCGCGCCAGAGCCCGGATCTTCCAGGCGGGGATTGCGTTCGGTGCGCCTCAATTCGCTAAGCTTCGCCGCTGGTTTTTCGGAGCAACCCTTATGGCCAAAGGCTATCTCGCCCTGGTGTTGCACGCCCACCTGCCGTTCGTGCGTCATCCCGAGGACGCCACGGTGATGGAAGAACGGTGGCTCTACGAGGCAATCACCGAGACCTACCTGCCCCTCGTCCAGTCGTTCGAGGGGCTGCAAGCGGACCATGTGCCGGTTCGCTGTACCGTCTCCCTGTCGGCGCCGTTGATCACCATGCTCACCGACGACCTGCTCAAGGAGCGGTATGCGGCGCACCTCGATCGGCTCATCGAGCTTGCGGAGAAGGAGCTCGAGCGCACCCGGTCCGAGCCGTACTACCAGCGGTTGGCGGAGATGTACCACAACCGCTTCCTCTCCCTGCGCCACACCTGGCGTTGCCACGAAGGCAACCTGGTGAAGGCCTATCGTGGGTTACAGGACAGCGGCTGTGTAGAGGTCATCACGTCCACCGCGACCCATGGCTACTTCCCGCTGCTGGACCGCAACTGGGCCGCCCTGCGCGCCCAGGTGCACGTGGCGGCAGATCTTTACGAGCGTCACTTTGGCCAGCGCTCCAAGGGGATGTGGCTCGGGGAGTGCGGCTACGTCCCCGGCGTCGACGAGCTGCTGCGCGAGGCGGCGGTACGCTACTTCTTCGTCGACACCCACGGCATCCTGTTCGCCGACCAGGAACCGGTGTACGGAGTCCACGCGCCGCTCTTCTGCCCCAGCGGCACCGCGGCCTTCGGCCGGGACACGGAGTCCTCGGAGCAGGTGTGGAGCGCCAAGGAGGGATATCCCGGCGACCCCCACTATCGTGACTTCTACCGCGACATCGGTTTCGACCTCCCCCTCGACTACATCGCCCCCTACATCCACCCGGAGGGCCACCGGATCTACACCGGCCTGAAGTACCACGCCATCACCCACAACCAGCTCCACGACAAGTGGGTCTACGACCCGGAGATCGCCCGCGGCAAGGCGGGTCTCCACGCCTCGCACTTCCGCGGCAAGCGCGCGGAGCAGGTGGAGCGGCTGGCGGCGCACATGGACCGGCCGCCGATCCTCGTCTCCCCCTACGACGCCGAGCTGTACGGCCACTGGTGGTACGAGGGGGTGCAGTTCCTCGACGACCTGTTCCGGCAGCTCCACTTCGACCAGGACGTGGTCGAGCCGATCACCCCGGGCGACTACCTGGACCGCCACCCGACCAATCAGGTGGCGACCCCGTGCGCCTCTTCCTGGGGACACAAGGGGTACAACGAGTACTGGCTGAACGAGACCAACGCGTGGATCTACCGGCACCTGCACGCGGCCGGCGAACGCATGGTGGAGCTGGCGCGTCGCTATCCGGCCCCAGACCCGGGATTGCGCCGGGCCCTCAATCAGGCGGCGCGGGAGCTGCTCCTCGCCCAGAGCAGCGACTGGGCCTTCATCATGAAGACCGGCACGACGGTGGGTTACGCCGAGCGACGGACCAACGAGCACCTGATCCGCTTCAATCGACTCTACAAAGAGATCGTGGCAGGTCACCCCGATGAGTCCTGGCTCGGGTCGATCGAGACCCAGGACAACATCTTTCCGGACATCGACTACCGAATCTATGCGACGTAATGCGAAACGTCGGCTCTTAGGGTGGTAAAGACGGTTCCGTGAAACGAGGGTGAGGGGGAGGAGGGTCCGGAGCGCGGGATTGGCTCGCCGCGGCCATTGGCGGCACCCAACTAGACGCCCGCCTGCATATCGCTGTGTCGTGCGTGCCGAGCCCGTCCACTCCTGGGGCCCGTAGGTCCCGCGGCATCCCGCTCAGCGCCGAGCCAAGTCTGCGCCCCACATCGCCATGGCTGCGCCCATCAAAGTCCTGTTCATTACCTCCGAATGCTCCCCCTTTGCCAAGACGGGCGGGCTGGCGGACGTCGCCGGCGCCCTGCCCAAGGCCCTGGCGGGGCGGGGCATCGACGTCCGGGTCGTGATGCCCCTCTACGCCGGCGTCGACTGGAACAGCTTGGAGGTGCTGGAAGGCACGGTGGTGGTGCCGATGGGCCGTGGCCGGGGATACACCGGGATCCGCATGGGGCACTTACCCAGCAGCCGCGTGCCGATCTATTTTCTCGAGCACCACCACTACTTCGACCGTCCCCACCTCTACGGGCCGCCCAAGGAGGCGTACGGCGATAACCTGGAACGGTTCGCCTTCCTCTCCCGCGGTTCTCTGGAGCTGTGCAAGGCCTTGGGCTGGATCCCGGACATCGTCCACGCCAACGACTGGCAGACCGCCCTGGTCCCCGCCTACCTCAACACGGTGGAGTGGGCCCAGTCCCTGCACGGCGCGGCGAGCATCTACACCATCCATAACCTGGCATATCAGGGGGTGTTCGACGGCGGTGCCCTGTGGGTGACCGGTCTCGGCTGGGAGCACTACAAACCGGAGGAGTTCGAGCACTTCGGCGCCCTCAACCTCACCAAGGGGGCGATCGTCCACTCCACCCTCCTGTCCACCGTCAGTCCGACCTACGCCCGAGAGATCCAGACCCCAGTCTTCGGTTATGGACTCGACGGCCTCCTCGCCGGCCGTGGCGGCGACCTGGTGGGTCTGCTCAATGGCATCGACGTCCACGAGTGGGATCCGGCCACGGACCCGCACATCGCCGCCCCCTACTCGCCCCTCGCCATGGCGGGCAAGGCGGCGTGCAAACGCGCCCTACAAGAAGAGGCGGGATTCCCAGTGCGGCCTGAGGTGCCGGTGTTCGGCCTGGTAAGCCGGCTCACCTCGCAGAAGGGGATCGACGTCCTGGCCCGGGCCATGGAGGGGCTGCTCCACCTCGACCTGCAATTCGTCCTCCTCGGTGCCGGCGACCCGGACGCCGAGGCCTACCTGCGCCGGCTCGACTCCCAACGCGGCGATCGGTTCCGCGCCTGGCTCCACTTCGATAATCGCCGCGCGCACCGCATCGAGGCGGGCTGCGACTTCTTCGTCATGCCGTCGCGCTACGAGCCGTGCGGCCTGAACCAGCTCTACAGCCTGCGGTACGGCACGTTGCCGATCGTCCGTGCCACCGGCGGCTTGGCGGATACCGTGATCAACTACGACGAGCACACGGGCCGCGGCACCGGCTTCGTGTTCCACGATCTCAATCCCGGTGCCGTGTACAACACCGTGGGCTGGGCCCTCGCTATCTGGTACAACCGTCCGGGACACATCGCGGAGATGCGTCGTCAGGCCATGGAGCAGGACTTCTCCTGGGAACACTCGGCCACCGAGTATGAACAGCTCTACCTGCGCGCCTACGAACGGCGCCGCGGCCACCCGTTCGCCGGTCGTTGAGGGATCGGCCCTGGCGCGGCGACGACATCCTGCTGTGCGGCCCTGGTGCCGCCACTACTCGCTGGACGGCGGCAGGAGGTCGTAGCGGGCGAGGGAGATGGTGAGGGCGATGGTGGTGAGGATGAACACCTCGGTGCTGAATAGCCACACCATCAGGTCGACCGCGTAGTAGGCCCCACGCAGGCCGTGGCGGAAGTCGAGCTGGAGGTACTCGAAGTAGTGGCGGAGGCCCCAGGTAAGGTCGGCGCTCTCCCCGGGAGGACCGGTGGAGTAGAGGTGCGCCGCGAGGAGCGCGCGCAGGCCCCACACGAAGTTAAGGAAGGTGACGGCAACGACGGTCACCAGCAGCAAGAGCTTGAGCTGCAAGAACAAGGGGGCGGGGTGGCCGAAGAGCTGGGTGACCTGGGACAGGGCCTGGAACCGCTCGGTGGAGAGGAGCAGGCCGAAGGCCCCACCCACCGCCAGCAGGGCGAGGGAGGCGAGCAGGATGACCTGGCGGCTGATAGTACGTAGGGTGTGGATCATGAGTAGTGGCTCGTCCCGCGCCACGATCGCGTCGATCCAGCGCGACTGGCGCGCGATCAGCCGGCCGTAGCGCGTCGACTCGGGGCGCAGGCGGCTACGCCGCGTGTGGTAGCTCTCGTACCCGAGCCAGCCCGCCAGGAAGAGCGTCAACGCCGCGGCCTCCAGGAGGATTCGCAGGTCCACATGTGCTCCGGTGTCGTGGATTGCCGTCGACCGGCAGATACGAATAGCCGATCGACGGTGACAACCTACTCGACCCGTGGTACCTGCGCCATGTTCCGATCGACGACCATCGCCAACAAGGCCGGGGAGGTTGCGATGCTAGCCCGCATTTCTCACCATGAATCTGCTCCGCCCGCGCAACTGCCCGCATCTCCTGGCCGGGTCCTCGTCCGAGTCCTCGACAACCTGCAAGGTTGCCTGTGGGCTCGGACTTGCGGGCCAGCCAGGATCTACGGCCATCTGCGCGTGCTCGCCACGATCCCTGGTGAGAAATGCGGGCTAGGCGCAGGTTACGGCGTGACGGGGGGCGTCCGTCGCCCTGTTGCGCAACGGAGGAATCATTCACGCTAGGCACGGCAGGTCTATGGTCGGTTTGTCCGGGACCTCCAAGGAGTTGGATCTCCACCACCTGTAGGAGCGAGCGTGCTCGCGAATCGCTCGGGCCGGTGTCACTTTCGGTTCGCGGGCAAACCCGCTCCTACGAGCGCCCTAACGTTCTTTCCAGAAGTCGTGGACGGAGTCCGGCCTTGGCCAAGGTAGGTACAGAAAGGCGAAGTATGACGGGTGCTCCGGGAGCAACCGGTCAAGTCGTGCCATTGCTGCGTGCTCAGGACATCACCTTCAGCCATCCGATCGGTACCGGAGGGCGCGTGGCGGGCGGCGTCTTCGACGTTACCCTGGATCTCTTTCCGGGCGAGATCGTGGCGGTGATTGGGCCGTCTGGCGGGGGGAAGAGCAGCCTGATCCGCCTCCTCGCGGGACTCACCCGCGCCGACAGCGGCACCCTCACTCTCGACGGCCGGCCCATCGCGGAGCTCGATGCCCGCGACTACCGGCGCCGGGTGGCCATGCTCTTCCAGCAACCGCACATGATGGCGGGTACCGTCGCCGATAATCTGCGCCTGCCCGCGCGCCTGCGCGGTGAGGAGGATAACGGGCTCGACGTAGCGGGGCTGTTGCGCAGCGTGGATCTGGAGCCGGAGTTGATGGAGCGCGAGGCCGCCACCCTGTCGCTGGGGCAACAGCAGCGGGTCGCCCTGGCGCGGCTGCTGGCCATGGCGCCGGCGTGCCTGCTCCTCGACGAACCGACCGCCGCCCTCGATCCGGTCTCCACCCAGACGATCGTCCGGCTACTCCAGCGATTGTGCGACGACGGCGTGGCGATCCTCCTCGTCACTCACGAGATCGCCGTGGCGCGCCGCCTCGCGGACCGGGTGGTGGTCTTGGTCGCGGGACGGGTGGTGGAGGCGGGGGACGTCGACCAGGTGCTGGTCGCCCCGCAGTCGGAGGCCGCCCAGGCCTTTCTCACCGCCGAGGGCGCCGCACCGTGAGTGCCCTACAGTTGGTGGCCGCCTATGCCCTGATCCTGGTGGTGGCCGGCCTGTCGCGCTGGCGCCAGGTGGGGATCGAGCGAGACATCTTCTACTCGTCCCTGCGGGCCGCGGTGCAGCTCGTGGCGATGGGGTATGTGATCCAGTGGGTCTTCGACCTGCGGGCCTTTCACTACCTGCTGGGGCTGCTGTCGGTGATGCTGCTGATCTCCGGCCGGATCTCGGCGCAACGGGGCAAAGGCGTGACCCACGCCTACTGGATCGCGACGGCCGCCATCGCGGTCGCCACGGTCGGTACCCTCGGCCTGCTCCTCGCCCTGGGGGTGGCCGAGCCGACCGGACGGTTCGTCATCCCCCTCGGGGGGATGATCCTCGGCAACGCGATGAACATCACCTCCCAAACCCTCAACCGCTTCCTCGCCGAGCTGCGCGCGCGGCGCACCGAGGTGGAGACCCTGTTCTCCCTCGGGGCGAGCCGCCAGCAGGCGGCGCGGGAGCTACTCCGGGAGACGGTGCGCGCCGCGATGATCGCGCCGCTGGACACCATGAAGGCAGTCGGACTGATTCACATCCCCGGGGTGACCGCCGGGATGATCCTGGCCGGCACACCGCCCATCGATGCGGTGCGCTACCAGATCGTGATCATGTACATGATGAGCTCCGCCGTGACGCTGTCGTCATTGACCGCCACGATGCTCTGTTATCTCCAGGCATTCACGCCGGACCATCGGTTGCGATAGCCGTCACCTATCAGCTGTTAGCTCCCCCTCCCTCCGGGAGGGGGCTGGGGGGAGGGCGCTCGCGTGACGAGCAGTACGGTGAGGGAAGGGCGCGGTATTGGATCCATACGCCCCCACCCCGACCCTCCCCCGGCGGGGGAGGGAGAAGCTGATTGCTGACAGCTAACGGCTCAGTCGGGATCCACGCCGTGGTTCACGCGCTCGCGCAGCTCCTTGCCCGGTTTGAAGAAGGGGACGGTCTTCGGTGGTACCTTGACCGGCTCCCCGGTCTTCGGATTCCGGCCGTCGCGGGAACGGCGCTGGCGTACCTTGAAGCTGCCGAACCCCCGTAGCTCGACCTTCTCCCCGGCGCCCAACGCGTCGCGGATCGAGTCGAAGATGCCGTTGACGATCACCTCCGACTGGCGCCGGTTGAGCCCCTCCATCTGTTTCAGGACGATCTCCACCAAATCGACTCGGGTCATTGTCGCAACCGGGAAATGGTTTATAAAACAAAGGATTGTGGAACCTAAGGTGGGTTTATGAGATTGTCAATAACGATAAAGAAAACACAGGCCCTGGAGCATGGGTAAGGGGAACAGGCGGCCCACGGCGGAGCCATCGAGGAGCTCGCGCAGCCTGCGTACACCGCTCTCCTGCGGGCGGACTAGCTCGGGCTCGGGTCCCAGGCCGGTGAGATCTCCCGCGAGGCGGATTGCATCGCGCAGGCCACCCAGCTCGTCCACCAGGCCGCGCTCCTTGGCCTGCTCGCCGGAAAAGATGCGGCCGTCGGCGATGGCGCGTACCGCCTCCTCCGACATCCCACGGCCCTCGACGATGGCGGCGACAAACTGGCTGTGCACGTTGTCTAGCACGTCTTCGAGCAGGACCTTCTCCTCCTCCGTCATCTCCCGGGTGGGCGAACCGATGTCCTTGTAGGTGCCGCTCTTGATCGTCTCGGCGTGCACGCCGAGACGATCCAGCAGCTCGCCGAACTGGGTGAAGTACATGATCACCCCGATGGAGCCGGTCAGGGTGCCGGGGTTGGCGACAATCTTCTCCGCGCCACAGGCGACGTAGTAGCCACCACTCGCGGCGACGTTGCCCATCGACACCACGACCGGCCGGTCGCCCTCGCCCTGAAAGTGGAGTAGGGCGGCGTGGATTTCCTGGGACGGGGCGACCCCGCCGCCCGGGCTGTCGATGCGCAACACCAGGCCGCGGACGTGGGGGTTGGACGCCAGGAGCTCGATGTCGTCCACCAGCTCCTCGGAGGTGGCGATCACTCCCGCGATCCTGAGGTAGCCGAGGCGGTCGTGTCCGATCGGGAGGTTTCCCGTCTCCTCGCGACGCAGGAGGAAGACCAGCAGGGCGATGAAGCCAGCCAGGTAGAGGAGGCGTCGGAGGGTTCTGGCCTGCATGGCTTACCCGGGGCGAGAGCGTGTTGCGGTTGGCATCCGTTGACAGCTCGCCCGGAGGCCGTGGCGCCCGCGGGACGTCCTACCGGCCAACTACTCGCCCTCCTCGTCTCTGCGCCGCAACTGTTCCGC
>Ga0302046_10005770_pt1 | contig 10867 bp, 8 predicted proteins | sample RVTome_11_FD_200261 | JGI IMG/M metagenome (GOLD analysis project Ga0302046, IMG submission 200261) | Soil microbial communities from uranium-contaminated site in the Upper Colorado River Basin, Wyoming, United States - RVT147D111 (version 2) ... | reverse complement strand
CAAATCCACGTACTACTATCTGCGCATCATTCAGCGCGACGTCGAGGTCCCCAAGGGCGATCCCGAAATGGCCTGGGTAAGCCCGTTCTTCGTCACCTACCAGGGATCTTGATACCAACATCCTTATTTCCTCTCTGAAAGAGCGGGACAGGTTCGTTGTAAACTGGGCGGTGGGTGAACTGATGACACGTTTGCTCAGCTATTGATCTTGATGCCGAACTCGTCGGCATTTTCCCGCATCGCTTTACGAGCATTGACGCCTTCGCCTCGCTCAAATTCGGTGACGTTCTGCTTGATCTGGGCATCGACTTGGGCCTTGATTACCGGATCGTTCGAAGTCTGTATCCCCGGCATGATCGGTGCTGCTGGGGTGCCGGGTTGGGCGTTTAACGCGGCGGCGGCGGGGCGGGGGTAGTCGGCGAGGTCGGACGGGGTGGGGACGGTCACTTCCAGCCAGGTGCAGTCGGTCTCGGTCTTGATCCGGGCGTTGGTCAGCGCGGCGGGTAGGACCACGGTGTCGCCGGGCTTGAAGGGGATGGTGCCGGTGTCAGCGCCGCTGCCGTAGCTGACCGATCCTTGGCCGGTGAGGACGATCCAGGTGACCAGCTCGGCGTAGGGGATCTCCTGTTCGACCCCGCCGCTGAACTGGACGCGTTCGATTTTGAAGTAGGGGCAGGTGACCAGGTGCGTCACTGTGGTGAACGGGCCGGCGACGTGGGTGCGTGGTTGTTGCGGCTCGACCGGCTCGCCGCAGCGGATGCTGGCCAGGGCCTGCTCGACGTGCAGTTCGCGGGGCTTGCCGTCGGTGCCGACGCGGTCCCAGTCGTAGACGCGAAACGTGGTGTCCGACGGCGTCTGGATCTCGGCCACCACCACCCCGGCCCCCAGGGCGTGGACCGTGCCTGAGGGGACGTAGTAGCACTGGCCGGGCCGTACCGGAATGCGGCGGAGCAACGAAGCGGCCGACCCGTCGGCGACGGCGGCCTGAAACGCCTCGCGCGTCGTGCCGGGGGTCAGGTCGTGGTAGATCGCGCCGTCGTCGTCGGCTTCCAGGACGTACCAAGCCTCGTGTTTGACCCGTACCGAACCGCCCAGCCGGGTCGCCTCGGCCGGACTGGGGTGCACCTGAACCGAGAGGTTGGCGCGGGCGTCAAGGAACTTGATCAGGAGCGGGAATCGGCCCTCAACCAGCGGAGCTCGGCCCAGCAGGTCCGTTCCCCAGGCGGCGACCAGCTCGGTCAGCGACATGCCCGTGGCCGGTCCGGTGGCGACGACCGATTGCCCCTCGTCCAGGTCGACCACTTCCCACGATTCGCCGATCGGGTCGGTCCCCGCGGGCAGGGACTTGGCGAACAGCTCGCCGAGGCGTCGGCCGCCCCAGACACGGGGTTGGTAGATCGGCTTGAAGATCAGGGGGTGCGGCGTCGGCACGGGGTTACGCTCTCCGATTCCTGTGGGTTGTGCTTCCCACGGTATGCAACCCGTGGGCTTGTGCGGCACTACTGAGGTACGCCGAACCATTCACTTCGTCAAAGCGGTACACTTCCGGATCGTACGGGTCCGGCAGGATTCTACGGCTGTTGCCTAGCGGGGTAAACGGGCAAAAAGGGGGTTGCAATGCACGGGCCGGTTGCTACAGTGGGTAGATTACTAATGTGGCAGGACTGAACCATACATGCCTGACATGCCAAGAAGTCGCGAACCGGTGCTGCCGACCGCGACGATCCGCTGCAGTGACGATCGGCCAAGGAAGAGCAACCGCTGTTAGAGCGGAGATCCAAGATGCCGTTGATGACGGTCACGTTCGCCGGTCCATGTGGCGGAGAGAGCCGCGCTGAAGCAAGGGAACCGTGTGGTACAGGGATGTACGCCGGGCCCAGAACCTGAGGAGTATCTCCGGTGAGTACGCCCACCAAGGTGTTTGTCCTATTGCTGACCGTGTTCTCGATCGCGTTCACCATGATGACGGTTCAATACGTGGCCCAGACGCAAAATTGGAAGGCGTTGGCCGGCGAGTATCGTCAGACGGCGTTGGCCGCGGCGACGCACGAACGCAACACGATGGCGATCAGCCTGGCCGAGAAAGAGGTCCTGCTCGACAAGATCCAGGGCCAGAGCGAGACCATCGCCGAGCGGTCTCGAACCATCGACAAGCTGACCGGCGATCTGGACCAAACCAAACTGGCGCTGGCCAAGTCCGAGCATGATCGGGCCAGCTCCGCCGCCCGCGAAACCACGCTCGCCCAGCAGATGGCGCTCGAACAGAAACGGGCCAATCTCAACACCGCCCAGAAGGACGAGCTGGCCAAGCAGGCCATCGACCTCCAGCGTCGTAACGCCGATCTCAATAGCCGGGTCAACGAGTTGAACACGACCGTCGCGTTGCAGTCGCAGCAGCTTAACGGACTTCAGCAGCAGAACTTCGCCCTGCGGGACGACAACCGCAAGCTTCGCTCGCACCTCAAGACCGCGGCCATCGAGCCGCTCGACGACTCGGTGGTGGGCAAGCCCCTCGACCAGGTCGAGCGCATCACGCCGGCGGTGTCGGGTGCGATCCGGGCGCAGATCGCGTCGGTGCAGAACGACATTGCGAGCATCAACGTGGGCCTCGCCGACGGCGTGCGTGAGGGGATGGTCTTTTTGATTTCCCGCGACAACGACTACGTCGGGACGTTGAAGATCAGCACCGTCCGGCCGAACGAGTCGGGCGGCCGTCTCACTGTCGACGGCAACCGGCAGGTGCAGCAAGGCGACAAGGTGATTGACGAAGAGGGCCTGGTTCGCGGGCTTTAGCGGGCTTTCACAAAGGGTCCGCGGGATCTGATGCGGTTTGTGCGAGGCGCGGGTCGCGCGGGAGGTGCGAATCGATGACGCAGTTAAACAGTGGTCGCCCACCGGTGCGAGGTCGGGCTCAAAACGATATCTACACGGCGCTGCTCGCGGTCGCGTCGGCGTTCGTCTTTGCCGGTACCATCTACTTGGTCGTTCAGACGATTCGGGTATACGGCTCATCGTTGCCGCCGGCGGGCGGTTGATTCCTTTCGATGCTGCGCGACGGAGGTTCGCGTTTCGTGTTGCCGTGTTGGCATCGGACACATTGTAACGTGCCGGAGGCCGTCAATGCTGTTTGACCCCCTACTGGGGATGTTCAGCGTCGATATGGGAATCGATCTTGGCACGTGCAATACGCTCGTGTGTGTCAAGGATGAGGGCGTTGTCCTCAACGAACCGTCCGTCGTCGCCGTCCGGAAGGGCACCAACAAGGTGCTCTCGAACGGCAACGCCGTGGGACTGGTCGCCAAGCAGATGCTGGGCAAGACGCCCGGGTCGATCACGGCGATCAGGCCGCTCAAGGACGGCGTGATCGCCGACTTCGACATCACCGAAGCGATGCTCGGGTACTTCATTCGCAAAGTGCACGGGCGTCGAAACTTCTTCAAACCCCGCGTCGTGATCGCCATTCCCTCCGGCATCACCGCGGTCGAGAAGCGCGCCGTCTACAACTCGGCCGAGCGGGCCGGGGCCCGGCGGGTGTTCCTCGTCGAGGAGCCCATGGCCGCGGGCATCGGGGCCGGGCTGCCCATCGCCGAGGCTACCGCGTCGATGATCGTGGACATCGGCGGGGGCACCACCGAGGTGGCCATCATGTCCCTGGCCGACATCTCGGTGTGCGAGTCGATCCGAGTCGCCGGCGACGACATGGACGAGAGCCTCGCCAACTACATGAAACGCACCTACAACCTGATGATCGGGCCGCAGATGGCCGAGCAGGTCAAGATCGAGATCGGCTCGACCGCGCCGCTGGACCAGGAGTTGAGCAAGGAAGTTCGTGGCCGGGACATGATCTCCGGCCTGCCCCGCAAGATCGTGGTGACCAGCGACGAGATTCGCGACGCGCTCAAGGAGCCGGTCGGGCAGATTATCGACTGCGTGATGCGCACCCTCGAGCGGGCCGAGCCCGAGTTGGCCGCCGACCTCGTCGAGAACGGCATTCACCTGGCCGGCGGTGGTGCACTGGTGACCGGCCTGCCGGAATTGCTCGCCCAGGCGACCGGGCTGCAGGTTACGTTGGTCGACGATCCGCTGAGTTGCGTCGCCCGCGGCACGGCGGTCTATCTCGACAACCTCAACATGTGGCAGTCCACCATGGAGTCCGATCTGGACGTCATGTAGGGCGGCCGGTGTGTTTTTCTGCTGCCGGAAACAACCGGCCTGCAGTTCTCGTTTGGGGCAGTCCGCACGGCATGCATGCCGCGACGTTGCTGGTGCGAGAATCCTTTCTCGCACCTCTCGACGCGGGAACTCTTCGGCACGTCGGGTGCGTTTCGGGTCCGTGATGACCATGTTCGATTCGCGATTGGGGAGGTTGACCAAGCCACGTTTGTTCCGGCTGCTGATGGCCGTCGCGCTGCTGGTGTTCGTCATGCCGCGGCGGTGGACCGACGGCTTGAAGTCGGTCTCGCAGATGGCCGTGCCGGGGCAGTACCTGCTCTACAGCAGCTCGTCCAAGCTCGGTGAAGCGCTCGATCGGGTGGCCGACCCGCCCGTGCCGCAAGATACCCATCGCCGGTTGCAGGCGGAGAACGAGCAGCTCGCGTCGCGCCTGCTGGCGATCGAAGCCGAGAAGCGCGACCTGCGCCGCCGCTACGAGCAGTTGGCCGGTCTGCGCGAGATGGCGTCGTTGCGTACGCCCCGCCTGATCCCCGCCCGCATTGTCGCCGCCGACGTGGTCGCATGGCGTGATCAGCTTGTCGTCGATCAGGGACGTCGTCGCGGGGTGTCCCGTCGCGACTGGGTGATCACCCACCGATTCCTCGACGCCGGCGAAGATCAAGGCGTGCGTCCCGGCTTGTCCGTGCTGGCCGGCGAGTACCTGATCGGCTGGGTCGACCAGGTTCGGCCGTTCGTATCCCGGGTGCGTCTCTTTACCGATCCGGCCGAGGACGCCACCCTGATTCGCGTCCGTATCGGACGGCTTCGTGACGCGAACGTGGTCTCGATCACCGAGGAGGACTTCGTGTTGAAGCCCGCGCCGGACCGCGCGATGCACGTGATCGACGTGGAGCGGTCGCAGTGGGACGAGGGCGCCATCCATCCGGGCGACGTGGTCCTTTCTTCGCCCAACGAGTCCGCCCTGCCGAGCAGTGTGATGATCGGCGAGATCAAAGCGATGACCCGACAAGGGCAGGACAACGAACTCCTGTGCGAGTTGGTCGTCGATTGGCCGTTCGACTGGGTATCGATTCGCGAGGTCTACATCGTCGCCAACGCTCTACCGTGATCATGGGATACGTTTCCATGCGATCACGTTTAGCGGCGACCCGAAGGGGAGCGCGTGTCGTTGCGTCGGGACTGAAATGCTCCCCCGCGGATCGCCGATGAACGCATTTCTGGCCGGCGTTTGCATACCGAGCCGATTCCCCTGTAGACTGAGACGTGGTTTTGAGCGATCGGTAGGACGACCCTGCACATGTCTTCGAAGCGTGTTTCGACAATGCGTCGGTGTCCCGGTCCGGTGAATCGGCGGGAGTTTCTCCGCATGGGATTGACCGGGTTCGGCGGGCTGAGCCTGTCGGGCTTGCTCCGGCTGCGCGCCGAGGCGGCGGTCGAGCAACCGCATCAACGCAAGGCGTTGATCCTGGTCTGGCTGCGGGGTGGGGCGAGCCATCTCGAAACCTACGACCCCAAGCCCGACTCACCGCGCGAGTTTCGCGGACCCTTCCGGCCGATCAAGACCAACGTGACCGGGACGCACATCTGCGAGCTGTTGCCGCGCCACGCCAAGATGACCGACAAGTTCACGATCCTCCGGTCGATGGCCCACACCGGCGGCGGGCACCCGGCCGGCTCACTGCAAATGCTCAGCGGCGACCCGGACGCCGCCGACAAGCTGGTCCCGAAGTATCCCGACTTCATGACCGTGGCCAACTACCTGCGCTCGGATCCGAACCGCAAGATTCCCTACTACGTCGGGGTCAACGGCGTGCTGCGCTACGACAACTTCGTCATCGCCGGCCCGGGCTATCTCAGTTCGGCGTACGATCCGTTTCGGGTCACCGGTGATCCGAGTCGCCCGGACTTCGAAGTACCGAACCTCAACCTCAATCCCGAGTTGACGCAACGGTTGGCCGGCCGCATTCGCCTGCGCGACGGGCTGGATCGGCTGAACCGCGATCTCGACACGTCGGGTACGATGGATGCGATGGACAGCTTCGAGAGGCAGGCCATGAACCTGCTGACCAGTCCCGAGATCAAACGCGCTTTCGATCTCAAGCTGGAGGATCCGAAGCTGCGTGAACGGTACGGGCTCGGTCGGTGGGGTCAGCAGTGTCTGATGGCCCGGCGACTCGTCGAAGCCGGCGTCGACCTGATCACCACCACGTTCGACGGCCCGCAGTGCGGTCGGGTCGCCAACTGGGACGACCACGCCGTCAATCATCATGTGTTCGAGGCCAACGCGTTTCGCATGCCCGCGTTCGATCAGGCGGTGACCGCGCTGATCGAGGACGTTTACGCTCGCGGGCTCGACAAGGAGGTCCTGGTCGTGGTCACGGGCGAGTTCGGCCGAACGCCGCGGATCAGCTACGTCGCCAGCAGCGGCGGCGGGCAGGCCAGCGCCCCGAAGGGCGTCGTGCAGCCGGGTCGCGATCATTGGCCGCGCGCGAATTCCATGATCTTCGCCGGCGGCGGCATCCGGACCGGTCAGGTGATCGGCGCAACGGATCGACGCGGAGAGGACGTCGTCGAGCGTCGTTTCGGTCCGGGCGATTTTCTCGCCACCATGTACCACCACCTCGGCATCGACGCCGAGCACGTCGCCATTCCCGATTTCTCAGGCCGACCCATCCCCATCCTGAATCAGGGCCGACCCATCGGCGAGCTGCTGTCGGACGCCTGAAGGGTCCCTCCCTCCTGAGAAGAAAAAGGTGTCAGGATGATTTTACGTGGTCGGGAAAATCATCCTGACACCTTTTATGAAGCCGCGTGGATTTTCGCCGCCGCCGGACGACTCTGCTATACTGCTTGCCGCAATGCGTGGCGCGATCCCCATCGACGTTCCCGTGCGTACCCTCGAACTTGACGCCTGGGTCGAGCCCCCGCGCGTGATGGCCGCGATCGCCCGCCAACCGTCACCGGCGATTCTGGATTCGGGCGACGCTCACGTGGCCGATCCTCGCTATACCGTGGTGGCCTGCGATCCGGCTCGCGTGCTTGAAGCCACACATCCGCACGACGCCGACCCGTTCGCGGCGTTGGCGACTGATTTGCGTGCGGTGCGGGTGCATACGCCGGCCGACGTCCCCTTCGTCCCCGGTTGGATCGGGTACCTCGGGTACGAGGCGGGGCGTTACCTCGAACCCGCGGTATGCCGGCACGTGACCACGCGACGTGAAATCGCTCTTCCTGACGTGCGCATGGGACTTTACGATACGATCGCCGTCGCCGATCTGAACGCCCGGCGCTGGACGATCGTCGCGGTCGACCTGCCGCCCGCGCTCGCCGGTCCGCGACCGCCCGCCGACGGGCGCGCGAAACAACTCGCCGACCGGATCGAGCGCGCAGCCGAACTGCCCGAGCCTGACGCGACCGAGACGCGGCACGACACGAACGTGACCACGTCGATCAACCGCGATCGCTTCATGCGCAAAGTCGAACAGGCGCAGGACTACATCACGGCCGGCGATATCTTTCAGGCCAACCTCTGCCATCATCTTACCGCGGTGCGACGCGTCGATCCGTTCGGGTTGTACCGTCGGTTGCGGAGCACGAACCCCGCGCAGTACGCCGCTTACCTCGCCTTTGACGACAAGGCGATCTGCTCGGCGTCGCCGGAGTTGTTTCTCTCGTTGCGCGGCCGCAACGTCGTCACCCGACCGATCAAGGGTACACGCCCGCGCACCGGTATCGCCGAGCGCGACGCGCGCCATCGGCGGGAGCTGGCGGCCTCGGAGAAGGATCACGCCGAGCTGGCCATGATCATCGACCTCGAGCGCAACGACCTGGGCCGGGTGTCCGAATTCGGCTCGGTGCGCGTGCGCACCCCGTGGCAACTGGAAGCGCATCCCACCGTCTACCATCTGGTGGCCACCGTCACCGGGACGCTACGCCCGGGGTGCGATGCGGTCGACCTGCTGGCGGCGACGTTTCCCGGCGGATCGATCACCGGGGCTCCGAAGGTGCGGGCGATGCAGATCATCGACGCGTTGGAAGAGACGACTCGGTCGGTCTATTGCGGCGCGATCGGCCACGTCGGGCTGAACGGCGACCTCACCCTGAACATCGCCATTCGCACCATCATCGTCGACGGCGCGACGCTTCACCTGCCGGTCGGCGCGGGTATCGTCGCCGACTCGGTGCCCGCCGACGAATACGACGAAACGCTCGCCAAGGGTGCGGGCATGCTCGCCGCGGTCAACGCCGAACCGAGCGGGGTCCGACCGAACGCACTGCCGGCGCCGGTGCGCTCGGTGCCGGAGACGGTGACATGAGCCAATACGTTCTGCTCAACGGTGAGACGGTCGAAGCCGGTCGGGGTGGTGTGTCCGTCGATGACGGCGGATTGCTGCACGGGGCCGGCTTGTTCGAGACGATTCGTGCTTACCAGGGCGTGCCGTTTCGATACGAACAGCACCTCGAACGGATGCTGCGATCGGCGAAAACGCTCGACCTGCCGATCACGGCCGATATCCTGCCCGGCCGGGACGAAGTCTGTGCGCTGGCGGCGAAGAACGCGTTGCTGTCCGCGCGGGTTCGGCTGACCGTTACCGCCGGACCGTTAAGCGCCGCAGCCGGCGACGACGGACCGCAACCCACCGTCCTGCTGACCGCCGCGGCCATGCCGCCCTACCCGCCCGAACTGTACACCGAGGGGATGACGGTGCTCATTTCCGCGTACCGGCAAAGTCGCTATGACCCGTTGTGCGGCCACAAGACGACCGCTTATTTCGCCCGGCTTTGCGCGTTGCGCGAGGCGCAGCGGCAAGACTGCGCCGAAGCGCTCTGGTTCACCACCGAAAACCTCCTGGCCGAGGGCAGCATCTCGAACGTGTTCGTGGTCAAGGATCAGAAGGTCAAGACGCCGCCGGTCGACACGCCGGTGTTGCCGGGGGTTACGCGGGCCGCGGCGCTCGAGCTCGCGCGCGATGCAAACATCATCACGCAGGAGCTGCCGCTGACCCTCGCCGACTTGCTCGAAGCCGACGAAGTCTTCGTCACCAACGCCGGCTTCGAGGTCGTCCCCGTCGTCCGCGTCGAACGCAAACCCATCGCCGACGAAAAGCCGGGGGTCGTGAGCCAGGCGTTGCTCGAACGGTATCGCGCGGCGGTCGAACGGGAGATAGTCTGTAGGCTGTAGACTGTAGGCTGTAGGGATCGCCTTCGGTCACCATTTCCAGGTCAGCGCCCCGCGCCTACAGTCTTCGGTCTTCAGTCTCCAGCCTGATTCACGGATTGGGAACCGAATTCTGCTCCGTGTGCCACTGCTGTGTCAGCAGTGGATAACAGGGCGATGACGCTTGGTAGGAGCACTGCTGACACAGCAGTGGCACACCCAGCCCCGCCCAAACTGTCACGCTTCGTCCCGAAGAAGAGGCTGTAGGCTGTAGGCTGTAGGCCGTAGGGAAGCGGTCGACTTCGTTTTTTGCGCCTACAGGCTATGGCCTAGGGCCTACGGTCTACTCACTACGGGTGGTCGGGGTTTCTTGTACCCTACGGTCGATGAGGGCTTGCGTCTGGAGACTATTGCTCACCATTGCGCGCCGCTGTTTGCAACTCATGATGCAAACACGTGGACGCACACGACTTGGTCGAGACCAACGACGTGGTCGCGCGGTCTTGAAGCGACTGCCGCCGGGTGAGTTCGTCAAGCTGCTGTTCGTCGAGGGGTGCGAGAAAGGATTCTCGCACCAGCAACGTCGCGGATTGAACCGCCGCAACTCCTCGGCGGTCGGTCCACCCATGCCGAAGAGCCACAAGTATAGGACCGTCACAACGGGTTGGTTTTAACCCGCCCCCGCGTGGTCGGTTTTGACCTGCGTTTTGATTCGGCGCGGAATGTTCTTACTTGTCACCCCGCCGCGGACCGATGTCCCTATACGCGGCCGGCCTCATCTCGCAGCGGCCGAGTCGAGTCCGATCCGCAGGCAGGCGAGGCGCGAGGCTGGGCCCTTCCGTTCCTTCTGCCGTCGCCGATCATCCGAGGCTCGCTCCGCTGCATGCGGCGAAAAACCGGGGCGGATGAAATGAATCGGACGCTTGAAGCACTTGTCTTTTCGCAATCGCCACTGCGCTTGGTCCTGATCCTGCTGACGATCGTTCTGGGGATCGAGGGCGGCATGGTGCTCCTCGTTCCGACCTTGGCGCCCCCTGATATTGGACCCAGAGCGGCCGCGGTAATCGAGGTCGGCGTCTCCGCCGTGTTCAGTGCCCTGGCGGTATGGCTCATCGTCGTGCGTCCCTTGCGACGTCAGAGCCTGAACCAGGCGAAGCGCCTCGCCACCTACGTGGAGACGGCGGGCGACGCCATGATCGCCATGGATCGAAACGGCATCGTCGTCACGTGCAACCGTGCCGCGCAACGAATCTTCGGCTATGCCGCCGACGAATTGATCGGTCGGGGTTTTGATCTGCTCGTTCCACCGAATGGTGAGGCCGGCGACCAGCGCTTCGGTGATCGTTTACGCACTGTGAATAGCGAAACGCCGGGCACTGCGCGTGACATTGAACTGGTCCGCAAGAACGGGGATACGTTTCCTGCGGAAATCAGTCTCAGCAATGGGACGATCGAGGGGCAAGCGGAGTATACGGCGATCGTTCGAGAACGGGCCGAATGGAAAGTTACGGAGAAACTACTGCACCTACAATCGGT
>Ga0302046_10005769_pt1 | contig 10867 bp, 14 predicted proteins | sample RVTome_11_FD_200261 | JGI IMG/M metagenome (GOLD analysis project Ga0302046, IMG submission 200261) | Soil microbial communities from uranium-contaminated site in the Upper Colorado River Basin, Wyoming, United States - RVT147D111 (version 2) ... | reverse complement strand
CAACCGCGTGTGGGTCGGCGGTGGGGCCACCAACCCCAGTGCCCTGGCGCGTCTCGATCGCGACGCGCTGGTCCAAACCGGCGTGACGCACATCATCGTGTTGCTGGGCATCAACGACACCAGCGGCGGCGCTACGCCGGAAGACGTCATCGCGGCGCTGAGGCAGGTGATCACGCGTGCCCACACGCGCGGGGTGAAGATCTATGGCGGAACGCTGACGCCATTCGGCAACGCGCCCGATCTCCGCGAGGAGCGTCGGCTGGCCGTAAACGAATGGATTCGGACCAGCGGCGAGTTCGATGCCGTAGTTGACTTCGACGCCGCCATTCGCGACCCAGCGAATCCGCGGCGCATGCTACCCATCTACGACAGCGGCGATAGTTTGCATCCAAGTGATGCGGGTTATGAGGCGATGGGCAATGCGGTCGACCTCAATCTTCTCCACGTTGTGAGGGGAATCCCGTCCGGCGCGTTGCCACCCGTGGAGGCGCTTAGCCCCTGAGATGGTGGAGCGTGGCGCGCGACACCGGCATGGTCACGCCGCTCAATGGTTGGGGCTGGCCCGGCTTTACCACCCTCGCGGGGCGAAGGAGCCTCTGGGCCGCTCCTGGCGCGGTCGCCCTAGCCGGAGGGTCGCCCCAAGGGCGACCGCCGCATTCCCCGGGCAGTCGCCTCCATCGACAGCGCTCCGGTAGTCCACCAAGGGGCGGTCGGGGGCGAGGGTGACCGCCGTGGCCACGATCCGTTTGCCGACCCTCCGGGAGGATTCACGCGTCTCCCTGACCAGCTTCATGGCAAATAGACGGCGGTCGATCTCCAGCAGGCGCCCCAGGTCGCGCTCCTCGGTGGCGCGATGGGCGTGGGCGAGGGCCACCCCGTCGGCGGGGCCCAGGACATTCTCCAGGTAGTCGCGGAGCAGGGCCTCGACGCTTGCCGTCGAAACCAGCCCGGCCTGGTACGGCCAGGGAAAGGGCAGCACGGGCGCCGCGGCACTCGCATACCGCTGCATGAAACGTTCTTCAACGCGCGCGCGTAGCGACCGCTGAAGATGTCTGTCACCGCGGTGGCGTCGGCGGAACTCTCCATGAGCGCCTTCTTGTAGGCCTCGGGTGCCATCGATTCGTGCGTCGCCACGAACCGCGTCCCCATGAGGACGCCGCTCGCGCCAAGCGCCAGGGCCGCCGCAACGCCGCGACCGTCCGCGATGCCGCCGGCGGCGACGACGGGGATGCGGACGGCGTCGACGACTTGGGGAACGAGCGCCAGCGTCCCGATGGCTCCGGCATCCGCGGAGCGTGGCTTCTCGAAGTGCGCCCGATGGCCGCCGGCCTCACTGCCCTGCGCCACCACGGCGTCGACACCTGCGGCTTCTACTGCTTGAGCCTCCTCCACCGTCGTGACCATGGCGAGCACCCTGATTCCGCGCTGATGGCACTCGGCGACGAGCTCGGCGCCAGGGTTGCCGAGCCCGACGCTGAACACGGGCACCCGCTCGTCGAGGATGGTCTGTAAGGCCTCGGGAACCAGGTCGGGAGGCGTGGGCGGCCAGGTCGACACGGGCGACAGGCCGAGGTCCATCCTCATGGGATCCAAGGCCGCCTGCATGGCGTGAACGCTGGTCTCGGGAATCTGGGCCGCCGGCACCGGCGGTCTCAGATCGGCTGGGAGCAAGAGGTTGACACCGAAGCGGTGAGTGGTCCGGGCGCGAATGGCGGCGATCGCCTGGCGCAGCTGGTCGGCGGTGAGGAGGAGTCCGGCAAGGATCCCCAGGCCTCCGGCGTTCGACACCGCGGCGACAAGGTCGGGCCCCGCCACGTCGCGCATTCCCGACTGGAGGATCGGATACTCGATGCCTAAGAGTTCGCAGAGCTTCGTTCGGAGGACAGGACGCGTAGGGCTCATCGCCGGCCTCCTGGTGCAGAGTAGAGGCTACGGGGAGAAGTGGTGAGACTATGCCGGGGAGAACCACCGCCGTCAAGCCACAATTCGGGCGGCCGATCAGCGGTCCAACGCTCGAGTCGTCACCCCTCCGGCCTCGGCCAGCCGATTACTTCAACTGGAGACTGACACTACTCTCCTGACCAGCTGCTTGCTCCCGGGGCGAGCGCGGAGTCCGCCTGGTTGCAGGACCTTCTCGTGGCTCCTCCAACGAAGTCATTCTTGACCGATCGTTCCAGATTCAGTATGCTCGGAGGGCAGTGGCGAGGCAGCGGGAGTTCGATCACGATGTGGCACTCGACCGGGCCATGGCCGCCTTCTGGGCCAAGGGGTACGAAGCGACGTCCATCGAAGACTTGGTGGCCCGCATGGGAATCCAGCGAGGCAGCCTCTACGGCGCCTTCGGCGACAAGCAGGCGCTGTTCCTGGCCGCCCTGGACCGATACGAGCGAGTCGTCGTCCAGGATCTGTTCGACGCCCTGGAGACGCCGGGGTCCGGGACGGAGGCGATCCGCCGGTTCTTCCGTCTCCGGGTCGAGGGATCGCTGGAACGGCGGCGGCCTCTCGGCTGCCTGCTGACCAATTCCGCGGTCGAGTTGTCCCGGCGCGATCCTGGCGCCGCCGCCAAGGTCGGGACCTCGCTGGCCAAGCTGGAGCAAGCGTTCCTCCGCGCCCTGGAACGCGCCCGAGACGCGGGCGAGCTCGAGGCCACCCGGGACCTGCGGCCCCTCGCGCGCTTCCTGACGAGTAGTGCCCAGGGCCTGTCGGTGATCGCCAAGGTGGCTCCCGAGCGCGCGGTTCTGGAGGACATCGTCGCCGTCATCCTGAGCGTGCTGGAGCGAGAGCGGCCCGTGCCGCGGCGCCGGAGGCGACACGCGGCGTCGCGCTGATGCCGGAGGCACCGTTTTCTGCTGGACGACCGCCACGCGAGGAGACGCCATGACCACCGAGCGACGACCCATCATAAAGGCGGCGCCCGCCGCGACCGTCGGGGGCGATGTCCGCTCCGGCCGCGCCTCGGCCGCCGAGCCGGCCAGGCTCCAGAGCCTCAAGGCCTTCGTCTTCGATGCCTACGGCACTCTGTTCGACGTGTTCTCGGTGACGGCGCTCTGCGAGCAGCCGGGAAAGGGACACGCCCTGGCCCAACTCTGGCGGGGGAAACAGCTCCAGTACAGTCTCCTCCGCAGCCTGATGGGCCGGCACAAGGACTTCTGGCAGCTCACCGAGGATGGCGTCGGCTACGCGTCGAAGTTCTGGCGGGAGGCCGCGACGAAGGGGACCCCGTCCTGAGCCTCGCGCTTACGGAGCGGGCGTCGAACCAGTCAGGTCGTGCGACGGGGGAGGGCTCGATGACGCTCGAGGAACGGCTCGCAACGATCCGGGAGCAGTCCAAGACGCGCATGCCCCCCGAGGCGCGCGCGGTGCTCCTCCGGAGCATCGACGACCTTCGCGCCTCGGGGATCATGCAGCGCGTCGCCAAGATCGGCTCGCCGGCCCCCGATTTCACGCTGCCCAATGCCGCGAGTCAGCCGGTGAGCCTCGGGGAGCTGCGGGCCCGCGGATCCGTGGTGCTCTCCTTCTACCGCGGTCGGTGGTGACCCTATTGCAGCGCAGAGCTGGACGCTCTGCAGCAGGCCCTGCCGGAGATTACGGCCGCCGGCGCCTCGCTGGTCGTGGTCTCGCCCCAGGTGGCACGGACTCCGCGGGAGACCACGGAGCCCAAGCCGTTGACGTTCGAGGTGCTGCGCGACTTCGGCAACCGCGTGGCGGAGGAGTACGGCCTGGTCTTCACGCTGCCCGATGACGTACGCGACATCTATCTGAAGCTCGGCATCGACCTGGCCCGGGGCAATGGCGACGGCACATGGCGCCTGCCCATCGCAGCCCGGTTCGTCATCGACGGCGAGGGCATCATTCGGGCCGTGGACGCCGACCCGGACTACACCCGGCGGCCCGAGCCGGCGCACACGGTCGAGATCCTGCGGCAACTTACGGCCTCGTGAGCGCCTGGATGACCATCACGACCACGGTGGCGCGGCGAGGCGGAGCAGCGTGGCGGCGATCGGGTCCTCCAGGAGTCGTCGCGTGCTGGTCGCGACCAGCCCTGGAGTGACGGCATCGGCGCGGGTTCCCCCGGCCCACTGGGCGAGCGCTGATCGCGCCACGGGATCGATCTGAACCTCGGTCACCTCACGTTTCATCGCTCTCCCCGCCGCGGCGCCGTTGGAAGAGCCAGGCCTACGGGTGCCTGATCCGGCTCTCTCGCCTCGCGCCGTGAAGGATGCGTATGGATCACACGCGACGCAGCGTCGCCTCTACCGGGTTCACAGCGAGTTACGGGTGCCTGGCTTGCTGGCGGGGGGCGCCGGAGCCCGGGCGGGGGAGACCGGACTCGAACGCCTGCACCGTGGGGACGACCTGCCGACGTCCCGACGTGAGGGCCGCCCACGCGTGGGGGCCCAGCGCGTCGAGGAACTGGCGCTGGATCGTCTCCAAGATCGAGAGCGCGTCCTCCAAGAGACGACGGCCCGCCCCGGTGAGCGCGGCAGTCCGCTCGCGCCGGGTCCGCCCCGGAAGGGTCCGGAGACATCGGCGCCGGACCAGCGGCTTCACGGCGCGGTAGAGGGTGGTCCGGTCGAGCACCAGTCCCCTCGGCCAGCCGGCTCAGCGGGACCGGGCCCCGAAGGGAGACGGCCACGAGGATAGAGAACTGCGTGGCGGTCAGCTCGAGCGGCGCGAATGCGCCCTCGTAGAACCTCGAGATCGCCCGTGAGGCGCGGCGGAGCCCCCCACACGCGCACTCGGCCGCCACGCGGGCGGACAGCTCGGAGACTCGCTCGGGCCGTGACGTCGCGACCACGGTGCCGATGATCCCGGTTCGCAGAAGCTTCCGTTCCTCCACGGCCGCTCACCTACCCCCTGCAACCGGTGTCCCTATACGCGGCCGCCGCTCTCGTGCAGGACGCGCAGCAGCGACTCGATGGAGGGCCGATCCGCCGGGCCTGACCCCACGTGGTGGACCTGCACGACGCCAGCCGGGTCGATCAGCACGTCACCCCCCAGCTGGTGAACGTCGCCCGAGGATCGGCGTGGCCAGTGCCCATGGAGAGCCAGGCGCGCGTACGCGCGCCAGGTGGCGAGACCCCAGATCTCCCACCACCGTCCGCGACCCATGCCGTAGGCTCGGTAGAGCGTCCGTGAGCCATCGATCAGGAGTGGCCACGGAAGCTGCGTTTCCTCGACGTAGGCGCGGGCGACTCGGCCCGTCTCGAAGGTGACGACCAGAACGGCGACACCGCGCGCGCTGAGGACCGTCTGCCGCTGTCGCAACTGCGACAGATGCTCGCGTCAGGGCAGTCACCCGAGATGTCGATGGAACACGAGCAGAAGCCAGCGGCCACGGTACTGCTCGAGCGTGCGACGCGTGCCGATGGCATCGACGAGTTCGAACGGGGCCGCGGGGGTCCCGACCCGGCTTTGGCGTCTCGGGTCACTCATGCTGCGCCCTCGTGCCGCCCGCCCGTGGAGGAGCGCAAGCCGGGTTTGGCGAGCGCGGGATAGTACCAGTCGTGAAGCCGCGTTGGCGAGACCCCACAGACATAGAGGAAGCGGAGCAGCCACATCAGTCCGACGGTGCGCGCCACGCCCTCCCGCTCCCACTTGCGCGCCCCCGTGGTCACGGGCGGCCGAAGGCACGTCACGCGACCCGCGCGCTTGAGCCGACGGGACAGCTCCACGTCCTCCATGAGGGGGATGTCTGGGTAGGCTCCCAGCATCTCGAACACCGCGCGGCGCACGAAGAGGGCCTGGTCGCCGGTGGCGATCCCGCTCCAGCGAGACCGGGTGTTCATGAACCACGCGATCACGCGGAACGGCCAGCGCGGGTTGTCGAACCGCACATCGAAGTGCCCGCCCACCACCTTGGGGTCGGCCAGAGCGCGCGCGACGAGTTCGGGGAAGCCTGCCGGGAGCCGCGTATCGGCGTGCAGGAACAGGAGAACCTCGCCCGCGGCCACGCGAGCGCCCGCGTTCATCTGGCGCGCGCGCCCCCGGTCGCTGGAGACCAACCGGACCCCGGGCCAGCGTGCGACAAGGTCTATGGTGCCGTCGTCGCTGCCGCCGTCCGCGACAATGATCTCGACCGGGGGGTTGTACGCACGCAGCTCCGGCAGAAGGTGCTCGAGATTCCCGGCCTCCTTCAGGACGGGCACCACGAGCGAGAGGATGACGCTGCCCACCCCGGCCTCATCGCGCATGGATCGGACTGACGCCGGAGGGGTCGCCGCCCCGTCGGCGCCCCTGGGTACGGTCGCGAGCACGTCGCCAGCCGAAGGCTATCACCGCCTCACACGATAAACCCGATCGGACGCGAGAGTATTCCCAGATTCTGGCCATCGCTGCCGGAACGTCGCTCTGGACGACGGGCCCCCGGGGTCGGGCTGCGGGACGCGACCCCTGGGGCTCATGACGGGCTTGGCTGGCTACGGCCTCTCCGCGGCGCAGGGATCTTGGGTGCACACGGGTCCTGGGCCACTCAGGGGTCAGGCCCGACGGGGGTCCGAAAGGGAGCCGGAGGACCGGGTCATCCGGCTCGCCGGTCAGAGCGGTCTCCGTCGAGCCGCCTACCGTCGACGCCGCAGCCAGCAGGACCATCAGCGCGGCGCCGGTTGTGTCGAGCGCCAGCGGGCGAGGCGCGGATCGCCGCCGGTCAGCGGTTCCACAGCAGCCAGCTCTCGAAGAGCCGCCGCACGCCCGGCGTCAGCCGGGTGCGGTTGTACGCATCGCCGATCCGGCGGATGGCCTCCGCCTGGGTCGGATAGGTGTGGATGGTCCGGGCGATCTGGCCGAGCCCGACGCCGTGCGCGACCGCGAGCGTGAGTTCCGGCAGCATCTCGCCGGCATGGCGAGCCACGACCGTCGCTCCCATCACGCGGTCCGAGCCCGCGCGCACGTGAACCTTCACGAACCCCTCGCTCTCGCCGTCCAGCAGCGCCCGGTCGATGTCCGCCAGCTCCTGGACGAACGTCTGGATCCGGATGCCCCGTTGCTCGGCCTCGCGCGGGTAGAGCCCGACGTGGGCGATCTCGGGGTCGGTGTAGGTACACCAGGGGATGGTGAGGGCGCTCGCGCGCGCCCGGCCGAAGAAGAGCGCGTTCTGGATGACGATCCGGGCGTGGAAATCGGAGTTGTGAGTGAACTTGTAGGCCGAGCAGACGTCGCCGGCGGCGAAGATCCGCGGGTTGGTCGTACGAAGGCGGTTGTCCACCCGGATCCCGGCACGGGGATCGTACGCAACCCCGACCGTCTCGAGCCCGAGGTGCTCGACGTTGGGCGCGCGCCCGACGGCTACCAGGATCTCGTCCACCGCGAGCGTCTCCGCCTGGCCGCGGCCGGCCAGCTGGATCACCTTCTCGCTCCCGCGGCGTACGATCCGCTCGACCGCGCAGTCCAGGACCAGCCGGACGCCGTCCCGGATCAGTGCCCGCTCGATCCGTTCGGCGGCGTCGCGGTCCTCGCGTGGAAGGATCTGAGGCCCGGCCTCGAGCACGGAGACCTCCGCGCCAAACCGGGCGAAGGCCTGCGAGAGCTCGCACCCGATTGGCCCCGCCCCGATGACGGCCAGCCGGCGGGGGAGGGCCGTCAGGCTGAACACGGTCTCGTTCGTGAGATAGCCAGCTTCGGCGAGCTCCGGGATGGGCGGCGCGGCCGCCCGGGCCCCGGTCGCGATCACCGCCTTCTTGAACCGGAGCGTGCGATCGCCGACCTGGATCGTGTCGGATCCGACGAAGCGCCCGGCGCCGAAGAACATGTCTACGCCCAGGCTCTGGTAGCGCCGGGCCGAGTCGTTCCGGCTGATGGTCGCGCGGAGGCGACGCATCCGGGCCATGACCGCCGGGAAGTCGACGCGGGCGCCCGGCGGCACTTCGACGCCGAACGCGCGGGCGTCGCGCACGTCGGCCCAAGCGCGCGCGGCCCGGATGAGGGCCTTGGACGGCACGCAGCCGACGTTCAGGCAGTCGCCTCCCATCAGCTCGCGCTCGATCAGGGCCACCCGCGCCCCGAGCGCGGCGGCTCCGATCGCGGTGACCAGCCCGGCGGTCCCCGCGCCGATCACGACGAGGTTGTACCGCCCCGCGGGCGTCGGATTGACCCAATCGGCCGGGTGGACGTTCGCGACGAGCGCCCGGTTGTGCTCGTCCCAGGGCTCGACCACGACCGACCGGCCTCCGGCCTCACGCGTCCCGGTCACCAACTCCGGGGCCTCTGTCCTCTCAGAGGGGAGCCCCGTCATCGCGCCGCACCGCGGCGGGCCAAGGCGGCCCGGGCCAGGCGTGTCACGTAGAGCGTCACCCCGACCGTGGCCAGGAGGCCCAGCCCGTAGAACGCCCACTCGGCGGGCGTGCGCTCCCGCTGCCCGACACCCAGGCTGGCGAGATCGCCGACCAGGGAACCCAGATAGACGTACATCACCGTGCCTGGCAGCATGCCGGCCCAGGAGGCGACGACGTAGTCCCGCAGCGACACTCGCGTCAGCCCGAAGGCGTAGTTGAGAAGGTTGAAGGGAAACACCGGGCTCAGCCGGGTGAGCGCCACGATTTTCCAGCCCTCCCGGGCGACCGCCTCGTCGATGGTTTTGAAGCTCGGGTATGCCTCGAGCTGTCGGGCCACCAAGTTGCGGGCGACGTACCGACCGACGAGGAACGCGGCCGTCGCACCGAGCGTGGCGGCGATGGACACAACGATCGCCCCCTTCACCACGCCGAAGATCGCGCCCGCCCCGAGCGTGAGCACGGAGCCCGGCATCACCAGCACGGTCGCGCCAACGTAGAGCCCGACGAAGAGCACCGGCCCCCAGGCGCCCAGGCCACGGATCCCGTCCAGCGCCCGGGTCAGCAGCGCGGGCGCGTCGAGCACGCGGCCGGCGATCATCACCGCCAGGATGATCGCGCCCCAGAGCCCGACCGTCGCCCACCACGCCGGCCGGCGTCGGGCGGACCGCGTGGGCGAGGCAGTGGTCACAGGAGCCCAGTCAGAACTTGCCGCGACCCCGCTCTTTCGCGGGCAGGTTCTCGAGACACGTGGTCCACCAGCCCGTGCGCACGGTCTCCGCGAACTCGGGCGGGAGGCCCTCCTGCTCGATCTCGCGGGCCAGGGTCTCGTAGTCGTAATGAACCGGCACGAACTCCACGACAGGGTCGGGAGCGACGGAGAGCAGCATGTACCAGACATTCGTCGACCCGTCGTTCTCGGGCCGGCCGATCACCCCCACGTTCACCGCGAGTCCGCCGTCCGGCAGGGCGCGTTGCCACTTGATCCCCGTATGGGTACAGAGCAGGACGTCGGTCTGGTGCTCGTGCAGGAACTTCCGCAGGAGGCCGTCCGGCGTGGTCGATTCCCACAAGAACTCGTTGATCACCCGCGGCGAGCCGTGACACATGAGCAGCCGGTACTGGCCCAGGCGCACACGCCGGTGGCGAGGCAACGCGGCCAGCCAGGCGCGATTCTCCGCGGAGGTGCCGCGATAGGTGTACTCGTACGAGATCCGGGCATAGTGGTTGTCCCGCGGATCGGTGTACCCGCAGCCGCAGTCCGCGCGGCCGCTCCCCACCGACTCGTCGTAGTTGCCCTGGATCGCGAGGACCCCGCCGTCCCGCAGGAGGGGAAACACCCGGTCAGGATGGGGCCCGAAGCCACCCATGTCGCCCAGACAGAACACCGCCTCCGCCCCACGCCGCCGAGCATCGGCGAGCGTGGCCTCCAGTGCGAGCGCGTTGCTGTAGATGCCGCCGAAAACAGCGATCCGCCGGTGCTCAGGCATCGGGTCCATGAGACGGGGCTCCTTCTCTCAGTAGTTGCGGCACGACATGCCGGTGGCATGGCAGGTCACGCACGCCGGGTGATAGAGCGAAGCCGGACGGAAGGAGTCCGCGAGGCTTCCGGCCGACAGCCGCGCCGCCCTCAGGCCCGCGAGGATCGGGCACGCGTAGATGCCGCCCGCGGCCACGACGCGCGCCTCGGCGCACTGGAGCCGGCCTCGATCGAAGCCCTCGAGCGCCTCCTCGGTCAGGCGGTGCGTGCCGCGAGCCTCGAGCCGCCCGGCGGGGAATACGGGCATGATCTTCACCCTTGGCTGCTCCAGGCCGAGCGAGACGAGAAACTCGCGGAAGCGCCCGTACATGCCCGACCCGGGGGCATCGCCCTCGAGCTGCACGATCTCGGTGGCGGTCACAATCGGGAGGAGACCGCGCGCATCCAGCAGCCGGATCGCCCGGACCGCCATCTCCCATGCGCCGCGGCCGCGGATCCGGTCGTTCGTCGCAGGGTCCGGGTCGTCGAGGCTGACCCGGAGCTCGAGCGAGTAGCGCGAGCCGCCGGCGAGCGCCGCGAGGCGGTCGGCGAGGCGCTCGTCGATGAGCGTCCCGTTCGTGAGCACGGTCGTAGGGGCCACCTCGAGGCTGCGCGCGAGGAGTGGCAACATCGCTTGATGCAGGAAGGGCTCCCCGCCGGTGAAGTAGATCTCCTTCACGCCCAGCGCGTCGGCCTCGGCGATCGCCCGCCGCACGGCCGCCGGATCCAGCGGCTTCAGCCACGGTGCGGTAGGCCCGCTCGCGTTGATGCAGTGGGTGCACTCGAGGTTGCACCAGGTGCCCGTAATCTGGATCCAGAGGGCCGAGAGCCCGCGAAACGGCGCCGTCGGGACCGGGTGGCGCTCGACGACTGCCAGGGGCGTGGTGCGCGTCGGGTGGCCCATCACGCTGCAGTGTGCCAGACATGAAAGACGCGCGACGAGCTCTTTTCACGCGCGCCGTGGAATAGAGGAACAACCTCGTGGGTTACAAGGAAATGTGACCAGGCCTGAGGGGCGATGCTGCCGGCTGTCGCGGCTTAGACGCGGGCAGCCGGTCACCGTGCACGATGCAGTCGTCAG
>Ga0302046_10005768_pt1 | contig 10868 bp, 11 predicted proteins | sample RVTome_11_FD_200261 | JGI IMG/M metagenome (GOLD analysis project Ga0302046, IMG submission 200261) | Soil microbial communities from uranium-contaminated site in the Upper Colorado River Basin, Wyoming, United States - RVT147D111 (version 2) ... | reverse complement strand
CCTACCGCAAGCTGGGCCGGTGGAACGAGGCCGAGGCGGCCCTGACCCGCGCCCTTCAGATCCAGGAAGCGTCGATCGGACCCGAGCACCCGGACCTGGCGGAGCCGCTGACCACTCTGGGATTCCTCCTCATCGCGCGAGGCGAGTTCGAGCGCGCCGAGAGCCCCCTCCGCCGCGCCCTGGAGGTCCGCCGCGCCGCCCTCGGCGAGAGCCCTCTGGTCGGCGAGCAGATGCGCTACCTGGGGGGCCTCTACGTCGAGCTGGGCCGCCTGGACGAGGCCGAGCCGGTGCTGCGGCTCGGCCTCGAGCTGGCGGAGGGGAGCGGGGTCTCGGAGGCGTCGCTCGAGACGGCGCGCATGCACCTGGGCCTCATCGCCCTCGAGCGCGGCGATACCGCCACGGCCGAGGCGGTCCTAGAACGGAGCGTTTCGGTCTGGGAAGCGGAAGGGCCCGACCACCGGAACCTGAGCTGGCCGCTGATCGGCCTGGCCAGGATCCGGCAGGCGCGGAGCGACCTGGCCGGCGCGGAGCCCCTCTACCGCCGGGCTCTGGAGCTCCGGGAACGATCGTACCCCGAGGGGCACCCGTGGCTGCGGGAAGCTCGCGAGCGGTATGCGGCCCTGCTCCGCCTCCAGGGCCGCGACGACGAGGCGGAGCGGATCCTCGCGGGCGGCCTGCGGCCGACCTCCGGTGAGGGAGCTCAACCCCGTTCTTCGCGAACCAGGTAGGGGGCCGAGGTCAAGAGCATCTGGTCAGGATCAAGATCGAAAACCCCTGGAGCAGGGGCGCAGAACGGCGCCGAGGCCCGGCGGACCGTGGCGGCGCTCGGGAGATAGACTCCACGCTGTGACGGTGCTCTATCGGATGAAGAAGGACACCGTGCGGCCCCAGGACGAGCTGGTGGAGCGGATCGGGTCGTTGTCGCCGGAGCGCCTGCGGCAGGTGCTGGACGGAATCGAGCTACTGCTGGAGCCCCGCGACCTTCCGGAGTAGCAACGCCGGCGTCTCGACCAACGAGAGGCTCGCGGCCCGATCGATCCGGCGAGGAGAGTCGAGGAAGCGATGACCGAGAGACTGCATTGCGGATTCGCCGGCGCAGAGCGCCGAGGGTCGTCTCTTCAGATCGTCGACGGGTGGACCGGGTGAGTGACCAGGGCGAGCGCTGGCGCGCCATCGAGGCGCTCTTCTACCGGGCCCTGGAGCAGGATCCACCCAACCGCGACCGCTTCCTCGACCAGTCCTGCGCTGGCGATGCCGAGCTCCGGCATGAGGTCGCCTCGCTGCTCGCCGCGGCCGAGGCGGCCGGGGGCAGCCTCGAGAGCTCCATCGAGCAGACGATTCGGCGCACCGCGGCGGAGGCCGTCATGCCCACGCCGACGCGCCGGGTCGGCCGCTATCGATTGATTCGCGAGATCGGCCACGGCGGGATGGGGGTCGTCTACCTCGCCGAGCGCGCCGACGGCGAGTACGAGCAGCGGGTGGCGATCAAGCTGGTCAAGGGACACGTCGCCGGCGAGGAGGCGCGGCGGCGGTTTCTGATCGAGCGCCAGATCCTCGCCCGCCTCGAGCACCCGGCGATCGCCCGTCTGCTCGACGGCGGCACGACCGGAGACGGAACGCCCTATCTGGTCATGGAGTACGTCGACGGCGACCGGATCGACGATTGGTGCCGGACCGAGGCGGTCGCCGTCGAGCAGCGGCTGCAGCTCTTCCTCCGGGTCTGCGATGCGGTGGAGAGCGCGCACCGGCAGCTCATCGTGCACCGCGACCTCAAGCCCTCGAACATCCTGGTCACCCGCGACGGCCGTCCGCAGCTTCTCGACTTCGGCGTCGCCAAGCTGCTGGACGACGACGAGACCGGGGCCACCCACACCGGCGAGCGGAGGCTGACCCCGGCCTACGCCAGCCCCGAGCAGGCCCTGGGTCGCCCGATCACCACCGCGACCGACGTCTACTCGCTCGGCGCAGTGCTCTACGAGCTGCTCGCCGGCCGGCCGGCCTTCGCAGCGGCCGAGCTCACGCCCGCCCAGATCCTGGACGCGATCTGTACCGAGACCCCACCCCGACCGAGCCTCGCCGCCGACCAGGGGGACGAGACGACGCCGGATCGTCGCCGACTCCGCGGGCGACTCGAGGGCGAGCTCGACGCCATCGTGATGACCGCTCTGCGCAAGGAGCCGGAGCGCCGCTATGCCTCGGTGGCGGCGCTGGCCGAGGACCTGAGGCGCCATCTCGCCGGCCTGCCGGTCGCCGCCCACTCCGAGCGCTGGAGCTACCTCGCCGGCAAGTGGCTGAGCCGCCATCGGCTGGCGGTCGGAGCCGCCGTCGTAGCCCTGGCGTCCCTGCTGGGCGGTTTGTTTCTGGCCACCCGGGGGCTGGTCGAGGCCCGCCGAGCCAACCGCGAGCTGGCGGCCGCCAACCAGGAGACCGTCCGGGAATCCGAGAAGCTGTCGGCGGTCAACGAGTTCCTGATCGACATGCTCTCTGCGTCCGGGCCCGGTCAGCAGGGGGCGACGGTCAAGGTCGTCGATCTCCTCGGACCCGCCGCCGAGCGGCTGCCGGAAGTCTACGCCGACCAGCCGGAGGTCGCTGCCGCCCTCACGGAGACCCTCGGCCAGGCCTACCTCCCGCTCGGCCTGCTCGACGAGGCGGAGGAGGTGCTGCGGCAGGGGCGGGCGGCGGCGGCGGAACGACTCGGTCCGTCGAGCGCCGAGACCCTTCGGCTCGAGCGGGGCCTCGCCGCCACCTTGCTGCACCGGGAGCGGTTCGCCGAGGCGGCCGAGCTGCTCTCCGCGGGCATGGCTCGTCGAGAGAACGTCCTGGGCACCGATCACGAGGAGACGATCCAGGCACAGCTCCTCCTCGCCGAGCTCCTCGACCTGATGGGCCGACCCGAGCAGGCCGAGGGCCTCGTCCGCCGGGTGTTGGATCAGCGGGTCGCCAGCCTCGGTGCGAATCACCCGGACACCCTGGAGGCGGTCCACGCCCTCGGCGGCCTGTTCGAGGCGACCGATCGCGAGGCGGAGGCCACGGAGCTCTTCGAGCGGGAGGTTGCGGGCCGACGGCAGCTCCTCGATCCCGACGACTTGGCGACAGCCTACCCTCTGGCGAGTGCGATGGACTATCTATCCGCCAGCCTCGAAGCGAGAGGAATGAGACGCGAGGCGATGCAGGTCCGCCGCGAGGTGGTCGATCTCATGCGGCGGGTCGAGGCTCCTCCCGATCGCATCGCCCAGTCGCTGAGCAATCTGGGGGTCTCGTTCGAGGGCGAAGGGCGGTTCGGCGAGGCCGCCGCGCTGTATCGGGAAGCCCTCTCGGAGCTCTCGGAGGTGGACGCCGACCACCCGGGGCGGCTGCTCGTCCTGTCGAACCTCGGCGACGCGCTCCTGGCCTCCGGCCGGCTCCCCGAGGCGATCTCCGCCTACCGGGAAGTCGTCGCCGGGAGCCGTCGCACGCTCGGTCCCGAGCACTCGAAGACCACGCTGACCCGGGTGCGCCTCGCCCGCGCCCTGGCGCGAGATGGCGAGTGTGACGAAGCGCTCGAGATCTTCCGTCGCACAGGGCAGATCGACCCCGAAGAGTCCCTGTACGTCTGGCTGCGGGATTTCCGCGGGGTCCTCCACGCCGCGGCTCTCTTCCGTTGCGGCGACGATTCCGGGGCCGAGAAGCTCCTCGGCCCGTCGGTCGACGAGCTCCTCCGCACCGCCGCGCCGACCCCCTTCCTGGCGCGGGATGCGATCGGCGAGGTGATCGAGGTCTTCGAGGCGCGGGGAGACGGGACCCGAGCGGACGAGCTTCGAGCCTTGCTCGAGGCACCCGGCGACCGCGGAGCGGGCGGCCAGACCCCGTAGGCGGCCCGGTCGGGGCCGCTCAGCACCCAGATCGAGCCCCCGGCCCGGGTGGTTAGAGGTTTCACGGCAGGTTTGCGCGGAAGTGAGGGAACCACAACCCGCGCCGCGCGAAGACCTGGTCCTCACCGGCGCTGACCGGAGAGCAGCCATGTGGAGACCCTCACCAACCCTCGGCCGCATGATCGTCGCAGCCCTCGTCCTGGCGTCCGGAGCCGCCTCGGTCCAGGCCCAGCCGGACATCGTGTTCGCAGACCGCACGTGTCTGAGGGACGCCAGCGGCCAGTTCACGTGCAGCGCCGCAGACGGCGTCGGGGCCAACGAGCTGACGTTGGCCGACCTGGACGGCCAGAACGGGCCCGACGTCGTCGTCGCAAGCGCCGGGGCAGTGCCGGATCGAGTGTGCCTGAACGACGGCAACGGCAGCAGTTTCACCTGCCACGACGTCGATACCAACACCGCGAGCCTGGCGGTGGCGGCGGGTGACCTGGACGGCCAGAACGGGCCCGACCTCGTCTTCTCCAAATACGAACAACCGAACCGGGTGTGCCTGAACGACGGCAGCGCCAACTTCAGCTGCAGCGACATCAGCGCCGATCTGAACCGATCGTTCGGGGTGGCGCTGGCCGACCTGGACGGCCAGAACGGGCAGGACATCGTCTTCGCCAACTGGAGCGCTCAACGCAATCGCATGTGCTTGAACGACGGCAGCGCCAACTTCACCTGCGGCGACGTCAGCGCCGACGAGCACCACTCCTGGGCGGTGGCGATCGGAGATGTCGATGGTCAGAATGGTCCCGACCTCGTCTTCGCACACTTCATTGACTTCTTCAGTCCGGATCAACTCTGCCTGAACGACGGCACCGGTGCCTTCACCTGCGGCGACCTCGGCACCGAGATCGAGCACCACGCCGCGGTGGCGATCGGGGACGTCGACGGGCAGAACGGCCCCGACGTCGTGTTCACCCGCAACAACAACAACCAGACAAACCGACTCTGTCTGAACAACGGCACCGGGACCTTCACCTGCGGCGACTTCAACGCCGAGACGGGCTCCCAAAAGGTGGCGATCGGAGACGTCGACGGGCAGAACGGCCCCGACGTCGTGTTCGAGAACGACGGCCCCGACCGAGTGTGCCTGAACGACGGCAGCGGCAGCTTCACGTGCAGCGACGTCAGCCCCGACACGGGCGTGTCCAGAGGAGTGGCTCTCGGCGCCCTGCGCACCACCGACCTCTGGATCACCAAGACGGACGGCCAGACCACGGCCATTCCCGGGGGGGCGCTCACCTACACCGTCACCGCAGGCAACGCCGGTCCGATCGACGCCTTCGGGGCATCGGTGAGCGACGTCGTGCCGCCGGAGCTGTCCTGCACCTGGGTCTGCGCCGCCAGCGGCGGCGCCACCTGCACCCCCGGACCGGTCGCCGGCGACCTCGCCGACAGCGTCGACCTGCCCGCCGGCAGCATGGTCGAGTACCTCGGGGCCTGCACCATCGACCCGGGAGCGACCGGGTCCCTCGTCAACAGGGCGACCGTCACGACGCCGTTCGAAGTCTCCGAGCGCTATCCAGAGGACAACGAGGCCACGGACATCGATCTTCTCGATCCCCAGGCGGATCTCGCGATCACCAAGACCGACCGGCAGACGACGGCGGTGCCCGGAGGGGAGCTCACCTACATCATCACGGCGTACAACGCCGGCCCCATCGGCGTCACCGGAGCCTCGGTGAGCGACTTCTTCCCACCGGAGCTGTCCTGCACCTGGGTCTGCACGGGAAGCGGCGGTGCCACCTGCACCCCCGGACCGGTCGCCGGCGACCTCAGCGACACCGTGGACCTGCCCGTCGACGGGACGGCCAGCTACGCGGTGTCCTGCGTCATCGACCCGGGAGCGACCGGGTTGCTGATCAACACCGCGTCGGTCACGACCCCGGCCGGCGTCAGCGACCCCAACGCCGCCAACGACAGCGCCACCGACTCCGACCTGCTCACGCCCCGGGCCGACCTGGCGATCACCAAGGACAACGGCACGTCGACGGTGGCGCCCGGTGGGGCGACGACCTACACCATCGTCGCCGCCAACCCGCTCGGCCCCAGCGACGCGCCCGGCTCCACGGTCACCGACGTCTTCCCGTCGTCGCTGTCCTGCACCTGGACCTGCATCGGCAGCGGCGGCGCCGGCTGCACCCCCGGTCCGGTGGCCGGCGACCTGGTCGACACCGCGCACCTGCCGCTCGGTGGTGCGGCGACCTACAGCGCGGTCTGCGACGTCGACCCCGAAGCCAGCGGGACCCTGACGAACACCGCCACGGTGGCGGCCGCGGCCGGCGTGACCGACCCCGACCCCGGAAACGACAGCGCCACCGACGAGGACGCGATCACGCCAGTCGACCCCCTGATCTTCGCCGACGGCTTCGAGTCGGGTGACGTCTCCGCCTGGTCCGCCGCCGTACCGTAGCGATCAGGCGGCGGGCGCACCTCGGATCTCGCGCTGCAGCCAGGCCTTGGCCAGGGTCCAGTCGCGCATCACGGTACCGGGCGAAACCTGCAGAGCCTCCGCCGTCTCCTCGATGCTGAGGCCGCCGAAGAAGCGGAGCTCGACCATCTTGGCCCGGCGCGGATCGCGGGTCGCCAGGGCCTCGAGCGCGTCGTGCACCACCAGCACGTCCGGCGGCTCTTCCTCGGCGGCGAACGAGACACCCTCGAGCGTGACCCGGCGAAAGCCGCCACCCCGCCTCTGGCCCTTCTGGCGCCGCGCGTAGTCGACGAGCACCCGGCGCATCATCTGGGCGGCGATGGCGAAGAAATGGCCCCGGCTCTCCCAGCCGGCGTTTCGCTGGTCCACGAGACGCACGAAGGCCTCGTGGACCAGCGCCGTGGTCTGCAGCGTGTGCTGCGAGCGCTCGTGTCGCAGCCGCCCGCGCGCCAGGCGACGGAGCTGGTCGTAGACGAGAGGGAGGAGACGCTCGAGCGCCTCCTGATCGCCGTTGCCCCAGGCCATCAGGAGTTCCGTCACGTCGGGAGCTGGATTCGATGCCATCCCTTCTCGCATTGAGACAGAAGCGTTGCCGGGATCTGCGACCAGGAGTCTAACAGCGGCATCGATCGGCTCTGGGCAACGCCGAAAGGGGACCGAGGACCGAGTTGGGGCCGGGGTTGCTCGCCGTGATGGTGTAGGTCAGCACCTGGCCGAGGTGGACCTGGGTCGTGCCGTCGTCCTTGCTGATCGAGAGGTCGACCGCGGGCGTCAGGGTGTCGACGTCGGTCGCGGCGTTGTTGGTGGGATCGATCGCGGCAACGACAGGGACCGGGAGCGCCTTCCCGGCGAGCCGGAGCATGGGCGAGAGCGTCGCGGGCATCAGGCGTTCTCCGAGCGGTGTCAGACGTTTCGGACTCCCACCAAACCGTCTTGCGCAGTGCGGGCCGCAACCGGGACATCGAGCTCCGAGCTGTTGCGGACGCCCGCCGGCGGAGTCGGTCCCCTCCTGGGATAGCCTGGCGGGGCGATGAGCCTATGGTTCGAGTGGGACCCGGGGAAGGCGAGTGCCAACCTCGAAGAGCACGGCGTCTCTTTCGAGGAAGCGGAGACGGCCTTCGCCGACCCGCTCGGCCTCATCTACGACGACTCGCTCCACTCCGAGGGAGAGCGGCGAGAGATACTGATCGGACAATCGGCGATGGGGCGGCTGCTTCTGGTATGCTTCACGGAGGCTCCCGAGGGGTTCGTCCGCATCATCAGCAGCCGCGAGCCGACTAGACATGAGCGCCGAGGATACGAGGAAGGCCGCCACCGAGACGGTTGACGAGATGCCGGCCGAGTACGATCTCGACCACTCGCGCGCGAGGCCCAACCGCTTCGCACAACGTTTGCCGAGGGGCCACGTCGTCGGCATTGTGCTCGATCCCGACGTCGCCGTGGTCTTCGACTCCTCCGAGACGGTCAATCGCTTCCTGCGCTCGGCCATCGAGGCGATGCCGCCCCGAACCCGCAACCGCTAGCCGCCGGCGGCACGACCCACCTCGCAGACGGCGCCGGCCTCGGCTGACCCAGGCCCGGCTGGCGGCCAAGCAGCGGCCGCGTGCGCGGCGCGTGATGACCGAATCACGAGCGGTCTTCGTTCCGTTGTCGGTGATTCCTCGAGGCGGGAGTCTGCTCGACGACACCGAAACTGTCGACCGTGCTCGACAAGACCAAGAGTGTCGAGTACACTCGACACCATGGATCTCGACGTCCTCGAAGTCGCCAGCACCTGGAGCTTCTGGGACCGCCCGGTGCCGGCGTCCGTCCCGCGCGACGTCGACCTTCCCGACGCGCTGCGCGACTCGCTCTGTCTCGCCATCCAGGGCGTTCGGCGGTGCGGAAAGTCCACGCTGCTGCAGCAGCTCATCGACCGCTACCGGCTCGACCGGGCGCACTGCGCGTTCCTGAACCTCGAGGATCCCCGGCTGTCCGGGGCGCAGTCGTACGCCACCCTGGACGGGCTCGTGGCGCGGTTCCGCGAGCGCCACGAGGGCGCGGAGACCCTCTACTTCTTCCTCGACGAAATTCAGGGAGTGGAGGGCTGGCAGCGCTGGCTCCGTGCCCAGCTCGATCGCCCCCGCGGGGACGTCTTCGTGATCACGGGTTCGAACGCGAGGTTGCTCTCGGGCGAGCCGTCCTCCGTGCTCACGGGTCGCCATCTCACCGTCGAGCTCTTTCCCTTCGATCTCGACGAGTTACGGCGGAGCGATCCGGAGGCGACGCTCGACGACTACCTCTCCGGCGGCGGTTTCCCGGAGCCGCTCACCATGGCGGACGGGGACCGGCTCCGGCGGCAGTACTTCCAAGACATCGTGGAGCGCGACGTTCGGGAGCGCATCGGTGCCCGGTCGAGCGCGGCGATCCGGCAGGTGGCGCAGATGGCCTACGAGGCGGCGGGCTCCGAGCTGAGCCTCCGGCGCGTGGCGGGGGCCACCGGCATCGCCGCCGACACAGCCGGAAACTACTTGGAGGCCTGCGAGGCGGCGTACCTCCTCTTCGCTTGCCCGTACTTCACGTTCTCGGAGCGACAGCGCGCGAGCCGCAACCGCAAGTACTACCCGATCGACACCGGACTGCGGCGGGTGGTGGTGACGCGTGGCGGCGCCGACCGCGGCAAGTCCCTCGAGTGTGCGACCTACCTGGCGCTCCGGCGTCGGTACGGCGACGTGTCCTACTGGCGGGACCAGGGGGAGGTCGACTTCGTGGTGCGCGTGAACGGGCGGATCGTGCCGGTCCAGGTGACGTGGGCCGAGCCGCTCGATCGTCACCATCGGGCACTCGAGAGGTTCTACGAGCGCCATCCGCAGGCGGACGAGGCGGTCTTCGTGACCGCCGAGCGGTTCGTGGATGCGCTCTCGGCGATCGGAGACGCATGAGGCGATCTCGCCTGCGTCGCCCACTCATGCGGTCTTCCTTGGCCTCACGACGTCCCATACTGCCTCGGGATGTTTGGCAACAACTTGTAGCAGGACCCTTGCCGGTCCGGCAGGCGTTCGTCGACCTTGTTCCGAAATGCCGATGAGCTGGTCCTGGAGGCCGCAGTCAACGGAAGGGCGAACGCACGGCCCCTTTCTCCCGGCGAGCCGGCGGACCGGCAAGGCCCGGCTTACCGGGTAAGCGGTGTGGTAGGCTCCGGAATCGACGGGGGAGCTGAAGGAGGTCCGGTATGGCGGCGGCGACGTTGACTGCGAAGGGCCAGGTCGTGATTCCTGCCGAGATCCGGGCGAGGTACGGCCTGACGCCTGGCACGCAAGTGGAGTTCGTGGACGACGGGGGGACCCTTCGGTTGGTGATCCGGAGGCGGCTCCAGGCGTCCGACCCGGCAGCGGGCTACGGTCTGATCAAGCTCGCATCCAAAGGCAAGCCGCGGCGACTGGCCGACTTCGATCCCGCCCGACTTCTGAAGGCGCGCTCGCGCCCGTCGTCCTGACCACCTGGACGTCTTGCCGCCATGATCGCCGTGGATACCAACATCCTCGCGCGCTTCTACTGCGATGATCCTGACGATCCGGAGGCTGCCAAGCAGCGGCCGCGGGCGCGGCGCGTGATGACCGAATCACGAGCGATCTTCGTTCCGTTGTCGGTGATCCTCGAGCTCGAATGGGTCATGCGAGGGTTCTACGAGGTGGCTCCCGAGAGCTTCTGCGAGGCGGTCGAACACCTCCTGGGGATGCCGCACGTTACGGTGGAGCGCTGGGAAGCCGTCAAGGACGCCGCGGATCTCCATCGTCGCGGCCTCGATTTCGCCGACGCCCTCCACTGGGCATGCAGCCAGCCGTGCAAACGCCTCGAGACCTTCGATGACCGAGGATTCGTTCGCCGTGCGAGGCGGTTGAACCTGGTTCCCGAGGTGGCAACGCCCGAGGCCGACCCTCCGACGCGTTGAACTCGGTCGCATCGACCGTCATGCCGTGCTCTCCAGCGCGGACGACGCCGATGGCGAGCGATCTCGCCTGCGTGGCCGGCGTCCGATGGCGCCGATGGCGACAACGGGTTGACAGCGCCTCCGCCAGGATGTACGGTAACGAGGCGTAAGTACCGAGCGGACAGCCTATCGGCGCCGGAGCAGCAGCACGTCGCCGCCGAAGTGCAAGAAGCAGGTGACCACCGGGGTCTCTTGCAGTTCTGGTCGCCGTGATTCGCGCATCCGATGCCGGCCCCACCGGCGGCGCAGCTATCGCTCGGCGGCGCGGGTGTGGCCGCAGCCCGGCGTGTAGTTACGGCGCCTCGGTGATATCCTATGTGGCGAAGGCATCTTGTGGAGGTTGCTATGTCAAGGACCGTGGTAGATATCGACGACGAGGCGCTGGCTGAGGCCATGAAGGAATACCACGCCCAGACCAAGGTGGACGCCGTCAACCGCGCCCTCAGGGAGGTCGCCGAACGGCGCGCCCAGAGGCTGCGAAAAGCGTTCGGAGTATGGGATCGGATGGCAGCGGACATGGCCGACACCGACTGGGACGAGGCATGGCGCCGAAACAGCTAGACGGTCCGCC
>Ga0302046_10005767_pt1 | contig 10871 bp, 10 predicted proteins | sample RVTome_11_FD_200261 | JGI IMG/M metagenome (GOLD analysis project Ga0302046, IMG submission 200261) | Soil microbial communities from uranium-contaminated site in the Upper Colorado River Basin, Wyoming, United States - RVT147D111 (version 2) ... | reverse complement strand
CCGTCGTAATGCCCGTTTTTTCTTCGCTCACCGCCGCATTAGAACATGCCGGCGATGAGCGTCAATGATAACGATTTACTCCGTCGCATCACCAACCTGAAGACGCGCTGAGGGGCCATGACGGCGCTTGACGCTGGCTTGGCCGAAAGCGTAGCATGCTCTCGCCCGCACGGCGGGGCACGGGATGATTACGACACCCCTGACCGGTATTCAGCGACCCATGGCCGACATTCGACCTTTTCTCGGCATCCGTTACGACACGCATCGATTCGGACGGGACATCAGCGCTTTGCTGGCTCCGCCCTACGACGTCCTCGACGCATCCGACAAAGAAGCCCTGCTCGCGGCGGGGATGGAGAACATCGTCGCGGTGGACCTGCCGCACGTACCCCCGAAGCAGGCCGGGCCGGAAGAGGTCTACGCCGACGCCGCCGCGCGGTTGGAGGCCTGGCGTGAAGACGGCGTGGTCGTCTCCGAGCGTGCGCCTGCGCTCTATCGGTATCACCAGACTTTCCAGCACGACGGCAGGCAGATCACCCGTCGGATGCTGATCGCCCGCCTCCGGCTCGAACCGTTCGGGACCGGCCGGGTATTTCCCCACGAGCAGACCTTTCCCGGAGCCAAGGCGGACCGCTTGAAACTCATGCAGGCGACGCGCTGTAATCTCTCAGCCGTCTTCGGGCTGTACAGCGATGCCGACGGGGTGGTCAGTCACTTGCTCACCGGGTTCCCCGGCCCGGCCGACGCGACCGGCATGCTCGACGGCGTGCTCAACGAAATCTGGGTGGTCAGCAACACAGGGCTACAGGCGCAAGTCACCGCGGCCATGGCCGACAAGAATTTCTACATCGCCGACGGCCACCACCGCTACGAAACCGCTTTAACCTATCGCGACGAGCTGGCTGATGAGCTCGGCTCGCTACCCGACGAGCATCCCGCCAACTATCTCATGGTCGTGCTCTGCGCCATGGAGGATCCGGGGTTACTCATCCTGCCCACGCACCGCGTCGTGGCGACGCCGGGTGGGTTCGACGCGGCCGCGTTTGCTGAACAGATCGCCGAACGCTTCGAGACCCTCTTGGTCACCGATCCACCCCAAGCCGCGCCGTTCGCTGCGTCGCTGTCCAAGTACGGCCGGGCCGCGATCGGCCTGTACGACGGATCGACAGCAAAGTACTGCGTGCTCAAGCCGCGCGGCGATGACGTGCTCGAATCACTCGCTCCCGACAAACCGGCGGCGTGGCGGCGTCTCGACGTCGCCGCTTTGCATCGCTACCTGATCACCGAGGTCCTTAGCCCCCATCATCTCGGCGGAGCCGACCCGAAGATCCGCTACCTCAAAGACGCCGCCGGCGCGGTCGACCTTGCCGCAAGCGAACAGCACGCCGTCGCGTTTCTGCTCCAGCCGATCGACCTGGCCGACCTGCGGGCGGTGTGCGAAGCCGGTGAGGTCATGCCGCAAAAGAGCACCTTCTTCGCCCCCAAACTCGCCACCGGCCTGGTCATCAACCCGCTCGAGGACTGAAGCATCGTGAGCCTGCAGCAGATCGACCCCGCCGCCGTCCAGCGCTGCCTCGCCGAAATGGAGACGCACCTGCACGAGCAGTTGCTGCCCTTCTGGATCGAGCGTTCGCCCGACTACGACGCCGGCGGATTTCTCACCCACTTTGACCGCAACGGCGAACCCACCGGCGAGACGAGCAAGACGCTGGTGATGCAACTGCGCATGATCTTCACCATGGCCTCGGCCCACCGCGCGGGTCTGGGCGACGGCAAGTGTGCCGAGCTCGCCCGGCACGGCGTCGACTTCGTTACGCAACACATGTGGGACGACGCGCACGGCGGTTGGCATTGGATCTGCGAACGCGACGGCACGCCGACGGTCAGCGACAAGATCATGTACGGTCACTCGTTCGGCGTGTACGCGATGTCGGAATACGGCCTGGCCACCGGCGACCCGCGTGGCCGGGAGTGGGCCGAGCGCACCTTCGACGTCATGCAACGCAACGCCACCGACACCCGTAACGGCGGCTACTTCGAGCTGTTCAAGCCCGACTGGCAACTCCAGGACCCCGGCCCGTACGGCGGCGACCGAAAATCCATCGACGTTCACATGCACCTGATGGAAGCCTACACCACGCTCTACGAGCTGACCGGTCATCACCTCTACCTTCGCAAGCTGCGCGAGGTGATGCAGGTACTATTCGAGCGGATGCTCGACCCCGAACACGGAACCGGCATCGCCCAGTTGGCCCTCGACTTTACGCCCCTGCCCGCGATCCTGTTCAAGACGGTGTGGGGCTCGGATCGGGACGCCGAGGCCGGCAGCCGACCGCTGAACAATACCTCGTACGGACACAACGTCGAGTTCGCCTGGCTGCTGCTGCACACCGCCGACATCCTCGGCGAGCCGCGAGAGACGTACCGCAAGATTTTCGAGGATCAGGTTCGCCACGCCGCCGACTACGGCATCGATCGCGAACACGGCGGACTCTACGTCGAGGGTCCGCACGACGGTCCGGGCCAACCCACCGAAAAGGAATTCTGGCAGAACGCCGAGTGCCTGATCGCCTTGCTCGACGCCTGCCTGCTGCTGAATGACGTGAAGTACTGGGACGGGTACGTCAACGTCCACCGCTTCGTCTTCGACCGGTTCATCAACCGCGAAGTCGGCGAGTGGTTCGCCCTGCTCGAACGCGACGGCACCGTGCGCTGGGACTACATGGGCCATGCCTGGAAAATCAGCTACCACACCGTCCGGGCGGTGATTCAATCGGTCCGCCGGCTCAAACAACTCGTTGAAACACTGGAAACCTAGGTCGCCGAAGCCATGGATCTTGGTGGTCGGGCGATGCGCGGATGCCCATCGACCGTTGGTCACGGGTGACCGAACGAGTCGTCGTCATCGTCGTCCGGGTCGTAATCGTCGTCGGAACCGAGCTTCCAACTGTCCCCTTCGTCGATATCGTCGAGTTCACGTTCCATGTGTCGGAACATTTTTTCCTGGAGCGGAGCGAGCTTCTGGTACATGTCGACCGTGGCCTGGTAGGCACGAACCATCTGGTCCATTTTGGCCGCGGTGAGTTGGTTGCTGCGCAAGGTCGCATCGAGCTTGATCAGTTGCCACTTGACCAGGCACTCGGGCTCCTTGACGTTCTTGAACGGGTGGCACCGGAACTGGGCCTGACCGCCGGGCCCCTCGGTGAAGAGGTCACATTCGGAGCATTGCATCATGGCACCGGCCTCCTCGATCAGTACGTGTGTCTGACATTGTATGTTCAACCGTGGTGCAAGAGCAAGCTCACCAAGACAATCGGCACCTGGTCCGAACCCAAGCCCACGGGTTGCATCCCGCGGGTTCAAAGGCGCATGCGTTCGAGCACGTTGGCGGTGATGCGCCGGGCGCGCTGATCTGGTCCTTGCGGGGTCGTGTAGACCTTGGGTCGAACGTAGCCGGGCGGTTCGGCCAGGCCGTCGGCCCACCAGCAGCTCGACGCGTTAAAGACGAAGTTACCCTTCGGCCCGGGATACACCGTGGCCGAATAGACGCCCTCGGCGGCCGATGTCCGCGCCGTGCCGGTGGCCACGACCTTCAGCCCGGCAATGTCGGCCGGATCGCCGTGCCACTCCCAGCCGACCAGGCCGGGAATGCCCTCGCCCTGCTTCATGCCGGTGCCCGCGAAAATCCAGTGGTCCGGGTCGGCACAGATCCAATCCGCCCCACCGGTGACCGGGCAAGTGCTGCGGGCGCCAATCAATAAGTTCTCGTTGGGCGCTTTGTGGGGCAACGTCGCCATGTCCGGAAAACACGCCGGCTCGCGCGGACCGAAACGATCCACACGCTCGATGACGCGATCGGTCAGACCGTCGCCGGCGTCGTGCAGGCGCACCACCCCGCAGCAAGTATTGCCCGAGAGAAACGCGACATGGACGCCGTCGGCGATCGCTTGCTTGAGGTTGTTGTACATCTCGAGGGTGTAGTACTCGTCGTGCCCGACGGAAAGGAAACCCTGCGCGCGTCGCAAGCCGGCGGGATCGCGGTGCAGGTCGAGGTTGGAAATGTAGGTCACGTCGTCGCCGCGGGACTCCATCCAGTAGGCGAGCGGGAACTCCCAGAGAAACCACTCGCCCGAACCGGTCGAGAGCGGCGCGTCGAGGATCTGGCAGTACTTGCCGTAGGGACGGTTGCAACTCACCTGCACGTCACCGCCCCAGTACCACTTACTCTTGCCGTCGTCGTAGAGAGAGTAATTGTCGGGCCATCGGTTGTAGGCGTGCCAGGTGAAGTCGGAGCACTGGAACATGAAGTCGGCCGGGCGATCGTCGCGTACGACGAAGATTACGTAACTCTGGTAACCCTCGCGGTGGGCGGTGAGTTTGCCGAGATAGATCCCGCTCGGCCAATCGTCGGGAATGCGAATTTCGGCACAGGGCTCCCAGCGACAATCGCGCAACCGCTTCGGGCCGACGGGTGGATCGGTCTGCACCTTCCCGTCAAACGGCCCGAGCGTCAGCAGGTGCCGGCCGCCCGTACCGCCGTAATAGCCCATGCGATACAGGTCGATGATGAATTCACTGACCGGATTGGTGCCGACGTGAAACGTGAGCCGATCGCCGGCCCGGACGCTGAGCTGCGAAACATATCCCTCGATCCACGGACAGCGATACTGGGTGGCCGGATCGATGGCTGTCTTTTTGAGCATCCAGTCGCGGGTGCCGGGGCGTTTGTTTTCCCGGCGAATGAGTTCGGGTCGGGCGGACGATCGGCTCTTACTCCGGTCGGCGGCGGCCGCGCCGAGGCTCGGTAGCGCCGAGGCGACCCCCAAACCGACCGCACGCTTGAGTACGTCACGACGCGGCACGGTTCCGAGGGCGGGTGTTTCATCGGGTTGATGACGCATGACGAATCTCCAGCGGCCAAAAGGCACCGTGTCGCGCATGGACTTCGTGGATGGTTGTATTGAATCATGAGCGGTGGCACCAAGCAAGGGTGACGCTTCCACGATTCGGGTACGGTAGCCGCTTGTCACATCGGTGCGGTATAACAGCACCATGAGAAAGCGAAGTTTACGAGCGTTGGGTTGCGCGTTCCTCGTCGGCACGGGTTTGTTCGGGCTGTCGTTGGGTGCACCCGCCGAAAAAGATACCGCCGATCCGGCGTTTCCGCGCGAACTGGTCACGTTCGTGCCGTTCGACGGCAATCCGATCTTCACCGGTCGGGGAGCCGGGTTTTGGGACCACACGATACGTGAACGCGGATGGATTCTGCGCGTCGACGGCGTCTACCGCATGTGGTTCACCGGCTACGGCGGACAGCGTGAAGATCTCAAAATGCTCGGTTACGCAACGTCATCCGACGGTTTGACGTGGAAGCGGCACGCGGACAACCCGATCCATCGCCAACGATGGATCGAAGACGTGATGGTGGTTCTCCTTGACGGGACCTACTACATGTTCGCCGAAGGCGAGAAGGATCACGCCTACCTGCTTACGTCGACCGACGGGATCGACTGGACACGCCGCGGGACGCTGGACATTCGTTACACCGACGGCAAGCCGCTGTCGCCGGGTGCGTTCGGAACGCCGACCGCCTGGCATGAAGACGGGATCTGGTACCTGTTCTACGAGCGGGGTGATCGGGGTATCTGGCTGGCCACGTCGCGGGATATGAAGGTCTGGCGACACGTACGCGACGAGCCGGTGCTCGTGCCCGGACCGGATGCTTTCGATGCGCGGTACATCGCGCTGAATCAGGTGATCCGACACAAAGGCCGGTACTATGCGCTGTATCACGGCGCCGGCACGGCACGGCGACCGCGCGCTTGGTCCACCGCCGTCGCCACTTCAAAGAACTTGGTCGATTGGAAAAAGTTCCCCGGCAACCCGCTCTTGGGCGACAACCAATCCAGCGGCATTTACGTCCATGACGGGACGGGATATCGACTGTACGCCATGCACGACGCCGTGCGGGTGCACTTGCCATCCCGGTAGAATCGATCGATGCAAATCCAGGAAGCACTCGCGATTGAGGACAAGGAGGTCGTGACCTTCGTCGGCGGCGGGGGTAAGACGACGGCGATGTTTCGACTCGCCGGCGAACTGGCGGCCGCGGGCCGGCGCGTGGTCGTGACTACCACGACGCGCATCTTCGCCGCGCAAATGCAGCAAGCGCCGCACGTCATCCTCAGCGATGACGAACGTGACATACTCGGGCGGTTGCCCGGGTCGCTGCGAACGCATCGCATCGTGCTGGTCGTGCGCGGCGTGGTGGATGTCGAGCGTGATTCCGTGACCAAGGCCGACGGTGTTTCCGGTGGGCTGGTCGCCCGGATGCGCGATGTCAGTGATGCCGTGCTCGTCGAGGGTGACGGCAGTCGGCGGCGACCGTTCAAGGCTCCGGGGGAACACGAGCCGGTGGTCCCGCCGTGCACGAGCCTGCTCGTTCCGGTGGTCGGCATCGACGTCGTCGGCTCGCCCCTTACTGACGAGCACGTGCATCGAGCCCGGATCGTGGCGAACCTGGCCGGTGTCGAACCCGGCACGCCGGTCACCGAGCAGCTTGTTGCCGAGGTGATCGGCCACGCGGATGGCGGACGAAAACGCCTACCGCCGCAGGCCCGTTTTCAGCCTTTGATCAACAAGATCGAGACCCCGCTGCAGCAGCGGCAGGCGGAGCAGATCGCCACCGATCTGTTGCGCCGGCGCAACGTCGACGGGGTGTGCATCGGTGCGGTCGAATCCGAAGATCCGATTCTACGGCGGTTCACACCGACAGCGATCCCGTAACCCTTCATGCTACAAAACAGCAAGGTTATCAATAGAGCGGGGTCCGACAGGAACGAACCGGGCTCTTGCTCGCATCCCGCCTGGACCCCACTGGCGCGTCTGTTTCCGCCTCGCACTGGGGGATTATCGAGATCCGTCGCCGGTTGTTGCCGTGGGGATGATTTTCATGCCCGCGCAGGTCGGGTGTCGGAGTGTTCAAGGGCCGCGACGCACGGACGGACTACTCGACCGGGGTTGCCGGGTTGACCGCACTCCACGCGCCGTCAGGCCGCCAGTCGAGGGGGTATTCGGTGTGCGGTTTACGCAGTTCGCCGATCCAGTCGGCGATGAGCAGGTAGTTGCGGTCGTCACGGAACCGGACGACGGGTTTGATCTTGGTCGTGTGATGATGCTCGGCCATCTCCTCGGGCAACAGGTATTGCAGCAGCAAACTGTCGGCCGGCATGTCGCGGTCGATGAATTTGTGCTTGCCGGAACGGAGCGAATCGAGCACGAGGAAATTGGTGTACACCGCCCGCTCGCGTAGGCCGGCATCGCGGTAGAGACGAAACACCGGCGCGTTGACGCTGCCGTGGCAACCCGACGTAGCGCAACCACGCATGACGATCGGGAGCACCACACGCCGGAAACGCGCGAACACGTACGGGTCCGACCGAATCTCGATGTCGTCCTTGTAGGCGTCGGCCGGTGAGGTTTCCTCGTCGTCAATCGACGTATCAAACTTCTTGGCCGGCGGGCCGATGCTCGGGACACGCACGATTTGATGCAGCTTCACCCACGGTTTGGTCCGTGAAAACGCGATCCGATCCAGCCGGTCCCAGTGCCCCGTCCGCAGCTTGGATTGGACGAACCGTTCGAGGACGTCGTTGTGAAACCTGACGCTGACGCGCTCGGGAAACCTCCGGCTCAACTCGGCGAACCGCAAGACCTGAATGTCGTCCTCGCTGACGAATTGCAAGGCCCCGGCCTCCGCGATCAACTTCGGCGCGGTGTCGGTGTCGGTTTCGAGATTGTCCTGCGGTTGCCCGGTCGCCTGCTCCCGCTTGGCGATGGACAACAGCAGTTTGGCGTTGACGTGTTTCGGGTTCAGCTTCAGGATGTATTCACACTGCTCGATGAGTAAGTCATAACGCTTGCGGGACCGACACCAACGTGCCAACTCGTAATGTCCCTGCACGTCGTTCGCGTCCAGGGCGTCAAAACGTTCCCGGTAGCGCGCCGCCGGCAACGTGGGAGATGCATCGGCAGAGACATCCTGATCCTCGGCGAGCCCGATCAGGGCGCTCAGTCCCACGTAGCCCATTACCACCCACGGCCCGATCCGGGCGACTGTGATCATCGGAAGACATCTCCACCGGCGTGTAGGAACCCGAGACCGACGGCACTACCGCGTCACGCTTGACGGTCTCCGGGCGTCGCTTTAAGTATAGAAGCGCGCTGCGAACCGATCAACGGCCATCTGACGATGCTCGGGTCCCGGTGGCGTGAGCAGAGGTGATGATCATGGCGAACGGGAGCGTGGAGCTGATCGGCCAAAACGTAGTGCTCGACACCGCGGGTCCTCTCGTCTACCTCGGGACGCTCGACGCCGTCACTGACGAGGGTTTCTGGCTCCGCGACGCCGACGTGCACAACCGTACCGACGGGCACGCCAACAACGAGCTGTATGTCCTTGAAGCGAGTCGCGACGGCATCCGGATCAATCGTCGCCGGGTGCTCGTCATGCGATCCGCCGTGACCAGCCTCTCGCCGCTCGACGCGGCGTGGGCGGAATGACCGGCCCCCGACTCCCTACGCCCTATGCCCTACTGATGCGGATGTCTCGGGCGGCGACGGCGCGATCGCTGATAACCAGCGTCACACGCAGTCGAATACCACGCTCGTCACCGAGCAGATCCGCGGGTGCGAATTCGCCGGTCCACCCGGCCGGCCCCAGCGTTTCAGACCAGGTAAAAGCTCGTAGGGCCACGCGCCGACCGCTGTCCGGTTCCGTGATCTCGATCCGACAAGGCCGGCCGTCAAAGCCCCGCGGCAGCCCGCGCACCACGACCAAAACCCTCGGGTCGAAGGTGGTAAAGGATGCCGTGGCGCTGGTTCGACCTCGGCGCACGAACCGGTTGGTGGTCAGGACATCATGCGGGATGCGTCCGCTCTCGCGGGTCACGTCGATCTCGCGCAACAACCGGTGGGCCGCGACCCGCATCGCGAGGACGGCAAGCTCTTCTGTGCTTTCGGACGGCGGCTGAAGCCATGAGCGGCGCTGCGCCGTGACCACGATCGGTTCCGGGTGATGCAGGACCTTGCCGGTGGCCGACTCGATCACACGGACGCCGACCTCGACCGTCGCGGCGTGACGGTGTTGTTCGACATCCATCATGTGCTCGCCGACGAGCACCTGTTCGTGATCGGCACGGGTGGCGTAGCTCGGTGAGGACACCCACTGCGTTCGGATGTCGGCGACGGTTTCGTACCGCAAGCACGTGCCTTGAATCAGCAGCTCAGCGCGGTCCTGCGCCGCGGTTTGGTTCTCTTGCCAGGGCATGACCCTGAAGTGCGACGCATCATTGGCGATCAACGCTGCTTCGAGATCGGCGGCAATCCGCTTTCCTGCGTCCGGCGCCTCGGCGACACGACTGGCAAACGGCGCCACTGCGACCGTCTTAAACGGCGCATAAGCCCACGTCGGCTGCGTGCCGACTTCCATCGGCGGTCCGGCCACACACCCGCCCGCCAACCCGACGAGCAAAAGGACCGCCATGCGTCGCCCGGCCGGTCTCGATCCGTTCATCATGCTTGGTTCTCCTGATGACCGTGGGAGGCTATCATACACCCGCTCGCCGGCGATGTCGCCGCTGATGCCGATCGATTCGCCCCGCACCACATGCATGATCGGTGCAATACTGGTAAAGGTCATCGAGATGTACGTCACCATCAACCATATTCCGGTCGCGGACGGACGCGAAACCGATTTCGAGGCGCTGTGGCACTCGCGTGAAGGCTCGATTGAAGGTCAGCCGGGGTTCGTCTCGCTCGACATCCTCAAGCCGGGTATGAAAATGACGCACGGCGGCCCGCCGGAAAAGCAGGACAATACGTACCACGTGATGACGCGATGGGAATCGGAAGAAGCCTTTCTCCGGTGGGTCGGGTCGGAAGATTTCCGGCGCGCGCATGACCGCAAGGTCGACAAGACGATCTACGGCGGACCGGCCCTGGTGACGATGCACGCGACCATCGAAGGCGCCGGGGCATAGGTGATCCAGCGATGCCCGACGTGCCGCGTTTCCCCAAGCTGTCACGCTTCAAGACCGTCGCCGCGTTTCGCGAGCGCCTGGCCGCGTTGGGGCTGGACCTGCCGGTCGACGATTCGATCCTGACCGCCGAGGCGGGATCACCCCTCGCCGAACCGCTGACCGTCTGCGGCACCCGCGTCGGCAATCGCTGGTGCATCCACCCGATGGAGGGCTGGGACGGCACCGCCGACGGAGCCCCGAGCGAACACACGCTGCGACGATGGCGACGCTTCGGCGAATCCGGCGCGAAGCTGATCTGGGGTGGCGAGGCGGTCGCGGTCCGGCACGACGGGCGAGCGAATCCCAATCAACTCGTCGCCGCCGAACGGAACCGGCCCGGGCTGGCCCATCTCCGACAGGTGTTGCTCGACACCCACCGCGACCGGTTCGGCACGACCGACGACCTACTGCTCGGGCTGCAACTCACCCACTCCGGTCGGTTCTGCCGACCGAACGACAAAGCCAGGCTCGAACCGCGCATCGCGTACCACCACCCCATCCTCGATCGCAAGTTCGGCCTCTCCGCGGACGACGACGCGGCCGTCTGGACCGACGACCAACTTGGCACACTGATCGACGACTACGTACGGGCCGCGCGGCTCGCCGCCGAGGTCGGATTCACGTTCGTCGACATCAAGGCCTGCCACGGCTATCTGCTGCACGAGTTTCTATCCGCACGTACCCGCGGCGGTCGGTACGGCGGGCGCTTCGAGAACCGCACCGCGCTGCTGCGTGAGATCGTCACCCGCGTACGCGACGCGGTCCCGTCACTGCACATCGGCGTGCGGATCA
>Ga0302046_10005766_pt1 | contig 10871 bp, 14 predicted proteins | sample RVTome_11_FD_200261 | JGI IMG/M metagenome (GOLD analysis project Ga0302046, IMG submission 200261) | Soil microbial communities from uranium-contaminated site in the Upper Colorado River Basin, Wyoming, United States - RVT147D111 (version 2) ... | reverse complement strand
TGACCTCGTCGGATGTGTGCAGGACGCGAGCCCGCCGCCGGCCGTTCTTCCAGAAGACCCTCGGCACGGCGGTCCCCAGCAGCAGGACGAGGATCCCGCCCACGACGCCGAGCAGGATCACGCGGCTGCGCAGGTAGGTGATGGCGAGGGCACCGCCGGCGATCAGGGCGGACCACAGGTACATGAGCAGCACCGCCGTGCGGTGCGAGTGGCCGATCTCGAGGAGGCGATGGTGGATGTGCTCCTTGTCGGGCCGGAACACCGCCCGCCCCCTGCGGAGCCGGCGGATCACGGCGAGCACCACGTCGGTGAACGGCACCGCGAGCACGAGCAGAGGGATGATCACGGGGATCGCGAGCGCGGCCACCTCGGTGTCCGTCGGCTCCACGGTCCGCCCCACGCCGCTCACGGTCGCCGCCGCCAGGACCAGGCCGAGGAGCATGCTGCCGGAGTCGCCCATGAAGATCCTCGCGGGGTTGAAGTTGTGCGGCAGGAAGCCCAGCGTCGCCCCCACCACGATCACCGACAGGAGGCTGGCGATCGAGGTCCCCTCACCGAACGGCCCCCCGCTCTGGAACGCGTAGACGAAGAACGCGGCGGCGGCGATCGCCGTCACGCCCGCGGCCAGCCCGTCGAGGCCGTCGATCAGGTTCACCGCGTTCACCATCGCCAGGACCCACAGGAGGGTCAGCGCCACGGCGAGGTCGGGCGAGAGGGAGAGCACGCCGAGGCCGGGGAACCAGAAGTACAGGAGCTGGACGCCGAACAGCAGCAGGATGCCGCCCCCGAGCACCTGCCCGGCGACCTTCGCCGGGGCCGCCATCCCCCGCAGGTCGTCGTAGGCCCCGAGGATAACGATCCACGTCCCGGCGATCACCACGCCGAGGGGCTCCGAGGACTGCGCGAACAGGTTGCGGAAGGTCGGCGTGAGCCACGCCGCCCAGAGCCCGGCGAGCACGGCCAGCCAGATCGCCACGCCCCCGAGGGTGGGCGTCGGCTTCGGGTGCACCTTCCGGTCGGACGGGCGATCGATCGCGCCGAACCGCCGCGCCAGCCAGCGCACGGCGGGTGTCGCCACGAAGGCGGTGGCGGCGCTCGCGAGCAGCACGCCGGCGTACGGCAGCAGCTCCGCCACCTACGGGTAGACGGGGAACCGTTCGGTGAGCGCGCGCACGCGCTCCCGGGCCCGCGTCTTCACCCCCTCGTCGCCCGGCGCCTTCAGGACCTCGCCGATGATCTCCGCGACCTCCTTCATCTCCGGCTCGTCCATACCCAGCGTCGCCGGGCCGGGCGTCCCGAGGCGGATCCCCGAGGCCGTGAGCGGCGGCAGCGGGTCGAACGGGATCGCGTTCTTGTTGATCGCGATCCCGACCTCGTCGCACGCGGTCTCCGCCTCGGCCCCCGTGACCCCGATCGGCCGGAGGTCGAGCAGCGACAGGTGCGAGTCGGTGCCGCCCGAGACCACGCGCACCCCTTGCGCGCCCAGGCCGTCGGCCAGCGAGCGAGACGTGCGCACCGTGCGCTGCGCGTACTCCTTGAACTCCGGCTGCATCGCCTCGCGGAGCGCCACGGCCTTGGCCGCGATCACGTGCTCGAGCGGCCCGCCCTGCATCATCGGGAAGACCGCCTTGTCGATCGCCTTCGCGTGCTCCTCGCGGCACAGGATCATCGCGCCGCGCGGCCCACGGAGGGTCTTGTGCGTTGTGAAGGTCACCACGTCGGCGTGGGGCACCGGGCTGGGATACGCGCCGCCGGCCACGAGCCCGATGAAGTGCGCGGCGTCGGTCATGTGTATAGCCCCGACCTCGTCGGCGATCTGCCGGAACGCGGCGAAGTCGATGGTGCGCGGGTACGCGGTGGCGCCCGAGACGATCACCTTGGGCCGGTGCTCCTTCGCGAGATCGCGCACCTGGTCATAGTCGATCAGCTCGGTCTCCTTCTCCACCTCGTAGCCGACGACGTTGAACCACTTGCCGCTGAAGTTCACCTTGGAGCCGTGGGTCAGGTGCCCGCCGTGCGGGAGCGACATGCCGAGCAGCGTGTCGCCCGGCTCCATGAAGGCGAAGTACGCGGCCATGTTCGCCTGGGCGCCGGCGTGCGGCTGCACGTTCACGTGCTCGGCCGCGAACAGCTCCTTGCCGCGCTCGATCGCGAGCGTCTCGGTGACGTCGACCCAGCGACAGCCGCCGTAGTAGCGCTTGCCCGGGTAGCCCTCGGCGTACTTGTCGTTCATCGGGTTCGCCAGCGCGGCGAGCACCGCCGGGCTCGTGTAGTTCTCGGAGGCGATCAGCCGCAGGGTCGTGCGCTCGCGCTCGAGCTCCCCCTTGATCGCGTCGGCGACCTCCGGGTCCTGCGCCTCGAGCGCCTCGAAGTCCGCCACCCACTCCTTCATCGCTTGGCCTCCTCTTCCTCGATCTGCGTGATCTGCTCGATCCTGCGCTGGTGCCGATCTCCGTCGAAGCCGGCCTCGAGCCACAGGGTCAGGATCTCCCGCGCGAGGGTCGGCGCCACGATCCGCGCGCCCATCGCCAGGACGTTCGCGTCGTTGTGATGGCGGGAGAGCATCGCGGTGAACAGATCGTTGCAGAGCGCCGCGCGCACCCCGCGGATCTTGTTGGCCACGATCTGCTCGCCCTGCCCCGAGCCTCCCAGCACGAGCCCGCGATCGACCCGGCCGTCGCGGACCCGGCGGGCGACCTCCGCGCAGAACGCCGGATAGTCGACCGCCTCCTCCGAGTGCGTTCCCACATCGTCGACCTCGTGCCCGAGCTCCGTCAGGAACGCCTTCAGGTCCTCCTTCAGCGGGTACCCGGCATGGTCGGTGCCGATCGCGACGCGCATCTCAGCCTTCCCCAGCCCCCGCGCGCTCGCGCGCCCCGAAGAGGCCGCGCACGAGGGCGTCGACCCCCTCCTCGATCTCCCAGGCGATCGCGCGGTACACGTCCGGACCGTAGCCGAGGGGGTCCGAGACGTCGAGGTCGGAGACCCGCGGGGCCCGGGAGCCCGAGCGGAGCGCGTGTGCCTCGGCGATCCTCGCACGGGCGTCGTGAGCCTCCCCCGAGCGCGGCGGGGAGTCGAGGGCGTGCACGAGCGCGGCCAGCTCCTTCAGCGTGAACGTCCGCGCGTCCGCGTCGGGGACCATTCGCACGACCTCGTCGCGATGCTCGGTGGTGAGCCCGAGGACGAGGTCTGCGGCCTCGACCAGCTCCGCGGTGAGCGGGGTCGCCCCGTGACCCTCTATGTCCAGGCCCCGCTCGGCGCCCGCCGCCACCGTCTCGGGGGTGGGCGGATGCCCGGAACGCCCCCAGGTGCCCGCCGAGCGCACGCGCACGCCGCCCTCCAGCAGGCGGTCGGAGCGATCGGCGAGGAACGCCTCGGCGAGCGGAGAGCGGCAGATGTTCCCCGTGCAGACGAACAGCACCTCCAGCACGAGCAGAAGTCTAGCATCGGCCTTCCTCTCGGCCTCCGGCTCAGGATGCTCGCTCCGGTGCCGATATCCACGATAGGTGGAGTGTCATGGATAGTATGGAAGCCGTGCAGGAACACCACTTCTCGCTCCCGCGCCCGCGCCTGCGTGGCCGGCTCCACCAGATCGCGTTCCTGCTCACGCTGCCGGCCGGAGTGACCCTCGTGACGGCCGCGCAGTCGCTCGTCTCGCGCATCGCCGTCGCGCTGTTCGCGGCCAGCCTGTCGGGGCTATACGCGGCGAGCGCCGCGCTACATCGCGTCGCGTGGCGGCCTCAGGTCCTGCGCTGGATGCGCAGCCTCGACTACTCCGCGATCTTCGTGCTGATCGCGAGCACGCATACGGCGTTCGCCCTGCTGACCCTGCGGGGCCCCTGGGCGACGGTGAGCCTCGCCGGCGTGTGGACGCTCGCCCTCTTCGGGATGACCCTGAAGCTCGTGAACGTGAACGGGTTCCGGCGGCTCGTCCCCTCCCTTTACCTCGGGATGGGATGGGTCGCGGCCCTGTTCCTGCCCTGGATCGTCTCCGCACTCGGGCCGGTGAAGACGGGGCTCCTCTTTCTCGGCGGCCTCTCGTACACGCTCGGGTTCGTGGTGCTCACCCGCCGCCGCCCCGATCCCTGGCCGATGGTCTTCGGGTACTACGAGGTCTGGCACGCGGCGGTCGTTGTGGGGAGCGCCTGCCACTTCGCCGTCATCGCGATGCTGGCGCTCGGCTGACTCAGGGCCCGCGCAGCACCTGGAACACGTCGTCGGGCGGGATCGCGCCCGCCCGGAGGATCCTCGGCTCCTCGCCGATCACCTCGACCACCGTCGAGGGCGTCTCGCCGCGCGAGGGCCCGCCGCAGATGTAGACGCTCACGCGGTCGCCGAGCATCTCCTGCACGCCCGGGCAGGTGGTCGGGGTCGCGGCCCCGGAGAGGTTCGCGCTCGTCACGGCCAGCGGGCCGGTGCTCGCCAGGAGGGCCACCGCGATGCCGTCGGCGGGGACCCGCACACCGATCGTCTCGCTCGCGGCCCCCAGGTCCCACGACGCCGAGCCAGATGTCCGCCGGAGCACGAGGGTGAGACCGCCCGGCCAGAACGCGTGCGCGAGGGCCGCCGCGCGCTCGTCGAGCTCGGCGATCGCCTGCACGTCGGCGGTCCCGGCGACCAGGACCGGGATCGTGAGGTCGCGGGAGCGCTCCTTGATCTCGAAGAGCCGCTCCGTGGCCTCGGGCAGGTCGGGCCGGGCGCCGAGCCCGTACACCGTGTCGGTGGGGAACACGATGCACTCGCCGCGCTCGAGCGCGTGCTCGGCCGCCTCGAGCGCGTCGGCGGCCGAGCCCTCGACCTCGAAGACCTCAGCCATCGCGGCGGGCGAGCGCGACGCGATCGCGGCCGGCGAGATCGGGAAGGATCCGGATGTCGGCGAAGCCCCCCTCGAGCAGCGCCCGCACCTCGGCCCCCTGGGTCTCTCCGATCTCCATGACGAGCCGGCCGCCGGGCCGCAGCCACCGCGGCGCCTCCTCGGTCAGGCGGCGGTGCACCTCGATCCCGCCGAGGAGGGCCTCGCGCGGATCGGCCAGCACCTCACGGGGCAGCGCCGCGTACTCCTCCTCGGTCACGTACGGCGGGTTCGAGACGATCAGCGAAAGGCGCCCCCGCAGCTCCCCGGGAAGGGGCGCGAGCAGATCGCCCGGGAGCAGCTCGATCTCGAGGCCGTGGCGCGCGGCGTTCTCGCCGGCGAGCGCGATCGCGCCCGGCGACCGGTCCGTGGCGAGGACCCGCGCGTCGGGGCGCGCCCGCTTGATCGAGAGCGCGATAGCGCCGGTGCCGGTCCCGACGTCCACGACCACCGGCCCCTCGATCCCCTCGAGGATCTCGAGCGCGCGCTCGACCACGGTCTCGGTCTCGGGCCTGGGGATGAACACGCCGGGCCGGACCGCCAGGGTGAGGTCCAAGAAGGGCTGCTCGCCGGTCAGGTGCTGGAGCGGCACCCCCTCGCACCGGCGGCAGAGAGCTCGCGCGATCCGGGTGGCGGCACCCAGGCCGATCGCGCGATCCGAGTAGAGCCCCGTTCGATCGGTGCCGAGCGCGTACATCACGAGCGCCTCCGCCTCGGCGTGAGGCGAGGCGATCCCGCGGGCCTCGAGGTAACCGGCCGCCTTGCGTACGAGACGCGAACCCTCCATGACGGGAGTTTACCCACCGGTAGGTTGTAGTGCTACATCTCCGGGAGGATCTCGAACCACCCGCCGTCGAGCGGGCGGGCGCGCCGGAAATCGCGAACGTCGAACGTGAGGATGCGCTTGGTGCGGTGCCTCGCCGCGAGGACCACGATCGACAGGTCCGCGAGCCCGAGGCCCGGCAGGTCCTCGTCGAGCTCGAGGGCGAGCGCGTGCTCGTCGGTGGTCATCGCCTCGACGCGGTACACGCCCGAGGCGAGGTCGCGGAGGAACGCGCGCTCGGCCTCGCGACCGAGGCGGGTGCCGATCAGGTGGTCCACCTCGGCCGCCACGTACGCGGGGAGGATCACGTCGCCTCGCTCCTCGTACATCACCGATCTGGCCGCGTCGCGCCGAGGATCGCGAAGGTCGGCGATCGCGATCAGGGGTCCGGCATCGACGACGAGGGTCACTCCTCGCCGAACCCCTCGAGAAGCTCCTCCTCGGGGATATCCGCGATGGAATCGCCGGGGCCTTCGGCGATCCCGTCCGCGTGTATGTGCCTCAGGGGGGTCGGCTCGGGATAGGCCTCGATCGCCGCCCGGAGGACCTCGGCCTGGGAGCGACCCTCGGCCTCGGCGATCCGGCGGAGCCGCGCCGCCAGCTCGTCGGTGAGGTATGCGGAGGTCTTGCGCATGGATGTAGGGTACTGTGTAGGGTGCCCTACGTCAACGGAGCTGCGCGTCGCGCTCGGCCGCCATCAGGGCATCGACGAACTCGTCGATCTCTCCCGCCATCACGGCCTCGAGGCGGTGTACCTTCAGGCCGATCCGGTGGTCGGTCACCCGGCTCTCGGGGAAGTTGTAGGTGCGGATCTTCTCGCTCCGCTCCCCCGTCCCGACCTGCGCCCGCCGGGTCTCGGCCTGCTCGCGCTGGGCCTCCTGTTGGGCGGCCTGCAGGAGCCGCGCGCGCAGGTGGCGCATCGCCTTCTCGCGGTTCTGGAGCTGGCTGCGTTCCTCCTGGGAGGTCACAACGATGCCGGTGGGCGTGTGCGTGATCCGCACCGCCGAGTCGGTGGTGTTCACCGACTGCCCCCCCGGCCCGCTCGAGCGGTACACGTCGATATGCAGATCCTCGGGCCGCACCTCGACCTCGACCTCCTCTGCCTCGGGCAGCACCGCCACGGTCGCCGTCGACGTATGGATCCGCCCCTGCGACTCGGTCTCGGGCACGCGCTGGACCCGGTGCACGCCCGACTCGTGCTTGAGCCGGGAGTAGGCGCCGTCGCCGCGGATCTCCATAACGAGCTCCTTGTAGCCGCCGAGGTCCGACGGGCTCGACGACAGCACCTCCGCCTTCCACCGGCGGGCCTCCGCGTAGCGCCGGTACATCTCGTAGAGATCGCGGGCGAAGAGCGTGGCCTCGGCGCCCCCCGTCCCGCCGCGGATCTCGACGATCACGTTCTTGTCGTCGTTCGGGTCCTTGGGGATCAGCAGGACCTGGAGCGCGCCCTCGAGCTTGACCGCGCGCGCATCGGCCTCCTCGGCCTCGCGCTTCCACGACTCCGCCGAGCCCGGGTCCTCCTTCGCGAGCCCGCGCGCCGCCTCTGCATCCTCGAGCGCCTGCTTCCAGGCGCTGCCCGCGCGCACGATCTCGTCGAGCTCGCGGTGCTTCTTGCCGAGATCGCGGAGCTGGTCGGGGTCGCTCGCCACCCCCGGCTGGGAGAGCTCCTCGGTCAGGCGCCGGTGCTCGGCCTCGATCTCCTCGAGCCGCTCGCGCACCGCGTCACTCCGCGTCGTCGTCGGCGGGCATCGGCACCGGGCCCTCGGCCGCCGGCTGCTCCTCACCCTTTGCGGCGAGCTCGCGCTCGTGACGCAGGACCTCCTCGAACGCGGCGATCGCGATCTCGATCTGGTCGTCGGTCGGGGGCTTCGTCGTGACCTTCTGGAGCCACAGACCCGGGGTCATGATCGCGCGCACAACCCTCGAGCTCGGGAACTTCGCGCCGATCCGCAGGGCCTCGAACGCGAGCCCCGCGATCAGCGGGATCGCGAGGACCCGCGAGCCGATCCGCCACCAGATGCCCGGCGTGCCGAAGAGCGTGAAGACGAAGATCGTGAGGACCATCACGATCAGCAGGAAGTTCGTGCCGCAGCGCACGTGCAGGGTGGAGTATTTATCCACGGCCTCGGGCACGAGGGGCTCGTCGTGCTCGTAGGCGGCGATCGTCTTGTGCTCGGCGCCGTGGTACTGGAAGACGCGCCGGATGTCCTTCATCCGCCCGATCAGCAGCAAGTAGCCGAGGAACAGCAGCACGCGGAACACGCCTTCGCCGATGTTCAGCCACACGCCCGTGGCGATCCGGTCCTGCGCGAACCGGAAGAGCACCGCGGGGCCCACGATGAACAGGCCGATGAAGAACACGAAGGCGATCGTCATGGAGATCGCCATCTGCCGGCCGGTGAGCTTCTCCTCCTCATCGACCGAGTGGTTCGCCGACACGGTGAGGGCCTTCACGCCGATCGCCATCGCCTGGCCCAGCGCGATCACGCCGCGCAGGAACGGCTTGCGCAGGATCGGGTGGCGCTTCGCGATCGAGTCGATGTCGTGCGACTCACGGTGGATGTCGCCGTCGGGCTTGCGCACCGCGATAGCCCACACGTCGGCGCCGCGCATCATGACGCCCTCGAGGACCGCCTGGCCTCCGTAGAAGTGCTGCTTCTGGCTCACCGGGCCATTCTACGGACCACGGACCGGCTCAACCGGCGAAGTGCGCGACGATGCGCTCCGCGTACCAGTCCTGCCAGTCCTGGGACGGGCTCGTCGCGGTGTAGTCCTTGTCGAGCTGGACCAGGAGCCACGTCAGCTCGGCGCCCACCGGCGTCGTGCCGAGGACCTCGGGGAGCTCCGAGAGGTTGACCAACCAGTCCGAGTACCACGACGGCCAGTCGGGGTCGTCGCCGTCCTTGATCCGCCAAACCGCGTGGTGCACCTCGCCGGCCTCCCGCAGGAGCGCCGCGACCTTCTCCGCCCGCTCGTCCATGTCAGTCCTCCTCGAGGGGGTGGCGCCAGCGTAACCCGGGGAACCTGGCGAAGTCCCGGTCGGTCGTGACCCACTCGCTGCCGGTCTCGATCGCGAGCGCCGCGAGGTACGCGTCGGGGGCGAGGTTGCCCTTGGCACCGACCTCGCGACACAGGCGCTCGAAGAGCTCCCAGTGGCGCCGGCCGGGCGCGACCGGGACGTGGTTCGGGCGGCTCCGCACGGCTTGAACGACCTCCAGCGCGGTGCCGATGGGGGTGGGCTTGGGCCAGATGCGCGGATGGGTCACGACCCTGACGAATCCCACCGCGACGGCATCCGGAACACCGAACGGCTCATCACCCTGCGCGACTTCTTCGAGCCATGCGCGATATCCGTCGTGTCGCTCGCTCCCGTCCCGATGGGCGTACACGAGCACGTTCACGTCGATGAGGATCAGTCCAGACCCTCCATCACGTCGAGCAAGGCCGCGGAGTCGTCCAGGTCCACCCCCGGAAGCGGCCCGCCTCCCGAGAACGTTGGAAGCCGGAAGGGCGGCGACTGAACCTCGCCCTCGGCCCGGGCCAGCACCTCTCGGAGCGCGTCTTCTATCACCGCGGTGAGCGTGCGGCCCGTCCGCGCCGCGAGCTGCTTGGCCTCAGCCAGCAGATCCTCGGGGAGCCGGATCGTCGTACGCATGCATCAAAGCATACCGTCGATGCATCGATATGTCACAGCGAGGATGCCCTGGTCCGGTCGCCGCCGAACGTCCTTCGCTACTCGGCGCCGGGCTGCTCAGCGGCGGGCTGCTCAGCGGCGGGCTGCTCAGCGGGGGCCTGCTCAGCGGCGGGCTGCTCAGCGGGGGCCTGCTCGGGGGGAGCCTCTGCGGCCTCGGGCTCGGGCTGGCGCTTGATGGCGCTCGGCTTCGGCTTGCCCTCGTAGCGGCGGCGGAACCGCTCGACGCGGCCGCCGGAGTCCACGAGCTTCTGCTTGCCCGTGTAGAACGGGTGGCAGTTCGCGCAGAGCTCGACGACGATCTCGGGCTTCGTAGCGCGCGTCGTGAAGGTGTTCCCGCAGGAGCACCGCACGGTCGCCTCGACGTACTCAGGATGGATGTCTGTCTTCATGGTTCCTCCAGAGTAACAGGCCCCGTCATGGACTACAGCGCCGGGCGGAGAAACGTGGAGGAGACCGGGCGGGATGGTATCGAGGGGCGGGCTGGATCGGCACCAAGGTCTGGGCGTTATCGGTAGAGACGCCCGGGCGAGAATGGTACTCTGTGAGGAATGATGGGGTATGTGCCACGGCTGATGGATGGCCTCCTTTCGGGGCTCTTGGGAGAGGTCCCGGCCCTCCTCGTGGTGGGGCCCCGAGCGGTCGGCAAGACCACCACGGCGGCACGCCCCTGCGCCTCGTTCGCCCGGCTGGACCGGCCGGCGGAAGCCCTGGCCTTCGAGGCGGATCCCGATGCGGCCCTTCGCGGAGCGAGGGAGCCCCTGCTGCTCGATGAGTGGCAGGCCGTTCCCCAGGTCCTCGGCGCGGTCAAGCGCGCCGTCGACCGAGACTCGCGGCCGGGAAGATACGTCCAGACCGGATCCGTTCGCGCGGACCTCGAGGGGCAGGCGTGGCCGGGAACGGGTCGGCTCATCAGGCTTCCGATGTACGGCATGACGATGCGCGAGCAGATCGGCAACCTGGGGCGTGAGCCATTCCTAGAACGCGTTGCTCGCCGGGACGAGCTCCCGCTCCCCTCCGAGATCCCGGACCTTCGGGATTACGTCGACCTGGTGCTCCGGAGCGGGTTTCCCGACGCGGCCTTGAAGCTCCAGGGCTCGACGCGGCGACGATGGCTGGAGAGCTACATCGACCAGGTGGTGACTCGCGACCTCCAGCAGGTCGGCGCCGATCGAGACCCGGCGCGGCTGCGGCGCTACCTGGAGGCTTACGCCATCAACTCCGCGGGAACGGTCACGGACACGACCCTCCTAGAGGCCGCCGGGATCAATCGCAAGACCGCCCTCGCCTACCAGCGGCTGCTGTCGGACCTCTACGTGATCGATGAGGTCCCGGCCTGGACCTCCAACCGCCTCAAGCGACTCGTTCTCTCGCCCAAGCGCTACATGGTGGAGCCGGCACTCGTGCCCGCGGTCCTGCGTATGGATGGAGATGCAGTGATGAGAGAGGGCGACGTCCTCGGGCGCATCATGGACACGTTCGTGACCGCCCAGATCAGAGCGGAG
>Ga0302046_10005764_pt1 | contig 10873 bp, 8 predicted proteins | sample RVTome_11_FD_200261 | JGI IMG/M metagenome (GOLD analysis project Ga0302046, IMG submission 200261) | Soil microbial communities from uranium-contaminated site in the Upper Colorado River Basin, Wyoming, United States - RVT147D111 (version 2) ... | reverse complement strand
CGATCAATCTGCGACCGCGCTCCAGGGAACCTCAGCCGAACAGTTCCTTCAGGCGGCTGAGGTTGGCGGCGGCGCGTTCCTTGGTGCGGGCTTCGTCCTTGTCGGCGTCGGCGCCGCGCCAGTCGAGCAGGTCTTTGGGCAGTTCCTCGAGGAAACGGCTGGGTTCGCAGGAGATGGCTTCACCGTAGCGGCGGCGGTGGCGGGCGAAGCTGAGGGTCAGGGTCTCGCGGGCGCGGGTGATGCCGACGTACATCAGGCGGCGCTCCTCGGCCTCGGCGCCCTCGTCCAGGCTGTTGCGGTGCGGCAACAGGTCCTCCTCTACGCCGGCCAGGAACACGTGCGGGAACTCCAGGCCCTTGGAGCCGTGCAGGGTCATCAGGCGCACCTGCTGGCCCGGGTCGTCGTCGGCGTCCAGGCTGGTCAGCAGGCTGAGGCGGCCGAGCAGGTCCGTCAGCCGCATGCCCGGGTTGTCGTCGCGCAGGCGCCCCAGCCAGGCCACCAGTTCCCCGACGTTTTCGATGCGCCGCTCGGCCGCGGCCGGGTTGTCCGACTGCTCGCGCAGCCAGTTCTCGTAGCCGATCGCGTCGACCAGGTCCTGCACGGCCTCCACCGGGTCGCTGCGCGCGCCGCGGTCGCCGGTGGCAATCAGCAGGTCGCAAAAACGAGCCAGGCTGTCGGCGCTGCGGGCCGGCAGCGCGGCCCGGCACTCGGGCGCGACGGCGGCCTCGAACAGGCTCAGGTGGTGCTGGCCGGCGTGGCGGGCGATGGCTGCCCGGGACTGGGTCCCGAGGTCGCGCCGCGGCGTGTTGACCACCCGCATGAAGGCCGTGTTGTCGTCCGGGTTCACGCTCAGGCGCAGGTAGCACATCAGGTCCTTGACCTCGGTGCGCTCGAAAAACGAGGTGCCGCCCGACAGGTGATAGGGGATGCGCTGTTCGCGCAGGGCCTGCTCCAGCACGCGGGACTGATGGTTGCCGCGGTAGAGCACCGCGAAGTCGCCCCACCGGGCCTTGCTGGTGTATTCGCGATGCAGAATCTCCGCCGCGATCATCGCGGCCTCGTCCTTGTCATCCGCGCAGGGGATGACCCGTATGGCCTCGCCCTCGTGCAGCCCGCTCCAGAGGTTCTTCTCGACGGCCCGCGGGTTGTTGGCGATCAGCGCGTTGGCCGCCTTCAGCACCGTGTTGCAGGAGCGGTAGTTCTGCTCCAGTTTAATCATGTGTAATTTCGGGTAGTCCCGCTGCAGCTGCTGCAGGTTTTCGGGCTGGGCGCCGCGCCAGCCGTAAATTGACTGGTCGTCGTCACCCACCGCGGTGAAGCGGCCTTCGTCGCCGGCCAGCAGGCGCAGCATGCGGTACTGGGTCTCGTTGCTGTCCTGGTACTCGTCGACCAGCAGATAGCGCAGCTGCTGCTGCCAGCGCAGCCGCGGCTCCTCGTGCTGCAGCACGCGCAACGGCTGCAGGATCAGGTCGTCGAAATCGACTCCGTTCAGGTCGCGCAGGTGGTCCTCGTAGCGCCGATACAGGCGCCAGACCGAGGCTTCGCCCTCGCTGGCCCCCTCGCTGGCCCCCTCGCTGGCCCCCTCGCTGATGTGGGTTTCCGGCACGTCGCCGGCCGCCAGGGCGAGGTTCTTCCAGCGCGACACCTGGGCTCGCGCCAGCCGCACCCGCTCGGGGGGCGTGCCGTCGGGCAGCAGGTCGCGCACGACGTTCAGGCTGTCCTGCTCGTCCAGGATGCTGATGCCCGGGCGGTAGCCCAGCAGTTCGTGGTGTTCGCGCAGGATCCGCCAGCCCAGCGCGTGGAAGGTCGATACGGCCACCGCGCCCGCCGGGTTGGCGCCCAGCCGTTTACCCAGCCGCTCGCGCATCTCCTTCGCGGCCTTGTTGGTGAAGGTAATCGCCGCGATGCGCTCCGGCGGCAGGCCGCGGTTCTGCACCAGGTGGACGATCTTCTCGATGATGACGCGGGTCTTGCCGCTGCCGGCGCCGGCCACCACCAGCAAGGGGCCGGCGGTGTACTGGACGGCCGCCCGCTGCTGTTCGTTCAGCTGGATTTTCGGTTTGTGGTTCGGTTTGTGGCTCGGGCCGGACATGAAGTCCGGCATTCTACCCCCGGGGGCGGTAATCGGAAATGAGGTTGCGGGGGACCGATAATGCGCCCCGGCTCTTGAAATGAATTCGGCGCAACCCCACGTGCCTGACAGGCTGTGTTGATGGTGCAAGGCCCTCGATACAGACACGAAATCCGCGGTGGGGCACGGCCTTGCCGCCTGCCCTTATTGAAAACAGTTAAATTGTCTGGGAGATTTGAAATGAAACTTCGTCCTTTGCATGATCGCGTCATCGTGAAGCGCGTCGAGGAAGAGAAAGTGTCCGCCGGCGGGATCGTGATTCCCGACCACGCAGCGGAGAAGCCCATCCGGGGCAAGGTCCTGGCCGTCGGCAACGGCAAGGTCCTGGAGAACGGCGACCAGCGCGGGCTCGACGTCAAGGTCGGCGACACCGTGCTGTTCGGCAAGTACTCCGGCACCGAGGTGAAAGTGGACGGCGAAGAACTGCTGGTGATGCGTGAAGACGACATCATGGCAGTGATCGAGAAGTAAGCGCCGCCAAATTTCCGCAACGACACAGAATTCGCAATCGAGGTATTAAGTCATGAGTGCAAAAGACGTTAAATTTGGTGAAAACGCCCGCAATCGTATGCTGGTGGGTGTAAACATCCTGGCCGACGCGGTCAAGGTCACGCTGGGCCCGAAAGGCCGCAACGTGGTCCTGGACAAGGCATTCGGCGCCCCGACCGTGACCAAGGACGGCGTGTCCGTGGCCAAGGAAATCGAACTCGAGAACAAGTTCGAGAACATGGGCGCGCAGATGCTGAAGGAAGTCGCTTCCAAGACTTCCGACGTGGCCGGCGACGGCACCACCACCGCGACCGTGCTGGCCCAGGCGCTGCTGCGCGAAGGCATTAAGGCCGTGGCCGCCGGCATGAACCCGATGGACCTGAAGCGCGGCATCGACAAGGCCGTAATTGCGGCCGTCGAGTCGCTGCAGAAGCAGTCCACCCCCTGCAGCACCTCCGAAGCCATCGCCCAGGTCGGCTCCATCTCCGCCAACTCCGACATCGAAGTCGGCCAGCTCATCGCCGAGGCGATGGAGAAGGTCGGCAAGGAAGGCGTGATCACGGTCGAGGACGCCACCGGTCTGGCCAACGAACTGGACGTGGTCGAGGGCATGCAGTTCGACCGCGGCTACCTTTCGCCGTACTTCATCAACAACCAGCAGACCATGAGCGTCGACCTGGAAGAGCCCTACGTGCTGCTGCACGACAAGAAGGTCAGCAACGTGCGCGAGATGCTGCCGGTGCTGGAAGCCGTCGCCAAGTCCGGCAAGTCCCTGCTGATCGTCGCCGAGGACGTCGAGGGTGAGGCCCTGGCCACGCTGGTGGTCAACACCATCCGCGGCATCGTCAAGGTCTGCGCCGTCAAGGCCCCGGGCTTCGGCGACCGCCGCAAGGCCATGCTGGAAGACATCGCCATCCTGACCGGCGGCACCGTGATCTCCGAGGAAGTGGGTCTGAGCCTCGAGAAGGCCACCCTGAACGAACTGGGTTCGGCCAAGAAGATCTCCATCACCAAGGAGAACACCACCATCATCGACGGCGCCGGTTCCTCCGAGCAGATCGAGGGCCGGGTCAAGCAGATCCGCGCGCAGATCGAGGAATCGACCTCCGATTACGACCGCGAGAAGCTGCAGGAGCGCGTGGCCAAGCTGGCTGGCGGCGTGGCCGTCATCAAGGTCGGCGCTGCTACTGAAGTCGAGATGAAAGAGAAGAAGGCCCGCGTCGAAGACGCCCTGCACGCCACCCGTGCGGCGGTCGAGGAAGGCGTGGTGCCGGGTGGCGGCGTCGCCCTGGTGCGCGCGCTGACCGCGGTCGAGAAGCTGAAAGGCGACAACGAGGACCAGAACGTCGGTATCGGCATCGCCAGCCGCGCCATGACCGAGCCGCTGCGCCAGATCGTCATCAACGCCGGCGAGGAAGGCTCGGTGGTGCTGAACAAGGTGCGCGACGGCAAGGGCAATTACGGTTACAACGCCCAGACCGGCAAGTACACCGACATGATCAAGGACGGCATCCTGGATCCGACCAAGGTCGTGCGTACCGCGCTGCAGAACGCCGCGTCCATCGCGGGCCTGATGATCACCACCGAGGCCATGGTGGCCGAGCTGCCGAAGGACGAAGCGCCGATGCACGGCGGCGGTGACATGGGCGGCATGGGCGGCATGATGTAGTTCACCACCCGCATTTCGCTTCTTTCGCCTGACGGCGAAAACCGCAAAATGCTCTAGGTATGTGCCAGAAACCCCACCCGCAAAGGTGGGGTTTCTTTTTTGTCCGGGAGTTTGTCATCAGGTACTTCCTACACCCGTTGGAGTGCGTTTGCTGCAGACAGGCGCATCGTTCAGCCAAAGCATGAACACGTCGCCCATTGCGCACATGACCGGTGCCCGCCCCATCACCGATTCCTACTGCTCCCGCCTACGCCCGCCACCGGCCGGAACAGACCACCCTCTACGCCATTGTTGCCGAGTATTACCCGCGCTTCGTTCGGGCGATTGAACAGTCCGGCGGCCGCTTGCCCAAGTTCGTCAGCCAGGAGTTCGAAGAGTATTTGAAATGCGGTCGGCTGGAACACGGCTTCCTACGCGTCAAGTGCGATGGCTGCCTTCATGAACACTCGGTTGCCTTCAGCCGCAAGCGCCGGGGATTACTCCGGGCATCCTGCCCTTCGCCCTTCGGGCCAGCCTGCGGCTGTTCAAAATCGCTCCCGGCGATTTTGTCTGCCCCAGCTGCGGGGCCCGGCAGATGATCGAGTCGGCCACCCACTTGGTCGACCATGTGTTTCCCGAAGTACCGATTCGCCAATGGGTGCTGACCTTTCCGTTTCCCCTGCGTTTCCTGTTCGCCAACGATCCGCAGGCGCTTTCTGAGGTACTTGCCATCGTGCAGCGCGCGATTTCGACTTTCCTGATTCGCCATGCAGGCTGGTTCCAGTCTCGTTCATGGGCAAACTTCTCAAGCTCGTGCTGGATTCTTGATACGTCCAATTTGCGGGCTCCTGCCAATGCCGAAACTTCCGAGAGTATAAAGGGGTAATACGAAGAAGGGGCGGGCATTTCCTACGCACATTCGCGCCAATGGACGGTATCGGGCCAGGGACAGATTCGTGTACAACCTAACTGGTGACTCCTTAACCTGCACTACCGGTCTCTTGGCTCAAGTTCGCTTAAATACGCAACTTGCGTATATACGTAAGTTACGTATAGTTTCCTCGTGAAGGCGGTCTTCGTCGAGTTGCCCGCCTTCGAACGTCACAGGACGTCGTATCTCGACAATGATGGATTTCGTGACCTGCAGAACCTGTTGATCACGGGACCGCGAGCCGGTGACGTGATGCCCGGCACCGGCGGATTGCGCAAGCTCCGATTCCCGGACGCACGGCGCGGCAAAGGCAAGCGTGGCGGATTGCGGATCATCTACCACTGGTGGGATGTTGGAAATCAGATCTGGCTTTTCACGCTATATGACAAGGATGAGATGTCGGAGCTGACACCACAAGAGCGCAAGGCGCTGAAAGCGATGATCAAGGCGGAGATGGATTCCAAGAGGAAACAGTGAGCGCGAAACGGACTGCAAATAGCAAACGTGATCTGTTTGCCGAGGTGAGCGAAGGCGTAAGCGCCTTGGCCGAGTCAAGGCAGGGCAAGCGAACGCTTCGCACGCATATCGTCGCTTACAGGCCTGCACCTCAAGTCACGCCGCAGGAACTCGTCCGACTCCGCGAGGATCTCAGGATGTCACGTGCGTTGTTCGCCGCCTACCTGCGCACCAATGTGCGGACGCTCGAAAACTGGGAGCAAGGGCGCGCGCGGCCCAATGCACAAGCGGCGCTGCTGATCAACCTGGTGAAACGGTATCCCGATACCGTCCGGCGACTGGCGGAAATCTGACAGCAAAGGATTTAGCGTGTTGGGAACGTGCTGCACGAAGGGCCCGTGCCTTTGATACTGGCGGGGTAGGGTGAGAGCCGTTCTGGTTCGTACTTTCGTGGCCGGAGTTCCCGGTCATTCTCGATAGCTTTAGGGAACACTTTTCAAGTTTTCAGATTGGGCGCAAACTAGGCCAGGTCCGCCAAGCCCCAGCATTAGTCCTTGAAGCGTTGGCGGGGAGGAGCCCCAATGTTTCGCCCTTCCGTCATCGCTGTGATGCTGTCCCTCGTGTTGCTGGCCGGTTGCCAGAGCGTCCACTTGGTCCAGGACCCGCCCGCCATCCCGCCGGCGTTCGCTGACAGCGCCGGTAACGACTTCAATGCCGGCCGGGTCCAGTCAATCGCGGTCAGCCCGGTGGATCGCAATCGTGCCCTGGTGGCGATGGAGTTCGGGGGAATTTGGGGAACGATCAACGGCGGGGCGAGTTGGTTCCGGGTCTTCTCCCTGCCCGCGGTCATGGTTGGCGACGTCGAATTCGGCAGCGACGGAACCACCGTCGTCGCGACCGTCTTTCGAGACAACCAGGTTACCAACGGCGGTGGCATCTACGTCAGCCGCGACCGCGGCGCGAGCTGGAGCCGGCCGCCAACGGGCGTCGTGCCGCAGGCCGGCTCCATCAACCGTACCAGCGCGTATGGAATTTCGCGGTCACCGGACCAGGCCGGCCTGTGGTACGTCGGTACGGACTTCGGCGTAGCCATCAGCAGCGACGATGGCGCCACCTGGACCCATAAATCGCTCGATTCCAGGACCATGGTCCAGGCGGTCCTCGCGTTTCCGCAGGGACAAGTGCTGGCGTTGGCAAACAGAGGGCTCTATCGCAGTGACGATCGCGGTGAAAACTGGCGCCAGGTCATCGCAGAGGATTTTTCTTTCTCATTCACGTACGGCGTCAACAAGATGGATCGTTCGCCCGATTTTCCCTGGGCCTTCATCTTTCGCGAGTACCACTACAACTCCGACGTGCCCACCGACCGCTTCGGGACCATCTGGTTCTACGAGCTGGACACCGACACAAAGACCTTGCTCACGACGCCCCAGGGTCGGTCGCGCGGCCCCTTCATCCGCGTCACAAGGGAACCGGGGCCCGAGATTGGACCGTGGCCGATCAAGGTCTGGACCGGCCACGGCTGGGACGGTTACTACGTGGTCCGGACCACGGCAGACGAGTTCCGGGCGCTGACCCCAGAGGACTGGGTGAGCTATATCGCGACCGCCGGCATCCACGCCGATATGAGCGATCTGGGCGTGGATGGAGCGTTGCAACCCACCTACCTCGGGAGCGACGGCGGCATCTTCAAACCGCGCCCGCGGACCATGCCGGGGGACGGGGACTGGGTGAGCGCCGCGGTACCCGGCAGCGGCATGAATTCCCTGCAAATGACGGATCTCGCGGGCACCAACATGAGGCGCCCGGATGGCGCGGTCCTGTCCACATCACTTTACTTCGGCACCCAGGACAACAACCTGTGGTCCTCTCCGGACGGCGGTGACACGTGGCCGCGGACCGACGCGGCGGAAGGATACGATCTGGAAGTCCGCCACCAGGCCCGTCCCGGCGAACCAATCACCGTGGGATACGTGGAGATTGGAAGCAACTGGGCCGAGCAGTTCGCCGACGCGGACTTTTTCAACCAGAGGCTCATTCCCGACGTCGACCAGAACGGGCAGCCCCTCGATTCGAAACAGATGAAGCAGGCTTTCTACCTCGAGCCCACGGCAGGCGGGACCTCGACCGGCTGGCTGCGCATGCGAATCGGTGGCTCGCCCAGCAACGGAATCTACGTCTCGATGAATGGCGGCGACACCTGGCGCCGGCGCTTCGACCTCAATTTCGGCTGGCCGGGCGCCTTGCAGCCCACCAACCTCGGGGGCGGTCTGCTCACCGAGGCGGTGGCCGCGCGTGTCGCCCCGGATGTCACCGAAGGCCTTCCGCCTAAAGGCGTGATGGCCTGGGTTCCGGTCTATGTGAACGGCGGCATCGGGCTGGTGCCGCTTTCGAACCTCTACGCCGACCGCGTTGACACGATCGACGACAGCGACGTGGTCCGTCTTCCGGGCAATGGCAGCCTTGGCCGTCGCGGCGCCCAATGGGACTTCCACGCCGTCTTCGGTGCCGATCCCTACGACTGGCGCTTCGTGATTGCGCCGGATATCGCCGCGGGTGACGTGAAAGTGACTCGCGACGGCGGCCAGGCGTGGGTCAAGGATCACCGCCTAACGGCGCAGGTCCTCAAGGGCGGCCACCTCAAAATGCGCGACCTCGACGACTACCACATGCAGGTCACCAAGATCGCCTTCGACCCCTATCATGACGGCCGCATCCTGGTGGGGACGCGTGATGCGGGCATCATCTGCACTACCGACGACGGCAAGACCTGGCGCACGATCACGAATTCGGAGCGAATCAGCTACGTGACGGGCTTTCACTTCTATCCCGACGGTGCGGTCCATATCGGAAGCTGGGGCCACGGCCTTTGGTTCCTCAAGAAAACCTCGGGCTGTTCCAGGACCGATCAACCCTATTGGCTCCGGCCCCTGCCGGTCGGGGAAGTCGAGCCGCCCGTCGCCGTGGCGGCTGCGCGGATGTCCGAAGAACCTCCAGGTCCACGCGGCGAGGCCCAACCCGGCATCGCCAAGCTCTGGGTGTCGTCCGCGTATCCATCGAGTGGCCTCGCGTCCCTCGGGCCGGACAATGTCCTCGAGGTGTGGGGGCGCGGCTTTCCGCCTGGTGCGGAAGTAAGTCTGCGCGTGCGTGCGGAGGACTATCCACCCACAGCGGAAATAAAATTGCCGGCAGTGAAGGCTGCGGCCGGCAAAGACGGTGTGCTCTCGGCACAGCTGCGGTTACCGGATAGCCTGCCTTACGGGGTATACGTGATCGAAGCGGTTGCAGGCGCTGAAAACAAGGTCCTGGCCTCCTCGGAGTTCACCAAACCCTACTGGGACAAACCGCCTCCGAGGGGCGAAAATTCGTACCGGGAATCCGACTGAAACCTCCGCGGCAGCGTTGAGCACGGACCCCCTTCGCTCCGATCACCGACACGACCGCCAGGCAGTCTGCCGTAGACCCGTCCGGTGCGGCTATTTCGTCGCCCGTCGCAGGACGGGACGGCAGCCCGGAAACTCGACTATCCTCTGACCATGTCCGCCTTTGTCCTTCCCCCCGCGCCCCAGGGCCTGGCGCCGCCATCCAACGGCAGGCGCGTGTTGTTCGCACTCGGCATTGCGCTGGTTTTGGGCGCGTTGAACAGCCTGCCGCCCAAGGCGCCTGCGGCCCCTGTCACGATTGCTCATGCCGTGGTTGTCGGTATCGTCGTCGTGATCGCCTTTGCGCTGCTCGAGCGCTATCCGGCGCGGCCGCCCTCCTGGCTGCCGCGGTGGGTGTTGCAGATCGTCGGGGTGGTGGTGGCGGTACCCGCCGGCGTGCTGCTCGCGCATTCGATATCGATGGCGATCGATATAGACGCCGCGCACGCGCCGCCGCAGATGACGGGGCTCATCGTGCTGATCGTCGAAGGCCTGCTCCTCGCCCCTTGGATCGCACTGGGCGCCCTGGTGCGGCAGAAGGAAGCGCTGGCGCGCGAGCGGGCGCTCGCACTCGGGCTTGCGCGCAGCGAGATGGAGCGCCAGGCGCTGGATACTCGGCTGAACCTGTTGCAGGCGCAGGTTGCGCCGCACTTCCTGTTCAACACGCTCGCGAACGTGCAGGCGCTCGTGGACTCCGGCTCACCGCAGGCCTCGAGGGTGCTGCGCAGTCTGGTTGCCTACCTGCGCGCCGCGGTCCCGCGCCTGAACGAACCCGCGACGACGCTGGGGCAGGAGATTGGGCTTGCGCGGGCCTACCTCGACCTGATGCGCATGCGCATGCCGGACCGGCTGCGCTTCGAGCTTTCGGCCGATGACGCGGCGCTCGACCTGCGCTGCCCGCGGATGACGCTGCTCACCCTCGTCGAAAACGCCGTGCGCCACGGGATCGATCCCAGCGAGGAGGGCGGCCGGATCGAAGTCGAAGTCCGCCACTTGGACGATCGGTGCCGGATCCTCGTCAGTGATGATGGCGCCGGGCTGCTGGACGAACGCCGCGGGCTCGGCACCGGGCTCGAGGCGCTGCGCGAGCGGCTGCAGCTCATGTTCGGCGAGGCGGCGACGCTCAGGATCTCCGCACGCGAGCCGCGCGGCGTGCTGGCGGAACTGGAGATCCCGCTGCGCGAGGCTTCGACATGACGCACCGCCGGCCGACCGCCCTGGTCGCAGACGATGAGCCGCTGCTGCGCGAGTCGCTCGCGCGCCAGTTGGCACAGGCCTGGCCGGAGCTCGAGATCGTCGCTGAGGCGCGCAACGGCCGCGAGGTCATACGCCTGTTTGACGCGCGGCATCCGGACATCTGTTTTCTCGACGTGCAGATGCCCGGGCTTTCAGGCGTGGAAGCCGCGCGGCACATCGGCCGGCGCGCGCATCTGGTGTTCGTCACGGCATTCGACCATTACGCGGTGCAGGCTTTCGCCGAGGGCGCGCTCGACTACCTGCTGAAACCGGTGGAACCGGCGCGGCTCGCCGATACCGTCCTGCGCCTCAAGGAGCGGCTGGCGGGGACCCAACCGGCCACCAATACCGATGCGCTGTTGTTGCAGTTGACCGAGCAGCTCGAGCGCTTGCAGGCCCGCGCCGGAGTTCAACCCCTGCACTGGATTCGCGCGCAGGTAGGCAAGACGCTGCGCCTGATCGCGGCAGAGGACATCGACTACCTGCGCGCCGACAGCAAGTACACGCGCATCGCCTGGCGTGACGATCGCGGCGAGCCGGCGGAGGCGCTGGTTCGCATG
>Ga0302046_10005763_pt1 | contig 10876 bp, 9 predicted proteins | sample RVTome_11_FD_200261 | JGI IMG/M metagenome (GOLD analysis project Ga0302046, IMG submission 200261) | Soil microbial communities from uranium-contaminated site in the Upper Colorado River Basin, Wyoming, United States - RVT147D111 (version 2) ... | reverse complement strand
CACGTACCGCAGCCGCATTGGTGACATGGACATCCCCGCCTACGTGTTCCAGCCGCTCGTGAAGCGCGGGCCGCGCGGCCACGCGGCCATGGTCTGGGTGCACGGCGGCGTGCACGGCAACATGACCGCGAACTACTGGCCCTTCATCCGCGAGGCCGTCGAGCGCGGCTACGTGATCATCACGCCCGAATACCGCGGCAGCACCGGCTACGGCGAGGAGCACCACCGCGCCATCGACTATGGCGGCTACGAAGTCGATGATGTCATGACGGCGTACGACTGGCTCACGCAGAACCTGCCGCACGTGGATCCGGAACGCGTCGGCATGATGGGCTGGAGCCACGGCGGCTACATCACGATCCTGTCCGTCACGCGCGACGACCACCCGTTCAAGGCGGGCGCCGCGATCGTGCCCGTGACGAACCTGATCTTCCGCCTCTCGTACAAGGGCCCCGGCTACCAGCGCAATTTCTCGACGCAGCAGCGCGTGCTCGGCCTGCCCTTCGAGCGGCGCGATCTGTACGTCGAGCGCTCACCCTACTACCAGGTCGACAGGCTCGAGACGCCGCTGCTCGCACACGTCGCGACGAACGACGAAGACGTGAACTTCGAGGAAGCGTCGATGCTGATCTACAAGCTGCGCTCGATGAAACCGGACATCACGGAGACGAAGATCTACGTGGATCCCGATCCATGGGGCGGCAGCGAGGGGCACGCATTCAGCCGGCGCGTGGACAACGAGACGCTCGAGCGGGTGGACTCTCCCGCACAGCGCGACTCGTGGAACCGCACATGGGCGTTCCTCGAATGGCACCTGCGGCCGTACGAGGATCCGTCGAGCAGCGCGGGCGGCCGCTGATCCATCAAGCACCGCCTCCGCGCGGAGGGCCGTAGCCGGTATTCACGCCGTTGCCGCACGGCAGGGCAGCAGGCGCATCGCCGGGCGCATCGGTGTCACCCGTCTCGGCGCGCAGCACCGCGAGCTGCTGCGCCAGCCGCGCGACCGTGTCTGCGTGCTCCGGCCGTCCGGCGAGGTTCGTCGTCTCGTCCGGATCGGCCTCCAGGTCGAACAGCTCCCACTCCTCGGGCTGCTCCCAGAAGTGGAGCAGCTTCCAGCGCGCGGTGCGGATGCCGCGATGCTTGCGGATGCAATGCTCCGCAGGGTACTCCCAGAACTCGTACCAGAACGCGTCGCGCCATTGCGCGACGCGGCCTTCGAGCAGCGGCACGAGACTCTGTCCGTGCATCCAGCCCGGCACCGGCACGCCCGTCAGCTCGAGCAGCGTCGGCGCGACATCGACGTTCAGCACCATGCGGGACGCGTCCACTGTTCCCGCACCGATGCGCCGCGGATAGCGGACGAGGAGCGGCACGCGGATGGACGGCTCGTACATGAGCCGCTTGTCGAACAGGCCGTGTTCGCCCAGGAAGAAGCCGTTGTCGGACGTGTAGACGACGATGGTGTCCTCCGCGATGCCCTGTGCGTCCAGCTCGTCGAGCACGCGACCCACGTTCTCATCCACACTGAGCAGCACGCGGTAGTAGTTCTTCACGAGGTGCTCGAGATTGAGCCGCTTGCGCTCTTCGGCGGGAAGGGAGGGATCGACGCCGCGCTGCGCGAAGTCCGGCATGTCGGCGAGCGCCATCTCCGCGTTGCGGAGCGCCTCCGGATCCAGCCGGTCCTCGTACGTGCGTGGCAGCGGGATGTCGACGTCGTCGAACACGTGCGCGAATCGTTCGGCCGGCATCCACGCGCGGTGCGGCGACTTGAACTGGTAGAGCAGGCAGAAGGGCCGGTCGCGCGGGCGCGTGCGCAGGAACTCGAGCGCGAGGTCGCCCACGACGTCGTCCGCATGGCCGCGGAACCGCAGCCGCACACCCTGCTCGCGCGGCAGATCGCCGCTGCCCGCGATGAGATCGGGATCGTGATACAGGCCCTGGCTCGGGAAGATGACCCAGCGATCGAAGCCCGTCGGCCCCGAGCGCAGGTGCCATTTTCCCATCAGCGCCGTGTGGTACCCCGCGTTCCGCAGCAGATGCACGAACGTGTTCTGCTCCGGCCCGAGCCCCGGCTGGTTGTAGTAGAGCGGACCGCCGCCGTTCGTGATCACGCCGTGCGCATGCGAGTACAGCCCGGTGAGGAGGGACGCACGGCTCGGGGCGCACAGCGAGTTCGTGACGAACGCCTGATCGAAGCGCGCGCCGCCCGCGCCCACACGATCCATGTTCGGCGTGCGCAGGATGCGATTGCCGTAGATGCTCAGCGCATCCTGGCGCTGGTCGTCCGTCATGATGAACAGCACGTTCGGCGCGGCCTGGCGGGATGACGGGCGGCCCGACAGCATCGGCAGTGCCAGCGCGCTTCCCATCAGCGACAGCGCCTGTCTGCGATTCACGTTCCGGGACATGGGTGATTCCGTTCATGTTGTCGGCACCGCGAACGACGCGAAGCGTAGCGACGTGACGGAGGCGGTGCACGTGGTCCGGGCGAAATGAACGCGCAGCGGCTTGCCGCGAGCGATTGTAGAACCCTCAAGTTACAGTCGGGACAGCAACTTGCAGTATGCGGCCTCGATCTTGCAACCCTCGGGCCATCAGCCGGGCAGATCTGCCCGCGTGCAGGACCAGCAAAGGGGGTCGACGATGCATCGCAGGATATTGATGGCAGGAGTGTTCGTGATGGCGATGGCCGCGCCTGCGGCCGGACAGCACTGGGAATCGCCAACGTTCTTCTCACCGCACCTGCGCGCCGACCTGGGTGCGTACCTCGTGAATCCCGATGGCGGCGATCTCGGCGCGATCGGCATCTGGCGCCAGACGGCCGGGATCAATCTCGGCGTTCGTGGCGGTATCGGCGGACGCGACAACGATCGCACGGTCCTGGTGGGTGCCGAGCTGTTCGGTCCGCTGTCGCCGGAGGGCATGAGGGGCGTCGAGCTGGCCTGGATCACGGGTATCGGCGCGTCGATCAACGGTGTGACGGCGCTGCGGATCCCCGTCGGCATTTCCATCGGTACCACGCTGGGCAGCAATATCCAGTTCACGCCGTACGCGCATCCACGCGTGGCGCTCGATGTGGTCACGTTCGAGCGTGGTGACGGCGAGGATGAGACGGACACGGAGTTCAATTTCGACGTCGATGTGGGTGCCGATGTCGCGTTCACGCCGTCCATCGTGCTGCGGGTCGGTGCGACGCTGGGCGACCGCGATGTATTCGGTGTGGGCCTCGGATTCCGCACGGGCACACGCTCGGCAATCGTGCGCTGATTCGTGATGCGCACTTGCCGGCCGGCGGGCTCCGCGAGATAGTACGCGGGGCCCGCCGCGCATCGGGCCTGTCCGCGAACATGTGAGAGCGTTGCGAGTCGATCTGCATCTTCATTCGACGGCCAGCGATGGAAGCCTGTCACCTGCCGCAGTCGTGCAGGCGGCGCACGCGGGCGGCCTGCACATCGTCGCGCTGACGGATCACGACACCACTGCCGGCGTCTCCGAGGCGATCTCGGCGAGCGAAGGCCTGGTCCACGTGATCCCCGGCATCGAGGTGTCGTGCACGCACGAGGGCTCCGAGGTCCACATCCTGGGCTATTTCATCGATCCGACGGATGCGCTGCTCGTGGCGTTTGCAGAGCGCGCGGGCACGGTGCGCCGCGAGCGCATGCGCGCGATGGTCGCGCGTCTTCTGGCGCTGGGGATCAATGTGACCTTCGAGGACGTCGAGGCCGCCGCGGGCCCGCATGCCTCGGCGATCGGCCGGCCACACCTCGCGCGCGCACTCGTCAGCCGTGGCCACGTCGGCACGGTCAACGAAGCATTCGACCGCTTCATTGGCGATGCCGGACCCGCCTACCTGCCCACCGACCTCGCCATGCCGCACCAGGCGATCGAGATGATCCACGCTGTCCGCGGCCTCGCCGTCTGGGCGCACCCCCGGCCCGACCTGTTCGAGCGCGAGATCCGCCGTTTCGTCTCCTGGGGGATGGATGGCGTCGAGTGCTTCCGCCCACGCGTCGATGCCGCCGACGCGATCCACTTCGAGTCCGTCACTCGCAAGCTCGGCATGCTCGTCACCGGCGGATCCGACTGGCACGGTGTCTGGCACGGCAGGCTGGGCGCATTCAGCGTGTCGCGTGAGGAGGTGGGTCCGTTTCTCGAGAGGGGCGGGATCTGACGCCAGGCGTGCGCATGCGTCCGTGCACACGCCCGGGATGTCCGCCCCGCTAGTCCGAGACCTGGAGCACGGCGCCTTTCAGATACGACGTTTCGGGAATCTGCACGATCTCGGGGTGATCGAGCGCGGCGTGGCGCGATTCGATCCAGCGCACGGGGCGGCCGGCATCGGCGGCGGCGTCGCCGAGCATGGCGCGGAAATCCGCATGACCGACGTGGTAGGAACAGCTGAACGTGAGCAGGTGGCCGCCGGGCGCGAGCAGCCGCAGCGCGCGCAGGTTCACTTCCTTGTAGCCGCGCAGTGCCTGTTCCAGGTGGTCGCGCCGTTTCGCGAACGCGGGCGGATCGAGCACCACGATGTCGTACGTCCGACCCGCGGCCTCCTCTTCACGCAGGAAATCGAAGACGTTCCCTTCTTCCAGCCGTGCGGTACGGCCGTTCAGCGCGAGGTTCCGCCGGGCACGCGCCAGCGCTTCGGTCGAGCTGTCCACCGCGACGACCGCCTCGGCGCTGCGCGCGAGGTGCAGCGCGAACGAGCCGTGGTACGCGAAGGCGTCGAGTGCGCGGCCGCGCGCGAGCGTACCCGCACGGATCCGGTTCTCACGCTGATCGAGGAACGCTCCCGTCTTCTGGCCGGTCCATGGCTCCACGAGGTAACGCACTTCCGATTCGCGCACCTCGAGCAGAGCGGGCACGGCGCCGTGGAGCAGCTCGGTGGTACGCGGCAGCTGCTCATACTGCCGGACCGGCGCGTCGTTGCGTGCAAGGATGCCTGCGGGCCGGACGAGGTCGACCAGCGCGCCGACAATCGCGAGGCGAAACGTTTCGAGCCCGGCGGACAGCAGCTGTACGACCAGATGCTCGCCGTAGCGATCGACGATGAGGGACGGCAGCGCATCGGCTTCCGCGTGGACGAGCCGGTACGCCGTCGCGTCCGGCGCCAGTGCGGAACGCAATGCGAGTGCCCGCGAAATGCGCTGATGCCAGAACGCCTCGTCGAGCACGACCTCCTCATGGGTGAGCATGCGCAGCGCGATCGTGGATGCGGGGCTGTACAGTGCAATGCCGATGATGCGATCGCGCTCATCGACGACGACCGCTGCGCCCGCCGCCGATGGAGCTTCGAGCACGTCGCTCCGGTAGATCCAGGGATGACCGTGGCGCATCCAGCGTGCAGCGCCTCTCGCGCTGACGCGCGCACGCGACCCTTGCGGCGGCGTCGCGCTCAGGAGGGTTCCCGCACGTCGAGCCGGGCCGTGGCGCGTGCGTGGGCGCGCACGAAGATCGCGCGCATCGTGGGATGTACGCCGATCACGCCGACCGAGTCGACGGCGCCGGTGAGCCGCACATCGTCGGACAGGTTGCGGTTCAGGCCATCGAGCAGGTGCCCGCGCGCCTCGTTGAGCGCATCGCCAACCGGGAACCGTGCGCGTGAGCGCAGCAGTGCGGTGAACTCGTCGTGGCGCAGCCAGTCGAGCCCGGACACGAGCATGTCGGAGGTCGCGACATCGAAGTCGAGATCGGGCACATGGACCTCGTTCGTCTCCGGGTCGTAGTGAGGTCGTCCGACGAAGTACACGCGTCCGCGCGCGTCGCCATCGAAGCGCACCTCGAGGGCGAGCCTGCCGCCGCCAATGCCGGACAGCCGGACCTCTCTCAGGGCGACGGTGTGTCCCGCGCGCTCGAGCGAGCGGCCGCGTACGGCCGAAGTGATCATGTCGCTGGCGACGCGATAGTCGACGACGCCTTCGAGCAGGATGTGGAGTCCGTCGCCCACGTCGGCGGTATCGAGCGGTGGCAGCGGCCTGAACGCGACGACGGGCCGGCGCCCCAGCATGATGCGCGGCGCCGCCGTGAGTCCGACGTTCGCGACGAGCACGATGCCATTGCCGGTTGCGGGGCCTCGGAGAACATCGAGCGGATTGATGAGCAGCCACAGGCTGTCGGTCAGCTCGATCGGCGTCTGCAGGATCTTCCACCATTCCGCGAAGCGGGATCGTACGTCAACGCTGGCGATCGCGCTGTCGATGACGGTCGTGTTCTTCTCGAGCAGGGACCTTGCCGCATGGACCACACGCTCCGTGACATCGATGCGGAGGGCCGTGACGCGGCATTCGTCGCGCACGGTCTCGGTCGCAGCGGTCACGCCTTCCACGCGGGTCCGCGCCTCCAGATGCCATTCGCGTGTGAGTCCGATGCGTCCGGACATCGTGACTATCGCGCGCGGGCGGTTGTCGTTGTCCGTGCTCGTGCCGCACGACCCCGAGATCTCCGGCCCGATGGGCGGGTCGTACCAGCCGCGGCCACGGTAGCGGATCGTCGCCGAGATGCGCGCCGTGTCGCCGCGCACCAGCGCCGTGAACCGGCTGCGTTCCGCTTCGAACGCGACGTGCATCCTGCGATTCGACGGCAACGGGATGCGCTCCTCGATGCTGCCGAAGCGGTAGGGTACCACGCCTTCGAGGTCCTCGAGGATCGGTGTGAGGTCGTACGTGACCGGAACGTTCAGACGCGACGGTGGCAGTTGCGGCAGCGAGTCGACCTCCTCCGCGCGTACGGGAGGTGGTGCCTGCACGGTCGGGCCGCGCGCACACGCCAGCATGGCCGTGCTCGCGAGGAGCAGGGCCGGGATGCAGAGCGCGGAGCCGGGGATTCGAGGCGGGACCTGCGCCACTCGCATTCTCCGCTGCCGCCGCGGCCTGCGGCGGACATCCTGCAACCTACGGCCTTCACGGTGCCGGGCGCACGGACCGCGGCTCAGCCGCCGAACGGCGCGAGCAACTGCCTCGTCACGGTCGAGGGGTCGGCCGCACGCATCAGCGCGCTCACCACGGCGGCGCCACGCGCGCCCGCCGCGGCCACGCGCGCGACGTTGGCAGTGTCGATGCCGCCTATGCCGATCACGGGAATGCCGACCGCAGCGACCACGGCCGCCAGCCGCTCCTCGCCGATCCGCTCGTGCGCGGCTTCCGCCTTGGTCGTCGTGCCGAACACCGCGCCGCAGCCGATGTAGCTGGCACCATCGCGCTCGGCGCGCCTCGCCTGCTCCGGATCATCCGTCGAGAAGCCGATGAGGAAGGACGCCGGCGCCGCCCGCCGCGCGGCCGCGATCGGCAGGTCGTCGGGGCCGAGGTGCACGCCATCGGCGCGTGCCGCGAGCGCGACATCGAGCCGGTCGTTCACGAAGAGGAGCGCGCCGTGCGGCCGCACGATCTCGCCCAGCGCGCGGGCCTGTTCGAACAGCTCGCGCGCCGTGCCTGCCTTGTCGCGCAGCTGGATCGCGGGCGCACCGGCCACGAGCGCTGCCGCAACGATATCACGTACGGCCCGTGGCGCCGCCAGATCCCGGTCCGTGATGACGATGAGCCGCAGATCCGGCGTCATCGCGACGAAGCGCCGTTCGTGCCTCCGCGCCGGACCTCGGTCCGCGCGCGATTGTGCTCCGCCAGCGTGCGCGAGAAGATGTGGCTGCCATCCGGTCGCGCGACGAAGTACAGGTAGTTGACGTTCGCGGGCTCGAGCACGGCATCGATCGCGCGCTCGCTGGGCGAGGCGATGGGTCCCGGCGGCAAGCCCGTGTGGGCGTAGGTGTTGTATGGGTGATCCTGCACGCTGTCCATCGCCGCGTACAGCAGGCGCTCCCGGTGTCCTCCCAGCGCATACAGCACGGTGGGGTCCGCCTGCAGCGGCATGCCGACACGCAGGCGGTTCCGATAGACCGCCGCGATCACTGGCATTTCCTCCGCGACGCGGGCTTCCTTTTCGACGATCGACGCGAGCGTCACGACGTCCCGCTCGGACAGCGATTGCGCGGCGGCCGCCGCGCGCCGCTCCTCCGTCCAGACGCGCCGGTACGTGTCGACCAGGCGCGCCACGACCGTGTCCACTGGCGCCTCGAGCGGAAGCGTATACGTCGCGGGGTAGAGGTATCCCTCGAGCGTGGGACCGGGAACGCCGAACGAGCGCGCATACGCGGAGTCGTCGAGCAGTGCCGCCACGGAATCGACATCGGTCTGCGACACCTCCGCGATGCGCTCCGCAATGCGGCGCGCCTCCCAGCCTTCCGGGATCGTGATGCGCACGTTCAGGACGCGCCCTTCCTCGAGCGCATCGAGCAGATGACCCCAGCCCGCGCCGCGATGGAACTCGTAGGTTCCCGCCTTCACGCGACCCGCTACTCCCGTGATGCGCGCGTAGAGCCGGAACAGCGCAGGCGTGCCGATCAGGCCGCGCGTGGACAGTGTATCCGCCACCGCGGCGAACGACGCGCCGCGCGGCACGCGCAGGCGCACCAGCTCACCGTCGCCTTCGCCGCCGCACGCCGCGAGGCAGAGGGCAAGCACCAGGAATCGCCGGGCCTTCACTCCTCTTCCTCCACAATCCGCGCGGCGTCCACTCTGCGCCGCGCGTCCAGGAACGCCTGCAGGATCAGGACCGCTGCCGCTGCATCCACGCGTTCCTTGCGTTCCCGCTCATGGCGCGGCAGACCGAGTGCCCGCACCGCGCGCTCCGCCGCCTGCGACGTGAAGCGCTCGTCGATGTAGCTGACAGGCGTGTCCGAACGCCGCGCGAGGTTCTCCCCGAAGGTGCGCACCTCACGCGTCCAGTCGCTTTCCTCGCCCGACGGCAGGAGCGGCAGTCCGATGACGATGTGCTCGATGTCGTATTCGCGGAGAAGCGCTTCGAGCGTGCTGAAGGGTGGACGCTTGCCGCGCCGGCGAGCGAGCGTGGGCAGCGGCTGCGCCAGCAGCGCCGTGGGATCGCTCACCGCCACACCGATGCGTCGCTCGCCGTAGTCGATGCCCAGCACGCGGCCCACCGGGCGCGACTCAGCGGAGCGCCGCCAGCGTCGTCTCCAGGTCCCGCCCGGCGGCAAGCTCGTGGAACACCGCTTCCAGCGCGGGTGGCGCGCCGAAGAGGAAGCGGCAGCGTGTGTGGCCCTGCGAACGACACTCGACTTCGAGAACGGCGACTTCCTCGTCCGTCACGCGCCCGAGCACGCCTGCCAGCATGCCCGTCGTGAAGAAGCAGCTCGGCCGGCCCATGCCGCCGCCCGGGTCGGCCTCGACCCAGTCGCTCGCGTCCAGCGCGCCCACACCCTCGTGCAGCGAGCGGAACGACAGGCGTCCCCAGCCGCGGCTCGAGAAGAACTTCGCGAAGCGGTCCCAGAACCGTTCCGCTTCGAGCTCGGCCAGCCACTCGCGCGCCGACGTCTCGTCCGCGCCGTTCAGGTCGCTGCCCGGCGGATGGCTGAGCGTGCGGAACAGCGTGTGTCCCGCCGCTCCGCCCGCTGCGCGCAGTGCCTGCGCCGCGCGGTCCGCGCCCAGGTCCCCGGCCAGGGCCGCGCGCAGCGCGCCCAGGCACGCAACGGGCAGCGCGATCTCTGGAGGACGTGCATTCACTGGCGTCATTGCATTCTCCGTGCGGTCAATTTTCCTCAGTGTCGGCGCCCTCGGCCAGGCGGATCAGCGCGGCATCGTCGATCGCGGCGATGCCCAGCTCGCGCGCCCGGTCCAGCTTCGAGCCCGGATCCTCGCCCGCCACAACGTAATCCGTGCTGCGCGAGACGCTGCTCGTCACGCGCCCGCCCGACCGTTCGATCAGCGTCGTCAGCTCCTTCCGGCTCCGCGAATGCGTTCCGGTGATCACGAACGTCCGGCCGGCGAGCGACTGCCGCTCCGCGCGCACGACTGGCTCCTCGAACGTGAGCCCCGCCTCACGCAGCCGTTCCATGAGAATGCGGTTGGCCGGCGCAGCAAACCACGCGGCCACCGCGGCCGCCGTCGTTCCGCCAATGCCGTGCACCGCCGCAAGCGTCTCTTCCGTCGCATTGCTCAACGCGTCGAGCGTCACGAACTCACGCGCGAGGATCTGCGCCGCATGCGCGCCCACATGCCGGATGCCCAGTGCGAACAGCAGGCGCGACAGCGGCTGCGCCCGCGATGCCGCGATCGCATCCACGAGGTTCTGCGCAGACACGCCCGCGAAGCCTTCCAGTCGCTCCAGCTGCGCGGCTTCGAGACGATAGAGGTCCGCGAAGTCCTGCACCAGCCCGCTCTCGAGAAGCTGCGCCGTCGTGCGCTCGCCCAGGCCGCGGATGTCCATCGCGTTCCGGCTGACGAAGTGGACGATGCCCCAGTAGATCCGGCCGGGACACGATCCGTTCGGACAGTAGACCATCACCTCATCGGGCGGCTGTTCGAGCACGCTGCCGCATGCGGGACATGATGCCGGCTGCTCGTACGGCGTCTCCTCGCCCGTGCGCCGCTCGACCACCGGCCCGACCACCTGCGGGATCACGTCGCCCGCGCGCTTGACGACCACGACATCGCCCACGCGCAGGTCCTTGCGCGCGATGTCCTCGAAGTTGTGCAGCGTCGCGAGCTTCACGGTCGCGCCGCCGATCTCGACCGGGTCCAGCATCGCGTATGGATTGATCGACCCCGTGCGCCCGACGTTCACTTCGATCGCGAGCAGCTTCGTCGTCGCCAGATCCGGCGGGAACTTGTACGCGATCGCCCCGCGCGGCTCGCGCTCGCCGATCACACCGAGCTCCGGCCACAGTGACAGCGCGTCGACTTTCACGACCACGCCATCGATGCCGTAGTCGAGGTCGTGCCGGGATTCGTACGCCTGCTCCGTGTAGCGGATCACTTCATCCAGATCCGCGACGCGGCGTCGCTCCGGGTTCACGGGCACGCCCCAC
>Ga0302046_10005762_pt1 | contig 10876 bp, 10 predicted proteins | sample RVTome_11_FD_200261 | JGI IMG/M metagenome (GOLD analysis project Ga0302046, IMG submission 200261) | Soil microbial communities from uranium-contaminated site in the Upper Colorado River Basin, Wyoming, United States - RVT147D111 (version 2) ... | reverse complement strand
AGTGCCGACCCCTGAGCCAGGACGAGAAACGACCCCAACAGGAACAGCACGACGATGATGGGCAGGAGCCAGATCTTCTTGCGCTCCCGCATGTAGGCCCAAAGCTCGCCGACCATGCCCATCTTCACCTGCTCAGAACTGGCGTTCGAGGTCGCTCCGCCGATTCCGGCCCCGGCGCGGGACCCAGAACCCGCCGTCCGCTCCCCCACGTGCAAGCGGGTTGCGGCCGGCGAGTCGCATCAGGAGCGCTGTCGGCGTGATGACCACGAAGAAGACGACGGCCATCATGACGGGCGTGGTCACCCTCGACAGCACGAGCGCGAACCACATCCATGCCCGATAGAATGGGCCGAGTCGACCGGGCATCGCAAGGCCGCCCAGAACGAGAAAGGCGGACACGGATGTCAGGCTGCTCGTCCTTGGCGAGGAAGAGCCCGCCGGCCACGAGGTGATCCATCCCAGTCCGCACGAAGTACCGGTAGGCGTCCTCCGGTGTGCACACGATCGGCTCGCCTCTCACATTGAACGACGTGTTCACGAGAACGCCGCAACCGGTCCGCGCCGCGAACGCCTCGATGACGTCGTAGTAGTCCGCGTTCGTCTCGCGGCTCAGCGTCTGAATCCGCGCCGTGTCGTCGACGTGCGTGACCGCGGGGATGTCCGATCGGGGCCGATCGCGCCGCGTTCATCGCCAGCACCTCCGGGTACGACGCCAGCATCGCCAGCAGCTTCTCTGGGGGAGCTTCCACCATCTCGTTCAGGAGATCATGAAGGGCGACCGACCCCGTTCCCTGAAATTCAGGTTGGTCGCAGGTCTGGGTGTGTGCCGATTCGCACCCGTGAAGGGAGTAGGATCCGCTGCAGCCGTGTTCCGCCAAATGCGCCTCGGAGAACACCTCCCAGTCGGCGGCGTGTCCATCTCCGTCTCGTGGCGAACGGGGTCCCCGCCACATTCCTCACACTCGTGGCACTCCGCGCCGAAGGGAAGGGCGAGGAGCGCGGAAATCTCGGACGCGAAAGCACTTGATGCGAGGGCCCCGGAGACGCCATCGGGCGAGACGAAGCGGCCGTAAGGGAGTACGACGATCCCCACGGCGCAGAGGAGGGCGGCGATGGTCTTCATCGTTCAAGGCTCCATGTCAGGGGACTCGATGAAGCGAAGACGCCAGAGGTCGAAATAGGGGATCGCGTAAGGCCCCTCGTAGTACGCCGGGTAGACACCGTCCGCCACAGCACGGAGAAGGAACATTTCTGCTTCGAGACGAGCGAGCACGCAGGCGCGTTCCATATCCACCGCCTCCACGAGCTTGTTCTGGAAGAGGCGGTAAACAGGCTCCTCGATCGTGTACTGGCCGGGTGCGAACTCGACCACGAAGTCGCGCCAGTTCTCCACGGGTCTGGTCACGACCACCCATAGCACGCCCTCCGCATCCAGATGAATATCGCTTATGTAAGGATTCAGCGGCTGCTCGGGACCGAAGGTGGGGTTACGAGGCCAGGGGCGAAACCACGGCACATCCCGAACGAGGCTGCGCAGCCTGCGATTCCTGGTGTCCCACAGCTCGACACGGTATTGCGTCCGCCAAGCAGCCCAGACGCGATCTCCGGGCGCTGGTGTCATGTACCGGTGTCCCGCTGCGGCGAGGTCTGCGCGATACACCGGTTGCAGAGCTCCAAATGACCGCTCGATCTCGCCGTCGCCGTTCAGGACGTGCAGAGGCCAACCGATCCGCTCCGGCGACGGAACGTGTGCGTTCAGCACCCACTGGCCGTTCGCGAGGCGAACGGCCCCGTCGATGGACGGACGAGCGGGAAGGCGCTTCATCTCGGCGACGCGGAAATCCTCGTCGAGGATCGTGTGGCGCATGTTCCCGGCGTCGAACACGTGGATGCTGTCGCCGGGCCCCACCCGAACCGCCTGAATGCGATTCGTGTACTCGCCGGGTCCACCGCCCTGCCGGCCAAAGCTCGCGATGTAGCCGCCGGTCGAGTCGAAGACATTCACTTCTGGTCCACCGTACGGCCACAGAATGAGGCGCCCCTTGCTGTCCCGTGCGTAGCGGATGTTCTCGGCGATGCGGCCGGGATCGTCCGGTCCGCCGATGCGCAGTTCCCGCACGGCCTCGATGCGCAACGGCTCGCCGCACCTCTCGCGGATGACGGTATCGTCCTGCGCACGCGCGCCTGAACCGCCAATGAGGAGTGCAAGCGCGATTGTTGGCACGGTAAAGTTTCGCATGACGCATGCGTGTCGGCTTCGGGGCGTCGTCAGCGCGAGGGGGAGTGCACCGCGTAGAGCCATCGGGGTCCCGGAGACCGAGCCAGGAATTAGCTGCTGACACCAGGCCGTGCTCGAGGTAGGGCAAGCATACCCCCCAAAGCGGATGTCAAGGTTTTTACCGGATCGCGCGTAGCGGCGGCCGGGCGGGTCAGGAGCCCGAATGCAGCTTGCAGCGCCGGACGACTTCCTGGAAGAAACGCGCCATCCCCGAAGTGGAGATGGCGCGCTTTCGATCGGAGCCCGGCGTCCTTCTCACACCATGACGCCGCCGTTCTCGTCGGACGCCGTCGCGGACACGAGCGCGTAGCCCTCGGACCGTGCGACGAGCAGGGCCGTGAGCACGTCGCCGCTGACGTTGGGCCAAGGTGCGCGCCATATCGAGGATGCGGTCGACGCCGAGGATGACACCGTCCGCCAAAGCAAGGAGAAGGAACATCTCTCTGCTTCGAGACGAGCGAGCACGCAGGCGCGTTCCACATCGACCGCCTCTACGAGCCTGTTCTGGAAGTAGCGATATACAGGTTGTTCGATCGTGTATGGCCGGGTGCGAACTCGACCACGAAATCGCGCCAGTTCTCCACGGGTCTGGTCACGACGACCCAGCGCACGCCGTTCGCGTCCAGGTGAATGTCGCTGACGTAGGGATTCAGCGGCTGGTCGGGACCGAATGTGGGGTTACGAGCCAGGGTCGAAACCACGGCACATCCCGAACGAGGCTGCGTAGCCTGCGATTCCTGAGGTCCCACAGCTCGACGCGGTATTGCGTCCGCCAAGCAGCCCGGACGCGATCTCCGGGCGCCGGTGTATGTACCGCGAGCATGATCGGATTGGCGGCGCGCCTCAGTGAGCGGCTTCGCGGACGTACGGTTCGCCGGCGAGGTAGCGTGCGCGGCGGGCCCGGAGGTCCGGCAGCAGGGCGTCCGCGCCGCGCTCTTCGGCGGCGGCGATGGCCTCGTCGATGAGCCGGACCGCGTCGGCGTAGTTGCCGAGGGCGGCGAAGGCAGCGGCGGCGACGTCGGAGACGACCGGGTCGGGGCCGGTGACCGCCCGCATCTGCAGTGCGAGGTCGGCGGCGGCGCGCGGGTCGCGGACGGCCTCGGCCGGGTCGGTCGCGAGGATCCACGCGACGCTGACCGCGGGCTGCAGCTGGCTGCCGTCCAGCTCGACGCCGCGGCTGAGCACGCGGAGTCCCTCCTGCGTCCTTCCGGTAGAGACGAGCGCGAGCGCGAGATTGAAGTGGGCTTCCGGGAAGTCCGGCCGGAGCCGGACCGCTCGCTGCAGACGCGCGGCGGCTGCGTGGAAATCCCGCTCCTCGATGAGGATGCTGCCCAGATTGTTGAGTGCGTCGGCGAAGCTGGAGTCCAGCGCGACGGCGCGTTCGAGCAGCTCCCGCGCCTGACGGCTGTCGCCGCGCGTGAGGTGGAGGCGGCCGAGGTCGTTGAGCGCGCCGAGGTTCGAGGGGAGCGCTTCGAGCGCATCCCGGTATGCGGCCATGGCGGCGTCCACGTCGTCCATGTCTTCGAGCACGCGGCCACGGCCGTAGTGCGCGTGGGTCATGCCGGGGCGGGCAGCGAGGGCGAGCCCGTAGCGGTGCAGGGCCTCGTCCAGCCTGCCCCGGGCGTGTGCGACCTCGGCGAGCCCCACCTGGACGTCCGGATTCTCCGGATCCAGTGCCGCGAGGTGCTGCCACCCCTCGATCTGCTTCTCGAGGTCCCGCTGTTCGGCGACGCGCGTCAACGCTTCACGGTCCGGCTCCCCCTGCGTCACCACCTGCAGCCAGAACTCCGCCATCTCGTCGTCGGATTCGAGGCCCCACAGGACGGTGCGAGGCGGGTCGTGGGGATTGGCGGTGTTCGCGGCCGAGTTGTCGTAGCGGTAGCGAATCCGCAGCGTGGTGCCGGCGGGCAGATCCAGCGGCTCGGCGTAGTAGTAGGCCTCCTGGCGGTTGAAGTCCCAGGCCGGGATCTCCATGAGCGGGATCCGACGGCCGTCCGGCGTCTCGCCCCACGCGCTGACCTCGCGGGCCAGGAAATGGGCGTGCGGGTACGCGCCCAGCGCCTGGATGTCGACGGGGATCCGGAAGCTGTCCTCCACGACATAGGCGCTGTCGCCCGCCGGGATGTGGATCGTCTGCACGCCAAGGCGCAGGAGGACGGGCACCCTGGTCGGCTCGTCGTCGGCGAAGTGGAGACCCACGCGCAGTGAGACGTCCTCGGGCCGGTCGGCAGGCCAGAGATGGGCGTTCACGACGAAGTCCATCCCGGGTTCCAGCCGCCAGGCCATGCCCTCCGGGGAGGGCACGGCGACGAGCCCGGGCGTCCAGCCGGCGAAGAAGCCGCCCGGCGGGCGGGCCGCGGATTCGGCGACCAGCGCGTCGAAGCCGGGGCGCGGATCGGCCTGTGCGGCCAGGCGCGACGTGTTCGTGGGATCCACCTTCATGACGGCGTGATGCACGACGCGCGGGTTGTCGGGGAGCAGCTCGACCGCGCGCACCCAGCGCGGTTCGTCGAGGGGCACGTCCAGGACGAAGTTGCGGAACAGGTCGTGGCCGCCGGCCGCCGGTACCGTGAACGGCTCGTCCATCGACAGGACCAGGTCCGGCGTCCCGAGCGTCCACCCGCCGGTCGCGGGCGGCGGCTCGGGGGCGTGCGCCAGATCGCCCGGCGGCGCGCCCGCGTCCGACCATTGCCGGAGCACCCGGATCTCGCGCTCGGTCAGGATCCGCTCGTTCTGGAAGCGGATCCCCGCATCGCGGGCCGGCTGCCAGGGCGGCATGAGGCGCTCGCCGGCGACGTACGCGATCCGTTGGGCCATCGCGCGGGCATCCTCGTAGCTCAGGAGCGCCATCGGCGCGGGACCGTCGGGGCGGTGGCAGGCCGCGCAATTCCGGTGCAGGATCGGGCCGACGTGCTCGGCATAGGTCGGCGGCGCTTCCGGGCTGCACGCGGCCGACAGGACCGCGAAGACGAGGACCGCTTCGATCCAGACGAAAGGAGATCGGTGGCGCACGCGCATCCCCGGCAACATAACGTCGAGCGGACGGCGGCCAAACATTCGCAGAGGCGAGGATCTCGAGCGGGCCCGCGAATTCCTCCTCTCCGCGGCGGCAAGCACGAACCGTCGTAACGCCGAGGAGTCCGATCACCAAACCGCCCTGCCACCCGCTGCTTGTGCATCAGACGGCGTACCACCGTCGCGGCTCTGTCCCGCATGCGGAACCGGGCAGGTATCACCAGAGAATCACGGCTTACGCCGCCCGGCGGCCCATGCTCCCGCGCCTTCCGCGCCTGCGCGACTTCGTCCATGCTGGCGATCGACCACACGCCGCGCCTGTCTTTCGCGAACCGAGGCCAGCCCCTGCCGCCAAGTCATCCCGAACGCGGAAGGCGGTCGTACCACACCGTCGGTTGTGGCGTTCACGAAGGACGGGGAACGGCTCGTCGGCCAGGTCCCACGCTGCCAGGCCACATAACGAATCCGAGGAACACGGTCTTCTCGATCAAGCGGTTCAATGGGCCGCAAGGCCGGTGAGGTTCAGCCGGAGATCGCCCGAGATATCCGAACAGAACGGGCTGGATCGGAGAAACATGCCTTCAGGCATGTGCCGCTCCCACGCTTCCAGCGGTTCGCCGAAAACCCTCGTCTCGACCTTCGCGGCCCGCAGGTGTGCGGCGGCTGCGAGCCCGTACGGTCCGGCGCCAATGATCACAACGTCACAGCGTGTGTCGTCCCTGCTCATGCTCTCCGGCCTTCAGGAAACCGGCGATCGGAAGTGCAAGCACAATGCCGCGCCTGTCAGGCGGGCGTCAGCCGACGTGTCGACAGTACGCCTGCAACTACCAGTCTCATGGGGTGCACCATTTCGCGGCAATCATCGACGCTCGGGCAGGCGCGTGTGCATCGCCTGCGTCCGGCGGTTCGCCCCGTCGGCTTCAGCCGCGCCAGTTCCACCGGCGGCGCTTGCGCACAACAGTCGTGTGACCGAGGTCGTCGGCCAACGCATGCCAACCGGCTGTTAGCAAAACGAGCGCGGCGTTGTTGTCACGAACGGGTCGCGAACAATGCGTTAATCTGCGACTGGTTGGTATGCAACATGGCTCAGTTTACAGAGGCGCGGAATGCGAGGATACGGGTTGGCGCCTGGCCGACGTCGGCCCTGACCTGGACGGTGCGGAGTCCGCGGTGGATGGCAGCGACCTGGCCGGCGCGCTCGAGGCTGACGTAGAGCGGCTCGGCGTCAGGATGGAGAGTAAACCAGTGCGGGCCCTGGGCGATGGCGAGATCAGCGAGCGGTGAGTTGCCGGGCAGAGTGAAGGCGTGGACGCGGTCGGTCGCGTACACGGCGATCCACAGTTCGCGCTCATCGGGCGTGAGCAGCACGCCGTGTGTGTAGGTGTCGAGCAGAGGCGGAGGCGTGCCTTCGGGGATGGACAGCTCGAGCCGGTCGATGACTCGATCGGCGTGCAGGTCGAGCGTGACGAACCCGATCATGCCGGACATGGTGACGAATGCGAGCGAATCATCCGCTGTGAACGCGATGACGCGTGGAATGCCGGGCATGCGGATGTTGCGCAGCACTTCGAGCGAGTCCGCGTCGATGACGGTGATCATGCTGTCGGCGAGCGAGGTGACGTAGATGTGGCGACCGTCGGCGGAGGTGTAGCTGTTGTGCTGCTCGCGTCCGGCGGGCAGCGACCTGACGACGGTCATCGTTGCTGTCTCGACGACGACGGTCTGGTCGCCGCCGCGCTGCGGCACGAAGACGTGACGGCCATCGCGGGAGATGGTGGGCTCATTGGGAACCGGACCGACGTCGACGCGCGCGAGAATCTCGTGTGTTGCGACGTCGACCTTGAGCAGCTCGTTGGACGTTTCAACGGTGATGTACAGAGTCCGGCCGTCGGGTGAAGCGATGAGACCGTGCGGGCGAGGGCCCGTGCGGATCGTATCGAGCACGGCGAGTGTGTGTGGATCGAGACGCAAGACGCCGTCGTAGCGATCGGCAACATAGAGACGCACCTCACCGGCAGGCCGATCGGAGACCGTGCTCGTCGCTGGCGGTGGCTGGCCATCCTGCGCGCACGACAACAGGAGTATCGGACTCGTCAGGCTGGCAAGAAAAGGATGAAGGCGTTGTCGCGGCATCGCAGCCCTTTCGTGCAGCCTACGGTCGGCGCGCATCGCCCAGGCCCTCGCGCAGGAACGCGAGCAGCACAGGATACAGCCGGTCCGGCGCCTCGAAATGCGGAACGTGACCGACGTTCGGGATCAGGTGGAGTCGACCGTTGCCGTTCGGGATGGTTTCCGCGAGGTGCTGCATGCGTGCCGGGAAGTTCGCGCCATCCTCGGCGCCGCCGATGGCGAGTGTCGGTGCCTGGATGTGTTCCCAGTCGTGGACGACCGGATCGAGGTAGATGGCCTGCTGGATGCGCGCACGGACGCGCGCGAGCCGAGGCCAGTCGCCGCTCAGTGTCCAGCCGTAATGGATGCGCACGTACTTCTCGTACTCCGGCTTCCATGCAGCAGAGTCGTGCGCGAAGTAGCGGCGTATGCCTGCTTCGGCGGAGGCCCAGGTCTGACCGAGGACTCGCCGATACGCAGCTTCCTCATCCGTCCACGGCCGGTCGAAGCGTGAATCTGTCAGACCGATCGGATTGCAGATGACGACGCGTTCGACCACGTCCGGGTACTGCGTCGCGAAGCGGGCCGCCAGCATCCCGCCCATCGAATGGCCGACAATGGCAGCGCGCTCGACTCCCAGCGCGTCGAGCAGCCGCTTCGTGTTGCGCGCCATGTCGTGAAAGTTGTACGGGATGACTGGCTTGGATGATCTGCCGAATCCGATCTGGTCGGGCACGACGACGCGGAATCCGGCGCGTCGCAGCACGTCGATCGCTTCCGTCCAGTACTCGCCGAAGAAATTCATGCCGTGAAGCAGCACGACCGTGCGACCATTGGGCGTCCCCACCGGTGCCACAGCCATGTACGCGAGCCGAACGTCCTCGTCATGGATCGAGAACGAGAGAAACTCAACCGGATGCGGGTAGGGCACGTCCTCCATCGTGATGCTGACGGCCTTCGCATCGCGCGGCGGCAGCGACTGAGGCCCGCCCTGCTGCTGGGCCGGTGCATGCGCCGGGGAACGCGCGAGTCCGACCGTGAACGCGGCGACGATCATCAGCGCCGCATGCGGCTGCATGTTGAACCCGCTCATGTTCTTCTGTCCTGAGGCGTGAGAGCAGAGACTCAAGGTGGCGGGCGAGCGTCGAGAGGGCCAGTGTCACGCGCAGAATCGGCGGCACCGGCGATTGTCGGGTGATCCGTCACTGCGCCCTCGGCAGGATTCGAACCTGCGGCTGACGCGGTTCAGGAAACCGCCGCTCTATCCACCTGAGCTACGGGGGCGTACGCTACTTCAACTGCTGTACTCGGATAACGTCAGGCCGGTTCCGGCGAGCCGCCGCCGGCCTTCGTTTCGGCCGCTGGTGCGCGGGTGGTGTGCGGAACACCCAGCTGTTCCGGCTTGGCGGCCGCTGACCACTGCATGTCGGGCAGCACATGCGAGTACGTACCCGGCGTGAGCGTCACCGTCGACTGGCCGAGCCGCTCGGCCACGATCTTCGGCGATTCGCCGGCGGCCAGTTAACACAACAAGGTAGCGCACGAGTACCGTAGATCACACGGCGTGCCGCCCGCTGAAGCACCCAGCGGACGCCGCCGGGTCGGACACCCTGACCATGGGGTTGGAGTCGGATCGCCTGGCGTCAGGCACGAGGGGCGTTTCCGAACTTCTCTGATCGACGACAACAACCGGCCCGTGCCTCCCGGTACGGCGATCTGCTCGGCTGCTCGTGACCAACCTGCACAACAAGGTGCAACCCTGCTCCGGTTCGCCAACGACGACCGATTCGATGATCAATTGCAGTCCAGTGGCCGGAAGCCTGGCAATGAACTCCATCTCCGTCGTAATGATGCCTCGCCGGGCGTACTGCAGCAGCGTTACGCTGTCCTGCCGGTTGCCCGGACGGTCATGGCTGCCGGACGGGGCGTGACCGGTCGCGTCCGCGGTGCGTTGCCACGTGCGACGCAGCGGCGCCAGGCCGAGGCGCGCCCGGACAGGTGCAGACCGAATGCACGAACGCCGGATCTGCGTTGCGCGCTACGACCTGCGAGCGCTGCGCAGCCGTTCGTCCAGCTGACGATCGGACAAGCCGGACTCCGCCTTCACCGCCGGGTGATACGTCTGCACGACGACACCGGAGCCGAACACGCGCGTGTCGGTGAGCCGCAGCACGGTCTTGTCCGGCGTCCCATCCGGGAAGAGGCGCCGTCCGCTGCCCAGGATGACCGGGAAGATCATCATGCGGTACTCGTCGATGAGGTCGTGCTGCATCAGCGTGTGCACGACCGTCCTGCTGCCGGCGACGAGGATCGGTCCGCCGTCGCCGTTCTTCAGTCGCGTGATGTGTTCGACAACGTCGCCGCGGATCACGGTCGTGTTGTTCCACTCCGGACTTTGCAGCGTGCTCGACACGACGTGCTTGGGCATGGCGTTCATCCGGTCGGCGAACTGCCCTTTCCGCTTCGGCCACGCGTCAGCGAACGTCTCATAGGTGACCCGCCCGATCAGCAGCGACCCCGCCTCGAGAACTTCCTCGAGCTTGTACTCGATCTGCTCATCGCCGATGAAATCGAAGACCCACCCGCTGTGCGGGTGCCCGGGCTCACCGCCGGGCGCTTCCATGACGCCATCCAGCGTCACGAATTCGGATACGATGATCTTTCCCATGACAGGCCTCCCGACTTCGCAATCACACACGGTTTCCGTTCACCCTTTACCCGCGCGTCGATCCGGGGTACCCGAAATCGACAGGATGTCATCATCCCGAACGCAGGCCGCCTCATCGGCCGACCCGCTTCCCGTACCTGCCGAACGCCCGCCCTCATATTGCCACGTCCGAGTGTTTCCTCAAAAGCGCCTCCTGCTCGACCAGCCGCTCGAGCGGATCCGCATTGCCACGCCTTCACTGCTCCGCTCGGTCGACCCGCCGTACTCCGTAAACTTCAGGGCCGTTCCATGATACGTGGGGGTGGCTCTTCCGGCGTTTATCCTGGGCGACCCGGCAGACTCATCGTGCGAATGTTCCTGGCCGCCTCTCCGGGGTGCAGCAGCCGGCTCGGCGTTGCGCGGAGAAGGCATGCGAGCAGCTTGCGCTCATGAAGACGGAAACTCGACATCGGCGGTCAGGGATTCAGCCGATGTCGAGTAATACCGGCATGGCGACGGAAAAACTTACACCGGGCATGGTTAGTCGAAGCACGTGTCGAGTTTGTTGTCGCCAGGCCGGGCGAACGCGACAAGAGCCTGAAACGCGACTGCAAATGTAGAGTTGACGTGTCGCGTCGTGCTCCAGGCCGCCCTTCGCCCACGGGAAAGCCTTTAGTGGTCCTGGTCAGTCCTGGTCATGAATACACCGGCATTCGAAGGCCGCTGCATCCCGCATGGCTGCGTTGCTCCTCCTCGAAATAGCGCTGCTATTCCTTCGTCGTCGCGCCTTGCCCTGCGGGCGCCGCGGCCTTCTCGATGCACGGTGT
>Ga0302046_10005761_pt1 | contig 10877 bp, 6 predicted proteins | sample RVTome_11_FD_200261 | JGI IMG/M metagenome (GOLD analysis project Ga0302046, IMG submission 200261) | Soil microbial communities from uranium-contaminated site in the Upper Colorado River Basin, Wyoming, United States - RVT147D111 (version 2) ... | reverse complement strand
GCGAAGGTCCGGGTCGTCCAGCCCGCCGTCGGGGGCGCGTTCGGCGGCAAATCCGAGCCGTTCGACCTCGAGTTCTGCGTGGCCCTCCTCGCGATGCGGACGGGCCGGCCGGTCAAGATCCTGTACACCCGCGAAGAGGTGTTCTACTCGCACCGCGGGCGTCACCCGATGCACATGGAGTACAGGCTCGGGGCCTCCGCCGATGGCACGCTGAAGGCCCTCGACGCGAAGACGATCCTCGACGGGGGCGCGTACGCGTCGTTCGGGCTCGTGACGACGTATTACTCGGGCCAGCTCCTCACCTCGCCGTGCAGGATCGAGTCGTACCGGTTCGACTCGACCCGCGTGTACACGAACGTCGCTCCATGCGGGCCCAAGCGGGGGCACGGATCGGTCCAGCCGCGGTTCGCGTACGAGATCTCGCTCGACAAGCTGGCCGAGAAGCTCGGGCTCGACCCGTTCGAGATCCGGCGCCGGAACTTCATGGGTATCGGGCGGACCGTGAACGAGTTCAAGGTGCGCTCGAACGGCTTTCTCGAGTGCCTCGAGGCGGTCGAGCGGGCATCGGACTGGAAGGCCCGGTACCGGACGATGGGGCGCGGGCGGGGGCTCGGGATGGCCGCGTCGTCCTACATCTCGGGCACGAACTACCCGATCTATCCGAACCAGATGCCGCAGGCGGCGGTCCAGGTCCAGGCCGAGCGGTCGGGGCGCGTGACGGTGCTCCACGGCGCGTCGGAGATCGGGCAGGGCTCCGATTCGACCATGGCCTACATCGCGTGCGAGGAGCTCGGCGTCCCACTCGAGTACGTGCGCGTCTTCTCTGCCGACACCGACCTCACGCCCGTGGATCTCGGAGCATACTCATCGCGCGAGACGCTCATGGTCGGGAACGCCTGTCTCGAGGCGTGCCGCAACCTGCGCGGGCTCGTGGTCGGGGCGCTCGCGGAGACGTGGGAGATCCCGGCCGACAGGATCCGGCTGGCGCGAGGGTGGGCGTTCGACGTCGAGGCGGTCCGGGCCGGGGTCGACCGTGGATCGAGCGGGTCCCGGGGATCCGACGCGCCCGCGGTGTCCGGGCGGTCCGACGCGTCCGGGGACGCGACGGCCGGGACTCCGCCCGACTCCGCCCGCCGGATCCCGATCGCCGAGGCGTTCCACATCGCCGAGGCGAGACACGGGCTCCTCGGCGCGGTCGGATCCTACAACACCCCGAAAGACGTCCACGGCGAGTACCGCGGCGGCACGATCGGCTCGTCGCCCGCCTACAGCTTCACGGCGCACGTGGCCGAGGTCGAGGTCGACGACGAGACGGGATTCGTGGACGTGAGAAAGATCTGGGTGGCGCACGATTGCGGCCGGGCGCTCAACCCCACCCTCGTCGAGGGTCAGATCGAGGGCTCGGCGTACATGGGGTTCGCGGAGGCGATCTTCGAGGAGCAGCTGTTCAAGGAGGGGACGCCCGAGGGCGGGCTCCACAACGCCCCATCGCTGCTCGACTACCGGATCCCGACCTCGCTCGACTGCCCCGAGTTCGAGGCGCTGATCGTCGAGTCGGTGGATCCCGAGGGGCCGTACGGGGCGAAGGAGGCGGGCGAGGGGCCGCTCCACCCGTCGCTCCCGGCGATCGCGAACGCGATCTACGACGCGATCGGGATCCGGCTCGACGCGCTCCCGTTCACCCCGCCACGGGTGTGGCGGGCGATCCAGGCGCACGCGGCCGCGGCGTCCGCGCGGGAGGTGGCCTGAGGCAGCGTCGTTCGGGACGCGCGGTTCAGGGGGAATCGCCGCCCGCGGGAAAGCCGCTCGGCATCCGACTCCGTGGCCGGGCCGGCCAGCCGCGCCGCCTCGGCCGTCAGCTCGTCGACCAGCCCGCGATACTTGAGCGCCGCCCGCCGTCCCACGAGATGCCAGGCGCCGCGGGCCAGGCCGTAGGCGACGGCCACGACCCCGGCCGCGAGCCCGACCCCGAGATCCACTGTGTTGCCGATCACGTCCATCGCGAGAAACGCCGCCGCGCCCGCGCCGCCGTACACGCCGATCCACTTGAAGCCCGAGTCCCCCATGAACTGGATCTGGGTCCGCCCGTCGCGGGGCTTGACCGCCAAGTGGATCGTCGTGGCATCGCTCGTCCACTCGAGCCAGTCTCCGACTTCCTCCACCTTGCCCTTCACCTGGGTCATGCGGCGGATCGCGGCCACGAGATCCGAGAAGCGCTCGGGGGGGGGACCTCTCCGTCTACCACGCGGTCGAACACGTGCGTCGTCCGGGGCCCGAGCAGGACGGATCCGCGACTCGAGACCGGACCCTGATCGAGGGTGAGCGCGGCCTCGCGGACACGGATCGGATCGATCCCGGCCTCGGACGCCACCGCCTCGAGTTCCGCGAGCGTGATCCCGCCGGCACGGCGGGAGGGCACGAGCCCGCCGGACACCGGCTGGACCGCCCGCTTGAGGATCTCGGCCATCTCGTCTTCGGTGTAGCGCCGCCCCGCGTCAGCTGCCCGCGCCGCGAGCTCGCCGATCGAGGTCCTGAGCGGAGACGGGTGAGAGGACGTTCCCCCCAGGTTGCCGCCCGGGGGAGCGCGCGGGATCTTACCGTCGCAGCCGGCTTCCGTGCCCGATCGACGGAGCCTTCGCCGGACCCAGGCCGCTGCGGTCCGGTACGACCACGAGACCCGACAGCCGCAGAGCTTCCCGCATGAGGAACCAAATCCAGCCCCGATCTTCGATCCGACTCGCCCTCCCGCTCGCGCTCGCCGGAGCGCTCGCGGCGACGGTGGCGCGCCCGGCACGAGCCCAGGACCGCCCGACCGTGCCCGTCGCCGACTACGGCCGCTGGGAGAACCTCGGCTCCGTTACGCTGTCGCCCGACGGCGCCTGGATCGCGTACGGGGTCAGCCGCGTCAACGAGGAGAACGAGCTCCGCTACCGCCGGCTGGCGGCCGGGGACACGCAGGTCGCCGCCTGGGGGAGCTCGCCCGAGTTCTCACCCGACAGCCGGTGGCTCACCTGGTCCGTCGGGGTCTCGGAGGAGGAGCGGAAACGGCTGGAAGCGGCCGAGAAGCCCGTGCGGACCGGAGCCGCATTGCTGGATCTGCGAGGTGGTGACGAGCGCGCCTTCGATGCCGTGCGCGCGTCCTCGTTCGACGCCACCGGGCGGTTCCTGGCCCTGCATGGCTACGCCGCGGAGGAGCCGGAGGCGAAGGGTGCCGATCTCCGCGTCCTCGATCTCTCGGCGGGGTCCGAGACGACGTTCGGAAACGTGGGCGAGTATGCGTGGAGCGACTCGGGCTCGCTGCTCGCCCTGGCGATCGCCACCGGGGAGGACGCGGCGAACGGCGTCCAGGTATTCGACGCGGCCAGCGGTAGAATCCGCTCGCTCGACGCGTCCGGCTCGGCCTACCGGCGTCTGGTCTGGCGCGAGTCCGCGGCGGACCTCGTGGCGCTCCGATCCTACGAGGCGGCGAGCGAGGATGGCGAGGATCACGAGGTGATCGCGTGGCGGGGGCTCGATACCGAGACTCCCCGACGGACTCGGCTCGAGCTCACGGCCGAAGGTCTCGGGCCCGACATGGATGTCGTCCGGCATGACGCGCCGCGCTGGTCGGATGACGGCACGATGATCTCGATCGGCCTCCGGCCTTCCGAGCCCGACGAGGACGCGGATGAGGGGGTCGGGGACGCTGCCGAGCCGGGGGTCGCCGGGGACGATGAGGAGGGGAAACCAGAGGATGGGGGCGAGCCGGCGGACGACGACGAGCCCGAGCTCCCCGGCGTCCAGATCTGGCACACCTCCGACGTACGCGTCTTCGCCGAACAGAAGGTCGCGGAGACCCGCGACGGGCAGAGGACGCTCCTCGCCGTGTGGCAGGTGGACCGGGGCCGGGTCGTGCGGGTCGGAACGGATCTGCTCGGCAGCGCCCGGGTGCTCGAGGGGTGGCGCCACGCGCTCGAGGATATCGCGGCCCCCTACGGTTGGGGAGAGATGTTCGGCCGGCCGTATCACGACGTATGGCAGGTCGATCTGGCGACCGGCGCTCGCTCGCTCGCGCTCGAGCACGTGCGCTACGAATGGCCGAGCGCCGGGGGAGGCTATCTGGTCACTTACGACGGAGCCGACTACGCGAGCCTGAATCTCGCCACCGGCGAGCGCCGCGACCTCACGTCGACGCTCCCCACGGTGTTCGCGGATACCGCGTACGACACCCCCACGGACGTCCTGCCGCCTCACGGGTTCACCGTGCAGTGGCTCGAGCGGGACGCCGGTGTGCTCATCAACGCCGAGCACGACGTGTGGCGGATCGGTCTCGACGGCTCATCGCCCACCCGCCTCACGAACGGGGCGGCCGGCGACATCGAGTACCGGGTCGCGTTTCTCGAGGATGACGATGTGCCGGGTCTCGACCCGGACGGGCCCATCTACCTCACCGCATACGGGGTCTGGAGCGAGAAGCGTGGCTACGCACGGGTGCTTCCGGGCGGGGTGGTCGAGGACCTCGTGTTCGACGACAAGCTGGTCTCCGGGCTCGTGAAGGCCGATTCGGCCGACGTCTACGTGTACCGGTCGATGGCGTTCGACGACCCGCCCGACTACTTCGCGGCCGGTCCAGATCTCTCGAGCCCCCGACAGGTCACCGAGATCGATCCTTTCATCACCGAGTACGCGTGGGGCCGTTCCGAGCTCGTCGATTTCACCAGCGAGGAGGGGCGCCCGCTGCAGGCCGTCCTCTACTATCCGGCGAACTACGTGGAGGGCCGGCGCGTGCCCACCATCGTGTACACGTACGAGATGCGCTCGCCGTCGATCCACCAGTTCGGCGTTCCGAGCGAGCGGAGCTACTACAACTTCACGGCCTGGACCCAGCACGGGTACGCCGTGCTCCAGCCCGACATCGTGTATACCGCGCGCGAGCCCGGCATGAGCGCGCTCGCCTCCGTGCGGGCGGCGGTCGCGAAGGTCGTCGCGATGGGGGTCGCCGATCCCGACGCGGTCGGTCTCATCGGTCACTCATGGGGGGGCTACCAGGCCACGTTTCTCCCCACACGCACGAACATCTTCGCGGCCTCGGTGGCGGGTGCCCCGCTCACCGACTTCGTGAGCTTCATGGGGCAGATGCACTGGAACGGAGGCGTCCCCGAGCTCAGCCACTGGGAGACCGGTCAGGGGAGGATGGAGGTCCCGTTCTGGGAGGACGAGGCGGCGCACCGGCGGAACTCGCCGATCCACAAGGTGCAGGAGATGGAGACCCCGCTTCTGATGGCGTTCGGCGACGACGACGGGACCGTGGACTGGGACCAGGGGACCGAGTTCTACAACTTCGCGCGCCGGGCCGGGAAGCAGATGGTGCTCATCGTCTACGAGGGCGAGAACCACGGGTTCAGCCGGAAGCCGAACCAGATCGACTACCACCGGCGCATCCTCGAGTGGTTCGGGCACTACCTAAAGGGCGAGCCGGCTCCCGCGTGGATCACCGACGGAGTGAAGCTCGAGGATCTCGAGGACGAGAAACGTCGAGTCGCGACGAAGGGCGACGGCTGAGCCGGGCCGGCCCGGCTCAGCGGGGCGCGCGATCTCTGCGCGATTCAGGCAGTCTGCCATTGCAACCGCAGGACCTCGACCGGGTCGACGCGGCTCGCACGGGTCGCGGGCACGATGACCGCGAGCGACATGAAGTCGAGTCCGCGGGTCAGGTCGTCGCGCGCGACACCCACCACGACGAGACCGTCCGGGTCGGGATACGCGAGGGACTCGAGCAGCACACCGTTCACGACCGTGAAGATCGCCGTGTTCGCGCCGATCCCGAGCGCGAGCGTGAGCGCGACGAGCGCCGAGAACGCGGGTCGGCGTGCCAGGCTCTACGTTCGTCGCCATGACACCGCGGATTCGAGCTTCTCTCGCCTCTCCGGGTGACCAGGGCGCCACATTCGTCGAGCTGTTCTTCGATCTGGTGTTCGTGTTCGCGGTCACGCAGATCACGCACTACGCCGCCTCGCACCTCGACGCGGCGGGCGTGTCGCGGTCGATCCTCGTGTTCTGGCTCGTGTGGTGGGCGTGGACCCAGTTCACCTGGGCGCTGAACGCGGCCGATACCGACCACCACCACGTGCGGCTGTGGACGCTGGTGTCGACCGGTGTGGCGTTCGTCATGGCCGCCTCCGTGGAGCAGGCGTTCGGCGAAGGGGCCCTGTGGTTCGCCCTGCCGTACGTCCTCGTCCGCCTCCTCGGGCTCGGGCTATACAGGCGCGTCGCGCACACACAGGCTCAGGCCGCTGCGATCCACGCGTTCGCCCTGTGGTCCCTGAGCGGGTTCGCGGCCGTCCTCATCGGCGCGCTTCTGGACCCGTCGGTGCGCTCGTGGGCGTGGCTCGCGGCGATCGCCCTCGATCTGCTCGCGGCCAGGATCGGCGCCCAGCGCGGTGGCTGGGACCTCAACCCGAAGCACTTCGCCGAGCGCCACGGCCTGTTCGTGATCATCGCGCTCGGCGAGTCGTTGATCGTCGCCGGTGCCGCAGTCGCCTCGGAAGCGCGCACCCCCGAGCTGGTCCGGGTGGGCGCCCTGGCGGTCGCCGCCACATGTCTCCTCTGGTGGAGCTACTTCGGGTGGGTCAAGGACGTCCTCGAGCACCGGCTGGCCACCGCCATCGACGAGGATCGATCGACGATGGCCCGCGATGTGTACAGCCTCGCGCACTTTCCCCTGGTATGCGGGATCATCGCATACGCCGTCGGCGTGGAAGGAGTCCTGTCGGACCCCGATGGGCCCGTCGCGCTCGGGGTCGCGCTGGCGCTCGCGGCGGGGGTGCTGCTGTTCGTGGGGTCGACGGCCTGGGCGCTCCGGCGGAGCGCGGGAAAGCTCCTGGTCCCCCGACTCGTATGCCTCACCGTGATCGCGGCGGCCCTGTGGCAATCGGCGTCACGGTCGGGCGTCACGGTTCTGTCCGCTCTCTGCCTGGGGCTCGTGATCATCGTAGCGGTCGAGCACCTGAAGGGCGCCCAGGCGCAGTGCGCTTCGACCACGACGTAGGTCCGGGACGCGTCGAGCCGACAGGAGCCGTTGTCGGAGCGCGGAGGATGCGGCGCCTCCCCGGCGAGGACCCTCTGAACCCGTAACGCGGCTCCCTGCGTGTATCCCGGTAGGTCTCCGAACACCGATCCGAGCCCCCGGGCTCCTCGCGAGGACACGCGGAGCGGACCGTGAAGGCGCTGGCAACGTTCATCCAGACTCGAACCGGTCTCCCTGCCGGCACCTGGGGGATCTGGCCGACCGATGAGGGGCGGGGTACGTTTTCCGCCCCCCCCTTCGCCTCGGAGTGCAGCATGCTCGAGCCGCCGGGCCGGCTCAAGGACGCGCTCTTGCCCCGCTACGCGCTCGAATCGGAGATTGGGCGCGGCGGCATGGCGACCGTGTATCTGGCCCACGACCGGAGACTGGGTCGTGAAGTCGCCGTCAAGGTGCTCAAACCCGAGCTGGCTCAGGGGCTCGCCGCTCATCGCTTCAAGCGTGAGATCTCGATCGCCGCGAGGCTCAACCACCGTCACGTGGTGCCGCTCTACGCCGCGGGAGAGGCCGGCGGCTATCTGTACTACGTGATGCCGTTCGTGAAGGGCGAGACGCTTCGCGAATCGCTGGATCGCGACGGCCCGTTCGACATCGAGCGAACGCTGGCGGTGGCGCGCGATGTGGGCGAGGGCCTCCACTACGCGCATGCCGAGGGGGTCATCCACCGCGACATCAAGCCGCAGAACATCCTGCTGACGGGCGGCTACGCCGTCATCACGGACTTCGGCGTCGCCCGGGCGATCGAGGTGGCCGCCACGGACATCGTGACGATCTCGGAGGCATCGGTGGGGACCCCGGCCTACATGAGCCCCGAGCAGGTCGAGGGAAACGTGGAGCTCGGCCCCACTACCGACGTCTATTCGCTGGCATGTATGATCCACGAGATGCTGACCGGACACCCCCCGTTCGAAGGCGAGACGTTCAAGGTGGTTCTCAGTCGCCAGCTCTTCGGGACTATTCCGTCGGCCAGCGAGACGAGACCGGAAGTGCCGCCCGCCCTGGCGAACGCGATCCAGCGTGCCCTGGCCAAGTCACCCGCCGATCGGTTCGATTCGGTCGCTGCCTTCATCAGCGAGATCAGCGCCACGGCGGGCGGGCGGAGCGTCACACACACCCCGCCGATCGGGCAGGCCGGTCGCCGGCTCACGCGCCGCGCGTCCGTGAGGTGGGCGATGAGCGCCGCGCTGATCGTGGCCCTCGCGCTCCCGATACGGCGCTGGTCGACCGCGGACCCCGGTCCGGAGTGGGAGGGCCGACCCGAATCGGCGGTAGTCCTTCCCTTCGCGAGCCCGGGAGATCCCTCGGCCGATCTGGCCACGGAAGTCGCCGCCGCGCTCACCCGGCAGTTGAATCAGTGGGAGACCGTCCGCGCGGTGCCACGTGTCTCGTTGAGCGGAACTCTGTTCGACCTCGGGATCGACGGACCCGCGATCTCCCACCTGGATGACGGAGTTCGGGCGGCGAGGGCGTTTGGGGTCCAGGCACTGATCACGGTCACCGTGACGGTCCAGGGGGACACGGCGTTCGCAGAAGCGACGCTCTTCGATCCACGCCGGGGTGCTCAGCGCGGTCAGCCGCTGCACGCGCGGGGCCCGCCGGACCAGGCGGGCGGACTCGCCGATGCGATGGCCCGCGGGATCCTCGCGCTGGACCAGCAGCCCCTGGCGCTCGAGACCCTACGACGGAGCTCCGCGAATCCCGAGGCCCTGATCCAGGAGGCGGAGGGGACCCGCATGCTCGAGTCGTGGCGCCTCGACGAAGCCGAGGAGAGCTTTCGTCGCGCGGTCGAGCTCGACAGCACGTATGCGCTGGCCCTCTACAAGCTCGCTCAAACCCTCTATTGGCGAACGGCCCGGGAGCCCGCCAGGCTGTCGACGCTCGGTCCCGAGATCGCCCGGCTCAGCGCGTCCGCGGTCGGGTATTCGCGCGACCTGCCGTGGCGCGACAGCCTCCACATCCGGGCATTCTCGGCGTTCCAGCTCGGCGACTACCAGAGGGCGCGGGACGGGTACCGGTCCCTTCTCGGGCGCGACTCGACCGATGTCTATGCCTGGCTCATGCTGGGCAGCGTGGAGTTCCGGGATCCGTGGCTGGTGCGAGATCCGGCCGGTGACCTGACGCCGAGGAGCGACTACAACGTCGCGATTCATGGGTTCTCGGAAGCGGTTCGGCTGCAACCGATGTTCCACCTCGGCTACGGTCATCTGTTCGACCTCTACGGCAAGGTGACCCACGTCCTGGACGCGGGTGGCTGCGACGGGTTCGAGACGCCTCGGAACGAGCTGCTCCCGCCGTGGGAAGTCGCGAGCCCGGAACGGCAGATCGCGTTCTGTCCCGTCGCGGCGGACTCGCTCGTCTGGGTCTCGCGGGGCAGGCTCGAAGGGGTCGCCGATTCCGTCGCCGAAGCCGGGGCTCGGCGCCTGTTCGGAGACGCTGTCCGTCTTCTTCGGCGGTGGGCGGCATTCGATCCCGGACAATCGCGCCCGCATGCGCAGCTCACGCTCGCGCTGCTCGCGGAGCGCGCGAGAGGCGACGCGGGCATCCCGGAGCGGAGCGACAGCCTGGCTCGGCTTGCGGCCCGCCACGCCGAAACGGCTCTCGGTCTCAGCCGCGACACCGTGCCGACCGCCCTGGTCGAGCTGGCCAATCTCCAACTCGCCATCGGCCGACCCGACTCGGCGGAGCTGCTCGCGGATCGAGCCATCGCGATGGTGGGAGGATTCGGCGATCCGAGCGTCGCCGCGATCGCCAACATCTACCTGGCCTCGGGGCGACCTACCCTGGCGCTCGCAGCGGTCGACCAGACACCGATCCGTAGGTACGTCCAGGATCCCGGGACCGGCGCGATCGTGCCCTATGGCGGCGCGGAGCGGCTGATCGAACGGCTTCGCGTTCTCGGCTCGAGCGGGATCGGCGGATCGGCGGTCGACCGCGAGCTGCAGTCGCTGTCCGTGCTGTGGTCATCGCCACGATACACCGAATCCGAGATCGCACTGCTCAGGCGTCGGGCGACGCCGCGGATCGCGATCGGTCTCGCGTTCGATCAGGACGCCGTCGAGCGGTGGGACGTCGGTCTGGGGATCGACGACCCGTTGTGGAGGGCCCTGGCCTTGACTCGCGATCAGCCCGGCCTGGCGGCGGATCTCCTGGAACGAGCGTTCGAGGACCGCGACCCGAGTGCGGGCGACGCATCCACGACCTTTCTCGTGGGCCTGGTGGCGCACCGACTCGGCCGGCACGAGCTGGCGATCCGGCTGCTGAGCCGCCTCGATGACCACCCCGCAGACGTCACCACGCCCGACATGGCGTGGGCCCTGCGCCCCATCTCCTGGTTCCTGCGCGGCGAGGCGTCCGAGGCGCTGGGCGACCGCGCCGCCGCACGGGATTTCTATACCCGGTTCACGACTCGTTGGGCGACTGCGGACTCCGCCGCGCGCCCCCGTCTGATCGAAGCGACCCGGCGGCTCGGTCGTCTCCGCCCGGACGCCGAGCCTGGACGATAAACCGCGCGCCTCTCGCGCACCATCACAAGGAGAAGAAGATGCCATGTCAGGACTGTGGAAACGGGATCTGGGAGTGCGGGCCGAATTCCCAGCACCTCTGCAAGCCGGCGGGAGGGCCCACGCCGGTGGTCACCGTGTGCCACGACGTGTATGTCGCCCAGGACGACAAGGGCAAGTGCAAGGGACATCTCGACGAGGCACCCGAAGGCGACTCCGCAAAGCACGAATTCTGCGTGAGGGTGTTCGTCCGCAAGGACCCCGCTGGCGCCTGCGTGGTGCAGTACAAGTTCGAGCCATACGGACGACCCGGG